>Ga0182030_10002551_pt1 | contig 38729 bp, 31 predicted proteins | sample 812S3MmetaG_FD_121299 | JGI IMG/M metagenome (GOLD analysis project Ga0182030, IMG submission 121299) | Permafrost microbial communities from Stordalen Mire, Sweden - 812S3M metaG (Illumina Assembly) | ecosystem: Environmental > Terrestrial > Soil > Wetlands > Permafrost | place: Sweden...
ATATTTTTGTTGTGAAGTTTTGTCTTTGTAAACAAGCACGCCATTCACCCACACTTTTAATATGCCATCTGATAATGCTTTTGAATTTCGAATCCAGGCATTGTCTTTTATTGTTTCAGGGTCTATCAGCACCATATCTGCAAAATAACCCGGGGCAATCACACCGCGATTCTTAATGCCTGTATGCTCCGCAGAAAGCGCCGTCATTTTATTTATGGCCTCTTCCCAGCTCAATATCCCACGCTCTACTACGTAACGGCTAAGCACACGTGTAAATGTTCCATATCCTCTGGGATGCCCTCCATTGGCTCCATCGGAACAGATATTGGTATGCGGCCAGCTAAGAAAACTTACGACATCCTCTTCGCTCATAGATTTACCCATGATCGCTTCGACCCCTCCGGCCTCAGGATGTCTCTTTTCGTAATCAGCGGCAGCAGCTACCAGGTATATAATCGTTTGAGCAGCCGACTCGCTACGCAGCTTCGCAATGGCTGCAATGGTTTTCCCTTTGTAATTGCTATCGGGCGCAAAGCGCACCAACACTGAACCTTCGGGATCAAACAGGTGTTCCGTTGCATAAGTGGCAGACGCCAAGCTGGTAAAATCCTTTTTAGGGAACAAAACCCGCAGCGTGCTGTTCCAGAAAACATAAGGATAACAATCTGCAGTTATATCGATGCCTTCTGCTCTTGCTTTCTGAAATGCAGCCAGCCATTCGGGAGCGCTGCCCCACTCATCTTTCAATGCGATTTTTATATGGGAAACCTGAACCGGCAATTTTGCTTCTTTTCCGATATTGATGATCTCTTCCATAGCATCATGCAGGTTCATATCCTCGCTCCTGATGTGGCTGATATATCTTCCTTTTTCTGCAGCAGCAACTTTAGCCAATTCGAGCACTTCATTGCGGTCGCTGTAAAATGCGCCTTCATATTCAAGGCCTGTGGAAAGCCCGAGTGAACCTTTTTGCAAATCATCGCGAAGCAATTGTTTTATTTTCTCTAACTCTTCTTTTGTTGCCGCTCTTGATAGATTATTTGTTCCCATCACTTTTCCCCGTATACTTGTATGACCCGTGTAAGTTGCCACATTAATAGCTGCAGGTACTCTCTTCAATGCGGCTTTAATACTATCCACCGGATCGCTTTCTCCATCCTGGCCCGACACAATAGTAGTGACGCCCTGGTTCAATGCAGCCAGTGCTTCCGGATATTTTTCCAGTGAACCTTCAACATGGCTGTGACTGTCTATAAATCCCGGGGCAAGTATCTTTCCGCCGCCGTCAACCACTTCTTCATCAGCAAAGGCATGAAGATTTCCCACTGCAATAATTTTTTCCCCTTCCATTCTCACCGATGCATTTCGTGCAGGCGTTCCAGTGCCATCTATCAATTGTACGTTAGTGATTAAGAATGTAGCAGGAATCTCAAGTGGCTCTCCTTGTATAAAATTTCTTGCAGTTATAATTCCAATTGAATTGCTTCCACTGCTCAGCAAAACCAGTGTGCGTTTATTCTTTACATCACGGTAAATCAGGTTCCTGAAACCAGCCCAGCCTCCAGTATGCGAGTATTGTTGTTCTTTTTGATTTATGATTCCCCACCCAAAACCATAGGGATAATTGCTTCCATCTTTTAATTTGACTGGCTCAAATGCTTCTGCCAGTGTTTCTTTCTTTACCAGTTTTTCTGTAGAAAGGCTTTGCTCCCATTTATACAAATCTTCCACAGAAGAATAGATATTGCCGTCACCAACCACTCCGTCAAAAGGCGTGAGGTCATTTAGTTGTCTTTTTTCACCCGTTTCGTCAAAGCCATACACATGGTTGTATGGGATGGAAGGCATCAGTAAATGATACACATAAGTATCCTTCAGCCCAAGCGGCATAGTAATATTCTTTTTTACAAAAACCTCAATCGACGTTTTGCTGATGCGCTCTATGATGCTTACCAGCAGTACGTAATTGGTATTGCAGTATCTCCACTTTGTGCCAGTGGCATAATCAAGCGATGGCTTATATGCAGCGTACAGGGCAATCATCTTTTCATTGGTGAGTGTATCAAGCAGGCTTTTGTAAAGCTGGAACAGATCAAAATATTCAGGTATACCGGATGTATGCGTGAGCAGATTTCTGATGCTGATGTGTTCGTAAGGCAGTTCAGGTATATATTTCCTGACATCATCGTCTATCTGCAACTGTCCTCTTTCTTTCAGTATCATGATGCACATGCCAATAAATTGCTTGGTGACCGATGCCAGATTGAATGAGGATGTAGTTAAGAGTGGCTGACTGGTTCTGTAATCAATCACGCCAAAAGACTTCTTATATAACACTTTGCCTTTTTCTGCATAAAGCACGGTCCCGTTAAAGCGATTGGTTTTATAGAGAATACTCAATACAGAATCCAGCTTTTTATAATCGGCCTGAGATTGAGCCATCATGGCAGCAGACGAAAACGCAACGAATAGCAGTACAGTTAATTTTTTCATGTAAGCCCTGATTTGGCTCTAAAGATAATGAGTTCAGTGCAGAGGAAATGAGGATTATTCTTCTGATTTAATTACAGAAATATGGGCAAGCTCAATTGCAATTCACTGACTGATTATTCATTTGGGTATTTATGCATAGAGCATACTTTACTGCCTGAGCACAGAAATCAGCCTGATGATATTGCCTTGAGATGGCGATTGCATTTTCAGTATATAAGTGCCAGTTGAAAGATTGCCTGTATTGCAGCTAAATTTGTCTCTGCCCGGTGAAAGAGATAATTGTTTTGAGCTGAGTACCTTGCCTGAAATATCCGCCAGTTGAATGGTTATTGTCTCCTGAACAGTTGACTGTATCAGCACATTAACAGTATTGACAGCCGGGTTAGGATAAACACTTATTGTTGGTATGCTTCCCGTTTTTACTGCAATCGTGTTTGAATAATAAACAGCGCCGTAGCCATCGGTTTGCTTTATACGATAATATTGAACGTCTGCCGAAATATCGTAATCACTGAATGAATAAAGAGCTGTATTCACATTAGCAGCGATACTGGCAATAGAGTGAAAGTCAGTTCGATTATCAGATTCTTCTGCACTATAAACATCATCGGAACTGATGCTGCCATTTTGTGACCATGAAAGATTTACTGCATTGTTCTGGAAGCTGCCGGCTAGCTGAATACTATTGATTGGTAAAATAATATTGCAACCTGTACAACTGGTGGAAACATTTGCAGAGCCCCAATGGGAACTGGATCCCGAAGTTGTTTCACCAGTTGCAAGGCACACATTGATTTTGTTGGATGTGGTCAGGGAATTATTGACAATGTTGGCAGAACCGGTTACTCCTACACATCCGTAAGTAGACGAGCCCGAGAAATTGAATGCATTGTTCGATCCGAGGTTAAGTGAATTGGTGTTTAATATAGCCTGATCGCCCAGGCAAATGGTCATCCCCTGAGGATTGAACGTCCCTGAAACAGTAACAATACCGTTATTATAAAAATTGCCGCTGTTCAATTGAATCGTGCCGGTACCTGTGAAATTAATAGTTGCTGTAGAAGCATTATAAATAACAGGATTGTTTTGAATAGTTTGGCTTCCAGTAATTGTCAGTGATCCGTAGTTTATGAAACTGTTTTGCATTGCGTTGGTGCATGAGTAAGTAAGGCTCCCTCCGGGTTCAACGATAATGGAGCCGCCATTATTACTGTTTACCGTAAGATTAAGTGTACCGCATACTTTTATCGTCCCTCCGCCCAAGCCAACATTGCTGACTGATCCTGAACCAGAGTAATAATATGTTTGGCCTGAATTTACATTTGCTCCTGTTGTCAGTATGGTGCCTGTGCATGAAGAAGAAGCAGGTGGCGTATATGAGCAGGTTTGAGCATACGACAACTCAAAACAAAATAAAGCCGCCAAAAGCAATAGGGTTGAGGAAAGAAGTCTCGTCTTCATAGAATCTCAATTGTTCAGCCATCTGCTCAAATAACGGTTGAACATACAGCAGGTCATTTATGCACGCGGCTTTCACATATCAATAAATGACAACATCTAATGGCAAGTGGATTCTTTTAGTCAGACTGGAATTGGAATAATGGCTTTATAAAGTTTTACTTAATGATTTGTAAGCATCACTACTTAAAACTTAAGCAAGTAACGCAGTGAGGCATTATTAAATTGCATCAGATAAATACAAGAGTTTAAATAATGCGGTATTTCGCATTTTGTTTAAATTTTTCATGCATAAGTTGTTTTTTATTTCAACAAAAACACCCATTTTCTCACAGGCATACACGTTAAAGTAACGGAAGACCATCAAATAGTTAACGCTAAGGGCGGGAGGGAATAAATTAGAACGGAATTGTAAGCCGCATCTTCTTCTTTTCAGTATACTCCTTTTCTATTCAAAATGGCCTGCACGATTTTCTCTGCGTGGTCTCGTGAGTTTTCGATAAACCACAGGTGCGTGTTCATGCCGCCACAAACTACCCCAGCGAGGTAAATATTTGGCATATTCGTTTCCATGGTATCCGGATTGTAGTCTGGCTGCAGGCTCGCATCATCTGATAATTTTATGCCCGCCTTTTTTAAAAAATCAAAATTGGGCTGATACCCTGTGAGCGCAATCACGTAGTCATTGGGAATAGTAATGATGCCATCAGGCGTCTCAATGTCAATTTCCTTTTCGCGGATAGCCTTTACCGTGGAATTGAACCATGCTTTAACGGAGCCTTCTTTGATGCGGTTCTCAATATCCGGCTTCACCCAATATTTCACGCGGGAGCCAATGGCTTCACCCCGTACGACCATCGTCACTTCCGCTCCTTTGCGCCAGGTCTCCAATGCCGCATCCACCGATGAATTGCTCGCCCCAACCACCACCACTTTTTGCAAGGCATAAAAATGTGGCTCCTTATAGTAGTGAGTGACCTTTGGTAAATCTTCCCCCGGCACGTTCATTAACACTGGTATATCATAAAACCCTGTTGCGATGATGATGTTTGTTGCAATATATTTTTGACTTGAAGTTGTTACTTCATATTTTCCGTCAACAGCAACCACTGTTTTCACTTCTTCCTGCAAATGAATATTGAGATGACCTGACACCGTAATGCGCCGGTAATACTCCAAAGCTTCAGGCCTGGTAGGCTTCACATTGTTGCTCACAAAGGGCACTCCGCCAATTTCAATCCTTTCGGAAGTTGAAAAGAAAGTCATGTTGGATGGATAATTGTACAGGGAATTGACTAGGCATCCTTTTTCAAGTATCAGATAGCTCAGCTTTGCTTTTTTTGCCTCTATACCGCAGGAAAGCCCTATCGGGCCTCCGCCAATGATGATGATATCGTAAGTTGTTTCCATTTTTATTAATCTGCAAATTTAGTTGGTTTCACGTAAGGGGAAACAAAGGTTTCACACAACGGGCACAACGAATACAACGGACGCCACGAATTGTCTTTGTTTCATTGTATTCTTTGTGCTCATTTTATAAAAGAAAGAAAGCATGCACAACCGATTTTCGTTGTCCCGTTGCCTTCTTTGTGCTCGTCGTGTGAAACCCCAATCCGTTGCGCTCGTTGCGTGAAATCAAACAATCATCAAAAAAGTAGTACATTCATTTCCTAAATCGGTTGTATGGAAAATTTATATCAGTTCTGGTGGATCATTGTACTGCTGCTTATAGTCTTTAGCGGGCTCGTTACAGTGAACCAGGGTTTTATCAATGTGATCACGATGTTTGGAAAATATCGCCGTGTAATGACGCCCGGCCTGAATTTTAAAATCCCTTTTCTGGAGCAGGTCACCAAGCGCATCAGCATTCAGAATCGTTCTGTGGAGCTTGAATTCCAAGCCGTCACTGTTGATCAGGCCAATGTATATTTCAAAAGCATGTTGCTGTATGCTGTGCAAAATGCCGATGAAGAAACCATCAAAAAAGTTGCGTTCAAATTCATCAGCGACAAAGACCTGATGCAGGCGCTCACACGCACCATCGAGGGGAGCATCCGCGCATTTGTAGCTACCAAAAAACAAGCAGAGATACTGGGCCTGCGAAAAGACATCGTTGAATTTGTAAAAGACCAGATTGACCATTCACTGGAAGAATGGGGCTATCATTTGATGGACTTGCAAATCAATGACATCACCTTTGATCAGGCCATCATTGACTCGATGAGCAAAGTGGTTGCCAGCAATAACCTGAAAGCCGCTGCTGAAAACGAAGGGCAGGCATTGCTTATCACCAAAACAAAAGCCGCCGAAGCAGAAGGCAATGCGATCAAGATTTCTGCAGAAGCAGAGAAAGAGGCCGCAAGACTTCGCGGACAGGGTGTTGCACTGTTCCGGGAAGAAGTAGCAAGGGGCATGAGCGAAGCCGCAGAACAAATGAAAAAAGCCAATCTGGATACCAATGTGATCCTGTTCAGCATGTGGACAGAAGCGATAAAAAACTTTGCTGAAGTGGGCAAAGGGAATATCATTTTCTTAGACGGCAGCGCAGAAGGCATGAGCAAAACCATGCAGCAGATACAGGCGCTGATGCTGAAGCAAAGCAGCAGTTGAATGAGAAATTAGAAATGACAAGTGAAGAATGAGAAAGTATGCATTGGACCTACTTTCTCATTCTTCATTTGGAATAAAAATAATCAAATGGATAAAAAGATTTTTTTTGAAAAGCTTAAAGGTCAGTGGTTATGCTCTAAAGAAGACTTTAGATTTAAATTTGATGGTAACAAGATGTATAGATGGAACAACGACGAATGGTTAGTGACTATTGATTTGGATTATACAATGCACAACGAACAAGTTAAAGATATTTCTCTAACATTCTTAAACTTATTAGAACTTATTCTTAATGATTTGCCATATGGTGTATTAAATTTTTCAGATTGGAAGTATTCAAAAAAGCAATACTATTTTGAACTTATCTAACCGATCGTGGTTGAAAATTAGCTTCTGATGCGAATCTCCGCCTAAGCATATGGCGATGTACGGCTTTGACGCGTGACTCGTCTGAGAACCAAATGTAGTGAACACTAATCACCAATACCTAAACTATGAGGCCACATCAAAGATTCCGGCAGTTTGTAGAAAAAAATACAATTATAGCCAAAATGCTGAAGGGGCTAACAAAGCAGCAGAAGACTATGGCAATAAACGGCGCATTCAATAAACTAGTAAAGAAAAGACTGCTTGAGTCGGAAAAGATGAGTCAAGAGGTAGAGAAAGCCGATCCAGTTTTGACTGTTAAGGGAAAAGAACGTCAGGACACTATAATAAAGAATTTCATCATGCGAGCAACCGGTATCACCGACGGTGAGATGAGAGCAAGTGTAAAAAAAGTGACGGGATATGACGATAATCAAATAAATGATCTTTTTAGGGATTTAGGAGCGAATCAAGAGGCCATTACGCCCGAAGAAAAGCCGCAAAAGGGATTGGCGAATGCGGATGTCGGTCAGAAAATGAAAGCAAATAAGTCTAAAAAGATAAATAGAATTCTTAGATACAGCTTTGGAATTCCTTTTATCGGCTTCGGTACTTTGGGTTTATTATTTTTCTTTAATGACAATTATTTTAAAAATGCTTTGCAGGGATTTTTTCTATTGATAATCGGTTTAATTTTATTGCCTTCAACCATCAATTATATTAAAAAAATAAGATGGTATTTAGCAGGAATAATAATTTTACTTGCATTTTTAAATCCTAAACTTAATTCTTTTAAAAATTTCTCTAAAGAACTCAGTGATTCTGAGAACACTATTTATAAGCTGGAAAATAACTTCATAATTTTTTCTATTTATAAAAAAGAATGGGCTTCTCGGGATGAAACGGATTATGTAGCGGAAGAATATTATCTAGGAATATTAGGAAATTTTTTTAAAATAAAATGGTGAGGTTAGCAAGAATTTCTGCTTATTTCAATCAACTACATAAGACACAGCAAACAATAAAGATGTTATTAAGTTCTCACGCAAGTCCCCGCTTCGGCATCTGGCGATGTCAGGCGTTGACGCGGCACTCGCCGCAAATCAATGAAAATATTTTATTTATAAGGGTTCTACAGCGCCACGGATACTTCCCCCTCAAGATCCGTCGGATGCAAATACATAATGCGTAAACTCTTATGAGAACTAGACTTACCCGTTTGCAGTTGTCTAAAATTTTTTTATCAGGCTCTTCAACTCTTCCTGTACACCGCACTGATAACCCCACCCGGCATCCACGCTGGCGCATTTGAAAAACCAATTTTGCCTCTATGCTTCACCTTATACTTTAAGGAAACAGCCACCACTGCCAGACAGCCGGGTTCTAAATCAAAAGGCAACACCAGTTCCTGTGAAGGAATAGTGTGTGGCTCATAAGATATTTCAATAGCATCATTCCATTCATCTGCAATTGCGCCATCAGCAAGCCGACAGGAAGCTGCCGCAAGCTGCATGGTTACAGAAACAGTATGCGCGGGCGCCACAATATCTTTTACAGGGTTAAGAGCGGGTATGTTTATGACGGCATTGCCTTGCTGCGTCCATTGCACATCCAATGAAAGCCTGAGCCGTTCTTCCAGTGTTGCAGATTCATTAAAAAAGAAACGATCCATCTCATAAACAGGCTGAAAGCTGATCTTATTTTTTTGTGGCACGGAAAGCAACCATTTATATATACCGGAGTTGAGCCGGTACATCAGCGACCTGTCCTTGGCATCGGGAAGCATAACGGCAAGGGCTATGCGCAGGTTCTTTGACATGCGCACGGCCATGCCAAAGCTGCCAGCGCAGGCTTTGGTGGCTTTGGTCTGTTTTACAGCAACAGGTTTGCTGCGCATATAAAAGCCACCATTCAATTCATAATAGATGATGTTGCCCTTTGTGCCGCGGTAATGAAGATTTTTTTGCTTCCCCATGATATAGCCCTTTTTTGCAGAGCAGCAAGCCGATAACTCTCAGCACATAGTATAATTGTTTGACGTAGCCTTCGTCAAAAATGGGAAATAGGACTCTGCGTAGCATGATACCAGTGCAAATAAACCGGATGATAAACAGGAAGAAAAAAATATTTTTCGTTCTCTAAAATATAATCGCTGAAATATTGAGCTTATATTTGAGCCTCGCACCTTTACCTTCCACCACAAAAGAAAACCCGGACATACCAACATGATGATTCAACAGCAAGGCCTGGATAGACCACATACTGTTCAAAGGCTATTCGGGCTTGATCATTTACGGGCTGTGGCTATCATTCTTGTTTTCTTTTATCACTATGGCGGATTATTCCCACATCCTGAATGGGTTCACAATATTAGCAGATTTGGCTGGACAGGTGTTGACCTTTTCTTTGTTCTAAGCGGTTATCTGATCGCTTCACAGTTGTTCGCTAAAATTGCACAGGAGAAAAAAATATCTTTCAACACATTTTTTTTAAACCGTTTCTTCAGGATCATACCGGCATATCTTGTTGTACTGACGCTGTATTTTCTATTTCCTTCGTTCAGGGAAAGAGAAGCATTGGCGCCTATGTGGAAATACCTGACATTTACGCAAAACCTGGGGCTCGATGCGGTGGATCATGGCACATTTTCGCATGCGTGGTCGCTTTGCATTGAAGAGCAATTTTATTTTTTATTTCCATTGATGTTAATTGCGCTTGTTTATTTGAAAGCAATCAAAAGAAGTTACATTTTATTATTGTTGCTATTCCTGTTTGGGTTTATAGTTAGGCTCTATACATGGCATACACTCGTTGCGCCATTTGCGGAAAATGATGATTTCTGGCAGCATTGGAGCAAATGGATTTACTACCCGACTTATTCAAGATTAGATGGATTGCTGATGGGCGTGTCTATTGCTGCGATATTTCAATTTAGGCCAGCATGGAAAGAAAAGCTGCAGCAATATGGCAACGGGTTATTGCTTGCGAGCCTGCTGGCTTTAACAGCAGCATATTTTTTATGCGCAGATGAACAGACCTTCAGTGCATCCATTTTTGGCTTCCCTTTAGTTGATTTTGGATATGGCCTGATGGTGTTAAGCGCCATCTGCCCTACAGGTGTTTTATATAAATTCAAATCCGGGGCAACGGCCAATATTGCAATGTTGTCCTACGGCGCTTATCTTATACACAAAACAGTAATACATGTCACGCAGGAACAATTTTCAAAACTCCATATAGAGAAAGATGGCAACTTCATGTTCCTGATCTGTATCATAACATCGCTATCAGCAGCATGGGTTCTGAACAAGATCATCGAAAAGCCATTCTTGCAATGGAGAGATAAGATATTGCGGTCAAGACAAAAACCAGAAATAGCAGTAGCTTAAAACTATCAAGGAAGAAGCAAACAGTGCAAGACCCAGGAACTTTCTCATTCCTTATTTCAAATTTCTCATTACTTATTCTTTATGCCCAACTGAATGGATTTCCGGATGCAATATGTGCAATGTTCAGCCCCGGCATTTTAGGTTGCAGCCATTCGACCAGCCATTCCATTCCCGGCTCTTCGCTCACCGAATGCCCCAGTACAATCAATGAAGTTTTTGAGCCCAGCGCTCTGGCATCCCTGATATATTCGGCAGTTTCCCACTCACTCAATTCACCAACGATCAGCACATCCGGCTTTTCTTTTTCTGCTACGGATATCTGCTCATGGCCGCCCGCCGCGCCGGGCAACAGCGCAACGCGCATGCATGCCTGTTTCATGTCACCTATCAGTCTCAGATGCTCAATGCCCAATGTTGTTTTCAAATGATCAGCCAATGAAGCCAATGTAAGCGCTGGAATGGTAAGAACCATTTTCCCCGGTTCATAATATTTTAACCAACCTGTTCTTTTCAACACGCCATAGCCAATGCCATCGGGCTTGTACATATGCCAGTAATCATGAAACCGCCACACCGTGATATTGTGTTCTTGCAGCAGCAATTGCTTTTGTTTCACAACTCCATTATCCGGCACATAATTGATATCATCTTCATGATTATAAAAAGTTGGCTCATGCGCAATGATAAAGTTTGCATTCAGCTTTGCTGCTGCTTTTATCACGTCAATTGTGGCGAACATGGTGGTTACAATGCCTGTTACTTTATTGGATGCGCTACCGCTTTTAATGGTATCAACGGTTTGCTTCACGGGAGCACCTGGTATTTCTTTCAGAATGATATCAATCACTTCCCCCACGGTATATTCTTTATCGGCAAAGTGCAAACGCGCTGCCATCCCGCCGATGGAGATGCCAGCCACAGTCAAAGCGCCAGCGGCTTTCAGCGTATTGGAAATAAATCCCCGCCTTCCGGAATCAACGCGATAGTTCATCATAAAAAAATTTGTAGTATGAATATAAGATGAAAAAGATGAAATATGAACTGCCCGGGCTCAGGAATGGCACATCAACTTTCTTGTTCATGGCAGCAAAATTTTGTTTTAAACTTTTTTACTTGCAACCACCAGCAGCCTTGGAGATTTTTTTTCATCAAACTCATTCAGCATAAAATCACCAAATACATGCTGAACCTGCAATCCATTGCTTTCAAGGATTCTTTTAAAATCAGCCAAACTGAATTTCGCGACCTTTTCGACAAACTCCAGTGGTTCTTTCAAAGCCTTGTCTTCAATTATTATTCTTTTGTAGAAATGTGTCTCGTCACACTTTTTCGTAAGATGATAATGAACGCCATCAATTTCCTTTTCTGATTCAGCCACAAGATGTTCTTCGGCATAATGCGCATTCAGATAATCGATCACAAAAACACCATTGCTTTTTAATGCCTGGCTGATAGTGCGGATGGCATTGTGATGCTCCCGCTCCGTTCTGAAATAACCAAAGCTGGTGAAGAAATTAAACGCATAGTCAAAATAATTTATCCAGAACAGCATCCTTACATCATGCTCGTAAAAATGAAGATGGTCGCTCTCAAATTGCTTTGCAAAATCAATACTGCCCGGGGAAAGGTCAAAGCCTGTGACGTCAAAACCTTTAGCAGCAAGCATCCTGGCATGCCTCCCTCGTCCGCAGGCTACATCCAGCATAAGCGATTCCGGCGCAGGCTGAAGATAAGCAAGCAATCTCTCAATAAATGCGGATGCTTCTTGTTCATCTCTTTCAAAATATAATTTATGGTAATAAGGTGAGTTGAACCATTGCCTGAACCAATCTGCGGTAACATTCATGTCGGGCTTTTTACAAAAATAAGGCAGTAATCGTTTATTTGGGGATAATCATTCAGCCTTTGTGAACATTTAGATGCATGCTTATAGCTGTTTGGTATCTTACTTGCTGTAATTAATCGCCCAAGGTAACCCATCATCCATTTAATTTTTTCTCTTCTTTTTTTGATAAAATTCAATTCCTTCAAAATTCCCGATCCTGTCAGGTCGTATCTTGGCAAAGCATTATTTTTGCATAACAGTATAATCCATTAAACCGTAGTAATTGTGGCATTGATCAAGAGCATTTCCGGAATCAGGGGTACTATCGGCGGAAAACCCGGCGAAAACTTATCTCCCTTAGACATTGTAAAATTCACCGCCGCCTATGGCAGTTGGATAAGGCAGAATAATACCCTGAAAAAAATTGTGATTGGCCGCGATGCACGCATCAGCGGCCAGATGGTTTCAAACCTGGTTGTCAATACACTTGCCAGCGTCGGGCTTGATGTGGTTGACCTCGGTCTTTCAACCACTCCTACTGTCGAGCTTGCAGTTGTCTGGGAAAACGCAGCAGGCGGCATTATCATTACTGCAAGCCACAATCAGAAAGAATGGAACGCATTGAAATTACTAAACCATCTCGGAGAATTCCTGAATGAAGAGGATGGCGCATTCATTCTGGAAAAAGCAAAAAAAGAGGATTTCCTTTTTTCTGCAATTGATAAATTAGGATCCGTTTCTTTTAACAATACTTATCTGCAGAAACATATTGATACGGTTATTAATTATCCGCTGGTCGATATCGAATCCATCAAAAAAAGAAATTACAAGGTTGTAGTTGATACCATCAATTCTACCGGTGCGCTGGTGATACCTGCATTGTTAAAGGCACTTGGCGTGGAAGAAGTGATACTGCTGCACGGCGAAGTGAATGGAAAATTTGCACATAACCCGGAGCCATTGCCGGAGAACCTGGTTGCATTGAGCGCTACCGTTCAGAAATCAAAAGCGGATTTTGGCATTGCCGTGGATCCAGATGTGGACAGGCTTTGTTTTGTTTGCGAGGATGGAAGCATGTTTGGAGAAGAATACACATTGGTAGCAGTTGCCGATTATGTGCTGGGCAAAAAGAAAGGCAATACCGTGAGCAACATGAGCAGCACAAAGGCTTTAAAAGATATCACATTGAAACATGGCGGGCATTATTATCCATCTGCTGTAGGCGAAGTAAATGTGGTGCATAAGATGAAAGAAGTAGAAGCCGTGGTTGGCGGCGAAGGTAATGGTGGCATCATCATCCCGGACCTGCATTATGGCCGTGATGCATTGATTGGCATCGGGCTTTTTTTAAGTGCATTGTCGCACAATAAAAACGGGATCCGCTCTTTCCGTTCACGCTATCCTGATTATTTTATTTCAAAAAATAAAATCGAACTGCAAAAGGGAATTGATGTTACCCAGATTTTTGATAAGATAAAGAAGAAATACAAGAACCAGCCTGTGAATACAGATGATGGGTTGAAGATCGAATTTGACAATGATTGGGTGCATCTCCGCACCTCTAATACAGAGCCCATCATCCGCATTTATGCCGAGAGCAATTTTGAAACCACTGCGAATAATATTGCGCTGAGGCTGATGCACGATATCAAAGAATTTATTTGAGCATTTTATTTCCGCAAATAACGTGCAGTTCTATTGAGCATCATTGCAAGGCTCAGTACTGCATTTATGCTACTAATGAAATTTTTTGCAAATGGATCTGAATAAACTTTATTGCGAAGCTTTTGTTTCCGGATACGATTTCCTGCAAATGAAAAAAGTGCAACCGTATTTCAGGTTGCTCTTCAGCGCTAAACTCTAAGTCGCAGATTTAGTTTGTACCGGGCCTTTTCGCTATAAGTTCACTATAGCAGCGATCATTTTATTAGCTTCTGCCTGTTGGAAATTGGTGATACCTCCTTCAGCACAACTCAGTACATACCATACTCCTTCTTTTTTTATATCCACCCTTTTAATGGTATAGTCCTTGAATTTTGCAACGTCACCGTTAGAACCGTTTTTCAGGGCGCTCAGCCCCTTTTGAAAATATTTGAATTGCTCTATATCCTTGAAGCGGTATGTTGTCATGATCACATCATCCGTATATTGCTGGTCGCGGAACAGCAGCACATAGGTTGTGTCCGATTCTTTGGTAACTCTTTGCAGGGTTATTGGCCATGTACCCGCACGCAATTCCAGGATATTGATGGTTGCGGTATTTACAATTTTAAACTGGGCCTTCGCAACAAAAGGCAGAAATAGGGACAGGAAAATCAGCTTTTTCATAATCGATCATGTTTTTAAAGGTATCAGAAAAATTAAAATCCAAAATAGCTGGTTTAGAATATTTTCTGTTTCAGAAAAACGCCTGAAGACAGAATCTATTTTGTTTGCAATTCTTAAAAAAAACCTAAAGCGCTTTTCCTTTCTCTGCTAAGGCCATAAAATTGTTATTGCAATTTTCTTATTGTATTGATCAACTTGTCTGCTTCCATTTGCTGGAAATTTGTCAAGCCCCACTGATACCTTAATATATACCATTTCCCTTCTTTCTTCGACTCCGCCCTTTTAATGGAGTAGTCTTTGAATTTCGCTATGTCACCGTTGTTTCCTGTCTTTAACATCGAGAGCGCTTTCTCAAAGTATTTGAGTTGCGCCAGATCATTGAACGGAAGTGTATCCAGCACCACGTTAGTCAATACCTGTTCATCTCTGAATTGAAGGAAATATAAAGCACCCAACTTATCAATTGTTTTTTCCAGGCTGATAGGCCATTCGCCTGAGCGAACTTCAACCAAAACGGTTGAAGTGGAATGGGTATTGTGAAATCCGGCGTTGCCGGCAAAAGGAACAAATATGAAACTAAGAATAAGTCTTTTCATGTGATGATTGGTTTTGCAATATAAAAATATATATCAAAAGAAGCAAGACAGAAAACCCTAATAATACTATAAAATACTTCCAAATATATTTGGGAATTTTTCCCAATGAGACAGTTTTATGGAATAAAGCTTGAGATCATTTTACCAAAAAATTTTTTTGTTAAAATGAAGGTAGCTTTCAAATAAAGAATAAGGCATCGCGATAAGTTCTTTTCCTCAGTTAAATGCATTTGAATTTATTTTGGCCGGGATTTCGTATTTTGTATTTCATTAAAACAGATCGTATCAAAGCATTCCTCATCATACTTGCTGCGGTTATCCTTTTCGGAGGACTCATACTTGCAAAGATTTATATTGACAAGAACCAAAAAGGGAAAATAGTTCCTGCCTTAACTGGCCAGTTGGCAGATATTATCGAGCTCTCGAAAAATATCAAAGCTGACTCGCTATATGAAGTGAAAGAAGTGGTTTACAGGGACAGCGCTGTTTTGATATCAGTTGCCAATCCCGACAAAAGCGGCACAGAGGCTTACTTCGATAAGAAATATAAACTAAATGCCTTCGATAATATCAATATGGTTTGCATTTATAAGTATGATTCCGCAAAGCCTGTTCAGTCATTGTCTTTAGAAGATGCCATCATGGCTAAAGGAAAAAAATTAGGCAGGTTTCAGGAAGAATGGGTAGCTAAATATATTGATACTGCAGATGGCTCATGCAGGCCACTGAAGAAATACCTTCAATCATCTTTAAAAAACCCTGGCAGTTTCAAGAATGAAGAGACAAGCTATCAACCTGAGAGCATTTATAAAATGCGCGTCGTCTACAGATACAGGAGCATAGATAGTTCAGGAGCTAATGCGATCAACAATATCACGTCCGTGATTGATACCGGCGGCAAAATAATTTCTGTAGAAAAAAATCAATAATCATTTCATCTGCTTGTTTCAAAGTTTCCATAGAAGCCCAATACCATTTCCCGAAAACTTGATGCTGCTTAAAATTTGATACAGCTTTTTTCCATGGTGAATATGCATCAGATACATCGTAACATCAAATAGCAGCAACCCTCCGCCCTGCAACAGCAGGCTGTTGCCATACCCGCTGTACAAATCATGCTTCGAATCGTTATTGCTTTTTTCTTTGCAATAAAACCCTGCTGTTATGTACACAAGGTCAAGCCCGGCATTAAAAAGAAATGTCTTTTCTATATTGGATTGTTTTTTCACAGATTCAGCCAGAGAGGAATGAGCCTGCAGTCGGTTCAGGCTTACATAAGTGGGCAAGGCGATCGCCAGGTTCACAGCACCCCAGATTAGGTTCATCTGCTGAAAATATTTCATCTCGCTGTTTGAAGACGATTGCCCGATGGCCCCGACAATAATATTTGCAGTTCCCCACGAACCTAACACAAGCATCCCTTTTTTTGTGATGCCGTCTCTCTCGTTGTCGAACGCCTGAAGATTAATTTGTGAAGAGGCATCCAGAGCAATCACTAGAATGAATGGCAGGAGCGTAAATACTTTCATACTTTAAAATACGAAAGAAGGGTTCATGAAAGTTCTGTTGAGGAATAAAAGTTTTTCAAAGAGTTTACACCCCTGCGTCCTGCTGTGCATATTTTGCCTGCACTCCGTTACGTCTGGTATCCGCAGGTCGTCGTCTGTTTTGTTCGCCAGCACTTTCCGTTTTTCTGTTTTCCCTTCCCTCAATCGAAGCAATGATTGTAAGAAAAGCGGTAAAAATGCAAACAAAAAAAAGTGCTACTAATAAGTAATTGGTATGCCTTGATTCAACAAAAAGATTATTATAGATAAGAAAATTATCAAGGCGTACAGCAAATAACTGAAAATAATATGTAAAAGGAAGATATGCTGCAGAAACAATAAAGAGGAGTACACTGCTGCTTTTCAGTAACTGAACATATACAAGATAAGAGATAAAAATGTAGAACACCAATAAAAACAGAACTAACATTACTTCTTCCATTTTTTTGAGATTCGAGGTTGATCAAAGTTAAGTTTATATGACTTGAAAGAATCAGCTTAACTGCGATTGTGCATAAACTGTGCAAATCCTTGCTCCTGCGGTTCGCTTCAGGGAATATGCTTTCGGTTGTGCATATATGTTATGTCAGCAGACCCCGATAATAATTTTGCAAAAAAAGAAACCAAAAATTGTACTTAAGTAGATTAAACCAACTTCAGCAATAGCTTCACAAATGGCTTATCTTTATACAAACTAAAAATGCTTTTTCGACACCAAAACAAAACAAGCGAATGAAAAATTATCTTTTCGTCCTGATTATTCTTATTTCACAAAATATTTTCGCTCAATCAGGCCTGGCGCCTTTAACAGTACAGAAAATAATGAGAGATGAAAAATGGATCGGTACATCCCCTTCAAACCCTCGTTGGAGCAGCGATTCGAGGTATTTGTTTTTTGAATGGAATCCGGAGAAAGCAGTCAGCGATTCAGTATATTATATCTCCAGAGAAAATACGGTGCCGCAAAAATCATCCGCTGAGTTTCTGGGATCCATACTTAATGCAAATAACATTTCATACAATAGCAGCAGAAGCACATATACATTCAGTAAAGATGGCGATATATATTTAGCGGATGCCAAAACAGGAAGACAAAAAAGGATCACTCAAACTACCGACTATGAAAGCAATCCGGTATTCTCATTTAATGAAACAAAAATTGTTTACGCACGAAATCAAAATCTGTTTGCATGGGATATGGCAGGTGGCTTGACAACACAGCTCACCAATTTTCAGAAAGGCGCCGCTCCTGCCCGGCCCGAATCAAGCCCTGGAGCCTCCCGAAGAAGGCCACAGCAAACCAAAGATGAGAAAAAAGAAACACTGAGCGCTCAGGAAAAATGGCTGCAGAATGACCAACTGGAGCATTTTGACGTATTAAGAACCAGGAAAGAGAAAAAAGATCTCGCTGATTCTATGAATAAATTATTGCCAAAACCTAAAGAGCTAAGAGCAATTTATACAGATGATAAGACCCTGAATAATCTTGTCATAAGCCCTGACGGAAGGTTCATCAGCTATCGCTTGTTTAAACCTGCGACGGGAGCTAAGAAAACAATTGTCCCGAACTATGTAACAGAAAGCGGTTTTACCGAAGACATTCCCGGGAGAACAAAAGTGGGCGCACCGGAAGGCAGCAGTGAGTTTTTTGTTTTTGACACAGAAAAAGATACTGTGATTCAGGTAAAGACAGATCAGATCCAGGGCATTGATGATTTGCCTGATTACATGAAATACTATCCGACAAAAGATACAGTAAAAAAGAAACCGGTCCCGCGTGAAGTTACTATCAGTGGACCGGAATGGAGCCTTAAAGGAAAGCATGCGGTAGTGGATATCCACTCGCAGGATAATAAGGATCGCTGGCTGATGTTGTTAGACGCATCAACAGGAAAATTAAAATTGCTAAGCCGCCAGCGTGATGAGGCATGGATAGGTGGACCCGGTATAGGTTTTGGGTTTGGAGCCAGCATCGGGTGGATTGATGAAAACAATTTCTGGTACCAAAGCGAAGAAACGGGTTATTCGCATTTGTATAAAGTGGATGTAACAACCTGTCAGAAAACTGCATTGACATCGGGTAAATATGAAGTACAGCAGGCGCAGCTTTCGGCGGACAAAAAATACTTCTATATCATCACCAATGAGGTGCATCCCGGCGAGCAGCAATTTTATCGGCTGCCTGTCAATGGTAGTAAAGCAGAAAGAGTCACCACAATGACCGGAGCCAACCAGATTGTAGTCTCACCCGATGAAAAACAAATTGCTGTATTATATTCTTATAGCAACAAGCCCTGGGAATTGTACGTGCAGGAAAATAAGCCAGGCGGGAATACTAAACAAATCACGTCGTTGGCTGCCAGTGATGAGTTCAAATCATATCCCTGGAGAGACCCTGAACTCATTACATTCACCGCAAGAGATGGCGCTCAGGTATATGCCAGATTATACAGACCGGCAGTTGCGAATGCTGCAAAACCAGGTGTCATTTTCGTTCATGGTGCCGGCTATCTGCAAAATGCGCATAAATGGTGGAGTCACTATTTCCGTGAATATATGTTCAACAATTTGCTGGCCGATAATGGATATACCGTAATGGATATTGACTATCGGGGAAGCGCAGGCTATGGCCGCGACTGGCGGACTGCCATTTACCGTCACATGGGCGGTAAGGATTTAGACGATCAGGTTGATGCCGCAAAATATATGACAGAGAAATTAGGAGTAGATTCAAAACACATAGGAATTTATGGCGGTTCCTATGGTGGTTTCATCACATTGATGGCGATGTTCACACAGCCAAATGTGTTTGCTGCTGGTGCAGGCCTTCGCAGTGTTACTGACTGGGCGCATTACAATCATGGCTACACTTCAAATATTTTGAACGAACCATTCACAGATAGCATCGCTTACAAACAAAGCTCACCCATCTATTTTGCAGAAGGACTGAAAGGGCATTTGCTAATGCTCCATGGTATGGTTGATGAGAACGTCCACTTCCAGGATATTGTGCGCTTGTCGCAACGGCTGATCGAATTAGGCAAAGACAACTGGGAATTGGCTGTATATCCGATGGAAGATCATGGTTTTGTTGAGCCCAGCAGTTGGACGGATGAATACAAACGCATTTATAAATTGTTTGAAACTTATTTAAAATAGATTTTAACTATTGTTAAAGGCTTGTGATTTGACATCCGCAATTCATTTTTGTACAATTAAGGTGTAACTTTAAGGTCAATATATTTAGATTATGATTGAATCACTACTCTAAAAATGAAGGCTATGAAACAGATTGCAATTTTATTCACAGTATTTTTATTAACCATTTCCTTAGGGTTTGCTCAACGGGGCGGCGGTCATGGTGGCGGCAGCAGAGGCGGAGGCGGTTCCCGTGGGGGCTACAGTGGCGGTGCACGTGGAGGCTACAGCGGTGGTGCCCGTGGAGGCTACAGTGGCGGCCGGGTAGTAGCTGGATATCATGGAGGCGTTGGTTATCGCGGAGGTTATGGGTACTATGGTGGCTATCGGGGTTATTATGGCTGGCCTTATTGGGGTCTTAGCTTTGGTTTTGGATATCCCTACTATTATGGCTACCCCTACTACAGTCCTTATTACAGTTATCCCTACGGTTATGGCTATCCTGATTCGGGATATTATGATGAAACACCGCCACCCCCATCAAATAATAATAACTCAGCACCTCCCCCGCCAGAAAATTCTTATCGCGAAAACAATAGCAATGGCAGCGGCTATTATAATAACGATACGATTTATTCGCAGAAGCCAACTCCTGGCCCAACTACTGATGCCCAGGGTAGAAAATGGGTTGAAGCGCATTGGAAACATACTGATGAAGGCTGGATATGGATTGATGGGTATTGGAAAAAACAACAATGATAGCAACAGCATTAATTGCTTTGCAAGCGCTCTTGATGACAAGAGCGCTTTTTTATGTTATACTTTGATTCCTGTTTAGTAGTTTTCTTATTCTCCGGTCTTCAATTCAACGCTATAATAAATTCAGGTTGTTCATTAACGTTAGTAAGTCAGGATTGATAAAACCGGCAAAAAAGAGCGCCGATGGCTGAATCATTTCAGCGAATCCAGCAACTTGCCATGTCCAAAAAAGAACTCAGCAGTTGCACTAAGGCTGAATAGATTTCTGCATTCTGCAGACAGGCACATGGATGCGCTGGCAGAGCTGCTGAGCCTTATATAATACATGTTTTCTTTCGCTTGCTCCAGCACTTTGCAATTATTTGCAACAAATTATTAGCCTCAACGTTTATCTTTGCAGCAAATACTGCTCATCATACTGCCATTACTCTTTAAACAGATCAATCATGTGTGGAATTGTTGCCTACATTGGCCCGCGAGAAGCGTATCCGGTTATCTTAAAAGGGCTGAAACGCCTCGAATATCGGGGCTATGACAGTTCAGGCGTTGCACTGCTGAATGACGGGCTGAAAGTATATAAGAAGAAAGGCAAAGTAGCTGAATTAGAAGAAAGCCTTATCGGCAAAGACCTGCATGCTCATACTGGCATCGGACACACAAGATGGGCAACACACGGGGAGCCAAGTGACCGCAATGCACACCCTCACCAATCTGCAAATGGCAAGCTGGCCATGATCCACAATGGCATTATAGAAAATTATGCGCAACTGAAAAATGAACTGCTTAAGAAAGGTTATATATTCAAAAGCGATACTGACACAGAAGTGCTGCTGAATTTTATTGAAGACATTCAAAAAAATAATCAGTGCGGGCTGGAAGAAGCCGTTCGCATTGCATTGAGAAGAGTAGTCGGCGCTTATGTGATCGTGCTGCTTGATCAGGATAATCCTGACACGATTATCGCCGCAAGAAAAGGATCTCCGCTCGTAATTGGCGTTGGCAAGGGCGAACATTTTCTTGCCTCCGATGCCTCGCCTATAATTGAATACACTAAAGAAGTAGTGTATGTAAACGATTATGAAATCGTGATTCTAAAACCCGATGAACTAATCCTGAAAAACCTTGGCAATGAAAAGATAACTCCCTTCATACAAAAATTAGACCTTGAATTGGCTGCGATTGAAAAAGGTGGTTATGACCATTTCATGCTAAAGGAAATCTTTGAGCAGCCTGATACCATCTTCGATTGTTTACGGGGGCGCTTAGACGTTAGCAACGCGACTATCACCATGGCTGGTGTTCAGAATAATATTGAACATATAAAAAATGCAAATCGCATCATTATGGTCGCATGTGGCACAAGCTGGCATGCAGGTTTACTGGCAGAATATATTTTTGAAGAACTGTGCCGCATCCCGGTTGAAGTGGAATATGCATCTGAATTCCGTTACAGAAATCCGGTTATCCATAAAGGTGATGTGATCATTGCTATTTCGCAAAGCGGCGAAACTGCAGATACTATTGTTGCTATTGAAAAAGCTAAAGAACAAGGTGCTTTTATTTTTGGCGTGGTGAATGTAGTGGGATCTTCTATTGCGCGAATATCAAATGCAGGAGCATATACACATGCAGGGCCGGAAATTGGCGTGGCAAGCACCAAAGCCTTTACGGCACAATTGGCTGTACTTATTATGATCGCATTGAAGATTGCAAAAGAAAAAAATACAATTAGTGAAGAGCGCTATGTGCATTTGGTAAATGAGCTTCATAATATTCCTGAGAAAGTGAAAGAGGTTTTATTGCTGAATGATCAAATTAAAGCACTTGCGACAAAATACAAAGATTCAAAAGATGCCTTGTACCTTGGCCGTGGCTATAACTTCCCGATAGCGCTGGAAGGCGCATTGAAACTGAAAGAAATCTCTTACATACATGCAGAAGGCTACCCTGCCGCGGAAATGAAGCATGGGCCGATAGCTTTGGTAGATGAAGCATTGCCTGTGGTGTTTGTTGCCACCAAAGATTCTTACCACGAAAAAATCATCAGCAATATACAGGAGATAAAAGCCCGCAAAGGGAAAGTAATAGCCGCGATCAGCGAAGGCGATGATACGATTTCAAATATGGCCGATGATTCAATGGCAGTTCCTGAAGCAGACGAATTAATTGCACCATTGCTCAGCGTGATACCGCTGCAGTTGTTCGCCTACCATATTGGTGTCGCTAAGGGCTGTGATGTAGATAAACCAAGAAACCTTGCGAAGAGTGTAACAGTCGAATGAGTTTCCAGTTTGTAGTTTATGGTTTGTAGTTCCGATTATTGGCAAGATGAGTTTAATGCCACACTTTTCAAACCGGGTATTATTGGGAGCGTGTTTTTCTGTACAATGATTGAAGCAAAATAATCACGGCACCTGTTGTAATTGACAAATCAGCCATATTAAAAATGCCGGTCTGAATAATTCCAAAATGGATGTATAGGAAATCTGTAACAGAGCCATAAACAATCCTATCGAAGATATTTCCGATACCGCCTCCGATAATAAAACAGATCGCTATCATTGAAAGCACAGGCATATTGTGTTTAGCAAAAATATAGACCGATCCAAAGGCCAATGCAATCAATGGAAGAACAGACAATAAAATATTTTTAACTGACTTTGACAACGAATCACCAAAACTCAGGAACGCTCCTGAGTTTTCGACACGCATGATAATAAGGTGATTGCTCAGCATTCCTATTGTCTGGTTTTCGCCGATGCTATGCCTGATGATTTTTTTAGAAACCTGATCGCAAGAGATGTTGGTCAAAATAATCAGCAGGATGATTGTGATCCTTAATAGTTTGTTTGGAGGCATTTATAATTATTAAGTATTTTTTAAACTGCGGATAGAAAATGAATAGATTAAATTTTATTTAAAATTTCTTCTGTTTGTTTAGGAAACTTTTCTATAATCCATTTCAAAACATCCAACTGATCTGATGTTGGAGCTCTCCTCACTTGTGCAAGCAGTTTAATCGCCTGTGGCCTGTTAAGAGTCAGGTTCGATGCTCCTTCATTACATACTGAACAAATCGCCCGCAGGTTTGACGGTTCGTCAGTTCCTCCATTGATTTATCAATGATATGACCTATATGAAGCCTTGTTTTTCTTCCCGCATCGTAAGGGTGCGGTTCCCCTGCAGCAGCCCCACACATCTGACAAGTGAATCCATTTCGATCCAAAACGAAAGCACGTACTTCTTTTGAAATACCCCTTTCAAAAGACGGCAAAGGCTTTAAGTCAATTAAAAGATACTCACCAGGTTTTAGTGCGCTTCTGTCATTATGAGTCACAATATTCATCCCTTCTTCATTTCTCAATTCGCGAACGCGTCGCCCCCATTCACTAGTACCGCCTATCTCACGCAGGAGATCTGAGTTTAATACTTTGCCAACGTGCTGAATAAAATATTCACGTAATTTGGCTCTGGAGCCTTTGCCCTTTCGAGGCGATTTGCTCATATTATTTTAGCGCTTTTTGTATTGACAGCCCAATTGCTTTCGCAACAGGAGGCGGAAATGCATTTCCAACCTGCCTGTACACTGGAGTTTTTTTACCTGCGAATTCCCATTCTTTTGGGAAACCCTGAATCAATGCTGCCATTTTAAGTGTTAACCTCGGCATCTCTTTTGACCCATTAACAGGTGGAGCATCAGCAAGCCCTCTTCCGTCAACACCTAGTAATGCCCATGATTTTCTTGCTCTTGTAGGGCCAAGATCCGCTCCGCCATGCTTTTTTGAGCCACCTACAAGTGTAGGCGCAATATTGTTTGCAGCCATTTTCCAAATCTCTACATTCTCCCAACCGCATGAAGCCATTTCTTCATATAACAATTCGCCAACTGTGAGGGGAGCCTCTTCATTTTTCTTTGGCCATTTAAAGTTATGGAAATATTCTCTTTTTATTGCAACAAGAATAGCCCTGGGTCTTAATTGAGAAACTCCGTAATCAGAAGCATTGACTAGTCTCCAGTCACATTGATAACCCATTTTATAAAGTTGGTCAAGGATGTGCCGACGATATTCTTTAAATTTAAAATCAAGAATACCGCGAACGTTTTCAAGCATCACAGCTTTTGGAGTGCATTCTTTTACAAGCCTAAGCGCCTCTGGGAATAAGTCTCTTTCATCTAGATGACCAAGTTGCTTCCCTGCAATTGAGAAAGGAGGGCATGGAACTCCACCAGCTAAAAGGTCAATATCATTATACTTTTTTGCAGAAAAATCCTTAACATCTTTATTGAGCACATTCCATTCCGGTCGGTTTAATCGAAGGGTGCTACAAGCTATTGGCTCAATTTCCACTAACGCGAGGTGCTCGAATCCCGCTTGCTCAAGCCCAATGGCTTGTCCCCCTGCCCCAGCGCATATCTCAATTGAAGTAAATTTCACTTTGAATGTTTGCTCACAAATTTAGTTTTTTATCCGATAATAATTTGCAATAATACTAATCAAGCTATGACAAGACTTGCCATATTCGTTTATTGGCATTTGCAAATCATTCCCCCATATTTTATCTAACTTTCCGAAACATTACTCAATACCATGAACCAGATCAACAAAAGCCCGATTGATTCGCTGGGCTATCATTTCATTGAAGACAAATATCTGCCGAAAGGGAAAGATGAATATTATCTGCGCAACCAGCAAAATAAAAACAGTATCCATTACCGTGAACTGACAGCCTATGAAATAGAAGCGCTTGTGCGCAACCGCAACACGTCTGATAACTGGAATAATATTCTGGTTTCGGATTCGTTCGCTCCGGAATTGGTTGTGAACTGCAAATTTTTTGGGTTGGTGCGCATCGGGAAATTAGAGCCATACTATTTAGAGTTCCACAACCTGCGATGCCCCGTTGGCTTATATAACAGCACCATCATCAGCTCTGATTTTGGAGATAACGTCTCAGTAGACAATGTGAATTATCTCTCGCATTATATCATTGGCAATGACGTGATCATCGTGAACGTGGACGAGCTTGCAACAACTGATAATGCAAAATTCGGCAACGGCATTTTAAAACAGGGCGAGCCGGAATCGCGACGTATTTGGCTGGAAATATGCAATGAGAACGGAGGCCGCAGCATTATCCCTTTTGATGGAATGTTGCCGGGTGATGCTTATTTATGGAGCCGGTTCCGTGACGATGAAATCCTGCAAAGCAAACTGAAAGCATTTACTGAAAATAAATTTGATGTGCATAGGGGGGCTTATGGGAAAATAGGCGACCGGACAGTTATAAAGAATTGCCGCATCATCAAGGACTCTATGATCGGCAGCGATGCATATCTCAAAGGAGCGAACAAATTAAAGAACCTTACCATCAATTCTTCTGCGGAAAGCAAGACGCAAATCGGCGAAGGTTGCGAAATGGTCAACGGAATTGTTGACTATGGATGCCGTGTTTTTTACGGAGTAAAAGCGGTCAGGTTTATTATGGCCTCTAACTCGCAACTGAAATACGGCGCCAGGCTTATCAATTCTTATCTTGGCAACAATTCCACCATTTCCTGTTGCGAAGTATTGAACTCACTGATTTTTCCGGCACATGAACAGCATCATAACAATTCTTTTTTGTGCGCCGCATTAGTAATGGGACAGAGCAATATGGCCGCAGGCGCAACCATTGGATCCAATCACAACTCAAGAAGCGCTGATGGCGAAATCATGGTCGGTCGTGGGTTCTGGCCCGGCCTGTGCGTCAGCCTGAAACACAATTCTAAATTCGCTTCATTTATTATTGTTGCAAAAAGCGATTATCCGGCAGAGCTCAATATCCCGATCCCCTTCTCCCTGGTAAGCAACAATGTGAGCAAAGACGAACTCGTAGTGATGCCCGCATACTGGTTTTTATACAATATGTATGCACTTGCCCGAAACTCCTGGAAATATGTTGACCGCGACAAAAGAACAGAGAAACCCCAGTTGATAGAATATGATTTCCTGGCACCGGACAGTATCAACGAAATGATCAACGCAATCAGGCTGATCGAAAAATATGCGGGGAAAAAAATACTATTATCAAAAAAAAATATAAACGAACTGGAAATACCCTCAGGTGTTTTTGAAAACAGCAAGCGCAAAACGAGATTGATCAAAGTTTCACAGGCATACAATGTCTTCCGGGAAATGATAATGTATCATGCAACGATCCAGCTTGTTCAACATATTGAATCAGCCGGACTGAAAAGTCTGGAAGATGTATTAAGAACGCTGCCATCTAAAAATAAACTTTCGCAATATGCAAATATCGGCGGCCAGTTGATAAAGCAGGAAGAAATAAAAAAACTGATTTCTGAAATTCATTCAGGCAAGATCAAAGACTGGGCGCAGATACACAAATTTTATAAAAAACAAGGAGAGCGTTATCCGGCAGATAAATTGCATCATGCAATCGCTGCTTTGAAAAAAGTCCATGGAATAGAAATAAAAAAGGCGGATAAAGCGACTCTAAAAAAATTATTGCTGCAAAGCATTGCAACAAAAGAATGGATGGTAAAGAATATACAAGATGCCCGCTCGAAAGATTATTCAAACCCTTTCAGAAGCATGGTTTATGAAAGCATTGGTGAAATGGATACAGTTATCGGTAAATTATCCGATAATGGTTTTATCAATCAGGAAAAAGAATCATTAAATGCGTATAAAAAGCAAATTGCCGGATTACTGAAGAAAATGAAATTATAAAACTTGATGCCGCAAATTGCGACACCAAGTTCAGGTGAATTTTGACAGGAGATGATGCAAAGCGTTAAATGATCCTTGGCCTTTCGAAAGATATGAACTTCACTCGATCCGGTTTTACAACTTTATAAATTTTACTGCACCAATGTTCCCCTTGGAATCAAAACATGACAAAACATAAGCTCCTGAAGCCAATCCTGAAAAATCACACTGGATTCTGTTTTTCCACTGCTCTACATTGAAGAATTTTTTTAGCAACACTTTCCCTTCAATACTTGTAATTACAAGATACAGTTGTGCTCTTTCATTCGAATAAACCAGGACTGTTGCATTATTATATATGGCAGAAGGAGCAATAGAAAGTACTTTGAAAGCATCACTTACAGCTTTCACAGAAATGATTTTGCTGAAAGAAGAACTGCCATCTTTTCCAATAACCAGCAGTTTATAATAACGAATGCCGTTTAGTATTCGCTTATCATTAAATTGAGATTGGGCCTCCTCTGATGCATCCACGCTGCCAATTTTCTCAAAATCATGATTATCATCCGCAGACCAGATCTCAAAATATCCGACACCATCCATTGATGCCACTTCCCAGTTGAGTTTAACGCCATCAATGCCCTTTATAGCTTCAAAAAGAGTAAGAATCAGGGGCAAAGGATTTTCATTCGAAACACTGCTTGCCAGCACAAAATTTTTGGCAACAGTATTAAAAGCTGTTATTTTCTCGCTGACAACAGAACCTGCAGCCCCCGGTGTGCCGGTTGTAGCAGTGTTATTACGATCAATCCAAACACCTGTATATAGTTGTGAGGCTCTTAGCGTGGCCATATCCGTCACACCGCTTCCGCTTGCATCAGCAAAAGACAACTCAACATTCGCAGATGCTGACGGGCTTGCATCAGCCTCAATAGTCCAATAACCGTGAGAAGAAATATGATGAACACCGCTCCCATAAGAAATGCTCAGGTTCCTCGCATCGGCGGAAATAAATTCAATATTGAAATTACCCGTGGCACGTTTTAGCTCTGCCCAACGGAACTCATTTGCCTTGCCTACCGGAAATAAAAAATGATCTGTTGCAAATAAACCTTGTTTACGCAAAGGGCCATTTACAAAACTGCTATTTGCAATGGTACTGTCAACTGAAATAGTGCAACCTGATTGCAAAGTCAACAGATTGGTTGACGTTGTAGTAATATTGCCTTTCACCAAATCTAATTTATATGGCAACGACAAACCTGCTTGCAAAACCGCGCCTGCGGGATTGCTTACCCTGAATGTTATACTGTTAGAAATAGTTCCCAGCATAGAAATGTTTTGTGAAGTTGAGCCGTTCAATTCAATAGCAGGTAATCCGGTTGCTGATTCAGTAATAACTCCACCGGATAATTGCGTCAGATTGCCCTTAATTTTCATGATGCTGCTATCCGGGCCGCTTGCAAGATCCAACACACCCCCGTTTTGAATAAAATCTCCGTTCAGATTAATGTTACCTTTTTCTGTTGCCAGATCTATTTTAAGAGTAACACCAACGCCTACCTGAAAATTTCCCTTGATATTAAGCGGATTGCTTCCCGCACCTAAATAAGTTTTTACTCCGCCGGGCGATGCGGTTGCATTAAAGACAAGTGTGCCATAAGTTCTGTTGGTTATTGAAACTGTGTAACTCTGAGTTCCCGGCACGTTAAATTCAAAAATACCGGTCTCCGTTCCGGGCATTTTCGACAAGACAGCCACATTGGTAGCATGTGATCGTTGGGTATAATGAATATATTTGCCACCATTATTTATCCGGATGGAATCAGAAATATCAACTGGGGTTCCGCTCGAAGCCCCTGATGAATTTCTGAAAACACCGCCGCTATTAATCACCAGACCATATCCCGGGCCTGTTGCGGTTAATGCAGTTGGCTGTGTATTTGACGGTGGCAAAACAAGCTCAATCGTATTCGTTGATGCCGGTGCAATAGTTATTGTCTTAATACTAACTGCTATATTCGGCAATACAACGACAAAGCTTCCGGATGCAGATGAATTATCCAACACAACATCGTCCAAATTACCGGGAACTGAGTTGCCTTTCCAGTTGCCGGGAGACGACCAATTACCATCTCCTGCTAATCCTGTCCAGGTTTTAGTCACGGCAAAAATTTGCTTGAATGAAAAAAAGAAAATAATTGTGAGCAGTAAAAGTCTTTTGCAAGAAAATGATGATAGCTTTTTTGATTGAATAAAGAAGAACATAGTCAAGGTTTTTATAGTGAAGAATAGAAAATTTTGTAAACCATGATTCAAAAATGATCAGGCAGTATGCAGCATTAGAATATTTTGATATTGTCTGGACAATATCGCTGATCGGTATATGTGCAGATGAAACAATAGCTGAAAATGCGCGAAGAAAAGCAAGAAGCAAGACTGCCCTTGATAAGAATTTATTTTTTCTCATAAAGAAAGGTTTTAAGAATGAAAAAATGGGCAGGGAAATGGTTAGTGTCTCAGTTTCATCTCACGCAAAGCCGCATAGAAATTAAGACGCAAAGTTGAACCGTTCCGCCTTTGCACCTTGGCGTTCTTTGTGTGAAATATTTTTAAATTGAACACTACCAGAAAATGACTTATCAAAGGGTAGAAATTGCCCAAAAGATAGCAAGTTTATGATTACAAAAAATCCCCTATTAGTGGTATGTAAAGCGGTTGGAGAAATCACTTCTTCCTGAAAAAAAGCCTGACAGGAACACCGGTAAATTTAAAATTTGCCCTCAATTGGTTCTCAAGATAGTTTTTGTAAGGCTGCTTCACATCATCAGGGAAATTGCAGAAAAATGCAAAGGAGGGAACAACTGTTGGCAGTTGGGTTACATATTTTATTTTGACCGAATTGCCACGCACCACAGGCGCATGATAAGACTCAACGGCCTTCAACATTACTTCATTCAATTGCGAAGTCGGAACTTTGCGCTGTCGGTTTTCATACACTTCCAGCGCGGTTTCTATCACTTTAAATATGCGCGTCTTTTCCGTAGCGGAAATAAAAAGCAGCGGCACATCAGTAAAAGGTGCAAGCCGCTTTTTTAAATCTTTCTCAAATTCCTTTGCCGTGTTGGTTTCCTTTTTGATCAGATCCCACTTATTCACCAGCACAACAATGCCCTTTCCTTTTTTTATTGCCAGGGCAAAAATATTCAGATCCTGCGCAGTGATGCCTTTTTCTGCATCAAGCATTAGCAAACATACATCTGCCTCATCCATCGCATTGATTGCCCGGATTACCGAATAGAATTCGAGGTCTTCATGCACTTTCGTTTTCCGGCGGATTCCCGCAGTATCAATCAAAATAAAATCCTTACTGAACAATTTATAGTGCGTATGAATACTGTCGCGTGTCGTGCCCGCAATATCGCTTACAATTGTGCGCTCCTGCCCTACCAAAGCATTCAGCAAAGAGGATTTGCCGGTATTAGGCTGACCAATAATCGCAAACTTAGGCAGTTGAGCAATGCTTTCTGTTTCTGCTGAATCCTTCTCAGTGATGAGCGCAGTAAGTGCATCCAGCAATTCTCCCGTACCGCTTCCCGACATCGATGATAGAAAAAAAATATGATCAAAGCCGAGGCTATAAAACTCTGACGCTTCAAGCAGCCGCTCACTGTTATCTACTTTATTTACTACCAGCAATACAGGCTTTGTGGAACGTCGAAGCACATCTGCCATTGCCTCATCCAGATCAGTGATACCAGTTGCCACATCTACCATAAAAACAATGGCATTCGCTTCTTCAACGGCAATGATTACCTGCTTTTTTATTTCCCGCTCAAAAACATTATCGCTTTTGGGCACAAAACCACCGGTGTCAATCACGTTGAATGTTTTGCCATTCCAGTCGGTAATACCGTATTGCCTGTCGCGGGTCACACCGCTCACGTCATCCACAATCGCTTTGCGCTGTTCCAGCAAGCGGTTAAACAGCGTGCTTTTCCCTACGTTCGGCCTTCCTACTATTGCTACAGTGAAACTCATACTCACATTTAATTATTTAGAAATCACCGATACCTTTTTTGATGGTAACAAGTTTAATACCCATATTCTTTCAAATACAATTCATCTTCTCTCCACTTAGGCCGCACTTTCACAAATAATTCCAGAAATACTTTTCTCCCCAAAAATTTTTCTATGTCAATCCTCGCCGACGAACCTAACTGTTTGATCATTTTACCGGCTTCCCCAAGAATAATCCCTTTCTGGGTTTCGCGTTGCACAATAATGTCAGCGCGTATTTTTGTCAGCGTTGTTTTTTCTTTGAACTCCTGCACCAGTACCGTCGCATGGTAAGGGATTTCTTCTTCGTACAAATAAAATATTTTTTCCCTGATCATTTCTGCAACAAAAAATTTAGTTGGCAGGTCAGTAATATCATCTCCTTCATAAAAAGGTTCACCCTCCGGAAGCATTTCAACAATGCTATTTATCAACTCAGGAATATTGGCTTTCTTCTTTGCAGAGATATCAATTGCCTTTTTGCAATATTTTTTTTTGCCAAAAAAAAGTTTCGCTTCTTCGACTTTTTCCGCGGAAGATTTATCTGATTTATTGACTAAGACAATTGCAGCAGAAGATAGCTGAAGCGAAGAAAACAGTTTATCATTCTCTTCATAATCATCATTGACATCTATTAAGAGCAAATTCACATCCGCATCTTCCAGGGAATTTTTCACAGCCTGCATCATTTTTTCATGTAGTTTATATTTCGGCTCAATGATGCCGGGCGTATCTGAAAAAATAATCTGATAATCTTTTTCATTAAGAATTCCTTTGATGCGGTGGCGTGTTGTCTGTACTTTATGCGAGACAATGGCCAGCTTCTCTCCCATCAACGCATTGAGCAGCGTGCTTTTACCCGCATTGGGCTTACCGAATATGCTGACGAACCCTGTTTTCATGAACGCGCAAAGGTAAGCTAAAGAAAATGTTTGGCGATTATTAACTGTAGGCGTACATTTGCAGCCCATATCGCGAAGTAGAGCAGCGGTAGCTCGTCGGGCTCATAACCCGAAGGTCGGAGGTTCGAACCCTCCCTTCGCAACTGAAAAGACCGCTTCACATTTTAGTGAAGCGGTTTTTTGTTTTAAGAAACCTTAAACTTTTTATGGAAAAATAGGCTCTTATCCGTGGCGGCGGAGGTTCGCCCCCCCTTCGCAAAAAGCCGTGTTTTGAATGAGGCTTTTTTATTTTTTCAATTTTTAAAAAATAGAGGACTTGAATCCCTTGGTTCAAGAAATCTTCGATTTCCCCAAAATAAAAAACTCTGCGCTGAAGCGCAGAGATATTGAAATTCACAGATCACAAAAATCAGGTTGATTGTCAAATTAAACTAAAGAGGCTTCACTTATCAATTGCTAATTATTAATTATCACTTTACCTCAATCTCTCTTCGAAACACTGCTTGCACCACTTGAATGCAGATCTTTTATAGTTGCAGTGCCTTTATAATGTATGTCACTGGCCCCACTAGCATGCACATTCAGTTCTTTGTTCACAGTAATTTTTATATCCGATGCACCGCTTGCACGCGCCGTGCAATTTTCAGCCACAAAATCAAAAGCCTTCACATCGCTTGCGCCACTCACGTCAAGAGCCACATTGTTTGCTGAGCCACTGATCAAAGCATCGGAAGCTCCTGACAGGTCAATCTTCAGGTCATCGGATTTCAGGTTTCCCTTCAGATCACTCGCACCGCTCATATGCACAGCGAGATTGTTGCTGTTGAGCGTTCCTTCTATATATACATTGCTCGCGCCTGATGCAGAAAGCCTGTCAATACTTTTGAAAGCCACATAGGCTTTGAATTTTCTGTCTTTCAGCCGCCAGATGATTTTACCGGTATTCTGGAATTTTATTTTCAACACGCCATTATCCACTTCCGTAATGACACGGTAAATATCTCTTTTTTCAGATGCGCTCACAGCAACTGCTTCTTCATCGCCCTGGCTCAAATAAAGGTCAATGGCATTGGAGACCTCAATGGCGTGAAAACTACCGCTCAGCTTTCTCACCTCCGCATTGGGGTCATTGATTAATTTGGTTTGCGCAGAAACCGTCACGAAAGCAATTGCGCAACCTAAAAAGAAAAATAACTTTTTCATATGTTCCTTTGCGGTAAAATTAATTCTTAGAAACCGCACCACCGCTGCTGGTATTGATATTTTTGATGGAGGCATCGCCACGGTACGCAATATGGCCCCCACTACTTGCAGAAGCAACCAATGATTTGCTTACGTTTACATCTATATGCCCTCCACTGCTCGCATCCGCGTCACACTGGCTTGTTACCAATCCGGAGGCATCCAGATGGCTGCCGCTGCTTGCAGAAGCTTTGGTATCATTTGCGCTACCCGAAATAACCGAATGCGCCCCACTGCCTTCGTCAATCTTTAACCCTGATACATTCACGCTTCCCTTAAACCAGGCGCCACTTGAAAAATCAAGTGCCAGCGTGTTGGAATGAATCGAGCCATCCACCTCAACATGTGCTCCGGAATTGGCATTCAGGGCATCCAGTGTTTTGCAGGAAACATACGCCCTGAGATTTTTATTTCTGTCATCATCAGAAAACCAATGGTGGCCGTTATCGTAATATATTTTCAAAACTCCGTTCACTACTTCGGTTACAATTTTTGCCCGATGATCTGCATTGTCTGCACTCACAGCCACCTTCTCTTCATCGCCTTGGGTTAAGTACAAATGAACGCCGGTTGAAACTTTGATCGAGTGAAATGCACTTACACTTCTCACTTGCGCGTTCGGATCATTCACAATTTTGTTTTGTGCGGAAGCTGCAGAAAAAATCAATACACAGTTGATTGCGAAAATTATTTTTTTCATATTCGTTTTATTAATCTCGTGAAATTTAATTAGCAATTATTTGTTGACTAAGACCTTGTGCGACCAAAAAACTGTTTGCTTTCAAGAACCCATCAGGGAACCGCTGCTATTCACCACAGAAGCACATAGCTCAATCTGAGCTCCTTCCCGAAAACAGTTTATCCCGATTAAGTCGGGACGATGTACATCCCTGCCTGCCGCAGGCAGGGATTTCGGGTCGCGTTTTTGGCGTGCCCGCCGTAGGATGGGTACTTTTTTGGCGAAGCATAACTCGTCCCGCTCCGCGGGAAAAGTACAAAGAGCATTTTTAATCAAAACTAATATTCATGCTTAATTATTCAATACTTTAATAACACAACCCATTGGTGACTACCCTTTTTTTGAAATGCTGCTTGATCCGCTTGAATGCATGTTTTTGATAACACCACTTCCTTTATAATAAACATCGCTGCCACCGCTTGCGCTTACACTAAGCTCTTTGTTCACTGTGATGTGCATATCGCTGCCACCACTTGCTTCAATATCGCACACATCGGAAGCCAGATCATAACCATGAAAATCACTTCCGCCACTTGCATCAATTTTCAGATTGGAAACGGTTCCTGAAATGTTCACATCAGAACCTCCGCTTTGATGCAACGACAAATCATTCACTTCAACTTTACCCTTTAAATCACTGCCACCTGAAAGATGAATGGTTAATTTTTCCTGCTTAATCGTGCTTTCCGTGTACACATCCGAGCCGCCAGACGCATCCAGGTCGTCAAGCATTTTACAGGAAACATAGGCTTTCATTTTCTTATTGCCCCAGTCCCAATGCATCCCCTTATTCTCCATATAAATCTTCAAAACACCATTCTCCACTTCAGTGATAATACGGTTTCTCGTATCAGCATCTGATGCACTTATGGCAACAGCCTCATCACCCTGACTTAAGTAAAGATCAATGCCATGGGATACCCTGATGGCATGAAAACCTTTTATATTGCGAACCTGCGCGTTTGGGTCATTAATAACTTTTGAATTTTGCGCATAGGCAAAAACACTGGCAAATAGAAATGCTGCGGCAAGAATGATTTTATTCATAAACATAGTTTTTTAAGAAAGACATGATAATCCTGATAATGTTGCATGCCGGTTATGGTGGCATTAAGATTGAGACGGGCAGCTTGCGCATAATGTTACATCGTTAAAATAATTTTTCTCCTATCTTTGTCCTGCCTTCTGATTTTCTGAAGGAGTTTCTCAGATTCCTCGGGGTGCTGATCCCGCCAGTGGCGGGAAAGGCTGAGATGATACCCGTAGAACCTGAACAGGGTAATGCCTGCGCAGGGAAGGTGATAGTAGTTTCCACCATTCGCTTTCGCAGCATTTCTCTCAAATCAATTTTGGCTGGATTTAACTGATCTTTTTCATCACGATTCTAGTTTAATGGTCGTGACTCATGAGATCAGAAAACTCCGGTGAACCATTTAAAAAATTACTAAATGAGAAAATTGTTTTTGGGGATTTGCTTTTTGACAACAGTTCAAATTGCAACTGCACAAATTAATACCAAAGGAAAAATCACAGATGCAACGACTGGATTGCCCATCGCAGGCGCAACTGTTGCAGTCAACAATGTGGGCACTACCTCTACAAACAACGAAGGCATTTTTGAATTTAAAAAGAAAAAGCCCGGAAATTACAGGATAAAAATCACAAGCATCGGATATAAATCTTACGATACTGTTTTGAATTTTACGAGCTATTTAATCAGGATTAGCTTAAGTCAGGTACAATTATTTTTACAGCCAATCGAAGTGAAAGCTTTGCGTGCAGGAGAAAAAGCGCCATTCACCAAAACCAATCTTTCCAAAGAATATATTGAACAAAACAACCTTGGGCAAGACCTTCCGTTCATACTCAATCAAACGCCTTCTGTGGTTATCAATTCAGATGCGGGCAACGGAGTTGGCTATACGGCCATTTATATCCGCGGCACAGACGATTCAAGGATCAATATGACATTGAATGGCATACCATATAACGATGCAGAAGAACAGGCGATTTATTTTGTTGACCTTCCTGATTTCGCTTCATCTGTTAATAGTATTCAGATACAGCGTGGCGTGGGCACTTCTTCCAATGGAGCAGGCGCATTCGGGGCAACCATCAATTTTTCTACAAATGAATTTAATGAGAAGCCTTATGCGGAAATAAACAACAGCTTCGGCTCTTTCAACACATGGAAAAACACCTTGAAAGTTGGCTCCGGGCTGATCAACGGCCATTTTACCATTGATGCCCGTGTCTCCCAAATCATGAGCGATGGCTATATTGACCGTGCCACCAGCAACCTGAAATCGCTGTATTTGTCTGCCGCTTATTACAGCAAAAAATCTTCTCTGCGTTTCAATATCATACAGGGAAAAGAAAAAACCTATCAGGCATGGAACGGCATCCCTGAAGCCAAGGTTGAAGGCAATCTCGCTGCGCTTCAAACACATTATGATAATAATATTGGTTCGCTTTATTTTACCCAGGCCGATTCGATCAATCTTTTTAAATCAAACAACCGCACTTATAATTATTTTACTTATCCAAACCAAACAGATAACTACTGGCAAAACCATTACCAGCTTTTTTTCAATCACCAGTTCAATGAACATTTATCTATGAATATTGCCGGGTTTTATACCAGAGGATACGGCTATTATGAAGAATACCACGATCAGGGAGACTCTTCAAACGCAAAATATTCAGTTTATGGATTGCCAAATCCTGTTATTGGTAATGATACGTTTCAAAGCACCGATCTTATAAGGCAATTATGGCTTAACAATTATTTTTACGGCAGTATATTTTCTCTCCAGTATAAACATCAAAAAACACAATTGACATTCGGAGGTGGCTGGGACAAGTATATCGGCTGGCATTATGGTATCATCACATGGGCGCAGAACGGCGGGGTTCCTCCAAATTACCAATGGTATTACGAGCCAGCATACAAAACCGATTTCAATGTGTACGGAAAATTGCAGCAGGATATCGGCGATCATTTTACCGCCTTTGCTGATTTGCAGTACCGCTACATCAATTATATAATTGATGGCTTTGATGATGACCCTGCATATAGAGTCAGCAATAAGTATAATTTCATCAACCCAAAAGCTGGCATCTCTTATACCAATAATGAATGGCAAAGCTATTTCTCCTATTCTTTGTCGAACCACGAGCCAGACCGCAACGACTTCGAAGCTGGAGGCAGCGACCAGCCCAAACCGGAAACATTGAATGATTTTGAACTGAGCCTGGAAAAGAAAAATCCAGAGTACTCCTGGAACGCAACTGGTTATTATATGCTGTATCATGATCAGCTTGTGCTGAATGGCAAGATCAATGACCTGGGGGAATACACTCGCATCAATATTCCTAATAGCTATCGGCTGGGTATAGAACTACAGGGAACCGCGAAAATCACTGACTGGCTGAACGCCACAGCCAATATCGCTTTCAGCAGGAACAAAGTAAAAAATTACACTGAATACCTGACTGACTATGACAGCGGAGGCCAAAAAAGTTTTTCATATAAAGAGACCGATATCGCATTCTCGCCATCTGTTGTGGGTGGTGCTACAATCAACTTCCTTCCTTTCAGGAATTATGAATTGAGCTTTATAAGCAAATATGTGAGCAAAGAATATCTGGACAACGCGCAGCATGAAGACAGAAAGCTGAACGGCTATTATGTCCAGAACCTGCGCATGAGCTATTCCATAAAATCAAAAACAGTTAGGGAAACTGATTTTATATTTCAACTGAATAACGTGTTCAATAAAAAGTATGAGCCCAATGGATATACCTATAGCTATATCTACGGCGGACAAACAATAACAGAAAACTTTTTATTCCCAATGGCGACCACCAATTTTATGCTGGCAGTGAATATAAAGCTATAGGATTAGTCAGAAGAGTTCAAAGCAAATTCCAGCAGCTCGTCATTTCGAATCCCGCTTCAGGTTCTTGTGGGATCATGCATGATGCACGGGATGAGAAATCTCCAGCTAATTCTTAGTGAATAACAGAGGGGGATTTCTCGCTGCGCCGCAACACGCTGATATCATAAACCTCAACTGGCTCGCTCGAAATGACGATGGGTGTGCATTTGCTACTATTCTGCCGAATCCTGTTAAATTATAAATAAACAAAATGCCTGATAACGAAATCAGGCATTTTAGTAACAAAAATATCAATCCCCATTATTTATATCTGCACTTATCGAATCACCACGTCTAGAATATTTCACATGGTTTTTCTCACTTTTAATATATTTCCCTTTCAGCTTTGAATGCAGTTCTTCAGGCTGAACGACTCCATTCACTTTTAAAATCTTACTATCCAGCATGAACTCCAGATTGTCTTTTGAGGTTATGACTCCCTCATCCATAAGGTCATCAATAATATCCGTCAGCGGGTGGCTGACAAAAACCTGCGGTGTGGGTGGTGGAACTGGCACAGTAGCCCCTTCAGAATGCAAATCTCCTGTAATGATAGCACCATCTGATTTAAGAATTGGCGGGCTTGCCAGCACATTGCCTTGATTAAAATTCAACAGCATTTGA
>Ga0182030_10002552_pt1 | contig 38725 bp, 21 predicted proteins | sample 812S3MmetaG_FD_121299 | JGI IMG/M metagenome (GOLD analysis project Ga0182030, IMG submission 121299) | Permafrost microbial communities from Stordalen Mire, Sweden - 812S3M metaG (Illumina Assembly) | ecosystem: Environmental > Terrestrial > Soil > Wetlands > Permafrost | place: Sweden...
CACGCCACGCGCGTCGAATCCGAAGATGTGCATTCCGCCGTGTCCTGGTCACGCGCCGAGCTGGCGGCAAAAGCGCCCGGGCTCGAATGGGACTCTTTTCTCGGAGCGGCACGGCTCACCGACGCCCCGGTTCTGATTATCTGGCACCCGAAGGCGGTCGCGGGTCTGTCCGCGTTGTGCGAGAAGGAGCCGCTTGAAGCATGGAAGGACTGGCTCGTCTTCCATGCCGTCGAGAGTGCCGCGCCGTTTCTGCCGAAGGCGTTCGTCGATGAACGGTTCCGTTTTTATGGCAAAGCGCTCAGCGGCATTCCCGAACTGCGGCCGCGCTGGCAGCGGGGGATCGATTATACAAGCGCCGCCCTGGGAGATGCGGTCGGCAAGATGTATGTGGACCGGTATTTCCCCACCGAGGCGCTGGCGAAGGCGCAAGCGATGGCCAGCGACCTGGTGAAAGCCTTCGCCCGGCGGATCGACTCGCTTGCCTGGATGTCTCCCGAAACCAAAGTTAAAGCGAAGCGGAAGCTGGAGACATTGAAGGTCGGTGTGGGCTATTCCGAACATTGGCGCGATTACTCGGCTCTGGAAATCGTCAAGGGTGACGCGCTCGGCAACGCGCAGCGCGCCGAACTGTTCGAATACCACTATCAGCTGGCGAAACTCCACCAGTCCACCGATCGCGGCGAGTGGTGGATGACGCCGCAAACCGTCAACGCAGTGAATCTTCCGTTACAAAACGCCTTGAATTTCCCGGCGGCGATTCTCCAGCCTCCGTACTTCGACGTGAAGGCCGACGCGGCGCATAACTACGGAGCGATGGGCGCGATTATCGGCCATGAAATCAGCCACAGCTTCGACGACCAGGGCAGCCAGTTCGACGCCGAAGGACGTATGGCGAACTGGTGGACGAAGGAGGATTTCGATCATTTCAAAGCCGCCGGCGACGCGCTTGCCAGGCAGTTCGATACCTACCGGCCCTTTCCGGACCTGGCGGTGAACGGGCAACAGACGCTTAGCGAGAACATTGCCGATGTGGCCGGTTTGATGGTCGCCTACGATGCCTACCGGCTCTCGTTGAACGGAAAACCGGACGTCGTGAAAGACGGGCTCACCGGCGATCAGCGTTTCTTTATCAGCTTCGGCCAAAGCTGGAGGTCCAAGGTGCGCGATGCGGAGTTGCGCCGGGAGATCGCGACCGACGGACACGCTCCCGAACAGTACCGCGCCGATACCGTCCGGAATCTGGACGCCTGGTACGACGCATTTTCGGTGCGGTCATCGCAGAAGCTGTTTCTCGCTCCGAACAATCGCGTACACGTGTGGTGATTGTGATAACCTTTCTCCTGATTCAATGAAGAGACCTAAGGCGAATCGGCGGCGCTTCCTCGCGCTCGGCGCGGGACTTGCCGGACTCAGCGCTTGCAAGAAAGAAGTCCCCAGCGAGATTGGGGAAGGCGTCAGACCCTACGGCGAACGTTCGCCGTACGAAAGGGCGGCGCGCGACGTCCGGGAATCCAAAACCCCCGGGACAAGTTCGACGCGCACGCCGCTCCAGGATCTCGACGGAATGATCACGCCATCGTCCCTGCACTTTGAACGGCATCACGCCGGCGTGCCGGACCTGGACCGGTCGAAGCACGAAATCCTGCTGCACGGACTCGTCGAGCAGCCCATGGTGTTCACCATGGACGATCTGCGCCGCTTTCCGTCGGTCTCCCGTATCTACTTTGTCGAGTGTTCGGGCAACAGCGGCGCGGAGTGGATCCATCCGCTGGAGGACCCGCAGAAAGCATCCGGTATGGTGAGTTGCAGCGAATGGACCGGGGTTCCCCTTTCGTCACTCCTGAAAGTGGCGCGCCTCAAACCGGAAGCCAAGTGGATCGTCGCCGAGGGCGCGGATGCCTGCTTGATGGCACGCAGCATCCCTCTGGATAAGGCGCTGGACGACACGCTGGTCGCTTTAGCGCAAAATGGTGAGCCGCTGCGGCCGGAGCAGGGTTATCCCGTGCGCCTGGTCGTTCCCGGCTGGGAAGGCAACATCAACATCAAGTGGCTGCACCGGTTACACGTGGTGGACCAGCCTTCGATGACGCGGGACGAAACCTCGCATTATACCGATAGCATGCCGGGCGGAAAGGCGCGGATTTTTACCTTCGACATGGAGGCCAAGTCGATCATCACCCGGCCCGCGGGCGGACAGAAACTGGCGGGCGGCCCGGGGACGTATGAGATCACCGGCCTGGCGTGGTCGGGCCATGGAAAAATCGAGCGCGTGGAAATTTCGACAGACGAGGGGAAAACGTGGGCCGCCGCGGAGTTGCAAACGCCCGTTCTTTCCAAGGCGGCCACTCGTTTCCGGATGGCATGGAAATGGACCGGACAGGCAACATCCATTCAATCGCGCTCAATCGACGAGACGGGTTATAAGCAGCCCAGTCGCGATGAACTCGTCGCGGCCCGAGGCACGAGGAGCCAGTATCACTACAACGGCATCAAGGTCTGGTACATCAAGGAAGACGGGAGCGTCTCGCATGTTTAGGTTGGCGGGAACGCTCCTCTTCTGCACGATGGCGTTCGCGCAATCAGGGCCGGGACGTCCCGCAACCGAAGCCGAAATCAAAGCCCGGGATTTGACCGTCCTGCCGAATGGCGCCGGGTTGCCGAAAGGGCGCGGCGACGCGAAACATGGACAGGCCATCTTCAAGGAGAAGTGCGAGGTTTGTCATAACGAGAAAGGCCAGGGCCGCGAGAATCAGTACCCGGCACTGGTGGGCGGAGTCGGGAGCCTGAGCGGCGCGAGTCCCGTCAAGACGGTGGGAAGCTACTGGCCTTACGCCACGACCCTTTTTGATTACGTGCGCCGCGCGATGCCGTACGATCACCCGCGCAGCCTGTCGGCGGACGACGTGTACTCCGTGTCGGCATTTGTTCTCTACCTGAACGGGATCGTGAAGGAGACGGAAGAGTTGAACGAGAAGACTCTTCCGCAGGTGAAAATGCCGAACCGCGACGGGTTCATTCCGGATTCGCGGCCGGACGTGAAGACTAAAGGGAAGTAGCATCGTAGTCTGTGTGACAACCGCCGTGCTGACCGCTCCTGCTGGTCGCGGCTCCATTCATTTTTGATGAATCCCCCAAGGCTCGAAACAGAGCCGCGACTTGCAGGAGCGGTCCAAGCTGACTTGTCTAGCGGCTGCCGCCGGAAAGCTTGCGGTAGTACTCGGCGACCGAGTCCTTATAGCCGGCTGGGACCTTGGTCGGGTCCGGGTTGCGGATCGTGCCACCCCTCGTTTCCTCAAGCTGGCGGCGCAGTTGCAGTTCCAGCGCGTCCACGCCGCTGAGAAGCTGCTGATGCATTTGCTCGACCAGCGCTGGATTCCCGGGGAAACGTTTGGGATCCAGATTGCGCATCTCGTCAATCAGCGTCTGCAACTGGTGCCGTGCCTCCGGACTGTCCTGCACAGTGGCACGAAGCTGGTTGAGAAGGTTCAATCCCTGTTCAATCTGGTGCTGTGTGTCGGCCGGGTTCGGCCCTTGCAGAGGAGCCACGGCCTGCCCCTGAATGCGAGTATTGCCGGTGTCCCAACCGCCGCCCTGATTGCGATCGCGATTGCCGCCACCGGCAGGGTTACCCACCGGACCAGCCACGCGGTTGCCGACTTCACCGGCCAGACCGCCTTGCTGACCACCTCGACCACCTTGCCCCTGTTGACCACCCTGACCTTGCTGACCGCCTTGGCCCGGTTGCTGGCCCTGCTGACCATCCCGGCCCGCCTGGCCCTTTCCCGGCTGGCGGTTGCCTTGACTGTTCTCTTGAGAACGCCCGCCGAGACCGGCCACCTGGTCGCGCAGACGGGATAGATCGTCCATTGCGCGGCTGAGCTCGGCGTCCTTCGAATTGTGCTGCGCATTGCCCAACGCGCGAGCCGCATCGCCGATCTGCTTGCCTAGTTTTTGCAGATCGTTGGTGAGGGCAGTTTCGACAGGATCGGAAAAGTCTCCGCTGCGCAGCCAATCCGAGCTGCGCTGCATGCGCGTGCCGAGATTGTTCTCATCCATTCCGTCGAGGGCGCTTCTTAACTTGCCGGAAGCCCCCGGCTGCGTGGGCGCCAGTTCGCGCGCCGCGCCGCGAAGCTGCTGGGTAAGGCGGCCTAAATCGTCGGTCACCTTCTGGCGATCGTTGATCATCTTGTCGATTTCCTGCGCCGAAGGATTGGTCGGCGGCTTGCCCCCGGCGCGAGCCGCGCTCTGTTGAGCGATCAGATCGCGCACACGATCGGCTTGCGCCTTCTGCTGGTTCGCCAACTGCTCGGCCGTCTGGGCCATCGAATTGAGCCGTCCCGCGGCGTCCTGCTGTTGGGCGTGACCGAGCGCGTCCGTGGCTTCGCGCAAGCGATCGGCGGCGCGCCGCGAATCGGCCGCGCTCGACTGGGAGCCTGCGCGCTTCATGTCCTCATTGGCCTCGCGTAAGCGCTCGAGAGCCCTTTGCGCCGCCTGTTGCCGGCTGTCGGCCGATTGTTGCCCTGATTGCTGGGCGGACTGCCCGCCCGCTTGGCTCCCGCTCTGGCCTGACGACGCACTTCCTGATTGGCCCTGCTTCCCGCCCGCTTGTCCCGAGGCCGACGCACTCTGCCCGCTTTGCCCTTGCTGCCCTCGCTGACCCTTTTGCCCCAGCTGTTGTTCCATCTGTTGCTGCAGCTGCTGCGCCTCGCGCTGCAACATTTCCTGTTGCCACTTTTGCTCGGCGGTCTGCGTGCCGTTGCGCTGCTGCTGGGCGAGACTCTCCTGCCGCTTGGCCAGCTCATCGAGCTTCTTCAGCGCATCGTCGATTTCCTGCGCCTTTTGCTCTGCGGTCGTGGTCGGGGCTTTCTGCGACTCATATTGATTTTTTTCGGTATCAAGCTCGAGATCGAACAGCGCCGCCAGATCCCGCGCCGCGCCGCCCCCTCCGCCTCCGCCCCCTCCGCCGCGCCCGAACGCCACTTGAATCTGCCGGAACGTAGCTTCCGCGCGCAGCAGGTATTGCAGAGCCTTCTGCTCGTTGGGAATGGCGTCTTTCCACTTCTGCTGCTGCAACTGCTGCGCGGCCGGCGTCATGGCGTTCGACGCCGCGATCATGTCCTTCTGAAAGTCGCTGATGGCCTGCACTTCATCGGTCAGCTCCCGAGCCTGCAAGCGCCCCGAAAGCGTGGCCGCCTGATCCCGCAACGTGGCTTGCGATTGCGCCAGCAGCTTGGCGATGGCGTCGGCCTGCTGCTGCGTCGCGTTCTTGTCTCCCTGTTGTTTGAAGGTGGCGGAAATAATCTCTTTCTCGCGCTGCGAGATCTGCGCCGGGTCGTTGCCCTGCCCTCCTCCGCCTCCTCCTCCGCCGCCGCCCGCCTGCGATTGCGAAAATTCGCGTTCGAACGGGTCGGCCTGGATGAACATCATGTCCGTGTGCGCTTCGGCGTTGGCGTCCTTGGCGGTGGCGTAGACGCTGACCAGATCGCCCGGCAGCAACTTGAAATCTTCAAGCGACAGCGTCGTCGATCCGCTGGCTTCCTTCTTACCTTTTTGCGGAAGCAGATCCACCGTCTTCTCCGGCCCGCCGTTGACCGAATAATGCAGCTCGACGCCATGCAGGCCGTAATCGCCCGAGGCCTTGGCCGCTACGGTGACCTCTTCCACCGGGTTGGCGTGATAGTCGCCGCGGCTGGGACGCACCAACGAAACCTGAGGCGGATTCGGCTTGCGCGCCTCGATGAAAAAATCCTCGCTGACCCGAACAGGCTGGCCGCCGTCTATACCCGCGATGTGGTAAACCCCGTCCTTATCCATCCTGACGGTTCCGCGATAGACGTTATTATCCCCGCCTGCCAGCTGGATCTGCGCTCCACTGTCGAGCTGAATCTTGCCGCCCTGAAGCGGCCGATCCGTCGAGATTTGCAGTTCGGCCAAGGTGCCTGTGACAGCGCGCAGATCGCCGCTGCGCTCCTCAACCTCGGATGGCATGCCGGTCCAGGGCGGGAAATGATACGTGACGCGAATCTGCTTCACCGCGGGCAAATCGGTGACGCGAATTTGAAAATGCTCCGACGTCATCGCGCCGGCGGTCACATAGTACTCGACGTTTTCCGGCAATCCGGCAAATATGAATTGATACCCGCCCGCGAAACTGCCCGCCTTGGGCTGCATCGCAATCTCTTCCCACTTGGACGAGCTCTGAAAATGGGCATACAACTTCACGCTCGGCGACTGCAAACCGGTGGGCAGAGCCGAAACCATCTGGTCGGCATGCCGCCGCACGACGGCGTTGCCGGGCATCACGCGCAGGTCATAAATATTGGGCTTGTCGCTGTGCGGACCGGTCCACAATAGCGACGCTCCATAACCAAGAAACCCGGGCCCGGCGGCGATTATCCAGATCAGGACGCCGAGTGCGCCGAGAGCGGTGCCCATAGAGAGCCAGAGTCGGCCCTCCGAGACCATATGCTCCGGAGACGCGGATTTCGCGACCCTCAGTGCGTCGCCAGCCAAAAGATCGATGAAAGGATCCTTGCCGTCGCGCTCCACAAAGGTGGTGAGCCGCTGCTCGAATTGCGGGAACGTGGTTTCAGCGGTTCCGACGGCGCGCCGTCGCGTCAGGCGTCGCAACGGCAAGGCCAGCCCGGCAGCCGCGGCGACGACCAAAATCAGGATCAGCCCGAAGCGCGCGGCGGTGACACTGCCTCGCGAAAAAGCAAGCGCGTTGGCGATCGCGACCAGCACCAGCGTGGCGATCAAAGCGCTGCCGGCGAGAATCGCCAGGCCACGAAGCACAGCGCTCCAACGCAGGCGATGTTCCAGTTGCGCAATGTATGCTTGCAGTTGTTCGCGAAAACTCATCGAACCTCCAAGAGCGCCGGGTGCTGATACTTGAAAGCATAACGCACTGTCGCCGCGAAGGGCCGCGGCGAAAACTTCCGTTACGAATAGCGCAGCAATGCCTTGAAACCGAAATCCATGTGGTGCTGGATATGGCAATGAAACAAAGTCGGTCCCGGCTGGTCGGCGGTAAAGTCCACGCTGGCGCGTCCATAAGTGGGTACCACAACCGTATCCTTGATCACGCCTGAAGTAGCGTTGCCATAAATCTCGGCGATTTCGAGTTGGTGGCGATGCAGGTGCAACGGATGCGCGTCGTCGGTGCGGTTATGAAACGTCAGCCGGTAGCGCGCGCCTTTTTTTAGTAAAAATTCCTGATCGTGAGGATAGACCTTGCCGTTCACCGTGAAGCTGTTGAATTTGCCAGCGCCGCGCGGCACTTTTTCGAACACCATGTCCAGTTTTTCGGCGGGCGCGGGCGGAAACCCGGGCTTGCCGAAGATCGTATAGTCCCAACTGGACTTGGGTGCGGGCGTCCACTGCGGCGTGCGATGTTGATTGGCATACTCGATGACGATGCCCAGGCCTCCTTCGCGCACCGGGTCCTCGGGCGCGCCCAGGATCCAGACACCGGGATGATTCATCTCGACCCAGGTATCGATGCGTTCGCCGGGTCCCAGCATCAATACGTCTACAGCAGCCGGCGTAGGCACCGGATTTCCGTCCAGCGCGATGACGTTGAATTTATGCCCGGGCAGCGCCAGGTGGCGATTCTCGATGGCGCTGGCGTTCAGAAAATGAAACATCACGCGTTCGCCGGGCTTGACGCGAATGGGCTCGCCCGCGCCGAGCGCCTTGTCGTTGATGGAATAGTAATCGGACGCGACCTCCAGGCCCGCCGGCCTGGTATCCATCACCGCCGGCCGTTCCGGTTGCGCCAGGGCGGGGTCCAGATCGTCGGTATCCATTAACGTATTGGTGAAATAGGGCTCCCAATCGCGGAGTGCGAGGTAATGTTCCTGGTCGAATTGGCCGGGATTCGAAGCGCCCTCAATGATCAGAAATCCGAACATGCCTGTGTAACTGCCGCGATGCAGATCGTCCATCGACATGGTGTGGGTGTGATACCAGCGCGTGCCGGCCGGCGTGGGCGTGAACTGATAGCGCGCGCTTCCGTGCGGAGGTACCGCGGGCGTGCCTTCCTCCTCCGCTCCGTCGACATCGGAGGGAATGAGCAAGCCGTGAAAATGCACGAGCTCGGGGACGTCGGTTTTGTTGATGACGTTGATGGTAACGGGCACGCCTTCCTTCATCCGCAGCCGGGGCCCCGGCGAGGTTCCGTTATAACCGATGGTGCTAATAATCCGATTCGGCGCCAGCTCGACCGTGACGGGCCCGATTTCGAGGGTGAAATCGGTCTTGGCTACGTCCGCAGAGCCGGCGGGCGCAAGAAAGGACTGCGTGTGCTGGCCCGCGAGCCGGCTACCGGTCGCCATTCCGGCAATCTTAAGAAAGTCGCGTCGTTGCATGTGAAACGACCATGGTACCGCCCGCATCGACGCCGGCGGAGGTGTTTCTCGCCGAACCAGTCTCAACTAGCGGCCCGTCGTCCCCTCCATTACTGTCGGGGCTCTGAAGGAAACCCGAACTCCGCAGGCGCGCCTCGACTCCACTACAGAGCCCCGACGGTAATGGAGGGGGCATTGCTAACGGAGTCGCAGATACACGCCACTACATTTTGAGCCGCGCGCAGGCCTTTGACATTTGTCTATACAATTGCCTATGAAACTGCTCATCAGGCCCATTAGCGCCCGTTACATTCACAAAAAGGAGATCGATGCGTATGAAAAAGAAAATCCCGGCATTTAAGAGCGACCGTGCGGCGGCGGCGTTCGTTGACAAGGCCGATCTTACCCAATATGACCTTTCCGGGGCGAGGTTGACCAGTTTTGAGATCAAACCGAAAGACAAATCAATCAACCTGCGTCTGTCCGGCGAGCTTTACGACGCTGTACGCAAACGCGCCGCCCGCGCCGGTGTTCCCTATCAGCGTTTCATTCGCCTGGCTCTCGAACAGGCTATGACCACGCCGAAATAACAGACGGCTGTCTCACTCGGTCGCAAACGAGCATGCTCCCCCTGCAGGGCCTTTGTCCAACTCCGGCTGTGGAGAATCGGGTATTGACAAGAAGAGCATTGTGCATTACAATGCAAAGTACTTTCTCTTGAGGTTGCGAGTCTTCTTAGTCCGTTGATTTCAAGATTTTGGAGATGACAAAAATGCCCGAAAAACTATGTAGGTGCGAAGATTGGTTTCCTCATTACGAACAGTCCGCACCTATGTGCTGGAACTGCTACCTTCCGCTCTCTAAAGAGCGGAGCGACATCGCCGCAAAATTCTGGGAGACTTGCTGCCCGGGGGACTTTCGTCAGGCGGGCATGTATAATAAAAGTAGACTTCGGGCAGCATTCTATGCTTGGCGAGGTATGCTGAGGGCCGTTCGTGAGGATCAGGTGCTTGTCGGTGAAGTCGGCAGCTGATGGGTTGGTCTGAATGGGCAAACCGGCCCGCGACCTCAATAACCGCAAGCCCCCGTCACGCCGCGAAGCGGATGACTTCAAGCTCCGCCGACGCGTCCACTCCTGCGAGGACCTGATCCACCCGGCGCATCGTCTGGTCCTCCATTTCGATTTCTCCGCACTGGCGGCACTCCAGAACCGGCAGGGCCTTCACCACGACGATTGAGGAGTCGCCGATCTTGAACGGGAGATCCGTCACCCGGTTCTCAAGCAACCCGCCACACACACGGCACTTCATGTTTGGACCCTTCTTGCTCGAAATTCCGAATCCCATTCCTCTGGGGCCGGGACGTACATCGTAACAATCCGAACGTTTCGAGCCTCCACGTCGGCAGCGACCAGCGCGTGGAATACTACGGTTTCAGACACTCCTCGCAGGAGGAAACTGGGCAAATACTTGTCGTCCGGATAAGATTCGATAATCTCCAGCGAATCGACTCCCTTAGTCAGAATCTCACTTCCCAACGACCTCTGCTTGAGGCGCATCGTTACATGATAGGTCCATCGGATCTCGCGCCTGAACAGGCACTCGCGGATGAAATCCAACGGTCGTTCCGGAACCGGCGCTCTAGCCAAATCCGATTATAGAACGGTCGTGCTTCTGATATGCTTCAATTTATCTATGAAGCTGGTGCGGCCCATCTTCGCCGTTCTCATCGTGCTTTTCTTCAGCCTCGGGTTGTTTGCGTGGCAACGAGGAGGTGGCGGATTCGGCCGCCAATATTACCAGCCCGGACCGAACGTGCCCTCGGAGTTTTATTGGAGCCGGCTCCGCTACACTTCCAACACGGCCAGCGGCGGCAGTTACGGGTATCGCGGATTTCGCGGCGGCTGGTCGCAGGATTTTCCCAAGGCTGACAACGATTGCCTGATTGTGCTGCGGCGTCTGACCCACATCAACTCTCCGTCGCCTCTGAACGTGGTCGATCTCGATAGCGACCATTTGTTCGACTATCCGTGGATCTACGCCGTCTCCGTCAACACCTGGACCTTCACGGACGAGGAGGCGAAGCGCCTGCACGATTACCTTTTAAAGGGCGGCTTTCTGATGGTGGACAACTTCCACGGTACGGACGACTGGGAGCGTTTCATGGCCGGTATGCGCATGGTGCTGCCCGATCGTCCGGTGGAGGATCTGACGGATGACGACGAGATCTACCACGTGCTTTACGACATTAAGGAAAAATTTCAAATTCCCAGCGAGGTTTATGTCAATACCGGGCGGACCTATGAGAAGGACGGCTACGTGCCCAAGTGGCGCGCCATCCGCAGCGACCACGGGCGCGTGATGGTGGCGATCTGCGCCAACATGCATCTGGGCGACGCCTGGGAGTGGGCCGACAGCCCTCAATACCCCGAGAAGTTTTCCGGACTTGCGTTTCGCATCGTCCTCAACTACATCACCTACGCGATGACCCATTAGGCGTGTTCGAGTTCTTTTTTAAATACCCGCGCTCGGTGTACGCACGAGGCCAATTTGCGTTTTTAGCCGCGTGGCCAAAATGGATGCTGGTGCTGCTGATCGTGCTGGCCGCCGCTGGTCTGGCTCTTCTGATTCGCGACCGCCTGGCGCGGGCTGAGACGGTCGTTCGCGGCTGGCGCGTGTGGCTCATCTGGGCCTTCGAGACGCTCATGGTCGCGATATTGTTGATGCTGCTCTGGCAGCCGGCGATCACCATCGCGGAGTTGAAGCCGCAACAGAATATCATCGCCGTGCTGGTGGACGATTCGCGCAGCATGGGGATATTGGAGGACGGGTTCACGCGCCAGGCGCAAGCGGTGAAGGCGCTTCACAACGGAGTGCTCTCGAGCCTCAACCGCTCCTTTCAAACGCGTCTGTATCGCGTCGATTCCGCGCCCGCCCGTATCGACAAGCTGGAGGATTTGCAACCGAACGCATCCTCGACCCGGATCGGCGACAGCCTCCAGCAGTTGAGCGAGGAAACGTCCGACCTGCCCGTCGGCGCGGTGGTGCTGCTCTCGGACGGCGACGACAACTCGGGAGGCGTCAGCAGTGACGCCATCAGCGCGCTGCGCGCCCGCCATATTCCCGTTCACACCGTGGGCTTCGGGCGGGAGCGCGCCGGTCATGATGTGGAACTGGACGAGGCGCAAGTCGCTCCGCGCGCCCTGGCCGACTCCCGCCTCGCCGCCAAGATCACCTTGCATCAACGCGGGTACGCCGGGGCGAAAATCAACCTGACGATTCGCGATGTGACTGGACAAGCGAAGATTCTTGCTTCCCGCTCCATCACGCTGGGGGCGGACGGCAACCTGCAAACGGAAACTCTCATGTTCGATGTCGGCGGCGCGGGCGCGAAGACACTGCAAATCGCCGCCGCGCCGATCGCGGGCGAGGAGAACACGTCCAACAATACCTTGACCCGGTTGGTGAATGTCGGCTCCGAACCGCGCCGCATCCTTTATATAGAGAGCGAGCCTCGCTGGGAGTACAAGTTCATCCGCCAAGCCGAAGAGGACGACCGCATGGTGCAGATCGCCTCCATCGTCCGCACCAGCGAAAACAAGTACTATCGCCAAGGGATCACGAATCCTAAAGAACTGGCCGAGGGCTTCCCTTCCCGCCCGGAGGATCTTTTCAGTTACCAGGGGATCATCATCGGGTCGGTCGAAGCCGGCTACTTCAGCCGCAACCAGCAGGACCTGATTCGCCAGTTCGTCGATCGCCGTGGAGGAGGGTTACTGCTGCTGGGCGGTCAGTTCTCACTGGCCGATGGGGGCTGGAACGCCTCGAATCTAACCGATCTGCTGCCGACCACGCTGCCGACGCAGACCGGCACGTTTCATCGCGAGGCCGATCCAAGGAACGGGACCACGCATACCACGGTCGAGCTCGCGCCCGCAGGCGTCGACAGCATCATCACCCGCCTGGTAGACGACCCCGCCGCGAACGCCGCCAAGTGGAAGAATCTGCCCTACCTGATGGACTATGAAGATCCCGGCACGCCCAAGCCTGGCGCGGCGGTTCTGGCCAACATGATTACGCCCGAAGGCCGTAAGCTGCCATTGCTGATCACGGAAAGCTTCGGGCACGGCCGCACCGCGATTATGGCCACCGGAGGCAGCTGGCGCTGGCAGATGAGCTCGCCTCTGGGCGATACCGCTCACGATCTGTTCTGGCAACAGCTATTGCGATGGCTGGTCTCCGATACGCGCGGTCATGTTGCCGCGTCCATTCCCGCCCAGATGCTGCTCGACAATAGCGCGGTGAGGCTCACCGCCGAGGTTCGCGATCCACAATACAACCCCGCTCCCGATGCCCGGGTCGAGGCGCACATCCTGGGCCCGAGCGGCGTCAGCGCCCTTGTGGAGATGTCGCCGGTGCCCGATAATCCCGGCCAGTTCCAGGCGTTATGGTCGGCTCCCAAGACGGGCGCGTACCTGACCGAAGTTACGGCGCAACGCGCCGGCAAAGAACTGGGCCGCGACGTGTTGACGTTTCAGCGCATGGACGGCGTGGCGGAGAATTTTCACACCGAACAGAATCGCGAATTGCTGGAACACCTCGCCGCGCAAACCGGCGGACGATATTGGAAGCCCGCGGACCTGGGCAAACTCGCCGCCAACATTCCTTTTTCGGAAGCCGGAGTCACGACGCGCGAGACCAAGGAACTGTGGAACTTGCCTCTGGTCTTCCTGCTCCTGCTGCTGTTACGCTTCTCCGAGTGGTGGCTGCGGCGGAAGTGGGGGATTGTATGATGCCTTGTGACTGTCCGCATGCTTACGCATGGCGGTTCATTGTTCGCTGGGAACCGCCGTGCGTAAGCATGCGGACAGTAGGAGGCCGCGAGTAAATGGGTCTCTTCGCGCCATGGTTCCTCGCCGCTCTCGCCGGTCTCGCGCTTCCCTTGTACCTGCATTTGTTGAAGCGCCAAACCCGCGATCCGAAGCCGGTGACCTCGCTGATGCTCTACGAGTCGCGCCCGCAAAGTTCGATCCGTCATCGCCGGCTGCGTTATTTCCTGCTGCTCTCGCTGCGGCTGCTGTTGCTGCTGCTGTTGATTCTCGCCTTTGCGAATCCATTCGTGAACCGCGATACGGCCGCGTTTGCCAGCAACCGGCTGGTGCTTCTCGTCGTCGACAATTCCTTCAGCATGCGTGCCGGAAACCGGCTTGCCGATGCCCAGGACGCGGCCCTGAGCGTGCTATCCGGAAAGGGAGCCGCCCGCGCCCAGGTCGCGGCGTTCGGCTCGCAATTGCGGCTCATGACCAAACAGATCGAGGATCAAGCGGAGTTGCGCGCCGCTGTCGAAGCCATCGAGCCCGGCGATGGCCACGGCAATTTCGGCGAACTGGCGCGAGTCGTCCGCGCCATCGCCGATTCGGTCCATACGCCCGTCGAATTTCATCTGTTCAGCGACATGCAACGCGGTGAGTTGGCCGCGACTTTTTCCGACATGGCGCTGCCCGGCAACGTTAAGCTGGTGACCCATCGCGTGGTTGGCAAAGCTCAACCCAACTGGACAGTGGAATCGGTGGACGCGCCGGGACAGGTTTGGGGCAAAGATGCCAAGCCCGTTCACGTGCAAGCCGTGATCGCCGGCTACGGGACTCCCGCCGCCCAACGAACCGCGTCGCTTGTCGTGAACGGCAAGACCACCGCGAGCAAGTCCGTCGCCGTCCCCGCCAATGGACGAGCCACTGTCGATTTCCCGGCGCTCGAAGTGCCGTACGGCTTCAGCCGCTGCGAGGTCAAGATCGACGCGGCCGACGGCTTTCCGGCCGACGATCTGCGGCGTTTTGCCGTGGAGCGCTCGGATCCGCAAAAAGCGCTGCTGATCCATAACTACGGCGACACCAGATCGCCGCTCTACGTGAGTGCCGCGCTCTCCGCGGCCGCGCAATCGGCCTTTATCCTCGAATCGATCATCGTCAGCGAGGCTGCCGACCGCAAGCTGCCCGGCTATGCGTTCGTGATTCTCTCCGATGTCAATTCGCTGCCCCCGCTTTTGGAAAACGCGCTCACCGGGTACGTGCGCTCCGGAGGCAGCGTCTTTATTGCGGCAGGCACCTCGGCCGGAGCCCGGTCGCAGATTCCGATTTTCGGCGCGCGCATCATCGAAACGCGCGATTACAGCCGCGTGCCCGATCGTTACATGGCGGTCGGCTCCAGCGACTCCTCTTACCCTTCCGTTGCCAAGGCTGAGGGCTGGCCAGGCGTGAAGTTTTTCTACGCTCTCAACGTCGACGCGGGCGACGCCAGGGTGATCGCTCGCCTGGGCGACCAGACGCCTCTGCTGCTCGAAAAACGCATCGGCGAGGGGCGCGTGGTGCTGTTCACATCGGGGCTCGACAATTTGACCAACGATTTTCCCTTGCATCCCGCGTTCGTCCCCTTCATCGAGCAGAGCGCGCGCTACCTTGCGGGCAGCGAACGGCAAGGTGGCGCGCGACCTGTTGACGCTTACCTCGAGCTGCGCAACGCCCGGGAACAAGGGCAGGGTGTCGAGGTCACGGACCCTAAAGGGAAGCGCCCTCTCACCCTGGGCGAGGCCGCGTCCGCGCAGTCGTTCCAACTCACTGAGGCCGGCTACTACCAGCTCCGCTTGGCCAACGGCCGCCAGAACGAAGTCGGCGTCAACCCCGATCCGAAGGAATCGAACCTCGACGTGATTCCCGACGATGTTCTCGCGCTGTGGCAGGGCAAGGGCGGAGAAACCTCGCAGGAAGGGTCGGCGCCGGGTCCGTCGACGCCCGGAAAGACGGCGCAATCGCTGTGGTGGTACGTGATGCTGCTGGTGCTTGCGTTCGCGGTCGCCGAATCGGTGCTGGCGAGCCGGTACCTCGGTATACAGCGCGAGGAGTAGCGCAGGCCCGGCGGAGATCAAGTATGCGTCCGGTGTCCCGCTGCCGGCGGTCCAAGGCGAGTTCAAGAGGCTTGTCGCGCAGTTTTCCACCAGTTAGACCAGCAGGCTGCCTTGGATAAAGACCTTCAAAATCAGGCGTCCCGCTGCGCCGGGGACGTCGCTGTCGGGGCCTGTCTATCGGAGTTTCCGCATGATAAGCTAGCGGACTTGAAGCAGACCGTCTATGTGATTTCCGACCTCCATCTCGGCGGAGAGGCGGCTAACGATCAGTCTCCGGGGTTTCAGATCTGCGGGGAGGCGTCGCAGAAATTGCTGGTCGACTTTCTCGAATGGGTCGCGACGCAGCGGCGAGCCGATCATGACATTCACCTGGTGGTCAACGGCGATTCGGTTGACTTTCTAGCCGAGAAGCCGTTCGCCGCCTTTACCGTCGATGAGAATGAAGCAGAGCGGAAGCTCGAGGCGATCTTCGATCGCACGCGCGCGGTGTGGGACGGATTTCAGAACGTGGCGGGATCGGGAGCACAGGTTACCTTCACGCTCGGCAATCACGATCTGGAACTGACGCTGCCGGGGCCCAGAAGGCTGCTCAGGGATACGCTCGGGCCCGGACGCGTGGACTTTCTGTTCGATAACGAGGCGCTCCGGATCGGCAGCGTTCTGATCGAGCACGGGAACCGTTATGACGGCTGGAATGCGGTGAACCACGATTCCCTGAGGCGGGTCCGGTCGGCGCTTTCGAGGGGCGAGAAGCCCGAAAATTTTCCAGCGCCTCCAGGCAGCCGGCTGGTCGTGGAGGTGATGAACGATCTGAAGCGGAAGTACCGGTTTATTGACCTGCTGAAGCCAGAGCAGGAGTCGGTGGTTCCTCTGCTGGTGGCGCTGGAGCCCGCCACGCTCGCGAAGATCGCCAGAGTGCGGCAATACCGCAAGCAGGCTCTCGCTGTCCGCTACGCGGATGACGGGCGACCCGAGGATTCGGAAATGATCGCGGCCCGGCGCGCCACCGTGACGCGCGAGAAACAAAGCGAGGATAAAGCCGCGTCGATCGCACTTGCGGCGGGAGTCGACCTGGACCAGATTGGCATGGGCGCCGTCGCCGCCGGGCTGCTGGACCGGTGGCGCGCGGCGACGGACGGCGATAAGCGCCAGGCCGAAGTGCGGCTCGCCTATGAGGCCCTTCAGCAATGGCTGGGGCCGCACTTCACCGCCTTCGACACGCAGCTGGAGGACGAAACTTATCTGCTCCCCGCGCGCACCAGTCTGCGGAACGGGTTCGATACAGTGATTTACGGGCACACGCACCTGGTGAAGCGGCTTTCGCCTCTGGGCGCGAACGATCTGTACCTCAACACCGGAACATGGGCCGAATTGATGGCGGTGCCGCGAGCGATTCTGCTGGACAACGAGGACGACGCCAAACGGCAACTGGAGGAATTCCTCGACGATCTGGCGGCCAATAAACTTGATAAATGGAAACGATTATTGCCGACTTTCGCGAAAATCGAGATGGATGGTACAAAGACCGTCACCCGCGATGTTTACCTTTATCAAGGCCGTGGCGAGTATAATAGCCTGACAAACGGCAGGCTGGTACCCTCTGATTCTTGAATTGGACGCCCGCCTGGAGGAAGGGTACGCTTGTTCGCCGACGGGTTCGAGGAGCTGAAAGCCGCATGCGCATTGATCGACGCCGGAAAGGGCGTCGAAGGAACAGGCTATCTGGTTGCCCCTGATGTTGTCGTCACCTGCGAGCATGTCATTCGAGGAGCCAACAGGGGCGATAAGGTCGATGTCCACCTCGGCGGTAATATTCTTCCCGCGACCTTGACCGAATTCGACGAACAGACCGATTGCGCCTACCTCACACTGAAGGAAAAAATAAAGGAGGTAACGCCGCTTCCGCTGGCAGGCGAGTGCCGCCGGAAGGTCGAATGGGACGGATATGGCTATCCGGGCCTGGCGAAGGGCGCGGCGGTGCCGCTGAACGGAATCGTCATGGACCCCAAGGGGCAGGACAAGGCCAAGCGCGCTTCTCTGATCCTGTATTCTCCCCAGGTAGCCGCCGGCATGGCGGCGAATGTCCACGGCTTCTCGGGCAGTCCCGTGATGGTCGAAAGGATGATTGTCGGCCATCTCACGCGGATCCTCGGCGATGATGAAAATCCCGGCAAGGCGGCCTACGGGTATCTCTATGCCGTCCCTTCGGAGGCCGTGCTGAAGCTGCTTGGCGTCCAGCCGGCCAAGCCGTTCGTCGACCCGGGCGAAGCTGGCGCGTTAGAAATCCCGTCCATTCGCCAGGACGAATATCATGTGCTGATTTCCTGCATTTCGCGAAACCGGAAATTGGGCGCCCAGTTAGTGTCAAGCTTCAATATCGCCGGCTTCAAGACGATCCTCGATGTGAGGGACCAGAGCCCGGCGGATCTGAACGCATTGCTGAAGAAATCGAAGACGGCCGTGGTGCTGATTGGCAAGCGGTGGTTGGCCTCGGACGCGTGCCGGGAGTGGGCCGCGGTGCTGGCCGGTCCCAGAGATTTTCGGGTGATCCCGATGATTGTGGACGACTGCGAGCTACCGCCGGAGTGGCAGGGAATTCCCGCTGCCGACTGGAGAGGGCTCCTCGATCCCCAAGGGCCCAGCGCGGAGAGGCTGCTCTACACCGCCGCGGGCCAGCGGGCGCCTGTCCAGATCGTCTTCGGGGATCTGGACGAAACGCCGAAACGCGTCCGTCTTTACCACCGGCGTCTGGCGTTTTGGCGGGCCATTTACGGCATCGCCGCGGTGGTCCTGGCCATCGGTCTGGCGATCGAAGTCTGGGATACGCTCCATCGGCCGCCCGCACCCATCAACAATTTAACGGAGGATTTCCGCCCCGATTCCGGCCTGAACGACTGGGATTATCCTCCCGGCCAGTGGCAGCTTGTGAAAGATCCACCGAATCCCGGCGCCGTGGTCGTGCGCTCACAGACCATGGGAGTTCCCAAGGTCGACGGAGCCTTTTATGACTTTAATTGCTCCTTCGAGGCCCACTTTTTTCAGGGCAACATGATTTCCTGGGCCTACCGCGTGCAGCCGGACCGGCAGCGGGCCTACGTGTTCCAACTAACCCGGACCGATGCGGGTCTGACTCTCAATGGTTTCCGGGAACCCGGTCACCACGCGATGGACCCGGGGCACGTCATCACTCGCGACAAGCAGTGTTGCACGGCCTCCGATGTGATCAAGGTCCGCTCCAGCGTGCAGGGCCGCCAGTTCAAATTCGGAGTGAAGTATTTCAGCGATCATCCCACGAATATCGGTGAGGACGACGGGGTGGAGTATCGCGCGGACATCGTCGATACGGGACCATCCCCTCTCCCCTATGGCAACGTCGGACTGCTCGAAACCGATTCGAATGCGGCGATGCTCATCGCCCATTTTTTGATACGCCCGGTCGCGCCGCTGAATATACCGGAATGAACCTTGTCCCGCGACGATTTTCGAGCCTTTGTCTGGCCACCGTGCTGGCTTCGTTCTCCGCTTTTGCCCAGACCTATCTCGTCGGCACGGTGCAGGGCGAAGCGAGGATCCAGTATGTCGACGGCAACGGTAAGCCGTTGCGGAACGAACCCGCGGTGAATATCCTGGTTCTGAGGCAGAGCGATATAGATCACGATGCCGCCCGTACGAACCCCAGCGGCCAGTTCACTTTTTACAATGCGCCGCAGGGCCTCTCCACCATCTCGGTTCCGACGGTGCCGCAGGGCGTGAAACAGGTGAACAATCCGGTGCAGGTCCGGGTTATCACCGAGAAGATCAACCCTCCGTATGCGCCTCTCCTGGTCTCAAAGCGCGATTTGACAGGAAGACTGCCGCCCACCAGCCGGGGGAGAATCGTGCTGACCGTATATCGAACCTGGCCTGTCCAGGACCCCCCCGTGCAATTCCGCCGCGTCGGCGGCAATCAACCTCTCTCGCCTCTCGGGGATGGATTTGTGCTGGATTTGAACAACGCCCCCATCGCCGGCGCCGCGATCGAACTCTACTCGGTGAAAAATGACTCCGATCGCCCGGCGTTGGTCGCCAGGACCGAAACCGACGAGTGGGGAAATTACAAATTTCCGCCGCGGCCCGCGCAGGGGAGCGACGACGAACTCTTCGTTACTGTCAAAAAGAGCGGCTACAATCCCGAGAGTGTATTGCTCGACGCCTCGATCGCCCTGCCGGAAATCTCGCTGACCCCCGTCCCCGCGGATTTAGAAAGTGAAGCCGAGACCGTGGACTGGACCGAAGCCGCGCGCCGTACGGTGTTCCTGCCGCTGATGATCAGCACGCTCCCGCTGGGCGGCATTCGCACGTTCGACGCCCTGGCGCTGCTGGCTCCCGGAGTTCTGCCGCCGCCCGCGACCAATGGCGTTCCCGGTCCCGGCATCAGCGCGAGCGTCGGCACGGCGGGGCAGTTCACCGTGAACGGCCTGCGCAGCCGCGATAATAACTTCACCATTGATGGCTCGGACAACAACGAAGAGGACGTCGGCGTCAGGCGCCAGGGCTTCGTCGCCCTGAATCCCCAGCCGATTGAATCCATCGCCGAGTTTCAGATCATCGCCGCGCTGGGCGACGCGCGCTTCGGCAGGAACATTGGAGGAATGATCAATGTCCTTTCCAAGACCGGAACTCCGGGGTTTCACGGGACCCTCTACAGCTTCCTGAACGACCGCCGCTTCAACGCGCGAAACTTCTTCGATTATTCCGGACATGGCGGCGCGGCCCAGATACCGCTGATGGACGCGGGAAAAGCCGTGCTGCTCGACGGCCAGCCGCTGATGGTCGGGAATCCCGGCAGCCAGACCGCTCCCTACACTCGCCTGCAAAGCGGGTTGGTTTTCGGCGGACCGGCCGGGCGGCCTGGCCAGACCGCCCACACCTTTTTTTTCGTCTCGTTCGAAAAGCAGAATATCCACGCCCGCCAGGAGTCGAGCTTCGCCGTCCCCACCGTCGGCCAGCGCGGAATATTCGGGACCGGCGATACGGGCCTTTCCAAAGTCGACCCCACGCGGATCGCGATGACGCCGGATTCGCTGCCGGGAAATGCGATCTTCAGTCTCTTTCCCTTTCCCAACAACCCCGCCGGACCCTACGGCGCAAATACCTACACCACCGCTCTTCCGTCGGACGCCGGCGCCGTCGTCGGCTCCGTCAAGCTGGACCATTCCTTTGATGCCTGGGGATGGAAACACATCCTGGCCGCCCGCTACAACATCACCGACGAGAGTAGTGTGTTGCCGGTCACTGGCGGCGCGATCTTCTCTTCCATCGAGCCGAACCTGCGCACGCAGAATCTCGCCTTGACGCTGAATACCAGACTCGGCAGCGCTACGGCGAATACCATCCGCCTCTCTTACGGACGCACCAGTTCGCATTTCGACCCGGCGGAGCAGGACGGCCTGTTGCCTTCCGAGGCGCTGCCGGATACGCCTTTCCTGCTGAACGCGCCGCTGCTCCTGAACGTGACCAACCCCAATTCCACCGCGCCGAACTATATATCCGCCTCCAGCCCGCCCGGCGCAGCGCTGTTAGGATCGCTCGGCTACGGCGCCATCGCCAACTCCGAGAAGATCACCGGTCCTTTAGGTCAGGTCAACATAGCAGGCTTCAGCCCGGTCGGCGTGGATGTTTTCAATTTCCCGCAGTCCCGGGCGAACAACACCTACCAATTTGCCGATACGATGAGCCGCGTCCGTGGCCGCCAGGTGCTCACTTTCGGGCTGGATGTCCGCCGGATCCAACTCAACAACGACCTGAACCGGAACGCCAGGCCTCTGGCCCAGTTCGGAGGCCTCCCCAACCCGAATGGAAACATGCCTCTGGTCGCCGACCAGAGCTGCAGCCTCACCGCGCCGTCCTGCATACTCTCCCAGAGGGTTTTCGCCCCGGCAACTCTGGCAGCCGCGGGCGTTCCTACCGGTTTCTTTCAGACATTGTCCGATGGGACGGACACGTCTCTCGGCATCCGCTTCAGCGAGTTTAATTTCTTCTTCCAGGATGAAATTAACGTCACCTCCAGCTTCCGTCTCATCGCCGGTCTGCGCTACGAATTGAACACCGTACCGCAGACTGTCGGAAATAAGCTGGAGCACGCCTTCAATCCCGGCTTGCTCTACCAACAGGCGCTCGAAGTCGAGGCGAAATGCCCTGCCCAATGCGCCGGATTGGCGGATTACTTCAAGAGCATCCCTAATTACGCGCCGACATTCGGTTCCGATTTGTCGAATTTCGATCCGCGTATCGGCTTCGCCTGGGATCCCGGGAAAAAAGGACGCATGGCGATCCGCGCGGGGTTCGGCACTTACTCGAGTCCCTCGCCCGGCGTGGTTATCGATCAGGCGCGCAGCGCGTTCCCCAACTCGATTCCTCTCAATCTGGCCAATTTTTCCACTCTTTCTCCGCAAGGGTCGCTCCTTTTCAACCTGGCGAATCCCGGCGTTCAAACCCAGAATCCGTACCTCAACGCGATTGTGCCGGGCACGTTGAACCAGCTCATTCCGGGCACGAATCCCATTCAACTGCTCGCTCTGAACTTATACGCGCTGAAAGGCTCGCTCTCGCCGTCTTATCCGAGCCTCGATCTGGTACTCCCGGCGAACGACTTAAGAAATCCGCGTTCCTACCAGTTCGGCTTGACGGTCGAGCATGAATTGCCCTGGGGACTGACCGGATCCATCGCCTATGTGGGAACCAGAGGCCTGTCGCTCTACCGCGTGACGACGCCCCAGCTTGGGCTGAATCGCAGCCTGGTCCAACTGGTCAACGATGTTGTGCCCGTCGTGGGGACTTCGGCATCGACTGGCGACGTAGTCTTTCCATTTTTCAGCGGTGTCATGCAGCCTCCCCAAAACGGGGCGATCGCCAATTCCTTCACCGTCGCGCCCACCGTGTTCGATAGCGGCGCATCCTCCATTTATCACTCGATGCAGGCCCGGATTCGCATGAACCCCCGCAAGGGCCTTTTGTTGAACAGCGCCTTCACCTTCTCTCACTCCATCGACGATGCCTCCGATTTCTTCGATAGTGCGGGCGAGTTCGCCTTGTCCCAGGACAGCGCCCATCGGTCCGAGCGAGGGTCCTCGGGTTTCGACGAAAGGCTGCGCAGTGTCACCTACTTTGTATGGAGTCTGCCGGGGAAGCGCGTCCGGTTGAGAGGCTGGCAGCTTTCCGGAATCTTCACCGCGCAAACCGGCCAGCCCTACACGGTCAATACCGTCTACGACATCAACAGCGACGGCAATCTGACGGATCGTCTGCAAACGACGGTGGGGCTGACAGCGGGCCCCGCTAGTAACGATCGCATTCAAGTCCAGCTCGCGCCCGGCGTCAGTCCGATGTCACTACTCGCTCCCGCCGGAAAGGATGGAGCGGTGGGGCGCAACACCTTTCGCGCGCCCGGCTTGACGTCCCTGGATGGCGCGTTGTCCAGGCCTTTCGCCATCCGGGAGCGCCACACGATGGTCATCCGCGCCGAAGCCTTCAACGCGCTGAATCACCCCAATTTCGGCATCCCCGTGCGGATTCTGGAAACCCCGGGCTTTGGCGGTTCGGTAAATACGGCGGTGCCTGCCAGAACGATCCAGTTTGCGGTCAAGTACTCTTTTTGAAGGAAGCTATGAAAACATCTTGTGCGTTTCTATTTGTGTCGGCCGTGGTCCTGGGACAGAGTCCTATCTATTACGCCGACGCGATCGTGCCGCAGATGCCGGTAGGTTGCGCCTGGAACGCCACGTTGATCCTGGTGAATCTCACCACGAGCGCCGTTACGTTCACCGTGAATTTCTGGCCCTCCACACCCTCCACGGACGCAACCGGAATGCCCGTGGGGCGCATGGTCCCGATTCAGGGCCTCGGCCTGGTGAGTTCCGTCACCGGGTCGGTCCCGACCAATGGAAGCTACACCATCGTGTCGAACGAGCCAGGCGTGGCAACGGCGAATTGTAACGGCTGGGCGGAGGTGATCTCGACCCAAGCTCTGGGAGGCTACGAGGTTTTGACGCAACATTATACTGTGGGCACGCAGGACGGCATTGGAGGCATTCAGTTAAGCCAGACGACGACCTTTACCTTTCAGACCACGGTTCCATTCAGTTCGCGATTTGCCAACAAATTCACCGTGCCGTTCGATACGACGAGTTTCACGCCGGCCATCGCCCTGGTGAATCCATCGTTTCAGCTATCGGCCAACGTGACGATAACCTACCTCGACAATAACGGAAACATGATCTGCCAGGAGCCGCGAACGCTCTTACCCGGGGAACAACAAGCCTTTGTGCTTTACCCGCCCTATGTCACCGATACCCTTGTGTGCGCGCAATCGGGCGACACAAACAGCTATGGTTTGTTGAAGGGCAAGGCCGGGGTCGCGCAGTTCTCCACCTCGAATCTCGAACTCTCCGGATTCGGCTTGGGTTTCGGAGCACTGGGATTCGTCTCCTTTCCTGGACAAACGCCGATCGGCCAGTAATCCGAGCATCGAACTGCGCGGGCCGCAAGGCCGTCCCTCCGATTCCACAACGGCGAAAGCGTCTCGCCAGTCACGCTGAAACGCGCGCTCGGCTAGAATCGAGATCGTGCCAATACCACTTATGAAATCGATACTCTTGCCGCTGTTCGCATCCTCGCTTTTTGCGCAACAGGCGGGCCTGGACCCGCTGCTGCGCCCGGACCCGCTGCTGCGATGGATGGATGGCATCGCACAGGGGCAGTTGCAACTCCGGGAAACCGCGATTGCAGGTGTCCAGAATGTCGCGGACGCGGATCGCCGCAAGAAGTGGGTGCGGCAGACATTTCTCTCCATTCTCGGTGGGTTGCCCGATTCGAGCGGCCCGTTGAACCCGCGAATGACAGGTCAGATCGAAGCCGCCGGGTATACGATTGAGAAAATAATCTTCGAGAGCCTGCCTGGTTTTTACGTCACCGCGGATCTCTATCGGCCCAAGCAGCCAGGCCGCTATCCTGGAATTCTTTTGCAGGCGGGTCACACCCAGGAAGGAAAGCCGGAAGGACAACGGCTTGCCGCCAACCTGGCGTTGAAGGGATTCGTAGTGCTGGCTTTCGATCCCATCAGCCAAGGCGAACGGGAGCAGACCTACGACCCGAGAGTAGATCGCCCGCTCGCGGGGTGGTCGGTGCCGGAGCACATTCAAGCAGGCGCGCAAAATATTCTCATCGGCGAAAGCGTGGCTCGCTACTTCATTTGGGACGCCAAGCGCGCGGTCGACTATTTAGCCAGCCGGCCCGATGTGGACGCCGACCGGTTGGGCGCGGTCGGATGTTCCGGAGGCGGCGCCCTGACCGCGTTCATCGGCGCGCTGGACGCCAGAATTAAGGTGGTCGCCCCGGCTTGTTTCATCAATTCCTACCGGCTGTTGTTTGCCGGCCAGGATCCAGACTCCGAAATGACGCCGCCGCAGCTTTTATTCCGGGGCCTGGATATGGCCGATTATGTCGAATTGTCGGCTCCCAACCCGTGGCTGATTCTGGCCACCGATGGGGACTATTTCACGCCCGCCGGCGCAAGGTTGGTGTATGAGGAGGCGCGCCGATGGTACGGGCTTTATGGAGCCCCTGAAAAGCTGCGTTTTTTCATCGGAGGAGGTCCGCACGGAACGCCTCTCGAAACCAGGGAGGCGATTTACGAGTGGCTCATCCGCTGGCTGAAAAACGGCCAGGGCGATGCCTCCGAGCAGCCTGTGAAGCTCTATACCGGCCACGATCTTTTAGCGACCGCGACCGGACATGTCGCGGACTTGCCGGGAAGCAGGAAGTTGAGCCAGTTGATCTGGGATGAATTCAACGCCCACCAGCAGCCAGGCTCGATCGCGGATCTTCTCGCCGAATTGCGAAGACTGAACATACCTTCGGATCAAAGAGCCCCGCCAGTTAGAGTTTCGAACGGGTTGGTTGGCCCCCAGTCGCGGCGCGAGACGATACGCTTCGAAAGCGAGCCTGGCGTCGAGATCGGCGGTACCCTCCACATCCCGAACGGCGGGGGCCGGAAGCCCGCTGTGCTGGTGGTGTCCGATAAAACGAGCAACGCTTCGATTCCATCGACGGCGGTGCTGGCGGAAAACATCAGCAAGACGGGACGCGTGGTTCTGGAACTGGAGGTTCGCGACGCTCCAGGCGAAGGGAACCGGCCGTTTATCGGAAATTGGATTACCAACGCGCGGGCCGATCAGATTGGCCGCAACCTGCCGGCGATGAGGGCGCACGATATTCTGCGCGGGATCGATGTTCTCGTCGCGCGCCAGGATGTGGACCCGGGATCGATTCGCGCCGTTGCGCGAGGCGTGAGAGGAACCTGGCTGTTGCTTGCGGCCGCGGTCGACCCGCGAATCGCCAGGATCTGGCTCGACCGGACACCGTATAGTTTGCGCGCCTCCTTGCGGAACTCGATGAACACGGAGTTGTTCGACGCCGTCATCCCAGGCTTCGCCCTTCATTGGGATCTAGACGATCTGAGGAAGGCCATGGGCGACCGCAAAGTGCTGTGGACCGATCCGGCGAACTGGATGGAGAGGACCGCGGCGCTCAGCGGTCCGTTCCAATATCGCTATATTCTCGGCGACACGACGGATCTCAGCAACGCACAGGACAAAGCGTACATCGAGGAGCTGATTCGCTGAGAAACTCTTTTCACTCCACGGTCTCGCCGTCGAAATCCACGCGGCAGCCAGTGCTCGGACCGGAAACTCGTCAAGGCTGGCCTGGAAGCGTGTTGCCGATCGAGGCGGCGATTACACGCGAACTGCTACTCTAAAAAGGAACTACAAAGTACGAAATCGAGGTGAGTCCGTTGGCAGAAGTACAGATAAACGCAGGCGAGAGCCTGGAGAGCGCGCTGAAGCGCTTCAAGCGGAAGGTCATGAACGAGGACATCATTAAGGACATCAAGCGTCACGCGTTCTATTTGAAGCCGGGCCAGAAAATGCGCGTCAAGGCGGCGCTGGCACGAAAGCGCAGCCGCAAGAACCGCTCCCGGGACTCTGAGTCCGACCCGAATCGCCGCTGAGCGGATGCCGCGGACCCAGGAGTTGCCATTCCCGGTTCTTCCGTCTGCACTAAGCCCACTCATTCACATGGCCTGTCGCCACCAGTTCGTTCGCATGCCGTTGCTTTGCTTCTTGTAGGGCGGCCAGTCTGGCTGCAGCCAAACAGGCCGAGGGCCGGGCGGCCCAGCCTGTCGGTCACCGTGAAAGGGACCGGAACCAGGCTCGCATCGATTTTCAAGTGCGGCTTTCTGTCAGCGGGCTGCGTCTTCGTGCCGGGACGCTGGCGCGGCTCAATGGATAGGTGCGGGCTCCACAGCGCGAATAATGCCAGCAGCAACGCGATCGTGTGCGGCGCCGCTTCAACGCCCTTCAACCCGGACGTGCGTGGTTCGTCTTTCGCCGATGGACGAAGTTTTACACCATGAACGTTCCGAAAAATTGCGAACTGGGCCGATATTGTACCCAGGGGGTGATGGTTGGGTTCACGTTCATCGCTGGGAAAAACCGCGCGGGTGTGTGTGGGGGCAATCGTCTGCGGCCTCATGCTCTGCTCGCTTGGAGCCGCGGCGGAAAGGCCCAGACAGTGGCAGGAGGGTAAAGTATTGGACGCACAGCGCTCCAACGAAAAGGTGCCCGACGCTTACAATTGGCTCCTGTTCGACAGCCCAGCCTCGCCCGCAAAATCACAGCCCGAGCAGTATCCGCCCCTGCTCACGCTGGTGATCGAAACTCAGACGCACATTTACACCGCGCAGCAAAAGCTTCCGTGGCCATGGTCGAAGGTGCCCCACGTCTCTCTCAACGGACACGTGAAAATCGCTGGGCAACGAGAGAAACTGCTCCTCGTCGATGAAAACGGCAGGGAGCACGTGCTGGAGATTACGAGGACGGTTTTGAAGTCGACCCCTGTTGTTGAATGAGTGGCAAACGTGAATCTCTCCCCAAAACCCGCCAAATGCGGCAAAATGCAGTCCAGACCCAAGACCGATGTTAAATAACGGGCAGAGAGAGTTCTTGAAACAGAAAATCCTTTGCAATCAATCGTAACATTCAAGAAATGAGCTATTTCGGCGATTTCTTTCGGCGGCCCTGAAATCGCCGCCACCTGAGATCGTCAAGAGAGTGCGCCGAATTTGGCGTTCCACCCATCCAAGAGCTGGAAAGCCGTCCTCGCGCCTGCGCGTTTTTGAGGGATGGCTCGTCTTTTATTTAGATGCTTTGTTATGAGAGGTATGGCCTGTTCGGGCCCGCGGTCATTGCATGCTTCCTTCCCTCCCTGAATGCGCAAGTCCCGGCAGACGCTACCGCGAAGTCGATGGAACTTAGACAAACCCGGTATGAATTTCAAATGGGGGAACCCGTTCAGATTGCCGCCCCTGCCGAGACCGTCGACTTCCTGCGAAACGCGGCCAGCCGCACTGTTAAGATCGGGGATCGAAAAGCGGGAGGACTCGTGGGGGGGCCCAATCGAGCCGGGCAGATGGTATTGGCCGCGTCGCCTCTGGCCAAACCGGGCGAGTACGCGGCCACCATCTCGGCCACCAGTGCGGCGGGCGAAGAGCGGCAAGCGAGCTTCACCGCCGTTGTGAAGGCCCAAACCAGTGTGCCGTCCGGCTCCACACGAAATCCTGTGGTGCTCCTCAACGGATGGGAGCAGGGCTTTGCCGGCGCTTGCCCCATATCGAGCAGCTCATCCGATACGTTTGGCAATCTGGCTCAGTATCTGGTGGCGGATGGCGTTCCGGTGGTGTACCTGTTCGACAACTGCGCCATCGACCCGAATCAGACGGTGGAGACGCTGGGCAACGACTTAGCAACTTTCCTTCAATCCATAAAATATGAGACCGGCGAACAGGTTCCGCAGATCGATCTAGTAGCGTTTAGCTTGGGCGGGCTGATTGCCAGGGCTTATCTTGCGGGGCTTCAGCCAAACGCGACTCTGCTGCCCCCCGCCGCGACGCTGGTGGGGAAGCTGGTCCTGATCGCTACCCCTAATTTTGGCTCTTTCCTCGCCGGGAATAACAGCACTGTCGCCGCCACTGCCGGGACACAGAGCGCGGAGCTGATCCCGGGCAGCTCATTTCTGTGGAACCTGTCCACATGGAACCAGTTCAGCGACGATCTGCGGGGAGTGGACGCCATCGCCGTGATTGGCAATGCCGGCCAGTTTGTTTCCAGCTTGTCCTCCACCACGGCTCTCAACAATGCCAGCGATGGCGTCGTATCGCTGGCCAGCGCCTCCGCCGGTTTCGCGACCAAACAGGCCTCCGCCACCCGCATCGTGCCTTATTGCCATGTGGATCCTTCAGTGTTTATCAATACGTCGCTGGGAGCGTTCAACTGCAATGCCGCCGGGATAGCCAATGTTACCGGCGAGTCTCACTACACCGGCGAAATCGTGCGTTCGTTCCTGGCCGGCACCTCGGATTGGACGTCCATTGGATCGACGCCCGCGACGGACCCTTACCTTTCGAAGGACGGCGGTACATTTTTCGCACTCGTCGGCGAATCGAACAATTATGCTTCCGATCTGACCCAGGTGTCGTGGGGTAGCTCGCAAATGGTGAATGGTGGCGACGCGGGCACCATATATTACGACGATTTCGCGACGGGAACAGGAGTGTTCGACGCGACCAGTACCTCTCTGGGCAAGGTCAATTGCCAATCCTATACGCAGCCGGCCGGTTACTTTTTTTCGTATCGCTGCAAGATAGATGCGGCGATTGTGTCGGTCGGGCCGCTGATCAGCGCGATCCCACGGGTGGTCAGCGGCGGAGAGATCATTACCATCTCCGGCGCCGACTTCGGCGGCCAGTGCAACGGCTGCAAAGTGACCGCGACTCCGGCCGGGTCCACCACGGGTCAGAATCTGACAATCAGTTCGTGGAAAAGCACCGCCATCGCGGTGGCCCTGCCAGCGGACTTAACCGGCCTGCTGATCCTCACGGTGTACGCTTCGACGGGTACCGATAACGTGGCAATTATGGCGGCCCTGCCAAATCCGTCCGTGATTGCCGTATCGCCGGCGACGCTCGCGTTCAGTTATACAACCGGTGGAACCGTTCCCGTCGCGGCATCCGTTCAGATCGCCAACAGCGGCAGCGGAACGCTGGCCTGGACGGCCACGGCGAGCGCGGCATGGTTGACGGTTTCCCCCACATCCGGCACCGCGCCGTCGACTATTTCGGTATCCGTCTCGCCCGCCGGCCTCAGCGCCGGCACGTACACGGGCAATGTCGTGATCGCCTCTTCCGGAGCCTCGAACACTCCCTTCGCTGTAGCAGTGATGTTCACCGTAACCCAGGCCCCGCCTGCTTTAACGATCTCGCCGCAGGCGTTAACGTTCAATTATTCCGTGGGCGGTTCCGCTCCGGCAGTGCAGACCGTCTCCATCACAAATACGGGCGCGGGGACGCTGACTTTTTCCGCGGCCGCCTCCGGCAGCCCTTATTGGCTGGCTGTTTCGCCGTCTTCTGGCAGCACTCCTGGCGTGTTGTCTATCTCGATTAACCCGGCAAATCTGGTGGCGGGAACCTATACGGCTTCTGTTCAGGTCAGCGCGGCCGGCAGCACCTTCCCCTTTGCGATCACCCTGGTCGTCGAGGGCACCCAACCGGCTGGCTCTATAACCACCGTGGCGAACGCCGGCAGTTTCCAGTCCGGCGTCGCTTCGGCAACCTGGGTCGCCATTCTCGGGTCGAACCTGTCCACGACCACCTACACCTGGCAAGCTTCCGATTTCGTGAATGGCATGTTGCCCACTTCGCTGCAGGGAGTATCCGTCACCATCGACGGCGTGCCGGCGTTCGTCCAATACATCAGTCCGACGCAGATCAATGTGCTGGCGCCGGACGATGCCTCGACCGGCCCGGTCCAGATCCAGGTGACCGCCGCGCAACAGGCCAGCAACACCGTGACCGTGCAGAAATCGGCGTTTTCCCCGGCATTATTCACCATCGACAACGGGAAGTATGTGGCTGCGCTCCACTTGGACTACTCGCTGGTGGGCAGTGCGGGGCTTCTGCCGGGCGTAACTACCACTCCGGCGCAAGCGGGCGAAACCATTGCCATTTATGCGACGGGATTCGGCCCGACAAACCCGGCAACTCCCACTGCTCAGTTAGTGACCACGCCCAATCCCCTGGCGAATTCGGTACAAGTCACCATCGGCGGAGTGAACGCCTCGGTGACCTACGCGGGATTAGTGGCTCCGGGAACCTATCAACTCAACGTGACCGTGCCGAATCTCCCCGCGGGCGATGCGCCGGTCGTGGCGACCATCGGGAATTTTACGACCCAGACCGGGGTTTCGGTCACGGTGCAGTAGCTCGAGCGCTCGTCAGTTGATCGTAATCGTCGCCGGGGCGCTGGCGACTCCGCCCACGGTCACCACCACCGGCTGTGTGCCAGGTGCGATGCCGCTGGGAACCTGGACATTAATCTGGGTAACTCCCACCAGGCCGGCAGGAATGCCGATAAAATCGATGGTCGCGGTGGCTCCGCCGATGGTTACGGTGGTGGTCTGAACCGGCGCCGGAAGGTTCGCGAGCGTGGTCGATGCGGAAGGAGCCGCGCCGGTCGAAACGGCTGGGGAAACGGCGCCGACGCCGGTGATGTAGAACGCGATTTCCTGTCCGCGCGCTCCCGTCGCCGTGGGAACCAGCGCGCCGGCCGAGTTGGTGAAAATTCCCGGCGCGGCTGGGGTCACCTGGAACGATTGTGTGACGACCTGCCCGTTGTTGTTGACGCTCAACGTCACCGGGCCGTGCGTCGTGGTCTCATAGGGGATTTGCACATTGAGCTGGCTGGCCGATACGTAATAGAGAGGCGCGGCAATTCCGTTCACCAGCACCGCGACGCCCGAGATCGAAATCGGCAGCGGCACGGCCGACGCGCTCTGGGTAACCGGTGAGAGCTGAGATCCGAACACGCTCAAAATCGAGCCAGGCGCGACACTGGATTTGAAGCTGGCCGCGTTGGCGACGCCGCCGATGGCAGGGGTGCCGATCGACCCCGAGCCCGACGTGACGCTAACCGTCACCGGGGTGCTGTTGGTGCCGTTATAGGTCGCGGTAATGCTCCCCGTGCCCAAAGGCAACTGCGTGCCGGTCACCGCCAGAGTCGCGGTTGCCGAACCCGCCGAACCGGTCAAAACAGCCGTTCCCAGCGAAGTCCCGTCAATCGAAAACGAAACCGATCCCGTGGGCGTCGTCCCATTCGCCGCCGTGGCCGTCGCCGTCAGGTACACCACCTCATTCGCCGTCACTGTGCTCAAATTGCTCAGCAGCGTGACGACGTTGGCGGGCTGGCTGGGCAGGACGTTCCCGGTCCATCCCTTCACCAGTCTATAAGCGTCTACCGACCCGAGTCCGGTTGCCTGATCGTAGCCCACGCCGGCCGAGTATCCCACCGGGGTTGCCCCGCAATTCGGCGCCCTTTTGGAACAGGCCACGGTGACGATGTTGTTGCCCGTGGTGATATCGTGAAACATCCCCGAAGCCCAACCCGCCTGCGCCAGCGAATACAGCTTCGGGTTGATGTTGCCCACGCCGCCCGAGCCGAGTTGCTGATTCAGAAGCGCCGTCAATCCAGCAAACGAGGGCGCGCAAACCGACGTTCCTCCATAAACCTGCAGGCTACCACCCGTGTAGACCAGGTAACCGTCATGGTCGGCCGAGGCGCTGAGCGATACATCCGGCACATGGCGCGCATTGTCGCCTGGCACACCGGCACCCGTTTGCCAGGAAGGTTTCGAAAACAGAATGCTTGTTCCGCCGCCGCTGGCCGCCGGCGTCCCGTCTGAGACGCTGTCGTTCCAGGTCGTCTCCGGAATATAGGACAGCACCGATGCCCCGTTGGCGTTGTTGGTCGAGCTCCAATACGTGCCCGTCCCTTCCACGAACTCCGTGCCGCCTACGCTGGTCACTTGCGGCAGGCTGCCGGGAAGGTCCACCGCGAGCCCCGGATTTTGCGAATCGCCGCAATCGGCGCCGCCGTTGTCGCCCGACGCCGCAAACCAGGTGATCCCCTGGGCGTTGGCCTGCTGCGCCCATTGCTGAAATGCGTTTACCTCCGACGTGGGTGTCTCCTGTTCGCACGAACCGTAACTGACGCTGACCACCGGCGCAAGGTTCTGGTCGATGGCGTACTGGACCGACGTCATCACATCGGTGGAGTAGACAAAAATGATGGTCGCGTTGCGGGCCACCGCGCCGGACCATTCCAGATCCAGATCCGACTCCGCCAGGTCTCCCGACTTTGACTGCACCCCCGGGTTTTGCGATCCCGCCACCAGCACCGTCTGCGGATTGTTGGCGGGAAGATTATAGGTGCTGCGGAAGGTCGTAATGTCGGACAGGTTGACCTCGGTCTGCCCGGCGATCGCGATCTTCTGCCCTGTTCCGTTGATTCCGGCGGTGTATAGGGCGGATAGGTCGTAAATCGTCGCCTGATCGTCAGGCGCCAGATAGTGCGTCCCTCGTCCGGCGGTGTTTCTGGGCTTGGCGCGCGGCTTCATCCGGAAATCGTTCAGCCCGCGAATGCCCTTCACCACCGAACCGAACGCCGCCGGCACGGACGGTTCCGACGCGTTTGCATAGTGCGTCTCTCCATCGACGGAGTAAGTGTGAATCTCGGTTTGAAACGCCGTCTCCACTTGCGCCGCCACTCCGCTTACCGCGATCGAGTTCCGCGCCCGCGCCACCGAAAGGATCTTCAGTCCTTGTCCCTCCAGCCACTGGGTGATCTTCGCGATGTCGGCTTCATTGACCCCGAAACGCGTAGCGTATTCCTCCGGCGTCAGCCACTGGCGATAACTCGGGGAACCTTGCGTCTGCTGGGCCGCCAGCAGCTTGTCGAGGTCGGCCTGCTGGCCCGGGGTGGGCGCGAGCGTCAATGACACGTAGGACATCGGAAGCGAGGGCGCCACTCGCCCCTGGTCGTTGGCCGCTTGCGCTTTCGGATGAAGATGCCCGGCGAGGACGGTGCGCCGGCTGTTGTCAACGGTTTGCGTGATGCGGTACGACTGGGCCAAGGCGCTGGCCGCCCAGACGACCGCCGCGGCGGCGCAGGAAAAAACGCACTTCGGGGACATTAGTTCGCTCCAGGAAACAAGGGACGCGGATCTTCGTGCCGCTCAAACAGGACACTACTTATTCGTTAGATGGTCCCCGGCTCGCCAGCGTTACAATTCTCTGCGCAATTCTGGGGGCAATTCAATAACTTGGATCCCTCCGGATGAAAGACCTCGGACATTTAGATAGGAACTGGAAATGGCCTCCCAGTTCCAGAAGCGACTGCGGGGGCTTCAAGGACGATAGAGTTCTTGGGGCACAGGAAACGGGCGGGACAAAAACAAAAAAGCCGCGGGCGGGAACCCGCGGCTTCCTGCGATCGGATGGCTGGGTGGAAATCACTGCACCGGGTGCACCAGCGATTGAGAAGTGACGAAGAGAATGTTGTAGGCTCCCCACAGATGCGCACTCCCTAAATTTGGCGCGGCCGATCCGGAGATCAGTCGCGTCACCGCCCCGGTCGTCGTCGAAATCGCTACCAGCGAATCGGGCGTTCCCGGAGTTGCGGGGCTCGTCGAATACGTCGTCGTATACAGTGTGTTGCCGATCAGAACCAGGTTTCCGTCGAGTTCGACCGGCGCGCTCGCTACCTGAGCCAGCTGCACAATCGGGCCGCCGGGAGCGAGCTCTCTCGCCACTTGGCCGCCGAACACGCTGGTCAGATACAGGCGGCCGGCCGAATCGAACGCTAAACCACCAGGCTCGATGATGGGGCTGACTGTCGAAGCATGGATCTGCTTATAGTAATCGGCCGTCAACGCGCCGGTGCTGGTGTTGAAGCATTTCACATCTTCGTCGATGAACCCCGCGATACAGATTTCGCTCGCCGAGCGGAACGCCATTTGATCCCCGCGGATCATTTTGGTGTAGATCACCGTCGGCGCCTGCTGTGGATTGGGCTGCACGAGATCCGATGCCATGTATTTATAGATGTTCACGGCCCATGTGGGACCGACGGGATCGCCGTAGTGGGTCGCCACATACAGGTTGCCCTGGCTATCGAAAAGCAGGCTTTCGGTACCGCCGCCGCCGCAATTTTCGCAAGTGACAGTGAAGGTGTCCCAGTGCTCATCGAAGGTTCCGTCGGCATGGTAGCGGAGGATGCGGTTGGTGTCGCCGGAGGGGATTGCCGCGGTGACGAAGATTTCGTCGGTCAGGGGGCTCTGGGCGATCGCAACCGGGGTATAACCTCCGGTGGTGGCAAAGGTCTTCATCCAACCGCCCGTTGGGCTGAATTCCTCGATGGTATGGCTGCTGCTGCTGGCCACCAGAATGTTATCGGCGGCGCTCAATGCGGTCGCTGACATCAGGGCGGCGAAAACGGACATCGCAAATTTGTTGGTCATTGTAGTCTCCCTCTTTCTCTTTTTAAATTCGATCGGCGTTTCCGCCTTCACCACCAATGGCGCGAAGGTCGACCGGAACACGCCAAGATTTTTTTCGGCGGCCGAAGCGGCTACCCCCGAAACAGTTACAATGAGAGGCGCGCGGAGGGCAATGGCTGCGTGCCGGGAACGGATTCCGAGGACAAGCCGAAAGGCAAGCAGGATGGCGACATCACCCGATTGTTTGGCGGTTTCCGCGAGCGCCAACCGGAAGCCGAAGCGCGCCTTCTCGATCTGACGTACCGCGAACTGCGCAAGATCGCCGCCGGCCATCTGCGCCGCGAGCATGGGGCGCGCAGCCTTCAGACTACCGATCTGGTTCACGACGCTTATCTCCGTATCGCCGGCCAGGCTGACAATGAATGGCGCGACCGCGGGCACTTCTATCAGGTGTCGGCCCATGTGATGCGGCAGATCCTCATCGATCGGGCGCGCAAACGCAACGCCGACAAACGCGGAGGCGGCGCACCCGAGATCAGCCTGGACCGCGCCATCGACATCGCGCAAGCCAAATCGGGCGACCTGCTCCTGCTCGAAGGCGCCCTCCGCAAGCTGGAAGAAGCCGACCCGCGCCAATGCCAGATCGTCGAGATGCGCTTTTTCGCGGGTATGCAGGAGGACGAGATCGCCGAAGTTCTGGGCGTCTCCACGCGCACTGTCAATCGCGAATGGCGTCTGGCCCGCGCCTGGCTTTATAAGGAACTGTACGCTTGAATTCCAGCCGATGGCAGCGCGTTAAATCGCTTTTCGAGCAGGCCCTCGATCTGTCAGAACCGGAGCGCGCGACGCTGCTCAAGGAATCACGGGAAAGCCCGAGCGTCATCGCCGAAGTCCGCAGCCTGCTCAAACTCGATGAGGAGGGCGGCGAATTCCTGACCCCGCCCGACCTCTCCGCGGACCTTGCCGATACCATTGACGCAATGCTTCCGCCCGGCGTGGTCGTGGGCGATCACTTCCGAATCTCCGGGCCGTTGGGCAAGGGCGGGATGGGCGTGGTGTACCGCGCGGAAGACACGGTGCTGGGACGAGCGGTGGCGTTGAAGTTTCTTCCTGAGACAAGCGGAACGGCCTCCGGCGAGCGACTGATGCGGGAAGCGCGCGCGGCGGCGTCGTTGAGTCATCCGAATATCTGCGTGGTGTATGAGACGGGCGAACATCTGGGCCGCCCCTTCATCGTCATGGAACTGCTGGAAGGCCACACCTTGGCCCAGCGCATCGCGAAGGGGCCTGTCGCCGAAAAAGAACTCGTCCACTGGGCGATCCAGATCGCCTCGGCGCTCGAAGCCGCGCACGAGCGGGGAATCATCCACCGCGACATCAAGCCGGCCAACATTTTTATTACTTCGCGAGGGCAGGCAAAGATCCTCGATTTCGGCCTCGCCAAGACTGCGCGGCCACCGAAGCCCGCTGGTTCGGCGGAGGCGGCGACACTCATCCCGTTGACCACGCCCGGCCACATCATCGGAACGGTGCCCTACATGTCGCCCGAACAGGCGTGTGGCGACGAACTCGACACGCGCACGGACATCTTCAGCCTGGGCGCGGTCCTTTACGAGATGGCTACCAGTAAGCAGGCGTTCGGAGGCGCCACCACGGCCGAGATTCACAAGGCCGTTCTCAGCCGAACGCCTCCGCCCATCCGGTCCATCGCCAGCGAAATCTCAACGGAGCTGGAGCGAGTTATCTCGAAGGCGATTGAGAAGGACCGCGGCCAGCGTTATCGCCATGCGGCCTACCTGGCCGCGGATCTCGGCGCGTTGCACGGCAGCAACACCGCTCAACTGCCGGCCCCGCGACAACCTGAGCAACCGGGCGAACAACCAGCCTCCCGCCGCCGCTGGTGGTGGATCGGCGCCGGCGCCGCGCTGGTTGCGGCGTCCGCCGTCGCGTTGGCGTGGTTTCGGACGCGCCCGGCCGCTCCCGTCGTGCGCCCGGAGATCGTCATCGCGGCAATGGACAATATCAGCGGCGATGCCAACTTCGATACCGCTCTGAACAGCGCGCTTGCCGCCGATTTCCGCCAGTCCTCCTTTCTGCTCGTCCCGTCCGAGGGCCGCACCCGCGCCGTTCTCCGGTTGATGCAGCGCCCCGAGTCGGACAAAGTCACCTCCGCCATCGCGCTCGAAGTCTGTCAGCGCATGAATGACCAGGCGATTGTCACCGGCGCCATCGCCCGTCTCGATCAAAAGTACCTCATCACGCTCGCAGCCACCGACTGCGTCAGTTCTGAAGCAGTCGCTGAGAGCAAAGGTGTGGCCGCGAGCCGCGACGGCGTGCCGGCCACGCTCGACTCCGTCGCGATGGACATGCGGAAGCGCCTCGAATCGCTCCCGTCCATCCGGCATTTCGACAAGCCGCTGTTTGTGGCGGCGACCAGTTCGCTCCCTGCGCTGAAGGCATATTCGCAAGCGCGCGATCGTTACGCGGCCGGAGACACCCGCGGGGCGGTTCCCTTCTTCATCCGCGCCATCGAACTCGATCCCAAATTCGCGGTCGCCTACGCCGATCTCGGCGCGGTTTACGGCAATCTCGGCGAAAATGCCCTGGCCACGGCCAATCTCACCCAAGCCTACAATCTGCGCGACACGCCGATGGCGGACGACACTCGCTTCTTCATCGTCGCCATGTACCATTCCCGCGTTACCGGAAACATCCACCAGGGCATCAGCAACTACCAGACCTGGACGCAGGCCCTCCCGAAGGCCTCGTCCGCATGGGGCAACCTGGCGGAGTTGTACATCTCCATCGGCCAGCCCGATCTCGCGCTGGAGCCGGCCAGGCGGGCCGTAGCGCTCGACTCCAGTGACCCGATGACCTACGTGACGCTTGTCCGGGCGCAGATGCAGGCGGGCCAGATGGATGCGGCGGAGGCCACCTGCCGCCAGGCCATCGCGCGGGGAATCGCCAACGACCAACTTCATGAGCGGCTGGCAGAACTCGCGTTTGCGCGCGGCGATATGGCCGCACTTCAGGAACAGTTCGCGTGGGCCAAGGGAAAAACGGCGGCTGCCTTGATGTTGAGGCAGGAAATGCAAGCCGATTTTGCTCTGGGCAAGCGACAGGCCGGGCTCGATGCGATGCATCAGTCCGTCGAGGAATATCGGAAGCAGGGCATGGCGGAGGCAGCAGGACGTATTGGGACCGTCGTCCCGCGCATTCTGGCCGAACTTGGCTGGAAGTCGGAGGCGCGCGCGGCTCTTACGCAGCAGCCCGCCGATGACTCGACAGACGCCGTGGTTGCAATCGCCGAAACCGGCGATCCATCCAAAGCCGAAGAAATGCTGCGCCGCCAATTGAAGGCCCGCCCTGAGGACACTCTGTGGCAGGAGTGCCGCGGACCGCAGATCCGCGGCGCCATCGAACTGGCCCGGCATCGTCCGGACGCGGCCATTGAGGCGCTGCGCGCCGGGATCGCGTGCGATTTGCGCAATCTGGACCAGTTCGACCTGCGAGGGCGCGCCTACCTTGCCCTCCGCCAACCGGACCTGGCGGCGGCCGAGTTCCGGAAGATCCTGGATCATCCCGGCGTCGAGCCTCTTTCCCATCATCTTCCGTTGGCGCACCTGGGCCTGGCGCGCGCCTACGCCATGCGCGGCGACATCCCCTCAAGCCGCGCCGAATACCAGAAGCTCCTCGACTTTTGGAAGGATGCGGACCCCGGCATGCCCGCCAAAGATCAGGCCGTTCGGGAGTTCGCCGCTCTGCGTTAGACCAATCGTGGGGCCGCCAATTTTGGCGGCAGCCGCCCTTTCGAGGCGGCCTTGCGGAAAGTTGACTAGTAAGCTGTCCCAGTCATTTCGATAGCGATGTGGGGCAGGCTGGCAGCCTGCGGCGGGTTGGTAACCCGCCTGGAGCGCCGGTAGACAACCGGCGCGCAGCTTAACAAGCTGCCCCACAAAGCGCTAACAAAATCGCTGGGACAGCTTACTAGTGGACTGTAACAGGTGATTCGGTAGTAATTCTTCGAGTTGGATCAAAGTACTTCCACTTCA
>Ga0182030_10002553_pt1 | contig 38721 bp, 39 predicted proteins | sample 812S3MmetaG_FD_121299 | JGI IMG/M metagenome (GOLD analysis project Ga0182030, IMG submission 121299) | Permafrost microbial communities from Stordalen Mire, Sweden - 812S3M metaG (Illumina Assembly) | ecosystem: Environmental > Terrestrial > Soil > Wetlands > Permafrost | place: Sweden...
CGAACTCGGATGCCCTCGCGGGCGGCAGATTTTCTTACCACTTCGGCTTTCGCCGCCCGGCCTTCATTTTGGAGAAGCCGGTTCGTGGTCTGGACTGTGCCTTGGCCGTTGGGGTCCGCCGTAGTGGACCCCGGTAGGCCGCGCCCGTCCAGTCTCTACACCTTCCGCCGGCAACAACCGGCGGCTTGGCTCGGCGTTGTCAGGGCACCGCGTGCCTCAGAGTTCACCGAATTTGAGCGCATCCCGGCCGGAGTTTCCACCCGGCCGGCTCACGTGTAAGTCTGCTGTGTCTGCCTATTCCACCATCATCCCGGGTGCCGTTGTTCGGCTCTTCGACGGTCGCAACGAAGGGCTCCCCCGGTGAAGTGCTTGTTTGGCACCATCGCATGCCCGATAATTAAAAGTGAATGTCCCTAACCCGTGAACGCCTGATTGCGCTGCTCGCGGACTCGGCGCTAACCAGTGTCGAACTCGTGATCGCTCCGCCGGGCTTCGGCAAGACAACACTGCTCCGCGAGTACGCAAGCGCGGAAACCGGGGCCGCCTTTGTCGTGCTCCCCGAAGGGGCCGACCTCGAGGCGTTCGTCCGATGCGTCATTGCAGCGACCGTGCCCTCGGCGCTGCGTTCGATCGGGGCGGTTTTCGAAACTCCGGCAACAGAGAATATCGAGCAGCGTGCCGGCGAGTGGCTCGTCTCGCGTCTACGCGAGTTCAGCGGAACGCTGATCGTCGATGACTTTCACCGTGCTGTTGCGGACGAACGCGTCGCACGCGTGCTCGTAGGTGCGATCGCCGCCACGCACGGCCGGATGCGCTGGATCGTAGCATCGCGTGAGTCGCCGGCATTTCCGATGGGCTCGTGGATCGCGCGCGGCTGGATGGGATTACCCATCACGGGGGACGATCTCGCGTTCACGGCCGAAGAGGCCGGCGAGCTTGCGAAGTCGCTGGAAATTTTCGTCTCAAACGACGGTCTCACAGCGATCGTCGATGACACGCTGGGCTGGCCGATCGGTGTGCGGCTCGCGCTGAGTCTCGTCGCGCGAAAGCGCGATACCGGTCAGACGCGAGTTCAAACGCGCGAAGCGTTGTTCGCGTTGCTCGACGACGAAGTGTGGCAGCCACTCGACCATGGCCTGAAGTCGCTCGTCGCCGCAGCCGCCTTGATGCCGGCGCCGACGATTTCAACGCTGATCGCGGCGGGATACGCCGACGCGCGTGCCGGGATGACGAGCGTGTTCGCCAAGGTTCCATTCATCACGGCGATCGACGACAGCGCGTTCATAATTCACGACCTTTTCCGCGACTTCGTCACGACGCAGGCATCCCCGGAAAACACCAACGGCACCGACGCTGTCGCGAACCGCGTCGGTTTTGCTCTCGTAGCTGCGGGCAATCCGGCCGACGGGCTACGTCTTCTCATTGCGGCCGGCCGCATCGACGATGTGCAAGACGCGCTTGCGGTGCACGCTTTTGATCTACTGGAAACTGGACAGCGCGGAGTCATCAACGCGGCGATGACATTCCTCGGCGAGCGCAGTCTGAACGATACCGGCATCGCGCTCGCCATCCGCGGCGCATTGGCGTTTGCCGACGGCTCGGCTTCGAATTCGACGAATCTCTTCGTGCGCGCACTCGGACGTAAGATGCCACCGGCTATACGCAGTGAGGTTTCGCGACGGTTGGCGCTCGCATATGCCAACCGTGGAATGCTGCACGAGGCGCTTGACGCCTTGAAGCCTCTTGAAGCAGACGTGTCCATCTCGTTGGAAGACCGGCTCGAAGCCCAAGCAATGGCAGCCGCGTTTATTTCCGCTACGGGCACCAGCGACCGCGCTGATGTCGAGGCAACGATTGTCAAACTCGAGGCCCAAATATCGCGCGTCCCACCCAATGTTCAGGTGCGCCTATTGAGGTACCTCGGGAACGCTGCACTGGCCAACCGCGATCCGGAGAGAGCCGAGCGCCTTTCCCTTGACGCGGCCTTACTCGCGACCGAACTCGGCATGGATACGTTTGCGGCACTCGCGTACAGCACGCTCTACAGCCTCGCCGCTAGGAACGACCCCGATGCCACTCGAGCACGCTCGTTCTCGCGCTCTCAAGCGATTGCCGCCGAACGGGCCGCGAACACCGCATTACGGGTTTATGCCTTGCGGGCCCAATATATTATTGCTGCCACGAACGTTGAAGTCGAGGAGGCGCAGACCCTCGAATCGACCATGGCGTCGCTCGTGGACACCCGCACCTATCGCGACGCATTTCACTTTCGCTTCGCGCGCGCGCTCCAGTCTGTCGCAACGGGGGACATTGCAAAGGCCGAATCTTCCCTACGGTCAATGCCGCAAACCTCAATTTCCGCCGCTGAGCGCATCCGCCTCGAAGCTTTTCTACTGATCCTTCTTCTACTGCGCGGCAAGCGATCGGAGGTGGCTACCGTCATAGAACGCAGCCTTTTGGCCGAAGCCCCACGAGATCACGGCGGCCGAATCGAGATGGCGTATGCCTATGCCTACCGTGGCATCGCATATTGGGCACTCGATCGCCCCGCGCAAGCGCGTAAAGCATTTGAATTCAACACGGCCGACCTTCCGCGGCGCGACCGGCTCGTGGTCGATGTCTTCAAGGCGCTAGCTCATCTCCCGCATCCATTGCCGGGCAGCGGCGATATCGATCGACTCGCTTCAAGCCTCGTCGCCGGCAGCTACAGGGCGTATGCGGAGCTGCTCGTACAGTTTGTGGAGCTCGACGCAAACGATGTCGCGCTGAGTCCGACGGAGCTCGAAACGCTACGCGAATTCGACCGCCACGGCGGCCGGGCAGCCGACGTTGCCAGGGCGCTCGGGAAATCGAAATTCACCGTCCAGAACCAGATCCAGAGCGCCATCAGAAAGCTCGGCTGTTCCGGCCGCGCTGAAGCTCTGGCCTATGCACGACAGCGCGGGTGGCTACATAGGGCTTAATTAAATTTAACTATTACGGGGGAGTGCCCCCGGGCCGTATGATCCCTTCAATAACCACGTTCGAGAAGGGATCCCACCAATGCTTGCAACGCTTGCTCACTCCGCAGCTGTCCTCGTCGCCCAAGTCTCGCACCTGATCGCGGCGATCCTCGTCGTCCCGGCCAACATGGAACCGCCGTTCTAAGACCCGTCTTCGAATTTACGGCACATGATAGCGTCAGATCGGCTCGTTGATTTCTCGAGCCGTCGCGATTCAAGAGGGACTCTGGCCCGTGTTTCGGAGCGCACCTTCGGTGACACCGGCTGGGTTTCGTTGGCCCTCAAGAGCTGCATCGAACACCTGGTGCCCGCGATCGGTTCCGGGGACGCGCACCGCGTTGCCAACACCGTGCGCGCCATCGCCCACGCTCCAACGCTGGAACAGGTCGACGACGTCATTACCGCCGCATGCGATGCTGTGCTGTCGGATGCATACGCGGCCCGCGACCCGCGTTCGATCTCACTGGTAGCGGATGCCCGCACGGTGATCGGACTCGTGATCGCAGAACTTCGCGAACGATCCGAACGCGAAGCGGTCGCGCCGTACCTGCTACGGGAAACGGTCGACGGCTACGTACGTCTCGTCGCACTCGTTAACAAGCGCATCGCCGAACGGCTTGACGCAGTCGGCAATCTTGCGGTCCGAATCGGCTCCGTCATGCAGCTCTCGGCTCCGGACTTACTCGATATCGAACTCGCCGGACGCCTCCACGATATCGGTATGTTGTCGGTTGCCGGCGCAGCCAGCGTCGAGGACGTGATCACGGATCACGTCGTTGCAGCTGAGAACTTCGTCAAAAGCGTACCGTCCTTGGCCCACCTGGCCCCGATCGTTCGCGCGCATCACGAACGGTTCGACGGGCAAGGAACTCCGGATGGCCTAACCGGGGCCGAGATTCCGCTCGCTTCACGCATCATCGCCGTGGCCGCAGCCTTCGTCGACTTGGTGACCGGGTCTACGGCCCATAAGGCCGCTCTCCCCAACCGCGCCTGCCAAAAGATAGCCGTCGCCGCGGCTACCCGCTTCGACCCGGACGTCGTTGCGGCCACCCTTCACCTCCTCCGCTTTCGCCACCGGACGAATCGATCGGCCTGAACCTCTCTCATGTCCCTTAACGAAACGCTTCGGCTCCGCGAAGCCGGTATAAAAGCCGGCTCCGCGGTCATTCGCCAGGCACCCCAAATCCTCGAACAAGTCCAAGAGTGGATCCCGAGCGAAGAGCGCGAGCAGGTTGACGTCCTGATTCGCGTGATGGCCGGCTTCGATCGCGATACGGCCGAGCATCTCGAAGCCGTCGGAACGATGTCGATGCTCCTCGCTCATCGCGTGGGGATGACGCCCGAAACGATCGCGGCCTGCCTCCTCGGCGGGCGCGTACACGATATCGGCAAGTTGGCGATCTCGCGCAGCATCTTACTCAAGCCGAGCCGCCCGTCGGAATCCGAATGGGTCGAGCTGAAGATGCACCCGAACTACGGCGGAAGCACGCTGACCGGTTTGCCGCGACTCAAGCATCTGTCGCAGATCGTTATCGCCCATCACGAACGGATCGATGGTCAGGGCTACCCCTACGGTCTCTCGCAGCCGGAAATCCCGATTGAAAGCCAGGTTATCGCAATCGCGGATGCGTTCTGCGCAATGACCGTTCCACGGCCGTATTGCGCGACGCGTCTGCCCAACGAGGCACTGCAAGAGCTCGAACGCTGCGCCGGAACGCAGTTCAACGCCGATCTGGTCATTGTTTTTGCCGATATGTTCCGTGATCACGGCCTGGTTGCCGTGTAGCGAAACGTTTAGGGCATAAGCGTCCGGTCGGGTGTGGGTCCGATCGCGCCGGACGTTCCAGAAGAACCCCGAGTGTTTATCACCCGGGGTTCTTCATTATCGACGGATAACGGCGCTCGCTCCATACGCTTTGGACGCAAGGTAGCCGGCGAGTAAATCGTCCACGCTGACGATCACGGTGGGGACAGCGAGGATCCGGCAGGCTTCGTCAATGATCGCGATGCCGGCGGGCAAGATGTCGGCGCGCTGCGGCCGGATGAACGGGAGCGCTTTGCGTGCATCGAGGTCGCGCGCTAACAAGTCGTCAAGCAAGTGCGCCCGCTGCTCGGGGTTCATCGTCACGCCGTCACGGAGCGGCGCCTTCGCGACCATCGCGGCGGCGGTGAAGGCCGAACCGCCGACAACGATCAGCTGGGACGGCCGCGGCGCCGACGCGAACGGCTCGAGGATGGCCGCAGCATCCGCGCGCGCCGCGGCCAGAACTTCCGTACGCTCGGCCGGTGCGAGCGCGCGACCGCCCAGCAATAGCGGATGCCGTTCGGCCAAGCGCACCGCGCCGACCTCGACCGAGCACGTATACGCGACCGATCCGCGCGCTTGCGCGGTTGCCGGAACGTCGATCGCGAGTTCGGTGCTGCCGCCGCCGACGTCGAGGACCGCCACCGGCTCATTGCCGCCGGCCGTTTGCGTGGCGCCGAGAAACGAATACGTCGCCTCTTCATCGCCGGAAAGGATGTGCGGCTCAACGCCGGTCAGCGCCGTCACCGCGGCGGTGAAATCATCGCCGTCGGCCGCCCGCCGCATGGCGCTCGTGGCGATGCAGGCGATGGTCGCCCGGTGCCCCCGCACACCGCGCATGTAGTCGGCGATTGCCGCGAGGGTCCGCTCGCGCGCATCGGGATCGAGCCGGCCGGTCTGCTGCAGACCCGTGCCCAGCCGCGTGCCGCGCGACTCGGCCGCCAGCGTCTGCGCACCATCGAGGACGAGCAGCCGGGTGGAGTTGGTGCCGATCGAGATCAGCGCCTTAGGAGGAACCCGTGGATTCACCGCAGGTGAATCCTAGTAGCGCTTGGCTTCGGTCGCCTCGCGGGTCTTGCCGATCGTTTCCAACGACCGGTCGTGAGCGCGGAGCGCGATCCCGACGTAGAGCGTGTCGATAATGGTCAGCTGCGCGATGCGGCTGGAGCTCGCGCTACTGCGGAACGCGGTCTGCTTAGCCGCCGTATAGAGGCGAATGTCGGAGACCTTGGTGATCGGCGACGTCGAGCGGTGCGTGATGCAGATCGTCGTTGCGCCGTTCGCCTTGGCGCGCTCGAGGGCGTCGGTCACGTCGCGGCTAGCCCCGGTATGCGAGATGCCGAGCGCGACGTCTCCCTTGCCGAGCAACGCCGAGGACATCGCCATCATGTCGCCGTCGGAGAGGGCGACCGCGACCATCCCGAGTTTGAGGAACTTGTGGTAGGCGTCGATCGCGAGCGGGTCGCTGCCGCCGACACCGTAGATGTCGACGCGCCGCGCGTTGGCGAGTGCCGCGACGGCGCGTTCGAGATCGGCGTCGTCGAGCACTTCGATCGTGTCGCGCAGCGCTTGCGCGTTCGCTTGAAAGACTTTGTTCTTGATCGTCGTCAGATCGTCGCCAGGTTCGACCTCGGCATAGATGTCGGAGGTCGGCTCGACCAAATCGCGCGCGAGCACGATCTTAAATTCTTGATAACCTTTGTAGCCGATCTTCTGGCACAGCCGCACGACCGTCGATTCGCTCGTATTCGTGCGTTCGGCGAGTTCGGTCACGGTCAGGTAGATCAATTCGTCGGGGTGTTTGAGGATGAAATCGGCAACCCGTTGCTCTGCCGCACGGAGGGTGGCATAAGCGCCTTCGATGCGGACGAAGCATCCGGGGACTTTAACGGCGTCAACGCGAGAGGTGGTCATCTCACGCCACGTTCGCGCTATGGCGCCGAGTCGCCTCGAAATTGCTTAGCCCGCGTGCGTTTTCTGAACAAATGGCGCTCGCTGGGAGGCGGCGCGTCGGCCGGCGCCCACGACTCGGTTTGCTTCAAATATGCCGCAATTTGAGCCTCAAAAGTCGGGTCCTCGACAACAGTCGTAGTCGATGTCGGGACAATTGGCTCATCAACGCGCGTGGTAGCTAGCCGAACGGAACGTCCATCGAGGTCGAACGGCAGCGTCGTCTTCGTCCCGAGGGCTCGCGTGTAGCTAGCGCGATTCTTGTTGACGTCAACCAGCGGTACGGAAACGAGGCGCCCGTCTTCCAGCCGCACCGCAGCGCCGAGGGCGTGGACGTTGATCACACTTCCGCGGACGCGCTCGCTCACGGGTCGCCGGTGCCCGCGTCGTGGCGCTTGAGGTAGATGATCTCTTCATGTGGGCCGACCATGTGCAGCCGGTCGTGAATCTCCGGGATCGAGCCGCGCGGATCGCTCAAGCGCTGGATTTGCCGCAGTTGTAGCTCGCGCTTTTGTTCGAGCGCGCCGATGTCGGCGTTGACGTCGTGAACCTGCTGGATGTAGGCGACGTTGCGCTCCACGATCCGCACGTACTGCACGGCGATGAGCACCGCGAACGTTCCGCCGATGGCGGTGACACCCAGCCGGGCAAGCCACGCCAGCAGCGGAGATTTCATGCCGGGGAACCGATTCGGCGAAATTTATCATACCGGCGCGCACGCAGCTCGCCGGCGGGGACGGTCACCAGACGCGTCAGCGCGCCTTCGATAGAAGACAAGACATTGTTAATCGTACCATGCGGGTCCCGGTGGGCACCACCCAGCGGTTCCGGCACGATCTCATCGACGATGCCGAAGCCCAGCAGATCTTCGCTGGTGAGACGCAGGCGCGCCGCGGCTTCTTCGGCCTTTCCGGCATCGCCCCACAGGATCGCCGCGCACCCCTCGGGTGAGGCCACCGAGTAGACGGAATGCTCGAGCATAATGACGTGATCGGCTAAGGCGAGGGCCAGGGCCCCGCCGCTGCCGCCCTCACCGATGATCGTCGCCACGATCGGGATCGGCACTTCGGCCAGCGCCGCAATCGATTGCGCGATCGCTTCGGACTGCGCACGCTCTTCCGAGGCGATGCCCGGATCGGCGCCCGAGGTATCGACGAAGGTCACGACCGGAATCCCCAAGTGGCCCGCGAGGCGCACCAGCCGCTGCACTTTGCGATAGCCTTCCGGCCGCGGCATGCCGAAGTTGCGCCGGACCTTTTCCTTGGTGTCGACGCCCTTCTCTTGGGCGATCGCGATGATCCGGCGACCGCGGAGTTTGGCGAAGCCGCCGATGATCGCCGGATCGTCGCCGAAGTGCCGGTCGCCATGGAGTTCGTCGAATTGATCGAGTTCGGCCAAGTATGCCGCTCCGAGCGGTCGCTTGGGATGCCGCGCCATGTTGACGCGCTGCCATGGCGTGAGATGTCCGAAGACCTCGCGCTGGATCTGCGCGTACTTCTCCTCGAGCATCTTGATCTCGGCGGTGAGGTCCACCGGCTGATCGGCAGCGTGCGCTTTGAGATCGGCGATGCGGCCTTCGAGTTCGAGGAGGCCGCGTTCGCGTTCGACGATCGCGTTCACGAACTCGCTCCAGCCGTCGGGCGACCGTTGGTTGCGGGCGGCGCGACGGTACGCCGCGCTCCGACGCCGTAGTCGAGCAAGCGCGTCAACAGCGCGCGCAGTTCGTTGCGCTCGCTGACCATATCGATTGCACCGTGCTCGAGCAGAAACTCCGCCGTCTGAAAATTCTCCGGCAGCTTCTGGCGAATCGTTTGCTCGATCACGCGACGGCCGGCGAAGCCGATCGAGGCGCGCGCTTCGGCGACGATCACGTCGGCCTGAAATGCAAACGAAGCTGATACGCCGCCGGTCGTCGGATCCGTGAGCACGGTGATCGCATACCCGCCGTCATCGCGGTAGCGTTGCAGCGCGACGGTCGTTTTCGCCATCTGCATCAACGCCAACATGCCTTCTTCCATGCGCGCGCCGCCGGAGGCCGTGCAGACGACGAGCGGCAGTTTCCGATCGCGTGCACCTTCGAACAAACGCACGAGACGTTCACCGACGACGGTACCCATCGTGCCGCCGCGGAAGTTGAAGTCCATCACGCCCAGCGCTACCGGGATGTTGCCGATCGATCCGAAACCGCACACGACGCCCTCGGAGAGTTTCGACTTTTCGCGATCGCGCTCGAGCTTCTGCGGATACGATGTTTTATCGGTCCAGCCCAGCGGATCGCCCGGCACGATATCGCCGCCGATCTCAACGAAATCCGCATCGACGAGCATGGCGATGCGATCGAACGCGTGCATCCGGAAATGATGTTTGCACGTCGTACAAACGAAAAGATTCGCAGCCAGATCCGGACGATATAACATCGTCGAACATTTCGGACACTTCGTCCACTGCGCCGCGTCTTCGAGCGCGTGTTGCGGTCCGCGCCGACTTCGCAACCACTCCGGGATCAAGGACGACCAAAGAGCCGCCCGCGATAGATGCGGACGAGCTGTCGCAAATAATTGAAAATTTCACCTTGGTTGAGCTTCGACGTTCCGGCGATACGATCGGTGAACACGTACGGAACTTCGAGCGCGCGACCATAGTGCGCTTTGGCAATCACCTCGAGTCCGATCTTGAAACCGATCGGATCGAGTTCGACGTTTTCGAGGGCGCGCCGGCGAACGAGAAAAAATCCCGACGTGATATCGCGAACCGGCGTGAGCGGCTTCGCCAGAGCGATCGCGACGAGTGAGGTGATCTTGCGCCGCAGCGGCCAGTTCTCGATGCCGCCGCCGGGAACGTAACGCGAGCCGATCGCGAGGCCATACTCACCGCTTGCGAGCGCAGCGACCATCGCCGGTATCGCTTTGACGTCGTGTGAGAAGTCGGCATCCATCGCGCCGACGGCGTCGGACTCCGGACGCGCAAACTTCCAGCCGTCGATCACGCCCGACGATAAGCCCATCTTGCCGGGCCGATGCAAACAGCGAACCGGATACGTCGTCGCCAAGCGGTCGACGATTGCTCCCGTCCCGTCGGGCGAGTTGTCATCGACAACGATGATCTCGCCGTCGAGATGATGCGCGGCGAACATTTCGCTCAGCGAGACGATGAGCCGTTCGATGCCGCCGGCTTCGTTGTACGTCGGGATCACGATCGAAAACTTGAGCGCGTTCGCCGTGGGAGTCGACGTCGAGGTCACGGTCGTCATGCCAGTTTGCGAACCGTAGGAAAGCGCTCTTCGTTGAAGGGCGGCAGGCCATCGTAGTCGTGCGAATTCTGCTGGATCAACGTGACCCCGCGATCGCTGACGCTGCCGATATCGATCGCCGGCACGGCAACGTTGCCGCGGCCAACCCAATCGACGACGACCCATTCGACCGCGCGTGCGCTGCCCTCAGCGTATAAGCCACGCACCTCGCCGACGCGTTCTTCGCCGCAAAATACCGGGGTTCCAAGATCGAGCGTCTCCAGGGTACGTGCCATCAGCACGCATCCTTCGACAAAGATCGTATCGCAACCCCCGGGGCAAGCAACCGCAATCAGCGGATGCGGCGGTAGAAATCCAAGGCCTGCGGCACGGCGTCGTACGCCTTTTGATGCGGGGTGAAGCGGAGCGATTCTTTCGCGCCCAGCGCGAGAAATCCGAGCCGGACCAAGCTCTCGTAGATCACCTGGTGCGCGTGATAGACGAGCACCCGGTTGAACTTCGCAAGGACGTGGCGCACGACGACCAAGTGGAATTCGTTGAACGACCCGTCGGTGGCCAGATTGTGCTGCGCGAACACGACGTGCGAGCGCAGGTTCTCCACATAGCGCAGTTGCTGGCCCTTGGGCTCGAGGTAGTTCTCCACGCGGCCGGTGCAGCCCGAACGCGCTACCGCCCCGGCCCGCGCGCGCTCGGTGGCCGGCTCGGACGCATCGGTCGCGTAGATGCGAATGCGTTCGAGAAAATCGATATCGACCGGTTTGCTGATATATTCCGACGCTTGTGAGGTTTATCACAGCGCAAGCAAGGGTAAGGCTGTGCCGACCGCGAGGGCCATGTCCCATCGACCCGTTATGACTGTCTCCGAGTCGGACCGCCTGGCCTTGGGCCTGCGCTTTCTCTCGTCTGCAAGCAACGTGCTTGCCTCCAGTTTCGATTACGCCGCTACGCTCAAGCGCGTCTCGGAACTCACCGTGCCCGCATTCGGCGCGGGCTTTGCAGTCGAGCTGGATGAGTTCGGGACGCACTCGGTCGTCTTCACGACGGGCCCGCTCGATCCAGACGAGGCCGTCTTTACGTTTCCGCTCGTGGCACGCGAGCGCACCCTCGGCGCGCTCTGCATCGTCGGGCATCACGGTAGCGGGAAACTCGACGACTTTCACAACCAGCTGTTCGCGGAGCTCGCAGTCCGAATCGCCGTTGCGATCGACAGCGCGCAGATCTACGCGCGCGAACACCGCGTCGCCGACACGCTGCAACGCGCGCTCTTGCCGGAGCAGCTGCCCGAACACGAGCTCGTGCACTTCGACGCGGCCTATATTCCGGCCACCGAAGAAGCGATCGTCGGCGGCGACTGGTACGACGCGTTCACGCTTCCGGACGGCCGCATCGCCCTCTCGATCGGCGACGTCGCCGGCCACGGACTGCGCGCGGCGATTGTGATGGGTGAGGTGCGTCAAGCCTTTCGCGCGGCGGCCGCCCTCAACCCGACCTCGCCGTCGGTGGTCCTCGAACGCGCCAACACCATCGTGAACATGCGCCAGAGCCCGATCATGGTTACCGCGATTTTCGGCATCATCGATCCGGCCACGGCAACGATCACCTACGCTGCGGCGGGCCATCCCTCACCCGTCCTCGCGCTGCCGTGCATGATGGTCGAGCGTCTGCCCACGGGCGGCATTCCGCTCGGCATCGCCGACTCGATCGATGCAACCGACTGGTCGTTCACGATCCCGCCCGGCGCGTACCTGGCCTTCTATACCGACGGCTTGATCGAACATTCCAAAGACGTCGTCGAAGGCGAAGAGCAGCTGGTGGCAGCGATGCGCGCGGAGATCATCGATCGCAGCACGACCCCGGCGCTCTCGCTCATGCGCCGCGTCTTCGGCCAGAGCAAGAACAGCGACGATGCGGCGGCGCTCTTCGTCGCGACGAGCGACGCACCGCGGTCCGACTTTGCCTTCGACTTCTCCGCGATTCCGCTCGCCGTGCCGATCGTGCGCCGCACGCTCAACCGCTATGCCATGCGTCTCGGGCTCGATGAAGATCGCACCTACGCGTTGATCACCGCCGTCGGCGAAGCGATGGCCAACGCTGTCGAACATGCCTATCCGGAGCGGCCGGGAATCGTGCGCCTGCGCGTTGCGAACGGCGGCGGCGCGCTGCACGTGACGATCGAAGACGACGGCCGCTGGAAACAGGCGCAGAAACGCGACGAGCGCGGGCGCGGCCTACCGCTGATGCGCGCGCTGATGGACGGGGTCGAGATTCGCACGAACCAATCGCATACCACGATCTCGCTGACCATGGCTTGGAACGGCACGGCCCTATCGGCTTAGAGTTCCCCGCGCGCGTACGCAAACGCGGCGAGCACCGCGAGCGCGACCGTTTCGGTCCGCAAGATGCGCGCGCCCAGCGACACCACGACGGCGCCGGCCGCCACCACGCGCTCGACCTCGTGCGCGGAGAAGCCGCCCTCCGGTCCGACGACGAAGAGCGCTGACGTAATTGCCGGCGCGTCGGCGTCGAAGGTTTCGCGCAGCGGACGCACGTCGGCGAGTTCCCACGGCACGTAGACGCGATCGTACGCTTCGAAGGTCGCGATCAGTTCATCCCAACTCGCGATCGGCGCCACCGAAGGGATGACGTTGCGCCCGCACTGTTGGGCCGCGGTTTTGGCGAGACGCTGCCAGCGTTCGACCTTATGCTCGCCGGTGCGTTCGCCGACCACGCGATCGGAACGCAGCGGAACGATCGCCGCAACGCCGAGCTCGGTCGCCTTCTCGACGATCAGGTCCATCTTCTGGCCTTTGGGGATCGCTTGCGCCAGCGTGAGCCGCACCGCGGTTTCGCGCGTACCGCGCTCGATCGGCTCGGCCAGCGTTGCCGTTACCGCGCCGTCCGCCACCTCGAGCGATGCCGCAAAGGCGCTACCCGCCGAGTCGATGACGTGCACGCGATCGCCGGTGCGGCCGCGCAGCACGGTCGCGATTTTGCGCGCGTCATCGGCCGCGAACGTGACGCTCTCGCCAAGCACGTGCACGCCTTCGACGAAGAAGCGATCGCGGAGCGACGCCATCGCTATTCGGCCTTAAACGCTTCTTTGACGCGATCGAAGAAACTGCGGTCGCTGTCTTCGTCGGCGTTGGCGCGCTGGTACTCTTCGAGCAACTCGCGTTCACGCTTGCCGAGCTTCGTCGGCACCGCGATGCGAACGGTCACCAGATGGTCGCCGCGCACGCCGCCGCGTACGGCCGGCATACCGTGGCCGCGCAGGCGGAACTGCGAACCGGTCTGCGTACCGGCCGGGATATTCAGCGTGTGCTCGCCGTCGAGGGCTGTCACGCGAATGTCGCCGCCGAGGGCCGCCGTCGGAAACGAGATCGGCACTTCGGCGTAAATGTGGAGCGCGTCGCGTTTGTAGACCTCGTGCTTGCGCACCGACAGGTAGACGTAGAGATCGCCGTCGGGGCCGTTGCGCAGGCCCGCTTCGCCGCTGCCGCTCAGGCGAATGCGGCTGCCGTCGTCGACGCCGGCCGGAATCTTCACCGTCAGCGTCTTGTCCTGTTCGATGCGCCCGCGTCCGCGGCACACGTGACACGGCTGCTGCACGACTTGTCCCTCGCCGTTGCACTTGCCGCAGGTCGTTTGCGTGACGAACTGCCCGAGCGGCGTTTGGCGCACCTGGCGCGCGATGCCGGTGGCACCGCAGCGATCGCAGGGCACGACGAGCGTGCCGGGTTCGGCACCGCTGCCCTTGCACGTGGTGCACGACGCGAGGTGACGGAATGAGATCTCCCGCTGCGTTCCGGCAAATGCTTCTTCGAGCGTGATCTCGACGTCGTAGCGCAGATCACTGCCGCGTTGCGGACCGTTGGCGCGTCCGGCAGCACCACTGCCCGCGCGTTGCTGTCCGAAGAACATGTCGAAGATGTCGCCGAAGCCCTCGGCGGCGAATCCGCCGAAGCCGCCGGTTTGATCGCCCGCGTGGCCGAAGCGATCGTAGTTCGCGCGCTTCTGAGGATCGGAGAGCACTTCGTAGGCTTCGTTGATTTCCTTGAAGTGGTTCTCGGCGCCGGCTTTATCCGTCGCAACGTCCGGATGGTACTTGCGCGCGAGCTGGCGGTACGCTTTTTTGATGTCGCCTTCGGGTGCCGTCCGCGGCACGCCGAGAACTTCGTAATAGTCGGCCGGCACGCGCTATCGAATCTCTACGTTGTCGAGATACGCTCCGAGCGATTGCGCGGTACCAGTGGCAAGCGCCATCAAGCGAGCGTACGGCATGCGGCGCGGGCCGAGAATTGCAAGCAATCCCACGCCACGATCGCCGAAGCGGTAAGGCACGGTAACGACGCTGCACTCGGCCATCTCATCGGCACCGAGTTCAGCACCGATGTGCACGTGGGGGGTCTCCGAGGGGTGAGCGAGGTCGTCGGCGATGAGATCGTAGAGCACCTTTTGTTCTTCAACCATTCGGAGGATCGAGCGTAGCTTGCGCAAGTCGTGGAACTCGGGCTGGTCAAGCAAGTTCTGCGCGCCGGCAGCCGAGATTTGCGGATCGCTGCGGCGGGCGTTACGAAACGCGGTTTGGAGCGAGCGCCGGATCTCGGCGGAAACGCCGATGCTATCGCACACGCGATCGATAGCCGCCGGCGGAATATCTTCCATCACTTTGCCGCCGAGCACCGCGTTGAGCGCGTTCGAGAGCCGCGTCAGTTGGTCGGCTTCGACATCGACCTTCCATTCAACGAGTTCTTGCGCCGCGACACCCATCGAAGTCACGATCACGATCAGGCTCGTGCGCGCCGAGAGCCACAGCAACTGCACGTGCTTGAACGCGTGGGTGTCGCGCGAGGGCGCGATGGCGAGCGCAACGTTGTGCGAGAGACCGGAGAGCAGGCGCGTGGCCTGGTCGATCACTTCATCCAGCTCGCGGCTGGCTTCCCGGAACTGATCGCGGATGCGGCGGGCGTCGGTTTCGGCCAGGGGCTCCGGGGCCATCAGACGATCGACGTACGTCCGGTAACCCGAGTCGGAGGGGATGCGCCCGGCCGAAGTGTGGGGCTGTACAAGGTAGCCCCCGGCTTCCAGCTCCGCCATCTCGTTGCGAATGGTCGCCGAACTCACGCCGAGATTGTACTTCTGCGTAAGCGTCACCGAGCCGACAGGCTCCGCCGTGTTGATGTACTCGTACACCACGGTGGCCAGAATAAAGGCTTTTCGCTTATCGAGTTCGGGTCTGTCGTTCATCGCTTAGCAGCCTGCACCGGAGAGTGCTAGGCTATCGCACAAGGTACCACGTCGCCCGGGAGGGGTCAAGCCAGCCCGGCGAGGTGGCGCCGATGGGCGATCGTGATGTACTCCGAGACCACGACCCCATGGAAAAAGACGTTTCCGACGATGGTCTCCCAGAGCGGGGTCGTGCTGACGACCCGCATGATCGGGACCGCGACGTCTTCCGTAATGAAGAACATGAACAGGCCGTAGCAGATGCCGCACAAGACGGAGGTCGGGGCCGTCCAACTGGGCTTGAAGCGCGCGGCCATGCCGGCGTAAAAAATACCGAAGATCGCGGCTGAAAAGAAGTGCAGAAACAGCCCGAAGAGCAGGCCGACCAGCGGAACGGACTCGATCCGGCTGCCGAACACGCCGACCGCGAACTGGACGAAGTAGTCGCCGAGTACCGCTTCGTGGACGATCGCCACACCGACGAACAGGAAGAACAACGCCGAAACCAGGCCGGCAATAACGCCGCCATAGAGTCCGTCCGACCAACGTACCATGGCCCTCAGACTTCGCGACCGAAAGGGCATCGCCTCGGCGGAACAAAGCCCTACGCCATGACAACGCCCGCGCACCCCGAGGCCATCGAAGCCCTCCTCAAGGAAGCACGCCGCTTTCCGCCGTCGCCGGCGTTCGCCGCTCAGGCCAACGCCAAGCCCGGCATCTATGAGGAAGCAGCCGACTCGGAGGCCTGGTGGACGGGCTGGGCGCGCAAGCTCGAGTGGATGAAACCCTTCACCAAGGGCCTCGTGTGGAACGAGCCGTTTGCGACCTGGTTTGCCGACGGCGAACTCAACGCGTCGGTCAACGCGCTCGACCGTCACGTGCGCAACGGCCTGGCCTCGCGGGTCGCCTACTACTTCGAGGGGGAACCGGGTGACCGCTGGAGCGTGACCTACGGCGAGCTGCTCGATCAGGTGTGCCGTTTCGCGAACGGCCTGCGCAAGCTCGGCGTGAAGAAAGGCGATCGCGTTGCGATCTACATGCCGATGATCGTCGAGCTGCCGGTGGCGATGCTCGCGTGCGCGCGCATCGGTGCGACGCATTCGGTGATCTTCGGCGGCTTCGCACCCGACGCGATCGTCGATCGCGTCAACGACTCGGAGTGCGTCGCGCTGATCACGGCCGACGCCGGCTGGCGCCGCGGTAAAGTGGTGCCGCTCAAAGCCAACTGCGACGAAGCGGTTGCAAAGGGCATGCCCTCGCTCAAACACGTCATCGTCGCGAAGCGCGTCGGCGAGCCCGTGGAGATGGTGGCGGGGCGCGACATCTGGTGGGATGACGTGGTGAAAGATCAGCCGTCGACGTGCGAACCCGAGCGCATGAACGCTGAGGATCTGCTCTTTCTGCTCTACACCTCGGGCACGACGGCGAAGCCGAAGGGCATCAAGCACTCCACCGGCGGTTATCTCACGCAAGTCACCGCGACGCACAATCTCGTCTTCGATCTCAAAGATGCCACCGACGTGTACTGGTGCGCGGCGGACATCGGCTGGGTGACGGGCCATTCGTACATCGTGTACGGACCGCTGTGCAACGGCGCGACCAGCGTGCTGTACGAAGGCACGCCCGATTTCCCCGATAAGGACCGCCTGTGGGAGATCGTCGACCGCTACAAGGTAACGATCCTCTACACCGCGCCGACCGCGATCCGCACGTTCATGAAGTGGGGCACGCAGTTCGTCGAAAAGCACGACATGTCGTCGCTGCGGCTCTTGGGCTCCGTCGGCGAGCCGATCAATCCCGAAGCCTGGATGTGGTACCACAAGCACATCGGCGGCGGACGCTGCCCGGTCGTGGATACGTGGTGGCAAACGGAAACCGGCGGCATCATGATCACGCCGCTGCCCGGCGTGACGACGCTCAAGCCCGGTTCCGCGACGAAACCGTTCCCCGGCATCGGCGTCGATATTCTCGATGAAGCCGGCAACAGCGTACCGCTCGGCGGCGGCGGCTACATCGTGCTCACGAAGCCGTGGCCGGCGATGATGCGCGGCATCTACGGCGACGACAAGCGGTATGCCGAAACGTACTGGTCGCGCTTTCCGCACAAGTATCTCGCGGGCGACGGCTGCAATCGCGACATCGATGGCGACTACTGGTTCATGGGCCGCATCGACGACGTCATGAACATCAGCGGTCACCGCATCTCAACGGCGGAAGTCGAACACGCGCTCGTGGACTATCCCGATGTCGCCGAAGCGGCGGTCGTGGGCAAGAACGACGATGTGACGGGCCAAGCGATCGCGGCGTTCGTCAGCCTCAAGTCGCACGCCAAAGGCTCGCCCGAACTCGCCGACAAGCTCCGCGGACACGTGTCGGAGAAACTCGGCAAGTTCGTGCACCCGAAGTACGTGACGTTCACGCAAGAACTGCCGAAGACGCGCAGCGGCAAGATCATGCGCCGCCTCCTGCGCGACATCGCCGAAGGCCGCATGCTGGGCGACACCACCACCCTCGCCGACTCCAGCGTCGTCGCCGAACTCCAAGAACGCGCCGCCGCCGAAGCCCACAAAGAAGACTAGACCCCGCTACGTTGTCATGCCGAGCGGAGCGCCGCAGGGCGCGTAGTCGAGGTACGCGCCACGATCGCCGCAGTCATCAGGGCAATGCCGGACCGGTTGTTTTACACCACTCGTCCGCCCTACGGCGTCCGAACTCGGTAGCAACGATGCTCGCTGTCCCTCGACGTTGCTCGGGATGACATGGCTACTTTGTCTCGATAACACGACTTCATTGTCATGCCGAGTGGAGCGCTTCTCTCATTTGAACAGTTTCCAGTTCGCTGCGATGTATATCCCGAAGACGATCGCAACGGCCGTACCGGTGACGATGGCGAAGATTTGCTCGAAGGATCCGAGCGGGTAAAGTCCCGTCAGCACCAGTGCGACGCGCCCACCGACATCGGCGATGAGTAATACGATCGCGAGGACCGCAGCCCACGCCCGCATCGTCAAAATCAAAAAGCCGCCCGCGACGTAGAAACCGCCAATGGCGGCTGCCGCGTATCGAAATATGGTCGCGCTTGAGGTCGAGATCCCCAAGAAGCTGTGCGTGTAGCCTGTCATGACCTCGGCGAAGCCGAAGAGAATCATCAAGACGGCAACGACCGTAATGCCGCGTGGACGCAAGCGCGGGCTAGCCGCCGTTGGCGACGCTGTGGGTCGGCGTGACCTTTCCGCTGAGGACGTCTCGCACGTTGATGTGCGGATCGCCGACCCTTGCGCTGAGGGATTCGGCGTAAGCGTCGGCGATCAGGTCGCGCATCGTCTTCGCGCCGTCGGCGAGGCGTTCGACCGTAAAGCTGACCGCCGCGGGCGTTGCGGCGTCGAACGCGCGCGCACCCTCCAACTGATAGACCTGCGGAACGTGACTGTTCGTTGCGGCAAGATAGTTTTCGACGCGCTTGAGGATCGGCGCGCTCGACGGCACGTACGTCGGAATGCGTGACTGCACGGCCTCGGCGCTAGTGTATTTGCTAACGAAGTCGGTCTCAAACTTCGCGTGGATCTTCTTCGATTGGGTGTAGCTGTTCGGGTTGGGGTATTTGCCCCAGCCGTTGAAGTGCACGCTCACGTGCAGCGGCTGCGAACCGTCGGCGACGAAGTGTCCCCAGTAGCCGATGTCGCGCAGGACCAGCATTTCGCGCAGTTGCCGGTCGCTGGCGAAGAATGCGCGGTTGGCCTGTGCGACGTGCGTTTCAGCGTACGAATCAACGCGCCAGATAGCGAAGTCTTTCACCAGCAGTTCGTACCCGTCGACGATCTCGTACGGAAGGAAGCCGACGGCATATTCGTTTGCCGGCTTCACGCCGTTGCGCAGGGCCGTATCGTAGGCCTCACGCGACGCGGGCAAGTGCGCCAGCGCGAGCGTGCCGCCAATCGTTCCGTTATCTTCGAGGTCGAGAAAATGGGCTGGATCCCAATCAGAGTCGCGCGGCTTCCCCGCACCTTTGTCGCGGTCGGCCTCCGGTCCGAGCGCCGTGATCTCCGAGAGCGCGTCGGGCGTGCGGATGAACGGCGGCACGCTGTCGGGCAACGTTCGGACCGCATCGCCGTTGATGATGCGGTGGCCGGTTGCACCCCACGCGAACGCCGGCACGGGCGCGACGAGCACGAGACTGAGCAGCGCCGCGAAGACAGCTGATATGCGCATGGACGCGGGCTTCGCTGACGCCCCTAGGTGTTCCCGAGAGCCTCGACGGTAATCTCGTTCAGTCGCCGAACGTTCTGATAGGCGCCGCACGCGCAATGCATCCAATCCTCGATGACGACCATGAACGGCTGATCGCCGCGGTACAGGTAACGCGCCGTCTGTTCGCCCGACGCAAAGTCGACCGGCTGACCACAATGCCAGCACACCACGGGAGCGGCGGCGCCGATGGGACGCATCACTATACGTTGGATGGCACGTCATCCCACAGTGCACCGAGGCCATCTAGCTCGGCGATTCGCGTCGCCGGCGGCAACGCATCGACGATCGTCGCCCCGTAGCGCATACTCAGGGCCCGTCCATCCAACAACGCAATGAGACCTCGGTCACTTTTTGAGCGGATGAGACGGCCGAATCCTTGTTTCAAACGGACGATCGCGCTCGGTATCATGTACGCCTCGAAGCCCGACCGTCCGCGCGCCTCCAGCGCCGCAATTCGCGCGGCCACGAGCGGGTCGGCCGGCGAGGGGAACGGCAACCGATCGATGATCACGCACGAGAGCTGATCGCCGACGACGTCGATGCCTTCCCAGAATGTCCCCGTGCCGAACAGCACCGCGTTCTTGGTGGACCGAAACCAATCCAGCAGCGCGGTGCGCGGCAAATCGCCCTGCAGCTTCGTCGGAAAGGTCAGCCGCTCGGCGAGGATAGCGTGCACTTCGCGCAAGCGTGCATACGACGTGAAGAGCACGAACGCGCGACCCGAGGTGCGGTCGAGACACTCCTCGATGATCGGCGCCGCGCGTTTGGCAAAATCGCGATCCTTCGGATTGAGATTTCCCGGCGCGATGTAGAGGCGTGCCTGAACGGCGTAGTCGAACGGCGAGGGCGCGATCAGTTCTTGCGCGGCCTCGATCCCGAGCATCTCGCGCAGAAACGCAAATGACCGTCCTTCGGCGAGCGTCGCACTGGTGAGCACGACACTCGGCGTGCGCGCGAACAGATGCGTGCGCAAGAACTCGGCGACTTCGAACGGCGCGGCGTTGAGTTCGTACCGCGCATCGCGATCGCCGCGTTCGACCCAGGCGATCGTATCGCGCTCGTCGGCCGGCACGGCACCGCTCGTCGCCTGTTCCGCGGCCGACTCGATGCGATCGACAGTGGCAATGTGGGCAGTGACGGCGCGCAACGCGAGATCGCGCCGCCGCTCGCTCTCGGCTTCGTTGTCGCTGGGACGCCGTAACGCCGTCATCCAGTTGCCGTGTACCCAATTTTCCAGCCGGTAGAATGACTCGCGAATCGACGGCAGCAGTTCGAGAATCTCATCGTTGGCCGCCACCGGATATCGCTCGCCCGGCACGCGCGCCAACACCATCTGCAAACGGCGCATCGCTTCATCGATCTCAGCGTCGTGCGAGGCCGGCACGGTGTAGGTGCGATGCAGTTTGCGCATCATGCGCCCGACGCCGCCGGCCGAGAGCGATGCGGTCAAGGCGGCCGTCGCGTACTTCTCGCACTGGTGGGCCTCATCGAGAATCGCCACGTCGTACGACGGCAAGAGCGTCCCGCCGGCTGCAAGATCGAGGAAGAACAACGCGTGGTTGACGACGACGATATCGGCGAAGCGCGCCGCATCGCGGCGTTTGAAGAAATGGCAGTCGGCGAAACGCGAGCAGAACTCGCCCACGCAATCGTCGGCATCGGCGTCGAGCGATTCCCAGTCGTCGCCACGCGGCGTGAACGTGAGCTCCGCGCGATCGCCCGTTTCGGTGCGATCCGCCCACAGCCAGAGCTTCTCCATCGCCGCGCTCGGCGCGACGAGCCGCTCGGCGCTCATCTTCTCGTACTTCTGCCGGCACAAGTAGTGATTGCGACCCTTGAGCAGTTCGACGCGCGCCGAAATACCGAGCGCGTTGACGACGAGCGGGATGTCCTTGCGCACGAGCTGCTCTTGCAGCGCGATCGTGCCGGTGGAGATCACGACCTTCTTCCCCGAACGCAGCGCCGGCACGAGATAGGCGAGCGATTTGCCGACGCCGGTGCCCGCCTCGACGAGCGTGTGGACGTTCTCGAGGATCCCGCGCTCGATCAGTTGCGCCATCTGCACCTGACCCGGACGCGCTTCAAACCCCGCCAGGGTTTTTGCGATGGGGCCCTGCGGACCGAACGTTTCGTCGATCTGCATCAGGGGTGCGGGGTGTGTTCTGGCGACTGGTCTTCGGGCGAATGCTCGATCGTGACGGCGCCCGGATCGGGTCCGATGCGTTGCGCATATTCCGGCCCTTGCGCTTGGACCGCGACGCGCTGGCGCGGGATACGAAAGAGGACGAGGCCGCACAACGTTCCGACGATGAGGCCGCCGACGTGATCGGCGATCGAGATGTTCGAGCCGGGCCACAGGCTGATCGCGAGGTTGATCACGATGATGCCGGTTGTTTGCTGCATGATGCTGCGGCCGCGTTCACCCAAACGCAAACCGGCGATCGCGAGCGCACCGAAGAGTCCGAAGATCGCCCCGCTCGCGCCGATCGTGACGACGTCGGGCGTGAACTCCGTCACGGCCACGCCGCCGGCGAGCCCGGCCAGCGCGTAGATGATCGCCATGCGCGGCGTGCCGTAGATCAACTCGACGAACATGCCGACTTGATAGAGCGCGATCATGTTGAAGAGCAAATGCATGTCGCCGCCGTGCAGAAACGCCGACGTAATGATGCGCCACCACTCGCCGTTTTGCAGAACCGGTCCGTACAAGCCGCCGTGCGCGTAGAGCTGCGCCGGATCCAAACCCCAAACGAGGCGCTCGAAGAGATACACGATCACGTTGATCGCGACGAGCAGCTTCGTCAGCACGCGCTAGGCGCTGCGGAGCGAGGTTTCGCTAAGTTCGACGGAGATGAGCCGGGCGAGCTCGAGCGAGATGGCATGGCGACCGCTCGGCCCGGTAAGGGTGACCGGACCGCCGAGCGGGGCCCGGGAGACGATATCGACGGCGGCACCGGGACGGATCCCGATCTCATCGAGGAACCGGAGCATCTCCGGCACGTCCTCGGCCACGTCGACGATGCGCACCCTAGAGCCGGCATCGACATCCGCCAGCTTGCGGTCCATCCGCTCGGGCTCGCTCAAGTCGGCGGCCGGGATTGGTAAGCCGTGGGGACAGAACTTGGGGTCGCCGAGGACCGCGACGAGGCGTTCCTCGACCCGCGCGCTGATCGCATGTTCGAGCCGGCACGCTTCTTCATTCACTTCGTCCCACGGCATCCCCAAGATGTTCGTGAGGAAGCATTCCGCGAGGCGATGGCGGCGCATGACGCGGACCGCAACGCTCAGGCCGCGCTCGGTCAGCTTGGCCTCGCCGCGGGCAACGTAAGCGAGGTACCCCTCGGAGGCGAGCTTCTTGAGCATCCCAGAAACCGAGGCGGGAGCCACCCCCAGATCGGCTGCCAGCCCGGACGTGGTTACGCCGGGCCCCTCGCGGTCCAGGCGATAGATGGCCTCGAGATACTCTTCCGTGGACTCATCGAAGTGGGTGTGGCCGGCCATTTTGGACTAGTTCGACCTTCGGCGTTTGACAACCTGATACTCAGCCGTTAGACTGAGGTTCGCCCATCGCGGGGTGGAGCAGTCCGGTAGCTCGTCGGGCTCATAACCCGAAGGTCACAGGTTCAAATCCTGTCCCCGCAACCATTAAAAGCCCGGTAACACGGGCTTTTTTCTTTGCCGGCACGGTTTCGGTAGCCATTCGGTAGCCATCAACATTCTCGAGCGCGTCGACGACTCGGTTGCGCATCTGCTCGAGACGATCGCCGAGCACGTCCATCGCTGCGCTCTCGTTGCCTTCGACAACGTGACTGTAGATCGACAACGTAACCGTCGGCGTGGAGTGGCCGAGAATCGCGGCAGTCGTCGTCACATCGATGCCGCCGGCAATGAGATGCGTCGCGGCCGTGTGGCGCGTGCTGTGCAGGGCGGTCGTGCCGATCCCGGCCTTACGCGCAAGGCGAGCGAACGCGTTCGTTGCGGCCTTCGGGCTGAGCTGGACGCCGATCTCGTCAGTGAACACCGGTCGGCGCGGGTCGGCCTGGTAGATGTCGCCGTTTGCGAGTCGGTCTCCGTTCTGGAGGACCTTCTGCCGACGGAATGCCTCGGCCGCGGCGGTGGTCAGCGGAATCAACCGGACGCGCCCGGACTTGGTCGACTTGATCGCGGTAGCGCCGGCCGTCTGTGAGAGGCTCGCGCGCACCGTCAGGCGCCGATTTTCAAAGTCGACGTCATCCCATGTCAGGGCGAGAAGCTCACCTCGCCGCGCGCCGAGCATTAACGCGAGATCGATGAATGACTCCCAGCGCGTGTCGCGCGCTACCGCGACGAGCTTCGCGATCTCATCCGGCGCCAAGGCTTGAGCTTCCGACCGCGCCACCACCGGCGCCTCGGCCGTATCGCAGACATTCTGCGCGACGATCTGCTGACGTACAGCCCAGCGTAGCGAGCTACTAAGCAGCGCAAACGCGTGCTTCGTCGTCTTCGCGCGTATCGGCTTGCCATCGCGGCCACCGCTAAGCAACAACGTCACAACCCAGTCAGTTACGGCTGACGGTCGCAACTTCTTGATGGGCACTCCACGCAAATGGGGCTCGATGTACAGACGAAGCATCCGTCTGTACTCTTCCGTCGTCTTCAGTCCACACCGGCCGAGCATGCTGCGTTGCGTAATGTAACGATCCACGAGTTCGGCGACCGTGATCGTCGTCGTCTCGACGCTCACGCCGCGATACTCGTCACGCACGATGCGATCGTGCGCGTGGCGTTGCTCGACATCGCGCAGCGCTCGCTGACCGACTTCTGGTCGATGCGCGTCGAGAACGCGGCGTATGCCGTCGTCGATGTCGATGGCGCGCGATGGTCGCTCGCCGAGGAATCGGTCAACGGTCATCTTGCCGAACGGCGTGCCGCCACCGAGTCGCAAGCGCTCTAGCGTTCCAGGGCTGACTTCCCGGACGTCGTCTTTCCATCTAGCCGGCGCGCTGCTTCCCGCAGGCCGGCGCGAATCTGGGCCGGCGTGGGCGGACAACCGCGGACCGTTACCGCAGCGGCCAATTCGACACCCGCACCGTCACCGGCGAGCGGGGCACCGGCCCACGCGCCGTCGCCTGCCGCGCAATCGCCGACCGCCACCACGATTGACGGCGTGGCGGCCGCCTCGACGGTTCGCTGCGCTGCCTCCCGCATCGCCACCGTCATCGGTCCGGTCACCGTAATGACGTCTGCGTGGCGCGGCGACGCCACGATGTCCCAACCATCTTGCGTGATGTCGTAGACAGAATTCGTGAGCGCGTTCATCTCGTGCTCGCAGCCGTTGCAACTGCCGCACACGAGGTGGCGTATCCCGAGCGAATGCTTGAAACCACGCGCCACCGCTAGCGGTCCGCGCACGCGTAGCAGAGGTTGAAGCTCTTGTTGACGAGCGGAAAATCCGGGACGATGTTGCCCTCCATGGCACGCAGAACGGTCGGCCAGTTGCGATAGGACGCAGAGATGACGTGGACGCGCTCGAGCACGCCGAGTTCGTCGCACTCGACCGATACGGACTCGGTGCCGCGCGGACCCTCGATCACCGTCGTCATCGCGCCATAACCAACTTCCACCGTTGCCGGTGCCGGCGGCGCGTGACGTCCCAGCTCGGCGAGCGCGCCATCGACTAGCGCGAACGATTCAAACAGCTCGGCGCGCTTGATGCGGGCGCGTGCGGCGGCGTCGCCGCCGGTTTCCCGCGCAAGTGCCGGCGGGCGCGCGCGATACGCGCCGTACGAAACGTAGCTGCGCAGGTCGATGTCGCCGCCCGAGGCCCGCCGGGCCGGACCGACCGCGCCGAACGCCCGCGCCGTCTCCGGCGAGACGTAGCCCGTGCCTTCGAAGCGCGCGGTTACGGAGCGATTGCCGAAGAGCTCGTCGATGTAGGAGACGACGTCGCCGCGCAGGACCGCAACGCTCCGGCGGAGATCCTCCGGATCGCGCAAGGTGCCGGCCCGAACTCCGCCCGGGACGATCGCGTCGAAGAGCATCCGATGTCCGCCGGCCGCGTTGCAGATCTCGTGGGCGCGCTCTTTGAGGCCGAGTCCCCGCGTTTGGCCGTATCCGTAACCCGCTCCGGCCGCGGACGACGCCAGATCGAAGAGGTGGTTGTAGATCCGCTCGAGTTCGGCGAATACCACCCGTGCCCACTCCGAACGCTCGTCGCACGCGACCCCGCCGAGCTGCTCTAGGGCTCGAGCGTAAGCCCAAGAACGTGCAACGGAACACGCCGCACAGATGCGGCTCACGTGCCACGCCGCCGCGAGCGCCGGCCGGCCTTGCAGAAAACCTTCGACGCCACGCCGGCTGTAGGAGAGCTGGGCGTCGAGATGGATCACGGTCTCGCCGCCGCTGCTCATGGTAAAACGACCCGGCTCGATGATCCCGGCGTGCACCGGACCGACCACGATGACGGTGACCCCCTTGCCTTCAACCGTCAGCGCCGCCGGCACCTCGCCCGCGCCGATGAACATGGCGCGCGGGTTCGGCAGACCGGCGAGCGCGACGCCGTGCGTGTCGCACATTTCGCGTTCGTGCCAGTCGAAGAGCGGATACTCGCTCGCCACCGACTGCGATATCTCCGGCGACTCCCGGTCCGCGGTCAGCCGGACGACCTCGTTGCGATCCACGAAGAGGTAATTCAACCGGTGCGCTCCGGCATATGCGCCCAGCGGTTCGTGGGTCGCGCACATTCGGCCGGCGATCCCGCCGAGCAGCGCGGCATCGACGGCTTCTTCGCGATACACGTTCAGCGCAAGCCCAACGCGAGGGTGAGCGCGCGGCCGTTCGCGATCGGCGAAACGAACGGGATGACCGCCAGCAGCAGCGCGACGGCGGTCGCGCACCCCAGCACGAGAAACGCTGCGCGGCGGCGGCGGTGTTCTCCGCTGCGCGCGACGCGAGTACCGGATTCCGTGTCGATGGCGAGCCGTGCGAGCGCAATAAACGCAATCAGCAGGCCGGTCACTGCACACGCCAGCGCCGCCCACTGATGTGCCGCCGCCGCCGCCAGCACGATCAGCAGCTCGGAAACAAAAATACCGAACGGCGGCAGGCCCGTCAGTCCGACGAGCGCGGCCAGTAAGAACTTGCCGCTCGCATCGTTCCAGAGACCGTGCAGCTTTCCGATGGTCGTCGTGCCGCGCTCTTGCTGCACGACGCCAACCGCGAGAAACGCCAACGATTTCGTGAAGGCGTGCGTGAGGATGTGGTAGATCGCGGCGAACTCGCCGAGCGGCGTTCCGAGCCCGAGTGCGATCGCTACCAAGCCGGCGTGCTCGACCGTCGAATAGGACAACAGACGCTTGATGTCGCGCTGGGCCAGCATGAGCGTCGCCGCGACCAGAATCGACAAGCTGCCCAGCACCAAAAGGGCGTCGTTGAAGAGAGCCGGCGCCACGACCGCCGCGACATGCTGCACCCGGACGATCGCGTAGAGAGCACACGAGACCAACAAGCCGGACAGGAGCGCACTGATCGCAGCCGGTGCCTTCGAGTGCGCGTCCGGCAGCCAGGAGTGCATCGGAACGAGTCCCGCCTTCGTTCCGAAGCCCAGCAGCATGAGGAGCAGCGCAACGCGCGCCAGTTCCGGTGACAAGCGTCCGCCGTTGCGTGCCACGGTGTCCCATGACAGCGCCACCGCCGGCGCCAGGTGCGCGGTCAGCGCCGCGTGCCCGAGCAGAAAGATGCCGATGAGCGCGATCGCGATGCCGAAGCTGCACAGCATGAGATACTTCCAGGCGGCTTCCAGCGCGGCTTTGCCGCCGCTGAACCCGACCAGGAACGTCGTGGCGAGCGTCGTGGCCGAGATCCCGATCCAGAGGCCGATGAAGGACGTGCTGGTCACCGCGATCAGCATGCTGCTCCAAAACGCTCCCAGCAGCACGAAGTAGGCGCGGCGCCCCGACCACGGCGTCGCTTCGAGCTCGACCGGCGGAAAAACGCTGACCGAATACAGCGTCGCCAGCAAGCTGAGCACCGAGATGAGCGTCACGCACAAGGCGGAGAGGGGATCGAGCTGCGGGAGCGCGCCGAGCGCGAGGGCCACCGCGATGACCGCAAGGACGCTGCCGACGATGCGCCGCACCGGCAGTTGCGACGGAAGCATCGAGAGCAGCGCAGCGCCGAACGGCGCAGCGACGGCGACGGTAACGGCAATCATCCGCGCAACTCGCGGAGCGACCGGATGTCAAGCCGTGGATCGAACGCGAGCAGCGCGCGGGCGATCGAGAGCGCCAGCAGGGTCGCGATGACGGCGTCGAACGTGCCTGCGAGCTCGATGGCCCCGGGGAGGTCGGGCGCGAAGACCGCGCCGGCCAGGGTGATCGCGCTGCCCAGCATCAAGAGTCCGATGACGTGGGCGAGGAGATTGCGGTGCAAGACGACGATCATCATGCTGGCGAAAACGGCGTAGAAGACGACGCCGGCCGAGGGTATGTCGTTCAATGCCGTCATCTGACGGATCGCATGCGCAGCCGCCAGCGTGACCACGACGATGAGCAGCCGCCAGGCCAGGCCTAGCGATGGCGCAAGGTCTTCCGAGACCTGGTAGCGGCGCACGAGCATGACGATGGCAAGCGGCCCCACCACGAGCTTCAAAATCGACAGTGTCGCGACGAATGCAATCTCGGCAGGCGTCGAGGGGTGCGGGAAGGCGAGCCACAACGTCGCTGCCGTGAAACTTGCATACGCGACGAGCGCGGTGCGTAAGCGGGAATCGATCGCCAACACGGCCGCAGACAGCAAGATCAGACCGATTACCATGCGCCGAGACCCGCAATTCGCAATCCGATGCTCGCCAATGCCAGGACCGTGGCCGACGCAAACAACTGGGGCACCTCAAAGAGCCGCATCTTCGCATACATTCGCTCGACGAGCGGAATGAAAGCGATCAACACGACGATCCACGCCACCGAGCTCAGGCCGTTTCCCGGCAGCATGAGCGCAGCCAGGATGAAGAACGACGCTTGCCGCACGTAGGCCGCCGCCTGCAACAGCGCCAGCTCCCAGCCGCTGTACTCGAGGACGAGACCCTCATGGATCATCGTCAGCTCGTAGTGCGTCTCTTGATTGTCGACCGGCATTCGTGCCGTTTCGGAAAGCATCACCAGCAGCAGCGCGCCCGCCGCGAGGATCCCAGCGAGGGGAGCCTGCGAGGCCGTTATCCGCGCGAACGTGCCCTGACCGGCGAGGGCGACCGAAACGAGGGCCAAGATCAACGGGGCCTCGGTAAGGCTGGCAAACGTCATCTCGCGGCTGGCCGCCATTGCGGCGAATCCCGATCGCGTTGCCAGCGCTGCGAGCACGAGGGCGAAGCGGCCCAGCGCCAGCAGCAGCGCCAACGCGACCGCGTTGACCTCAAGCGACGTCTCGCCGCCGATCGGCGGGACGAGCGTTGCGAAGGTGAGCGCCGCGCCGAAGACGATGCCCGGAGCGGCGACGGCGATCGCGGAGCTTCCCGCCGGGAGGACGGCCGCTTTCCCCCACAGTTTGCGCAGGTCGCGATAGGGTTGGAAGGGCGACGGACCGGGGCGTCCCTGCAACTTCGCGCGGATGCTTCGCATCAGCCCTTGCAGCAACGGTGCGAGGACGACCAGGAGCGTGAACTGGATCGCGACGCTCACCGCGAGACCACCAGAACGACGAGCACCGCAACGACGGCATAGACGAGATAGATGCGCAAGAGTCCGGCTTGCAAAATGCGGGCCCGCCGGGCCAGCCGCTGGACGAATGCCGCAACGTTGCGCGCACCTTCGTCGATCACGTCGTGCGTCGTTACCTCGTAGCGAATTCGGGTCGGAAACCAGTGCGATGCGCCGAGATCGCTGGTCTTCTGGCGTTCGGGGAAGAGCACGAACCCGAAGATGCGGCGGATGGGCTTCGAAAACGCCGTCGCGGTGTATTGCGAGCGCGTCGTCACCGCCGATCCGCACGTCCACGTGGGTGCGAACCGAATGCCCCATCGCCGGCCGAGGAAGAGTGCGACGACGGCGCCGAGGAAGGGCAACGCGGCCAGGGTCACGGGCAGCATCGGCAACGTCGCCACCGTCAACGTGGTGTCGCCGGTCAGGCTGGACGCCACGCTGCGCAAGGGACCGAACACGAACGCCGGCGCCAGGCCGAACGCGATGCACGCCAGCGCCAGCCACGCCAGCGCGACGACCGAGGCGTCGGGCGACTCGCGCGCCGCCGGATGCGTGGTGCGAGGCTCGCCGAGAAACGCGATGCCGAACAGTTTTGCGAACGCGAGCGCGGCCAGACCGCTCGCCGCGGCCAGCACGCCGATGGCCACCGCGACGACGGCCTGCAACAGCGGCGTGGCGATCGCGAGGACGCCGATAAAACTCTGAAAGACGAGCCACTCGGACGCGAATCCGGTCAGCGGCGGCAATGCCGCCGCGGCGCAACAGCCGACGAGGACGAGCGGCGCGCTGAAGGGCAGGCTGCGTGCGAGGCCGCCCAGATGTTCGAGGTCGGTCGTCTGCGCCGCCTCGGCAACGGTCCCGGCCGCGAGGAAGAGCAAGCTCTTGAACGCAGCGTGGCTGACGACGTGAAAGAGCAGCGCGACCAAGGCCAGCGTTGAAAGAGCCGCCGCGCCCAACGCTGCCGCGACGCTCGCTAACCCGAGCGTGCCGATGATGATCCCGAGATTCTCGATCGAGCTATATGCGAGCAGGCGCTTGAAGTCGGAGTCGACCGCAGCGTACAACGCGCCCGTGAACGCCGTCAGTAGCCCGACGACGAGGATCGCCACGCCCCACGCGAGCGGCAACGGTGCAGCCAAGACGAAGCCGACGACCAGCAGCCCGTAGACGGCGACCTTCAGCATGATCCCGGAAAGCAAGGCCGATGCGTTGGCCGGAGCGACCGGATGCGCGCGCGGAAGCCAGAAGTGCAGCGGGACCAGGCCCGCCTTCGAGCCGAAGCCGACGAGCGCCAAGGCGATGGCCGCCGAGCGGAGACCGATCGGCAACCCCGCGGCCGACCGCGCGATGTCGGCAAAACGAAAACTTCCCGCGTGCGCGCCGAGCACGGCCAGCGCGACCACGATGCAAAGCGCGCCCAGCTGGCTGACGATGATGTACGAGAACAGCGCGCGCTGGACGTTGCGGCGTTCGTGGTGCGCTCCGACGAGGAACGCCGACACGAGCGACATCGCCTCCCAAGCGAAAAAAAATGCGGCCACGCTCTGCGCGAGAAAAACACCGATCATCGCAACCGCAAAGAGCGCGAGTCGAAATCCGTCGCCCGGGGCACCGCGACGCAGTCCCCACGCGGCGACGGCCGGGAGGACCAGCGCGATTACGGCCAAGAACGGCATGGCCAGGGTCGTAGAGGAGAACTCGAGACGCAGTTCCATTGGCGCGATGAAGGGCACGATCGCGACGCTGGGAGCGCCATGAAGCGCGAGCGCCGCGACGGCGAGGCCGGCTGTGGCCAACAGCGCAGCGCAGCCGAGAATACGGATCGTCATCGCGTTATCGACGTGCTTCAAAAATTGCACGATTCTTGAGCAGTTGGCGCTCGTAGATGTCGCGCGCCAGGTCCAACAGCTCCCAAATTGCGGTGTCCGAGACACGATACCAGACCGACGTGCCCGCGCGGCGGGCTTCCACAAAATCCCCCGCGCGCAGCGCGGCCAGGTGCTGCGACACGGTCGACTGTGCGATCTCGAGCTTTTCCCGCATCTCGCCGACGGTGAGCTCGCCCGCCCGCAGCGCGTCAAGGATCCGAAGGCGCGTGGGGTGCGAGAGCGTTTTGAAGAACTCGGCCTTGAAATCGTGCATACCAAATGTGATATTATCATACTCGAATATAACGGTCAAAAGGAATACCATGTGAGGAAGGACCCACCGCCCACGTGACGCTCCGCATCGTCGGGGTCGCCGCGACCATCGCCGTCGCGCTCCTCGCGGGCTGGCTGGCGATGCTCAGCCTGATCCACGGTGACGTCGCGCTCCCGGGGCTGTCCGCGACGCTGCCGATGCTGCGCCTCGACTACGGGGTCTCACTGCTCGCGGTCCCCTTCCTCGCGCTGCTAGCCTTCTTGGGGATCGCGGTCGCGCTCTGGAGCGGGCGCCGCGGTGCGCCGCTCGACACCGTCCTGATCGCCGCGTTCACGGCCTCGATGCTCGTCGTGCTGGTCGCCCGCAGCGTGACGTCGTTCTTTCTCGCGTGGGAAGCGATGTCGCTGGTCTCCGCATTCCTCGTCGTCGCCCACCACGAGCAGCGTGGCGTCCGGCGAGCCGCGTTCGTCTACCTCGGCATCGCCCAGACCGGCGCATTGTGTGTGCTGGCGGCGCTCGTTCTGCTGGCGCTGCACGCGGGTAGCCCGGCGTTCGCCGCGATCGCTCGTGCCGCCCCAGCGCTCGCGCCCGGGCTGCGCACCACCGTCTTCGTCCTCGCGCTTGTCGGCTTCGGCTCGAAGGCCGGCTTGATGCCGCTGCACTTCTGGCTTCCGCTCGCCCACCCAGTCGCCCCCGCGAACGCGTCGGCGATGCTCTCCGGCGCGATGCTCAAGGTGGCGCTCTACGGTTTGTGCCTGGTGGTCTTCGCGCTCGCAGCTCCAGGACCGGCCAATTGGGGGATCGCGCTCGTCGCGATCGGCACGTTCAGCTCGGTCGGCGGCGTTCTCTACGCGCTGGTCGATCATGATCTCAAGCGGCTCCTCGCCTACCATTCGGTCGAGAACGTCGGCATCATCGTCATTGGCCTCGGCGTCGCGCAACTCGGGCTCGCGTCCGGCAATGCTCCGCTAGCCGCGTTGGCACTAACCGCGGCGTTCTTCCATACGATCAACCACGGCTTGTTCAAGGGCTTGCTCTTCCTCGGCGCCGGAACGGTGTCCGAGACGGAGGGGACGGTCGACTTGGAGCGCCTCGGCGGGCTCTGGGGGCACCTCGTCTGGACCGCCCCGCTGTTCTTGATCGGTTGCGCCGCGATCACCGGGCTTCCGCCGTTCAACGGGTTTGCCTCGGAGTGGCTGACGTTCCAAAGCCTGATCGCGGGATGGCCTGCCGGAACGGCCGCGGTAAAGCTCGTGCTGCTCGCTTCGGTCGCGGGTCTCGCGCTCACCGGCGGCCTGGCCGCCGCGTGTTTCGTGAAGGTCTTCGGCGTGGTGTTTCTCGGCCGGTCGCGCCGCGAGGCGCCGGCGCGCGCACCCGTTCGCGAGCGGTTCGACCTCTCGGCGCTGGGCCTAGCCGTCCTCGCCGCGCTCTGTACGCTCTTCGGTTTAGTGCCGATGCTGGCCGTCGCCCCGCTCAACCACGTCGCGGCAGCCATTGCGGGTGCCGTGCCGATTCCGATGCCCGCGCTGCCCGTGCTGCCGGCCACCCTGATCCTCTTGCCGCTCGCCGGAGCGCTGCTCGCAGCGCTCCTCGCCGCGCAACGCGGCGTGCGTCGCGTCCCGACCTGGACCTGCGGATCGCCGGTCACGCCGGCCGCCCAATACACCGCGACGGCGTTTTCGAAGCCGCTGCGTACGATCTTCGCGTTCGCCTTACTTCCCGAGCGCCAGCGTGTGTACGAGTTCGGCCCCTCGCGTTGGTTCGCGCGCCGGATTCGCTACCGAACCGAGAGCCGGTATCTTATCGACGAAGCCGCTCGGTACTTCTCGGCGGCGGTGTTGCGCTTGGCGCGGCGAACCCGCATCGTGCAAAGCGGCAGCTTGCGGCTCTACTTGGCATACGCGCTCGCCGCGCTCGTCTTGACGGTGGCGTTGACGCGATGAGCGTTCTTGCGACCGTCCTGCTCATCGCGTTCGCGCCGCTCGTGCAGGGGGCGATGAAGCGCCTGCGCGCGCGGCTCCAGCGCCGGCCGGGTCCCGCGGTCATTCAACCCTATCGCGACCTCGTCAAGCTGTGGCGAAAAGATGCGCTGCTTCCGGAGGGCGCCTCCGTATTGACCGTCCTCGCCCCGGGGATCGTGCTCGGCGTGGCGCTGGCGTTTGCCGCGGTGGTCCCGATCGCCGCGGGCGCGCCCGCGGCGATCGACGTCGTCGCGCTCGTGTTTCTGCTGGCCGTCGGCCGCTTCGTGCTGAGCCTCGCCGCGCTCGACACGCGCAGTGCGTTCGCCGGAATGGCCGCAAGCCGCGAGATGACCTTCGGCAGCCTGGTCGAGCCCACACTCCTCGTCGCGCTGCTCGGCGGCGCCGCGCTCGGAGGGGGCACCGGAATCGCGGGACTGCAACACATCCCCCTCGGGCTCGCGGGGATGCTCGCGTTCGCCGCCTTCTTCCTCGTGCTCTTGTCGGAGACGGCGCGCGTGCCGATCGACAACCAAGAGACACACTACGAACTCACGATGATCCACGAAGGTCTCGTCCTCGAATATGCCGGTTGGCAACTCGCCCTGCTGCAGTTCGCGGCATACCTGCAGCAGTTGAGCTGGCTGTTTCTCGCCGCGTTGCTGCTCCCCGGCGATACGTGGTGGGCCCACGCGCTGTGGGTCATTGCGATCGCCGTTGCGATCACCATCGTCGAAACCGCGTGGGCGAAGGTCCGGCTGTTCGACGTACCGCAGTTGCTCACGACCGCTTTCGTGCTCGCGGCGACGAGCATCGGGCTGCGGCTCCTCGGAGGGGCCGAGTGATCGTCGATTTCGTTTTGCTCATCGCCGGCGCCGTGCTGATCATCGACGGCCGTACTCCCCGGATCCTCGCCGCGTACGTCGTGCTGGCGTTCACGGTCAGCATCTTCATCCTTCCCTCGGCGCTCGAGTCGCCGCTCTCGCTGACGCTCTTCACCATGTCGGTGCTGCTGAAGCTCGTCGTCGCACCGATCGGGATCCTGATGTTTCTGCGTGCGAATCCGCCCGCAAATGATCTGCTCCCGTCGATCCCGTTGCCCGCCCGGTTCATGCTTGTCATCGCCTTCGCACTGATCTCACGAGCGGTCGGCCACTTCCCGAGCCTGGCGTCGATACCGATGCAAGATCTCGTTGCATACGTGGTCTTGTGCAGCGCCGGGATGCTGGTCGTGCACCGCAACCTGCTCGCGCACGTCATGGGCCTGCTGGCACTCGGCGCCGGCATCACGTTCGCCGGTGCAACGCTGGCCCCGACGCTGCCGGAGTTCGTCGAACTCGGAGCAACGTTCGACGCGCTCGTTGCGACCGTGCTGGGGCTCACCCTCGTTCGCTCGATCGTCGCGCACAGCCCGATCCTCGACGTCGAGTCGTTACGCAGGCTGCGCGGATGATCGGCATCGCGATCGCCGCACCGCTCGTGGCGGCGCTGCTCACGCTCGCGTTTCGCGCGGCCCGGCAGCGGCAGTTTGCTCGGGTCACCTCGGCGGCGTTGGCGGCCCTGCTGACGCTCGCGATGGCCGGGCGCGTTGACGCCCTCTCGCTGTTGTTCGCGCTCCTCGTCTCGACGTTGGCGTTCTTGGCGACGACGTTCTCGGCCGGAAGCTTCACGCTCGACTGGGGAACGACCGGCGAAGTCTGGTCGCGCAAGCCGATCTACTTTCTGTTGCTCGCAACATTCTGGAGCGCGATGCTGCTGGTCGTGCTCGCGGACAACTTCGCGCTCCTGTGGCTCGGGATCACGACGACGACGCTGGCAACGACGTTCCTCGTCGGCTTCAGCGGCGAAGCCGCCGCGCTCGAAGCGGCGTGGAAATATCTCGTGCTCTGCAGCGTCGGGATCGCGCTGGCGCTGCTCGGCATCGTGACGCTCGCGCACGTCTCCATCGCTGCGGGACTGCCGCCGGCGCAAGCGCTCGCATGGACCAGCATCGTCGCGCACGCACCGGCAACGGCGCCGCCGCTGGCCCGGCTGGCGACGGCGCTCATGCTGATCGGATTCGCTACGAAGGCCGGCCTCGTTCCCATGCACGCCTGGCTCCCCGACGCTCATTCGAAGGCGCCGCCGCCGATCAGCGCGTTGCTCTCGGGCGTCCTCGTATCGTGCGCGCTCTACGCGATCATGCGAACGATCACGGTTGCCGCGGCGCTCGGCGCAGGCCCCACGATCCAAACGATGCTGCTCGTGCTGGGCGCGCTCTCAACGGTCATCGCCGGGATGATGATGCTCAACCAGAGTGACCTCAAACGGCTGCTCGCGTACTCGACCCTCGAGCACGCCGGGATCGTCGCGCTGGCCCTCGGTTTCGGCGGACCGATCGGGCGCCTCGCCGCGCTCGTTCACGTCGTCGGGCACGCGTTCGCGAAGTCCTCGGCATTCTTCGCCGCCGGGCTCGTGCAACGCGAACGCCAAACGGTCGCGCTCGGGGCCTTGCACCATCTCTGGTCCACCGGCGCGGGCGGCCGGATACTGCTCGGCGCCGTGACCGCGCTGTGCGGAATGCCGCCGTTCGGGCTCTTCGTCAGCGAGCTGCTGCTCGTCGCGGCCGGGATCGCATCCGGGCAATGGATCCCGCTGGCGTTCGGCTTGATCGGGATCACGCTGGCTTTCCTGGCGCTGGTGCGCACGACCATCGAGGTCGAAGGTGGAAAGCCCGCTGCCGGTGCAGCCCGGCCGCCGTCGTCGTCGCGGCTCTCGGTCGCCGCGGCCGGGCTGGCACTGGCCGGTGCGGCGGTCACGATCGTCGTCCCATGGACGGAACTGGGGACGATGCTGAACGCGACCGCGGCCATGATCGCGCGGCTGCCGTGAACGAGCTGCAACGGAGCGCGTCGACGACATTCGCCGAACGCGTGCTCGGCGAATGCCGCACGGCGGTGCCCCTCGGCGCGTACGCCTGCGCCGAGAACGTGCGCTACCTCTTCCTCGCCGCGTCGGGTCCCTATGCGCTCGTCCGGCAACTCGACGCCGAGACGACGTTGCAGCCCGTTTCCGGGACGATTCCGCTCTTTTCATGGGACGAGCGCGAAATGGCCGACGAATGGGGCGTGCGCTTCGATTTACTGCCCGACGCACGTCCGCTCCGCGGCCGGCACGGGACGATGCCGCCCGCGATCACCGCGCACGGTACCGGCCTCATGCGCTTCGTCGTCGGACCGGTTCACGCCGGGATCATCGAACCGGGACGGTTTACGTTTAGCTCAGGCGGCGAGACGATCGTCCACTTGGACGCGCAGCTTTCGTATGCGCACCGTGGCGTCGAGCGGTTCGTCGAGGGGCTCGACGTCGCCGGCGCTGCACGTCTGGTTGCGCGGATCTGCGGGAGCTGCAGCGCCGCGCGTTCCTTCGCCTACGCGCGGGCGCTCGAAGGGCTCGCGGGCGTCGACTTGCCGGACGAAGTCGAGCTCGCGCGGCTCGCCGTCGCCGAACTCGAACGCCTCTACAACCACCTCGGAGACCTCGCGGCCAGCGCCGCCGGCGCCGGCTGGGGTCCGGGGTTCGCCGGCGGCATGGCGTGCAAGGAGCGGGCCATGCGGCTCTGCCGGCTCGCCGCCGGGCACCGGCTGCTCTTCGACGCGATCGTACCCGGCGGGATCGGACCGCAGGTGTTGCGCGAGCGACGCCGCCTCGCCGACCAACTCGCGGCTTTCGCCGCAGACGTCGAGGAGTATCTCAGGGTTCTCTTTACGCACGCGTCGACGGTTTCGCGGTGGCAGCGAGCCGGCCGCGTCTCGCGGGAGGTCGCGGACGCGTTCGGCGCCGTCGGTCCCGCGCATCGCGCAGCGCACGGCAAGATCGACGTTCGCAGCTTTGCGCCCTACGGTGCGTATCGCCGGCTGCCTGTGCGGGTCGCGAGCGCAACGGCCGGTGACGCGTACGCGCGGTGCCGCGTGAAGCGCGACGAGATCTCCGAATCCTTCCGTCTGATCCGCGACGCACTCGTGCAGCTTGGCGACGTTGACCTGCCGGATCCGCAGGCGCTGGCCGTTCCGCCGGGCGTCGCAACGACGGTCGTTGAGGGACCGCGCGGAAGCGAAGTGCTCGCCGTGCACGTCGACGGCGGCGGTCGCCTGAGTCGGCTGCACGTCATCTCCGCGTCGTTCCGGAACTGGCCGGTCGTGGCGCGCTCGGTGGACGGCAACATCGTGCCGGACTTCCCGCTCATCAACAAGAGCTTCAACCTCTGCTACGCGTGCGCCGACCGATGAGCGTCTTCCGGCATTCGCTCGGAATCCGTCACCTGGTGTGCGGCAGTTGCAATGGCTGCGAGCACGAGATGAGCGCGCTTGAAAACACGTTCTACGACATCACGCAGGACGGTTGGGACATCGTCGCTTCGCCGCGTCACGCCGACATCATCACCGTGACCGGGCCGATGACGGAGGCGATGCGGGCGGCGGCGCACGAGACGGTCGCCGCCGCGCCTCGCCCACTCGTCATCGTCGCCGTCGGCGACTGCGCGCTCGGCATCGGCCCCTGGGCGGGCGCACCGGCGGCAGGCCGCGGAGCGACGGACGAGCTCGGCGCGACCGTCACGATACCGGGCTGCCCGCCGGCGCCCGAAGCGATCCTTGCCGGTCTCCGCGAAGCGGCCGAGCTGCTGTAGCGGCACGAGGTCCGCGCACCCAGCCAGCACCGAGCCGACGCGAACGAAACGGCTAAGCGATCGGCTCCTCCCGTACCTGCATAATCGCAAGTGGCTCGTGTGCAAAGGTCGATCCGATCAGGCGACATTTATCACGTCGGATGATCCAGTTTGCTTGATATGGCAAGATCAAAGCCGAACAGAACCGCCCGGGTTTGGCCGCCGAGGGACCGATGTTATCTTTTCGGTCTCGAACGAAATGATGATCGTCGGAAGCTTCGAGGGCGACGATCGCACGGTTGAGCCAAACGATCACGAGATCGCGATGCTCAACAGCAACATCATGTCGTTCGCCGACCGCCAGGTGTACGCGCGTGACGACGGTTTTGGGTACTTCAAGAATGAGCGAATGACCGGCCGTCAACTGACCTTCACATAGCAACGTCCTCGAAGTCGACCTAGGCGCAACTCGACATGCTTAGAACACTTCAGGCCCCGTGAGATCGCGCCCATGGAGCTTCCACTACAAGGCGGCGAGTTGGTCGCGTCCGCGTCGGGTTGTCGCCAAAGTGGAGTGGCACCTCGGAGAGCTGTTCCCGCGCGTTGGATTCATTATCACGAACTTGCGTCATGCGTCGAAGAATGTCGTCGGGTTCTACAACAAGCGCGGGACGGCTGAGCAATGGATAAAAGAGGGCAAAGGGTCGAGTGGCGCGGGGGAATTTCACCCCCGCGCTCTCTCAGAACCGTACGTGAACCTCTCGATTCATACGGCTCCCATCATCCAGCCGCTGCCCCCAAGGAGCGCCAGTGTGCGAAGAG
>Ga0182030_10002554_pt1 | contig 38709 bp, 36 predicted proteins | sample 812S3MmetaG_FD_121299 | JGI IMG/M metagenome (GOLD analysis project Ga0182030, IMG submission 121299) | Permafrost microbial communities from Stordalen Mire, Sweden - 812S3M metaG (Illumina Assembly) | ecosystem: Environmental > Terrestrial > Soil > Wetlands > Permafrost | place: Sweden...
AATAAAGAGTCCGGTTCGAGACAGTATGCGTGCAGTGGGCAGGGCAGGCAGTCAGAGTCAGCCGGAATCGAAAAGGAAATACAGGAGCACTCATGCCAGTATCTGGTGAACTGATCCGAGCGATGAACTACGTGGACGACATGACGACCACGCTGCGGCGTATCTGCATTTATATTCCAAGCATGACCACCGAGGAACGCAAGCGATTGGCGGAGTATTTGCGTGCCACCGGCGGCGCCATCAACGACGCAATTGCGGACCTGGAAAAGGTGGGCCCGTAGTGGCGCGAGTGGAAACCGTCGCGGTGATTGGCGCCGGCATTATGGGGCGTGGCATTGCGCATGCCGCGGCGATTGGCGGCTATCGCACGATTCTCGAAGACCTGCTGCCGACGGCGCTGCGCCGGGCCGAGAGCGAAATCCGGGCGAATCTGGACAAGGCGGTTGAACTAGGAAAAGTGTTGGCTCCGGATGCGGATGCGGCTTTCCGGCGGCTGGAATATGCGGGTTCGGTGGAGGAGGCGGCGCGCGAAGCCGATCTGGTGATCGAAGCGGTGCCGGAAGAGATGGAGTCGAAGATTGAGATTTTCACTCTCCTCGACAAGATCTGCCGTCCCACGACGATTCTGGCGTCGAACACATCTTCTTTGAGTGTCACAGAAATTGCCAGCGTAACCTACCGGGCGAAGAAGTGCGTGGGCATGCACTTCTTCAATCCCGTACACAAGATGAAGCTGCTCGAAGTGGTGCGTGGTTTGGAGACGGACGAGGACACGCTGGCGACTGTGGCCGAAGTCGGGAAGCGGATGGGCAAGGAAGTGGTGGTGATCAAGGAATCGCCGGGATTCATCACCAGCCGCATTAACGCGATGATCGGGAATGAGGCGTTTTACATGCTGCAGGAAGGAGTTGCTTCCGCGGCGGACATCGACAAGGCGTTGAAGCTCGGGCTGAACCATCCCATGGGGCCGTTCGAGCTGGTCGATCTGGTGGGGCTGGATACGCGGCTGAATATTCTTGAGTATCTGCACAAATCTCTGGGGGAGAAATATCGTCCAGCGCCGCTGCTGGTGCAGTATGTGAAGGCGGGGAGGCTGGGGCGGAAGTCGGGGCGCGGGGTGTATGAGTATCCGGAGCCGGCGGTGAAAGCGGACTCACCCGCGGGGGTTGCACGCTAGCTTAGCTCTGAGCTTGTACCCCTGCCGCCGGGCTTCCGCCCCGGCGGGACAGCCGAGGCGGCTGTCTCTACATGAGCCGTGCTAGGGCGACAGAGTTGGCTTGTGGCCGAAATTTAGACCGGAGAGCCCCGCGGCCTTTTCCTTCTCCATTCCCTTACTCGCAATCAGGACTTGGAAACTCTCACCCATGCCGGCGGGTGTGACCAGGTGCTTGAGTTGCAGCGCGACTTTGGCGCGTTCTTGGGGCACGCGGCATTCTTCGAAAGCGTCAGCGAACTGGTTGGCTTCGCCGATGCCCAGCAGGAATTGGGATTGAGTGACAAGTTTGTGGGCCTGCATGCCGTGTTTCTCTGCGGCGGCGGCGAGCGCGGTGAAGTTTACGTCGGCGGTGATGTCCTGCTCGCCGGGGGCTTCATAGGGACTGGCGCTGATTGAGTGTTGGCGAAGCGCCTTCAGCGTCCCGCGATGGCGGCCGGCAAGTTGCTCTTCGCGGGTGTAGCCGTAGTCGATGGCGACGAAGAATCCGTGGTGGATGCTGGAGGATACGCGATCCATAAATTGTTGCGCGGCGAGAGGAGCTTCGACGCGTTCGTCTGGATTGGGATGGATTGAGTGGCGATCGAGGAATTCCAGTTCCTCGGGCGAAGGGTGTGCCCAGGTTTCGAGGAATCGACCGTTGTGTGCGTCGATGCGCAGGGAGCCTTGAGCGCTGAGGATTTCGACGGGAAGGGCGTCGAAGAATTCGTTGGCGAAGACGATGGCGTCAGCCTCAGGGGCTAAAGCCCATTCCTCTTGGCCTTTGTTCGGCACGACTGAAGTCGTGCCCTTCCCGGTCTCCTCTACGCGGGGGATCTCGTCGCCACTGATCCATGCTGCTTTCCCCGCCTTGAAATGATCCGCCAGAGTCGCTTTGATTCGCTCGCGTAAGGCGGGCGAGCTTTCGATGAGAAGGTAGCGCAGCGCGCGGAAGAAATCCGGAAATTTCTTTTCCGACCAGCCCAGAACATCTTGGGCGAACAGGCCGCGGCCGGGGCCGAGTTCGACTAGTTCGATGCGCTCGGGCGAGCCGAGAGCGCGCCACATCTCGTCGAACTGGCGGGCTAGGAGTCGGCCAAAGACGGCGTGGACATCGCTGGAGGTGTAGAAATCGCCGGCCTTGCCGAACTGCTGCGCGTTTCGCGAGTAGTAGCCGAGTTCGGGATCGTAGAGGCAGAGTTCCATGTAGCGCGAGAAGGGGATGGGGCCACGCTCGCGGATTTCGCGCTCGATCTTTTGACGTAGAGGATTCACAATTCCTTCCGGCGGCGGTCGTCGCGGTCTTGCGGCGTGCGGATGAACATTTCCACGAAGTAGTCGTGGAGGGCGTCGTAGAGCTGGCGCTGGAAGCTCCATTCGAACTGCGGGTGGTCGAGGTCGCGGGGGTGGAGATCGAAGTGATAGATGTGCACCGGAATTGATGTGTCTTTGAACTGGATGATGACTTCGACGCCTTCGCCTTTGGAGCGCGCGGAGAAGTTCAGCAGGGGATGCTCGTAGAGGCGAAGTTGGGCGAGGACGCGATCGAGGCGGGGATTAGAAGACTCGGACACTGAATGATTGTAAAGTAGGTTGAGTGCGACAGCCTCTCCAGGCTGAGATGAGGCGGCGAAGGGGAAGTCGCGGCGGTTCGAAAAAATGAAACAAGAATCGGCGTCCGAACTCCGGCAAATGAATCGGCTGGGCTGGATGAGACTGCGCACCTGTTGCGGTCACGCAAGAATGCTCGGCGACTACTCAATGCTCTATCGCGCGTCAAGGGAGCGAAGGACCGTGGCGGGAACGCCTTGTCGGGCCGCCGGTGATGTGGAGCTGCTAGGGATCCCCTTCGACTTCGCTCAGGGCAGGCTTTCGACTGCGTTGTTGCTTCGCTTCGCGAACCAACAACTGCGCTCAGGATGACAGTCCCGATGAAATCTACTCGTAGCGCAGGGCTTCGATGGGATCGAGGCGCGCGGCTTTGATGGCGGGCAGCATACCGCTGACGATGCCGACGAAGCTGAGGATCACCGTCGACCAGATCAGCGTGGCGGAGTCGATGTAGAGGTGGATATCGCCTTCGTTAGCGTCTTCGATGAAGGCGCTCCACAGGGTGAGCGAGCCTACGCTCCAGGAGACGAGATAAGCCAGGACAACGCCCAACAGGCCGCCCAGAGCGGTGATCGCCAGAGCTTCGGCGAGGAACTGGACCAGAATGTGCCAGCGCCGCGCGCCCAGGGCTTTTTCCACTCCGATTTCACGGGTGCGCTGGGTGACTGAGACCAGCATGATGTTCATCAGGCCGACGCCGCCGATGCCGAGCGTCAGCAGGCCGATAAAGCCCAGAAGAACCTTGATGCCGACCGTAATCACGGTGAGGTCGGCGAGATCTTTCACGGCGTCGAAGACGAAGATGGCGCGGTCGTCCTTGGGATTAAAGTTGTGATGGAAGGCCATGGAATTGCGGATGGCCTCGACCACCTTGCTGTGGTCGCCCTCGTAATCCATCATGATGCCGTCAAGATAGAAAGTATTCTTGAGGTCGCTCATGGCGCTGTAGGGGACGTAGACCAGGGAGTTCATGTCTTCGTCGCCGTTGGAGATGGTGCGCCGGAGGACGGCGACCACTTTGTAGGAGATGCCATCGACGCGAATGTTCTCGCCCAGCGCATTCTGGCCAGAGAAAAGCTTCTTCTTGACGGTGGCGCCGATGACGGCTACGCGGGTGTGGGTGAAATCGTCCTGCTCGCCGAAGAACGAGCCTTCGCCCACGTCGAGGGCGCGAATTTTCTCATAGGTGGAATAGATGCCATGAACTCCGTAGCTACTGCTGCGAGTGCCGAAAGCCACCAGACTTTGCTTATCGACTTCGGGAGAGATGCGGGTGAGCATGGGGATCTCGGCGCGCAGGAAGTCGAGATCGTCACGAGTCAGGCGAACCTGCATGCCCGCTTTGGTGCCGCCAGCCTGCAGGGAAGTACGTCCGGGAAAAATGGCGACCAGGTTGCCGCCAAAGGTGCGAAAGGCAATCATTAAGGCGCTCTCGAAGCCGGCACCGTAGGCCAAGAGCAAAACCACCGTGGCTATGCCCCACGCCATACCCAGCATGGTGAGCAGGGAGCGGCGGCGGTTGTGCTTGAGCGCGTTGAACGCTTGCGAACTGAGATCGCCCAGCATAATTACTCCAAAGTCAGAAGGCAGAAATCAGAATGCAAAAGTAAGAACGGATTTCTTGTACTTTGCATTCTGACTTTTGACTTCTGCATTTTCTTACTCCTGCCGCAGGGCTTCCACAGGCGGAAGCAGTGCGGCTTTGCGAGCGGGATAAAGGCCGGCGACGATGCCGGCCACCGACAGCGAGAGAATTGCGACTACGGCGGAAGCGGGCACGATGCGCGGCGTATCGAATCCTTCCGGGGAAGGCAATTGCGCCAGCAGGGCCACGAAGGCGGTGGTGATCGCCAAACCGATGCAGCCGCTGAATGCGGTGAGGAATGCGCCTTCCACGAAAAACTGCGTCATGATGTTGCGGTGGGTGGCGCCGAGAGCCTTGCGCAGGCCAATTTCCCGGGTTCGTTCGGTGACCGAAACCAGCATGATGTTGATGATGCCGATGGCGCCGAGGGCGAGAGTAACGACTCCGACAACACCGAGAAACCAATCCATGGCGTCAAAAATCTTGGCCACGCGGATGGCGCCGTCGATGGTGTCCCAATCCTGAAACGCGTCGTCGATACGGGGATCGAAACCGTGACGCCGGGCGACAATCGCGTGAACTTCATTCATCGCTTCGACGTGCAACTCTTTCTTAATGGGCCGGTAGTTGATGAATGAGATGGCATTTTCCGTGTTCTGGGCCTTGAGGGGAAAAAGCATGCGCATGGTGTCAAAGGGCACGAAGATGCGGTGGTTGGTGCCGTTCTCACCTTCCTTGCCGATCTTGGGGATGACGCCGATCACTTTGAAATCCATGTCGTTGAGCAGGATGGTGCTGCCCACGGCAGGCTCGCCGGGAAACATGTTCTTGAGCAGTTCCCACCCCACCACGGCAACGCGCCGATGCTGGGAGTTGTCCTCGTCGTTAAACCAGCGACCGGGCTCGATGGGAGTATTGCGAATCTGGTTGTACTCGGGAGCGACGCCGAAGACCTGGCCGTTGGTGGAACCATAGTCGCTGACGGCGCGGATGTCCTCACGCTCCAGCACGGGAGAAACGGCGCGCAGGAATCTGGACTGGTCACGGATGGCGAAGTAGTCGCCATAGGTCAGGTAATAGGGCTGCCCTGAGGTGTAGCTGCCGGCCACGGCCGGAATGCGGCCGGGGAAGAGGAACATGATGTCTTGACCAAGTTGGGCGAGGTTCTTGTCCTGACCGCTGCGGAAACCTTCTCCCAGACCCACCAGGAGCAGCAACGAGCCCACGCCCCATGCGATCCCGAACATGGTAAGGAACGAGCGTAGCTTGTGCGCCCAGAGAGTGGACAGCGACTGGCGGACGATATCGAGAAGTATTCGCATGGAGTACACCCCCACGCCTCTTGGGAGGTGCGTGGGGGTTCCGGGCGAACGTTCAGGCGAGGGGTCTCAATCCCGCCTGAACGGTTCTTGTTCAAGCATCTGGTTAGTAGTACGCAGCCGGGTCAGATGAAGTTCCCCTGCTGTGGTTGGTTATTTAGACCACGCAAAGACGAAAAAGGTTAGCTGGAGATGAGGATTGAGGCTGGCGGGATTGAATGATTAAGGACGAGAGCGAGTTTTGTCAGAACTCAAACGATCCACCGGATTGGGTGGAACCAGCGGCGCCGTCGGTGCCGGTTGCGGGGAGTAAGGCCAGGACTCCGCTCAAGCTCTCCCATGCCGCGTGATTCAGGGCGGGGTCGGAGCCCACGAGGTCGCGGATCATGTCCCACGCGGCGAGGTTGAGCGCGCCTTCCGGCGGAGGACCCATGGCCAGAGAGACCGAGCACTGGGGGCAGAAAGAGATGCGATGAGCGGTGGACTTCTGACGCGGCCTTATTCCGACGGTCTGGGCGAACATGTAGAGGGCGACGGATTTATTTCCGGTCCCGAGTTCGCGATTACAGCGAAGGCAGTGCATGTTCTCCAAGAGATTCTCCTGCGGCGAATTGCGGATAGCGAAAGATAGATACTGTCTTCACGTTGCGGTCGGATGCAAGTATGTAGAAAGATTCCGCCAGGATCTCGGGGTCCGGAACAGGTCGAGGCTTTTCAACTGGCCGAGAACCAAGCTGTGCTCTAGGCAGAGGCGGGTGGCATCGTGCACTGTGATGCGATGGGCGCTGATGTCAGGAATGCGCGAGGTTCGCGTTTGGCTTTCGTCCGCTCACCGGTTCGTACCCAGCAGCCGGCGGCTGAGTTCGTTCGACTAGCGCAACTCCGCAAATTGCGGGAATGCGAACAGGTGGCCGCGGTTTGCTACCGGGTGCGTGGTGGTGAGATCGAGTTTCTGCTGGTTCGGACTCGCGGAAGCGGGCGCTGGACTTTCCCCAAGGGCAGCGCCGAACCAGGGCTGACCCACGCCCAGGCGGCTGCACTGGAGGCGTTCGAGGAAGCTGGAGTTCATGGACGGATCGAAGAGGCCCCGTTCGCGCGATATGTTCGCGGCAAGCCGGGCAGCGGGCGAAAAACTGGCACGAGATCCGGCGAAAAAGAACTTGCAGTCAACGCTCATCTCTGTGAAGTGTCTCGACTGAGCAACCCAAAGGAGTCCAAGCGAAATCGCACCTGGTTTTCAGTGCGGGAGGCAAGGCTACGCTTGCGGGAGGGACGCAAGGACGAAGACGGGGCCGAGTTCGCACGGGTAGTCGACCGGGCTGTGGCGCGGATTCAGCGATTACGCGGTGAAGCCGGTATCTTCGATGGCCGGCCGCAAGAAGTTCGAAGGGGACAAAATCTACCACGCTGGGACACGGCGCAAAAAGACGGGCTGCAAAAGGTGCAATTCGATTTTGCGGAGGTTTGTGGGCGGCAGGGAGAGGCTTCGTTCGGTCGGCACATTCGTCGCAGGAGGGACGACGTCCGGCGGTTCTCTGTGCCTTTTGGCGACGCTCCGCGTGGTGAGGTCTTGCCATGTGAGGTCCTGGAGTTTTCCCCACGGCGAGAAAAGAAGGTTAAGGCTTTGGGAAACGGCACAACGAGCGGTTGAGGGGCTGTCTCAACTTTCTACTCTTTGTTCTTGGGCCGTTCGTAGGCTTTCTGCAGGTACCGGCGGGCTTCGGCGAGGGCGGCGAAGGTATCGTCGTTGGTCTGGATGGCTTGCCGGTATTCGTTGATGGCGCGCTCGCGCTGGCCGGTGACGTCGAAAATCTTGCCCAGCTGAATGTGGCTCCAGACTTCAGTCCATCGCGGGTCGCCGTCGCCGTTGATGGAGGAGCGGTAGGAGTTGGCCGAGGCCTGATAGTTTCTCTGCGTGAAGAAAATCTCCGCGACGCGGTAGTGGGCCAAAGAGCTGTTCTTGTTCTGGTCAAGCGCTTTGTTGAACTCGGCAAGCGCACCGGACAGGTCGCCCTGCTGCTGCAAAGCCTGGCCGCGGAGAATGGACGAGCGCAACCGCACGTCCGAGGAGTTGGTGAGCACGTGGTGGTCGGGATCGACAGCAATACGGCGCGGGCGTCCGAAAGTTTCAATGATAAAAGGTGAGTTAGTGCCGACCACTTCGATGTTCTTATTTACCGTTTTTCCGTCGGTATCGATGCGTACGTCAACCGGCATGCGGAACAAATCGAGATCCTGGGAAATCTCGCCGGTAACGCGGAAGCCTTTGTTGCTGCCGAGGCGGTAGGTGGTGTATTTCACTTTGAATTCGGGGGCGCCGGTGGAATCGAGCCACTGGGAGAAGAACCAGGTGAGCTGGTCGCCGTAATATTTCTCGGCGATGGTGCGGAAGTCGTCCATGGTGGCCGATTTGCCGGCGTAGGTCTCGGCGAACTCGCGCATGGTCTTGAGATATTTGTCTTCGCCGAGTACCCAGCGCAGCATGTGCAGAATCATCGCGCCCTTGTCGGTGACCAGTGACTGAAACTCGGTGGAGAAGGGATCGAGTTTGCTGGCGCTGGAGAGCGGGATGTTGTCATAAGCCAGAGCGCCGACCGACATGTCCTTGATAGCCTCCTCAAGACCCGCGGATCCGGCCGCGCTTTCGACGTACATAGCCTCGGAATAGCGCGAAAATCCATCGGTGAGCCACCAGTCATCTTTCGACGCGGGGCTTACGGAAACTCCCCACCATTGATGGGCGATGGCGTTGGCCAGGAGACGATAGTTTGTTTTCTCGGTGATGGAGGAGCTAGCGAGACCGGCAATTTCCGGGCCCCAAGCGTAGGGAACGGTGTCGCCGGGGAGTTCCACGACATTGAGCCTTTGCGAAAGAGGAGTGCCGTAGAGGGTGATGTAGTAGGTGAACTCCTGGACCGCGGTGGTGGTGTATTCGGGGGCGAGTTTCTGGTGGTCAGGTTTGAAGAAGACGTGCAGGTCCATGCCGGCTTCGTCGCTCTTATATTCCTGGAAGATGCCGGCGACGATGGTGCCGGGGAAGCTCGGCTTCGCATAGACGAAGGTAAATGTCTTGGTGGGAAGGCCGTTGGAATTCGGCTTCTTGGAGGGAGGATTGTCGGTTACGGTGGACTTTCCGCTGCCGATCACCAGCATGTGAGCCGGGACGGTAAGGCTGATGGTGGAGGTGAAGCGGTTGAGTCCGTAGCCGCTCACCGGGAACCAGCGTCCGGAGTAGAGCAGATAGCTTGTGTCGTCGCCGATGTAAGCGAGTTTGAGGCCGGGGACAGGGCTGTCGTCCGCGCTTTCGATCTCGCCTTCGTATTCGAAGGTGAGGGTGGTGGAAGCGTCTTTGGCGAGGCCGGCGGGAAGCGGCACACGGATGGTTGAATCCTGCGTAACTCGCTCGGCCGATAGCGGCTGATTCTTGTCGTCGAGAACGCGGGTCACACGCAGGCCGTTGTGCAGTTCGAAAATGGCGGTGTTCAGATCCTGAAGAGCGGTGAACTTAACCTTCGCGCGCGCGGAAATCTGATGCAGATGAGGCGTAAGTTCGGCTTCGATCTGGTAATCGTCGACGCGCAGTCGAGTCTTCTCCGCGGCCCACGAGGGGATCGCGACGAAAGCCAATAGCAGCAGGACGAGGGAACCCGACAGGACGCTCGGGGCGCGCCGAAGGCGAATCTGCATTAAGGAGAGTCTCCCGGAAATGGGCCTAACCATTCCTATGATGAAGATTCTCCACTAAAAGATGCTGGGAGCACAAGGTTAGCGGCTTCCGGCTTCCGGTTTCCGGCTTCCGGCGGAACTCGGACCCAGGGTGAGGATAATCTCCGCCGCGCGGTCTGCCGGGTGCTGAACCGGTCCTGCAACGCCGCCTTCGGGAGGATGCAGCAGCGCTTTTACCCGGGTTAGGCCTTCCAGCATGCGGTCGCGGGCGGGGCCGTCGGGAAGGATTTCTTTGATCCGGGCGATTATGTTCGCAGCCGTGAAGTCGTGCTGTACGAGTTCGGGGACGATTTGCTCCCCGGCGATCAGGTTGACCATGGCGAAGTGTGGGACTTTGACTCGCGGCTTACCCAGCAGGTACGTGAGGGGCGAGACGCGATAGACCATGATGAACGGAGTGCGCATCATGGCGGCTTCCACGGTGGCGGTGCCGCTGGCTACGATGCCGGCGCGCGAATGCCAGAGCGCGGGCAAAGATTCGGGGACGAGTGTGATGGGGTGCCCGGTCGTTCTTGAGCCAATTATGCTTTGCAGGAAGGAGCGGTCGAGAGTGGGTGCGACCGGGAGCAGAAATTCGTAGTCGTTGCCGAGTTGGGTGGCTGCTTCGAGGATGGTGGGCAGGTTCATGCGCACTTCTTTGACGCGGCTGCCGGGCATCAACGTGATCCAATATTTTGCGGGGTCGAGATGAAATTGCGCGGCGTAAGCAGCACGCTCGATGGCCGGGTGCGGCAGGTCGGCGAGGGGATGGCCGACGAAGGTCGCATCGACTCCACGGTCGCGATAAAACTTTTCTTCGAACGGAAAAATCACCAAGGCTTTCTCGACGTAGTTGCGGATGAGGCGGACGCGTCCCTGGCGCCACGCCCAGAACTGAGGTGCGACGTAGTAGACCACGGGGATGCCGCGCTTCTTCATTTGCCGCGCTACGCGCCAGTTGAAGGCGGGCGAATCGATGACGATGGCGAGGTCGGGCTGGCGCCGGTCGGCTTCTTTGATCAGATGATGGTAGAGGCCGTAGATCTGCGGCAGTCGGCTGAGGATTTCGGTGATGCCGACAACCGAGAGATCTTTGGCGTCGACGACGGTGTCGCAGCCGGCCGCGCGCATGCGGTCTCCGCCGACGCCGAAGAATTCGAGCTGCGGATCGCGGCGGCGCAATGCTTCAATGAGCTGCGCGCCGTACATTTCTCCGGAAGCTTCACCAGCTGAGATCAGGATTCGCAAGAGAGCATTGTAAGGCCGCGACCTAATCATCCGCGCTGGCGGTGACTTCTGGCTCACTGAAGCCGTCGGCATTCGCGGTCGCAGGCGCCCGCGCCACACTCAATTCCTGATCTTTGTACTGCAGCTGGTAGAGCTTGAAGTAGATGCCGCGCTGGGCGAGGAGTTGCTGGTGCGTACCCATTTCGCGGACCTGGCCTTTGTGCATGACGATGATCTTGTCGGCACGCTGCACGGTGGAGAGCCGGTGGGCGATGATCAGCGAGGTGCGTCCCTCAACCATGCGGTTGAGGGCGTCGCGCACGCGGAATTCGGTTTCGGTATCCACGCTGGAGGTGGCTTCGTCGAGAATCAGGATTTTCGGTTCGTGGGCCAGGGCACGCGCGAATGAGATGAGCTGCTTCTGGCCGGTGGAAAGCGTGGAGCCGCGCTCGCGGACTTCTTCGTCGAAGCCTTTGGGCAGGGCGCGGATGAAGTCGATGAGGTTCACGTCTTCGGCGGCCTGCTCGACGTCTGCGTCCTGGATTCGCTTTGTTCCGAGCCGGATGTTTCCGCCGATGGTGCCGCTGAATAGGAATGGATCTTGCAGGACTACGCCGAAGCGGCTGCGCAGGTCGACGAGGTCCATGTCCCTCACGTCGACGCCGTCGATTCGGACTGCGCCTTTTTGGACGTCGTAGAAGCGCAGCAGGAGTGAGATGAGCGTGGTCTTACCCGCACCGGTGTGGCCGACGATGGCCACGGTTTCGCCGGGGTCGATGGCGAAGGTTACGTCGCGGAGGACCCAGTCGGGAGCCGGATCAGTTGTCGCTGTGCCTTCCGGCGCTTCGCCGTACGCGAACCAGACATGATCGAATTCGATGCGGCCAGGGCCTTCGGGGCGCTTGGTCACTGCGGGCGAAACTACCTGCACTGGCGTATCCAGCAGCTTGAAGATGCGTTCACTGGCGGCCATGGCGGATTGCAGAATATTGTATTTTTCGCTGAAGTCCATGATCGGGCGGAAGAAGCGCAGGGCGTACTGAATGAAAGCGACCAGCACTCCGAGCGATGCCACCGTGGGCAGCAGGCGGAATGCGATCAGCGTTTTCCAATTGAAGCTGATGGCAACGCTGCTCGCCGTGATCTTTCGCATCACATCTCCGCCACCGAACCAGATTACGCAGGCAATGGCGATGGCGGAGAGGATCTCGACCGCGGGGTAGTAAACCGAGTAGGCCATGATTGCGTCTTTGAACGCTTCCATGTGGACGCGATTGATATCCGAGAAGCGGTTGTAGGCCTTGCGCTCACGATTGAAGAGCTGCAGCACCACCATGCCGCTGATGTGTTCCGACAGGTAGGAGTTGATGCGGGCGATGGCGACGCGGATGCGGCGGTAGGAATCGCGAACCTTGTCACGGAAAATCTTGGTGGCCACCACGATGAACGGCAGCACAGCAAAAGTGATCAGCGCCAGCTTCCAGTTCATGCACAGCATGACGCCGAGGATGCCGAAGAGTACGAAGAGGTCTTCGAAGATGGAGACCACGCCGGAGGTGAACATCTCGTTCAAGGCGTCGACGTCGGTAGTGACGCGCGTGACCAGGCGGCCGACCGGGTTCTTGTCGAAGAAGGCAACGTGCAGGCGTTGCAGGTGGCGGAAAATCTGGCGGCGGAGGTCGAACATCACCTTCTGGCCGGTCCACTGCATGTAATACGTCTGCAGGAATTCGAGCAGGAAACTGAAGACCAGCAGGCTGACATAGATGGCCGCGATCTGGGCGATACCGATAATCGGTCGGGAGTTGAGCCAACTCCATATGCCGGGTACGTTGCCCTTGGCGGGCGCGAGGTAGCGATCGATCGCAACCTTAGTGAGGTAGGGACCGAGCACGTCGGCGAAAGATTTCAGGACGATCGAGACCAAAGCGATCGCCACCTGCCAGCGGTAGGGACGCAGATATTTCAGCAGGCGCGCCATCAGGCGGCTGTCGTAGGCTTTGCCTAATACTTCTTCTTCCTGGGACATCGGTTTCTTGGCGATCGGGTGGTGAAGCGCGCCTGGGGCGCTTTAACAGGGTACCTCAATATGGATGGCCGAGGCAGGCGACAGGATGGAAAAGGTTTCCGGACGGGCGAATGGATTTGAGATGGGATAATGGTGTTGCATGCCGCCCGGGATTTACATTTCGGTTCCGTTCTGCCGGACCAAGTGCAGTTACTGCAACTTCGCCTCCGACGTGTTTTCGAGGGCAGTGTTTGAGCACTATGTGGATCGCGTTTGTGCGGATATTGAGAACGCGCCCCTGGTTGCCGCCGAGATGGGCGGGGAGATGGAGCGAGTTATGGATTCCATCTACCTGGGAGGAGGAACGCCGACGGTGCTGGAGGCTGGGCAACTGGAGCGCATCTTTGCGACAGTGCGGCGGCAGTTCGACGTGCAGCCTGATGCCGAGGTCACGGTCGAGTGCGCTCCGGGGACGTTGACCCAGGCTGTGGTGGAGAGTTTGCTGCGCTGCGGTGTGAACCGCGTGAGTCTCGGAGTGCAGTCGTTTGTGGATCAGGAAGCGGCGGCGGTGGGACGGTTGCACAAGCGCACGACCGTGCTGGAGGACATTGCTCGGCTGCGTGCGGCGGGGATTACGAACATCAATATCGATCTCATCGCCGGGTTGCCGCATCAGACCGCCGAAAGTTGGCGGTTGTCTCTTGCGGAAACCATCGCGACCCGCGTACCGCACGTGAGCGTCTACATGCTTGAAGTGGACGAAGATTCGCGGCTCGGACGCGAGTTGCTGGCAGGGGGCAAACGCTATCACGCGCACTTTGTCCCGGAGGAAGAGGCGATGGCGGATTTCTATCTTGTGGCTTGTGAGCAGCTTAACGCGGCGGGAATTGCGCAGTATGAGATTTCCAACTTCGCAGGCGAAAGATTTGAGTCGCGGCACAATTTGAAGTATTGGACACGGCTGCCTTACCTCGGCTTTGGCGTGGACGCGCACTCCATGCTGGCTTCTGCCACGCCGGACATTGAGGCGGTGCGGTTCGCGGCTGCGGACTCATTGGAACAGTACATGAGCAAGGCAGGCCTGCGGCGGACCGAGGTTTCGCGCCGGGCAGCGTTAGAGGAGAGTTTCTTCCTTGGGCTGCGGCTGAACCGAGGCGTTAACCTGAGCGAGCTGTCCGCGGGGTTTGGCGCAGAAGCCATCGAAAGCGCTCGCGCCGCGATTGCAGAGTTTGTCGAGAGCGGGCTGATGGAGCGGCGAGCCGACTTCGTCTGCTTGACGGCGCGCGGGCGGTTGCTTTCGAACGAAGTGTTCGAGAAGTTCATTCTCGAGGATGAAGTGGTCCGCTGATTCTCGCGGTGCTCGGCGAAAATCCTTCAAAGCGTTTTTGCAGCCAAACCATCCGGTCGGTTGGGCGGTGGGCTTTCATGGTCACAATCCCTTGTGATGATGCGCCTTTCCCCACTTTTTGTTTCTCCCGCCTGAAGTAACTTCTCCCTCTTCTGCCGCTGTGCTCTAATCAGAAAAACTAGTCGGGACGAGTGGAGGAAGTCTTGGATTTTCAACTGAGCGACGAGCAGCAGCATCTGAAGAAAAGTGTCCGTGAGTTCGCCGAGCGCGAGATCAAGCCCAACGTCATGAAATGGGACGAAGCGTGCGAGTTTCCGCTGGCTATCGTCAAGGAACTGGGCAAGCTCGGCCTGCTGGGAATTGTTTTCCCCGCCGAGTACGCGGGCGCTGGCATGGGCTACGTGGAGTATGTGATCGCCATCGAAGAGTTGTCGCGGGTGGATGGATCGGTAGGCATCATTGTGGCCGCGCATACGTCGCTTTGTTCCAACCACATTTTTCTTGCAGGCAATGAGGCGCAGAAAAAGAAGTACGTGAGCAAACTGGCTACGGGCGAATTCATCGGCGCATGGGGACTGACCGAGCCTTCGTCCGGATCAGACGCGGGCAGCGCCCGCATGACCGCAAAGCGCCGCGGCAACCATTGGGTGCTGAACGGGACAAAAACTTTCTGCACGAACGGCCATTACGCGGACGTGATCGTGGTACTCGCGGTGACCGACCGGACGGCGAATACGCACGGGCTTTCCGCCTTCGTCGTGGAGAAAGATACCAAGGGATTCCGTCCTGGCAAGAAGGAAAACAAGTTGGGACTGCGGGCCAGCGATACGGCGGAGATGATCTTTGAAGATTGCGTGATTCCGGCGGAGAACTTGCTGGGCAAAGAAGGCGACGGCTTTATCGACGCAATGCGTGTGCTCGATGGCGGCCGCATTTCGATTGCGTCTCTGTCGCTGGGCATGGCGCAGGGCGCATACGAGGCCGCTCTGAATTATTCCAAAGAGCGCAAGCAATTTGGCAAAGCCATCGGCGAGTTTCAGGCGATTCAGTGGAAGCTGGCCGACATGGCTACGGAGATTGATGCAGCGCGACTGCTCACTATGCGGGCGGCGTCGATGAAAGACGCCGGCATGAAGACGACGCTGGAGTCCTCGATGGCTAAGCTTTACGCCAGCGAAGTCGCCGTGCGGTGCGCCAACGAAGGCGTACAGATCCACGGAGGGTACGGGTTTATCAAAGACTATCCCGCCGAGAAGTACTACCGCGATGTGAAGCTGTGCACGATTGGCGAGGGCACCAGCGAGATTCAGCGGCTGGTGATTGCGAGACAGTTGCTGAAGGACTAGCGTCGTCTCCTGAAGCTCAACCCATACAGACCACGCCTTGGGAGGGGTGGCTCAAAAGCTGTTGAGCCCCGCCACATGCAGTCTTGCCTTGGCCAGTCGTAGGGCGTATGGTACGTTTTCATCCTCCGGAGATCCTTGTCTGAGACTGCAGTGATCAACCAACTCGTCCCGACGCCGGACGAGCGCACGATGGGAACGCTGGCCCATGTGCTGCAGCTTGTCGGTGGATTCATTGCTCCGCTGATTATTTTCCTAATTAAGCGGGACTCGCGGTTCGTTTCGTTCCATGCGCTCCAGGCTCTGTTGTTACAGGCGCTGTACTTTTTAGTCGTGATGCTAATGATGGGCGCAATTTTTGCTGCCGTCATTGCGGGTGTTGCGTTTCACCAGCCGGCAGCGGGGAACAATTCGCTTCCCCCGGCATTTGTGGTCCTTTTCCCACTCGTCTGGCTCGGGATGATGGGCTGGTGGGTGTTTATTCTGGTGGTGGCCATTGTGTACGGAATCAAAGCTGGGCGCGGCGAATGGGCCGAATATCCCGTGCTCGGTCGGCTAGCCCGCAGACTTCTGAAGATCGGGCCGCGGGGCGAATTCCTGACCTGATCTGTTCGTCGGTTTCAGTTTGTCTCCCTCTGCTTTACACTGATCGTTTGAATCAGCACTCTCACACATGGATTGAGCAACTTCGCTCCGGCGACGTGCGGACGCTGGCTCGTACCATTTCTATGGTGGAGAACCGCGCGCCGGGATGGTCCGAGATGCTGAAGGCTATTTTTCCGCACAGCGGGAAGGCACGCGTGCTTGGGCTGACGGGGCCGCCGGGGGCGGGGAAGAGCACGCTGGTCGATCAACTGGCGCGCTTCTATCGCAAAGATGATCGCAAGGTGGGCATTGTCGCGGTGGATCCAACGAGTCCGTACACGGGCGGAGCGATTCTCGGCGACCGTATCCGCATGCAGGAGCATTTCTCCGATCCGGGGATTTATATTCGCAGCATGGCGACTCGCGGCTCGCTCGGCGGCCTGGCGCGCACCACGGCCGATGTGACCACAGTGCTCGACGCGTCGGGGCGCGACCTCATCATGATCGAAACCGTGGGTGTAGGACAGGACGAAGTGGATATCGTGCGGCTGGCTGATGTCACGATTTTGATCCTGGTTCCGGGCATGGGCGACGATGTGCAGACGATCAAGGCCGGGATTATGGAGATTGCCGACATCTTCGTGATCAACAAGAGTGACCGCGACGGCGCTGAGCACGTGGAACGCGAGATCCGTTCTCTGCAGTCGCTGGCCATGCGCCACGATGGCTGGACGCCACCGATCGTGAAGACTGTTGCCAGTCAGGGAGTGGGAATCAAGGAACTGGCGAGCGCGGTTTCTGACTATGAGGCGTATCTACAGAAGGAAAACCTGGCGCTGCCCAAGAGCGTCGAGAACTGGCAGGAGCGACTGGTCGAGATGCTGCGCGACGCCATGCTGGAAAAGGCCCGAACGCAACTGGGGGATGGCAACCTGGCACGGCTGGCGGCGGAAGTGGCGGAGCACAAGCGCGATCCGTATACGCTGGTGGAGGAGATTGCCGCGAACGCGGGGAAAAGCTGATTGGGTAACTCGATCATGGCTGAAATCGATCACATCGGGATTGCAGTGAAGTCGCTGGCGGCGGCGAAGGCCATCTACGAAAAACTCGGCTTGAGCATTTCTCCGGAAGAAACGGTGGAGCAGGAGCAGGTGCGGGTGGTCATGATTCCGGCGGGCGAAAGCCGATTGGAGCTGTTAGAGGCGACCTCGGAGAATTCGACGATTGCCAAGTTTATCGGCAAGCGTGGCGAAGGGCTGCATCACGTGTGCCTGCGGGTTCCGGATTTGCCAGCGGCGGTTGAGCGGCTGAAGAAAGACGGCGTGCGCCTGGTCTCGGAGGAGATCAAGACGGGCGCGGGCGGGCACAAGTATGTGTTCGTGCATCCTTCGAGCACGGGGGGCGTGCTGCTGGAGTTGGTCGAGGGATAGGTCAAAAGCAAGACTGGCCACGGATTTCCACGGATCTTCACCGATAAGGCAACAACGTTTTATTCATGCTCCTACTCTCCATCGATACTTCGGGCAAGCAGGGCAGCATCGCGCTGGCGCGGGCGGGGGAGCGGTCTGCCGAACGCGACGATGTCGAGGTCATCGAGATTGCCCCGTTGATTGGTGGCACTTTTTCGGCACAGCTTATTCCGCAAATTTCCGACTTGCTCTCCAGAAACGGATTTACCAAACACGAGATCGGTGCTTTCGCAGTAGCCTCCGGGCCGGGGTCGTTTACCGGACTCCGCATTGGCCTGGCGGCGGTCAAGGCCCTGGCGGAGGTGTTGGGCAAGCCGATTGCGGCAGTGTCGCTGCTGGAGGCGTGTGTGTTCGCCAGTGGCGCTCAGGGCAAGATCATGGCTGCGCTGGATGCGGGCCGGAGCGATGTCTACGTAGGCGAGTACGAAGTGCCAACCAAGGGTCATGCTCCACGCGAGCACCTCTTGACCAGGAGCGAATTCATTAGCGAAGCGAGAGGATGGACGGTGGCGACGCCGGATCCTGTTCTCGCCGAGTCGGCGAGGGCGGCCGGGTTGGTCATCTCGAGTCTGGAGCCGATCACGGCTGCCGCGGTTGGTCAACTAGGCTGGCGGAAGATTCAATCCGGCGAGACGGTAACGCCCGAGCAACTGGAAGCGAACTACATTCGCCGCACCGATGCCGAGATGCTCGAGAAGAGCGGTTCTTAGGTTGCGATTGCGACGGGCAAATATCGCTGACGTTCCCGCCATGGTGGATCTGGAGCGCGCGAGCCCGGCTGCTGCCCACTGGCCGCGGCAGCAGTATGAAGGCTTGTTTGTAACCACAGGGAGTCGGCTCCTCTCCGAGCGCTTGGCGTGGGTGGTTGAAGATGAGTGCGCAGCTCAGCCGCACAAGAATTCCAGCGAGGCAGCCTCAGTTCTGGCATTCCTGGTTGCGCACCGGGTTGAGGCGGAGTGGGAATTGGAGAACGTAGTTGTCGCCGGAGCAGTCCGGCGAAGAGGCGCGGGTACGCGTCTGCTGAATGAATTCATTGCCCACGCGCGGGCGAAGAATGGCAGCGGCATATTTCTGGAGGTCCGCGAATCGAATCAAAGCGCACGCGGCTTCTATCGGAAGATGGGATTCGAAGAAACAGGACGGCGCAAGGGCTACTACGCCAGTCCAGCGGAAGATGCAATCCTTTGTCGACTTAAGTTTGGTTAAGGTTTTCTCATAACGAGACTGCACCAGAAATTGGCATTGAACCGATTTTGGGGCTGTGGTAGGTTTAGGCCTGAATCCCGGTTTGGAGGTCTGCTGGATGCTGACTGCCAAAGACACTCTCCTGACCAGCCACGACGAATTCCGCAGGCTGGCTCAGGAGCATATGCAGTATTCCACCCGTCTTGATTCTCTCACCCAAAAACGTTACCTCAGCGAAGATGAAAAGCTGGAGGAAGTGCGCCTCAAGAAGCTGAAGCTGCGGCTCAAAGACCAGATGGAAACCATTGAGCGGCAGTATCGGCAGCAGTACGGAGTGCACGTAGCGTAATTTTATTGTCCATTGGAATGGCGGCTGTGGCCGCTGAGGTCATTTTGTATCTACCTGCCGGCGCTCATCAGCGCCTTTATTTATTTGCACTTACACACTTTCTGATTGAACAAGAGACAGGGCTGCTCGGCTCTGCTCTATAATGGGACCTCTGCTCCCATGGTTCGTGACGGCTACTATTACGCACTCGGTTTAATCGTGACTGCGACCCTGGTTGGCTGGTTCGCGCGGCCCGCCTGGTCCTTGATACCACTGCTGCTTGCGGTGTTTTTCCTCTGGTTCTTTCGCGATCCCGAACGCGCCATTCCCGATGCGGCAGGCGCCGTAGTGTCGCCGGGAGATGGGAAAGTTACAGATGTTTCAATGGTGACGGTGGGCGGCGAAGAGCAGGCTCGCATTAGCATCTTCCTGAGTGTCTTCGATGTGCACGTGAACCGTTCTCCGATTGCGGGAGTAGTCCGCGAGGTTCGTTATCAGCGCGGGAAGTTTCTGAATGCCATGAATCAAGCTTCCGCGGAGCAGAACGAGCAGAATATTGTCCGCGTGGAAGGCGACGGCCAGGTCGTGGTGTTCAAGCAGATTGCAGGATTGCTGGCGCGAAGAATTGTTTTCCATCCTAAGGTGGGCGATCGGCTGGAGCGCGGCCAGCGCGTGGGGCTCATCAAGTTTGGTTCTCGCGTGGACGTGCTGGTCGAGTCCACCGCCGTCCTGCAAGTGAAAGTCGGCGACCGGGTTCGCGGAGGAGCGAGCGTGCTGGCTTACCTGCAGCCCAAAGGCGAACTGGCAAGGGCAGGGAGTTATGCTGCCAGCGAAGGGACGCGCTGATGGATCTTCCTATTTTAAGACGCAGGCAGGACGAGCAGCGCCCACGCCGCTTGAGCAAGGGGATGTACATTCTCCCTTCGCTGTTTACTACGGGAAACATGGCGGCCGGGTTCTACGCCATCCTGGAGGTGGTCCACGCGAGTGCCTCGAATTACTGGCACCTGGACAACGCCGCCAAGGCGATTGGGTTTGCAGTTTTGTTCGATGGCCTCGATGGCCGGGTCGCGCGCATGACCGGAACCAGCAGCGACTTTGGGAAAGAGCTCGATTCGCTGGCCGATGTGATCGCATTTGGCGTGGCTCCGGCGATGCTGGCCTGGACGTGGGGATTTCATCTGATGCCTCCGGTCGCGCTCACCGAGTGGAACATTAAGCTGACCCAATTGGGAGCAATTGCCGCTTTCTTGTTCTTGATGGCCGGGGCGAGCCGCCTGGCGCGGTTCAACATCACCTCGAACCCGCAGCCTTCCAACCCTGGGCGTCCGGGGAAGAAATATTTCGTGGGCATGCCAATTCCGGCGGGTGCGGGAGTGATTGCGGCGGTGGTTCACTTTCAGGGAGGAGCTCCGCTCGAATCGTGGTACACGGCGATCACCTGGCTGGCGATGGTGGCGGCGGTGGGCTACTTGATGGTAAGCACGTGGCGCTTCTATAGCTTCAAAGACATTGACTTCGGTTCGCGCCGGCCGTTCCGTTTGATCATTCTCTTTGGTGCTCTATTCGCGGGCGTCTGGTTCTTTTCCAAGCCGGTGCTGTTCGGAGTAGCGTTGCTCTATACGTCCTCCGGGGTGTTCTGGCGGTTGCAGTGGATGTTCCGCCGCCGGAACCAGCCTCCACCGCCAACCTACAAGGAGGCTTCACAGACTTCATGAGTAGTCCGTCTAAAATTGCGGCAGCGCCGACTTCCTCTTCCGTGCGCGGGCAACTCTTCCGCGCGGCCATTGTGGGTGCGGCCACGCTCAAAGGGAAAGAAGTCGCCGAAATGCTCAGCGAGCGCAACTTTCCCGCCGTGGACATACGCCTGCTCGACGATGACGAATCGATCGGACAGCTCGAAGCCACGGGTGACGAAATCAACTTCATCCAGAGTGTGCGGTCGGAGCAGTTTACCCACACGGACTTCACTTTTTTCGCGGCGGACGCGGAGTGTACGCGCCAGAACTGGAAGAGGGCGCGCGATGCGGGCAGTGCGATCATCGATCTTTCCGGCGCGTTGGAAGAGGAACCTGGCGCCACCGTGCGCTCTCTCTGGACGGAGCGCGAGCGGGGAGAGATGTGGCAGCCGGAGCTGCAGCCCGCCCCGTGCATTGTGGCTCATCCCGCTGCCGTGGCGCTGGCTCTGCTGGTTCTGCGGGCGCGCAAAGCTGGAGCTATCAGGAGCGTGGTAGCGACGGTCTTCGAACCGGCATCCGAACAGGGACAGAAGGGCATGGACGAGTTGCACCAGCAGACCGTCAATCTTTTGTCGTTTCAGTCGCTGCCGAAAGATGTGTTCGATGAGCAGGTGGCTTTTAACATGGTTCCGCGCTATGGGCAGAAGTCTCAACTCTCACTGGAATCGCTGGAAGCGCGGGTGCGGCGCCACTACCAGAAGATTGCCGGGGGGGATGTGCCGCAGCCAGCGGTGATGCTGCTTCAGCCTCCGGTTTTTCACGGCCATGCGCTGGCCATCTTCTTGGAGATGGAACAAGCCGTAGATCAGGAGCGATTGTCGCAGGCCCTTGCTGGAGATCACGTGACCCTGGTGGGACCAGAAGACGATTCGCAGCCCAGCAACGTGAATACGGCAGGTCAGGCGAATATTCTGGTTTCGCTCAAGAGCGATGCGGCCCGGCCCAGTGGAATCTGGTTGTGGGCAGCCGCGGACAACCTCCGCATCGCGGCCATGACCGCGGTGGAATGCGCCGAGAGCATGATCCCCACCCGCCCGCTGGGAAAAATCCAATGAAGCCTTGCCGCGCCCCGTGGCTGGCATTGATCTGCCTGACACCGATCTGCCTGACATGGGTCGTGGCGAGCACCAGTTGCGGATACCACACGGCCGGCCACGCGGTGCAGCTTCCGGAAAATGTGAAGACCATTGCCGTCCCGGCTTTCGTAAATGAGACGACCACGTACCGCATTGAACAATGGCTTACCGCGTCGGTGGTGCGCGAGTTCACGACGCGCACGCACTATCACATTCTCAACGATGCCGGGGAAGCCGCCGATGCCACGCTGCGCGGCACCGTGGTTTCGGCATCTTCGACGCCGCTCACCTACAACTCCGCGACCGGACAGGCCGCCAGCGTTTTGGTGGTGGTGAGCATGAGAGTGGCGCTTACCGACCGCCAGGGCAAAGTGCTCTACCAGAATCCTTCGTATCTGTTTCGCGAGCAGTACGAAGTCTCGCAGGATTTGGCCAGCTTTTTCGAGGAAGACTCGCCGGCTTTCCGGCGGCTTTCCCAGGATTTTGCCCGTACCCTGGTCTCTAACATTCTGGAGGGCTTCTAAATGCTAGAGTTGCGAAAGGTCGTTAGTCGTCGGTCGTTGGCCATTGGCCAATCCATGGAGTCCTTCTGATGCGGGCTTTTGCCCAGGCGGAGCGGTTCGTCAGCGAACTGGAGTCGCACAAGCTGCGCCCGGCCTATGTGTTCGTTGGGGACGAAGCTTTCTTCCGCAAGCGCTTTCGCGACGCCATCATCGAGCACCTGGTCTCTCCTGATCTTCGTGACTTCAGCCTGTTCGAGTTCGATCTGGCGGAGAACGACCTTGCGGAAGTTCTCGACCGCGCCCGCACACCCTCGCTGATGGCGCCCTTCCAGGTGTTCTTTGTGCGCGGCGTGAAGACGCTTTTTGGCCGCGGCTCGAACGATGAAAAGCTGGCGGCCATCGAAGAGTATTGCAAGAATCCGAATCCCGATGCGCTGCTGGTCTTCGTCGCCGACCACATCAGCATCCCCGCCGACGTCCGCCGCATGGAGATGCAGGACAAAGAGCGGTACCAGCGCATCCGCGAAACCATGGGACAGTACTGCGGTATCGTCGAGTTGGCCCGGGTGGAAGAAGGCGAAGCGGTGCGCTGGATTTCCGACTATTGCGCCAGCCGCGAAGTACCGGTGAAGATCGATCCCGATGGCGCCCGCGAACTGGTCGACGCGCTCGGCGGCGACATGATGATGATCTCCAACGAACTAGAGAAGCTGATGCTCTATGTCGGGGCACGGAACCGGATCACGCTGGGTGATGTGGAAACCATGGTGTTGGCCGCCAAGCAACGGTCGTTGTATGAGTTGACCGACGCGATCTCCGCCAAGGATCGCGTGCGCGCGCTGGAAGTGCTGGATGCGATCCTGTCTTCGGGCGATGGCGAAGAAGCCTCCATCGGACACATTTACATGCTGGCGAAAACCTTCCGCCAGATGCTGGTAATTCTGGAGCGCAACGTGCGCGACCAACGGATGCTCTGGGCCGCGCTGTGGCAGGGTTTTCGCGTGCCTCCATTCGCCGCCGATGACATCATCAAGCAGGCCCGCCGCTACAAATCCCGCCGCGAGCTGACGCGCGCGATTCGCTTAGTCGCTAAGGCTGACCTCGCATTGCGTTCGAATCCCGTAAGCAAGCGAATGGTTCTGGAGCGTCTGGTGATGGATTTGACGACGGAACCCAAGATGGAAGCGCCGGGATGGATGCAGGAACAGTTGCCGGTGTGAGAATCCGCTTCCAGCTACTAGCTGCTAGCTCTAGATTTCTGGAGACGGAATGACCTGGAAGTATCTCATCGAAGGCCCTTGGATCGTCTTTGTCGTCTACTGGGCGGTGGGAGCGCTCAAGACCCAGCGTACGGAGCGTAAGGAGTCGTTTGCCTCGCGCTATGGAATTCTTTTTGTGGAAATCGCCGGGTTCGTTCTGCTCTTCAGCGACGAAGCGGGGATCGGAATTCTCGGGCATCGAGTTATCCCCCGCACTTACGCTCTTGGCGTCACGGGCGTTGCTCTGACCTGGGCCGGAGTCGCGCTAGCGCTGTGGGCTCGCTGGCATCTGGGGCAGTATTGGAGCGCCCGGATCACGATCAAGGAAGATCACAAGCTGATCCGCACTGGGCCCTATGCGCGGCTTCGGTATCCCATCTATTCTGGGCTCGATCTGGCCGCGATCGGCTCAGCTCTGGCGATTGATCAGTGGCGATGCGTGGTGGGAGTCTGCCTGATTATTCTTGGCTATTGGATTAAAGCGAGAAGAGAAGAAGGCATGCTGACTACGCAATTCGGCGCCGACTTTCAGGAGCACTGCCGGTATACAGGCTTTTTGTTCCCTCGCCTGGGGTAAAAAAGCCAACGGCAGACCCTCGCGAGCCTGCCGTTGCGAATTCCAAGCTAAAGACAACAGCCTACTTCATCGCATTGACGCGGACGCCCAGGCGCGACTTGTAGCGCGCGGCGGTGTTCTCGTGCAGCGTGCCCTTCTGGATCGCCTTGTCGAGCGCGGAGACGGTCTGGCGGTAGGTCTGCTCGGCGGCTTGCTTGTCGCCTTTTTCGATGGTCTCGCGCAGGTCGCGCAGCGCGGTGCGCAGGCGGGAGGTGTTGGCGCGATTGGTGGCCGTGCGCTTCGTGGTTTGACGGGCGCGTTTGAGCGCCGAATGATGATTAGCCATGTCTGATTCGTACCTTTGTGTGTACCGCGAGATATTCCGGTGAGTACCGAATACGCTATTCTACGGGACTAAGTCTCGACTGGTCAAACTCATGGCATGGCCTCTGATTCCCGATCCGCTGGCGCGCTTGAAAGTCCTGCTGGACTCTTCAACTCCAATTGTAGCGATGGAAACTGTGGAGGAAGTTCGCGCCGTTCGCCTGGTGCGTGCCGCTTGTGCGTCCTTGAACCTGGCGGCTTTTGAGTGGACCATTGCCAGCGGCCTGGTCCGCTGTGGCAGCGATGTGGGCGAGTTAGCGGCCGACGGCCTGGACGCGCCCTCCCCTCATGGCGCTGCTGCGCAGCAATCGCTGGCCAGCTCGAAGGCCATCTACAACAGCCAGGAACCCGCTCAGATGCTGGCCAACCTGGAGGGAATTTCCGTGGGTGCGGTGTTCATCCTGAAAGACCTGCATCGCCATATGGACGAACCGGTTGTAGTTCGGCGTCTGCGCGACGTGGGGCAGAAGTTTTCTGAGAACCGGCGCACCATCATCCTTACTTCTCCAAAGATTGAGATTCCTCCAGAGTTGAAGGGGCTGGTGGAATTTCTCGAATTGCCTTTGCCTGACCGGCGCCGCTTGCGCCAGATCATTGACGAGGTCGTCGTGCGGCTTTCCAAAGACCACACCTTGCAGCGGAAACTCGATGCCAAAGGATATGAAGAGGTGGTCGAAAGCCTTCGCGGCCTGACGGAAGAAGAAGCCGAGCGTGCCCTTTCCCAGGCGCTGGTGGCGCGGTATGCCCTATGCCCTGAAATTGCGGGCGATGTGCTCGAAACCAAGAAATCTCTGCTCCGGCGCTCTGAAATGCTGGAGTTTGTGGAGGCGAGCGAAACTTTTTCCAGCGTGGGCGGAATGGACAATCTGAAGCGTTGGCTCGCTCAACGGCGTGGCTCATGGGACGACGCGGCGCGCGAGTTCGGGCTGGAACCACCCCACGGTGTAATCATCCTGGGAGTGCAGGGATGCGGAAAGTCGCTCTGCGCGCGGACTGTGGCGGGAGAGTGGAACCTGCCGCTGGTAAAATTCGATACGGCGGCGATCTACGACAAGTATATTGGCGAAACTGAAAAACGAATTCGCAAAGTGTTCAGTGTGGCGGAGGGCCTTGCACCCTGCGTACTCTGGATCGACGAACTGGAAAAAGTATTTGCCGGAAGTGGGCCGGATTCGGCATCGGTCGACGCTGGCGTTTCTTCGCGGCTGCTGGCGTCATTCCTTTCCTGGATGCAGGACCGCAAGGCGCCGGTATTCGTGGCCGCCACATGCAACAACGTGACCGCGTTGCCGCCGGAACTGATCCGCAAGGGGAGGTTTGATGAGCTTTTCTTCGTCGATCTACCCAACCAGGCGGAGCGCAGACAGATTTTCTCGATTCAACTGACGAGGCGAAAACGCAATCCCGCCGAGTTTGACCTCGACAAAGTCGAAGCCGCCGCAAGAGGATACTCCGGGGCGGAAATCGATGCGGCCGTGCAGTCGGCCCTCTACGCCGCATTCTCCGAAAAGAAGCAACTGACAACTCAGTTCTTGCTGGACGCACTGGCGCAGACGGTACCGCTCTCCACCACGCGCGCGGAGGAAATTCGGGCGTTGCGCGAGTGGGCGAGGACACGAGCCGTGCCGGCATCGGTGGGCGAAGGCGGATAAGTCCAGGCTGCCATTGACTCCCACCCCGGCGCGGGGTAGGCTTTAATCAATGGTAGTGACTTGCCCTTTGGGCATGAGCATCCCGGCTGGTCCCGTCTCGAAGCATAATCCTGTTTTGTCTGTGCGTTGGCTGAGGTGCGCGTGTTTCCCAGAGAGTGTCGTCGGGAACGCCTCGCCTGGCTCGGGGGGACAGCCGAGGCGGCTGTCCCCACATGGTTCGTTTTCCTACATGGTTCGTCAAAGAGACTGAATGAAGAAAAGCATCGGGATTAGTCCCAACATCGAGACTTTGTTTGGCACGCGCGACGAGAATGTGCGCGTGCTGGAAGATGGCCTGAACATCACCATTGACTTGCGGTCGAACGGCATTGAGTTGGAGGGTGCGGCGCGCGACGTGGCTCGCGCCGAACAGGTGTTCGCCGATTACGAAGCCTTGCAGCGCTCCGGCTACACCTTCAACAACGGCGATCTCAACAGCATGCTGCGCGTGCTGACGGCGGATTCGACCGCGACATTGCGTGGACTCGCCGACGCCGGCCGCCAGCGCTCGCTGGGACGGCGCATGGTGCAGCCGAAGAGCGTGAATCAGCGGCGCTACGTAGAGGCGATTGAGAAGCATGACATGGTGTTCGGCATTGGCCCGGCGGGCACGGGCAAGACCTATCTCGCTGTGGCTATGGCGATTTCCGCGCTGCTGGCCAAGCGGGTGAATCGCATCATCCTGGCGCGGCCCGCGGTGGAAGCGGGCGAGCGGCTGGGATTTTTGCCGGGCACGTTGCAGGACAAGATTGATCCCTACCTGCGTCCGCTGTACGACGCGCTCTATGACATGCTCGATCCGGAAAAGGTGGACCGATATCTGGAAAAGAATGTCATCGAGATCGCTCCGATCGCATTTATGCGCGGGCGCACGCTAAACGATTCTTTCGTGATTCTCGATGAAGCGCAGAACACGACTTCGGAACAGATGAAGATGTTCGTCACCCGTCTCGGATTCAACTCCAAAGCGGTGATTACCGGAGACATCACGCAGATCGACTTGCCCAACGCACGGCGCAGCGGATTGCTGGAAGCGATTGACATCTTGAAGCGGGTGGAAGGCTTAACGTTCGTTCATTTCGACGAAGCCGATGTGGTGCGGCACCACCTGGTGCAGCGGATTATCCGCGCTTACGATGAACACAAAACGCATATCGCGGAACAGCAGATGCTGCTGCTGGCCGGCGGGAAGAGCGGCGAAGTGAAGAACTCCGCGGCCCCGAACCCAAGCGACAGGTCCAGAGAAGCTTCGGGAGAATAAAATCGCGGGCAGGCGGGGAGGGCTGAAACCTGGCCCTCCTGTTTATTTTTAGACGTGTTCGTTAGAAAGCGTAGTGGGAGTGAGTTGATTATCCTTCGCAAAAGAATCGCGGGATTGAGCCCGTCAAGTCTCGAGCGCTTTGTGTTGCGAGCGCGGCGTGTTGTCCGTTTGCGTGGCGTGGTGAATGTGTTGGTGACAAGCAGCGCCGAGTTACGCTCTCTCAACCGGCAATTTCGGGGAAAAGACCAGCCTACGGACGTATTGTCGTTTCCATCGCCGCTGGTGGAGCGCACTAAGGCCAGGCGCGTTGCCGGGGATGTAGCGATTTCTGCGGACATCGCCCGGGAGAACGCAGGGCGTCTGGGGCATTCCGTGGCGGATGAGCTGAAAATTCTGGCGTTGCATGGCATCCTGCATTTGGCGGGCTTCGACCATGAGCGCGATAATGGCGAAATGGCGCGCAAGGAGAGCCGGTTGCGGCGGCAACTGAGGTTGGAGGTAGGTCTGATCGAACGGACCCATCCCAGTGCCCGTGCGCGCGCTGTGAAGCGGAGAACGGCATGAACTGGGAGGTTGCACTCGCACTTGTCCCGCTGCTGGCGCTGCTGGCGTTAGCCTCCTACGTGGACCGCGTCTACCAGGAGATGGGCAAATTTCTTTCGCGAGACTTTCAGGACAATATTGACATCTTCGAGCAGAAAGTTGAGCCCAATCTGCACGTGAGTCGCGCCCGGGCGTCGCTCTCCATGGCAGTGCTTAAGCAATTGACCACAGCGACCATTGCCTTGCTGGTGGGTTTCGTGGTCTTCAGCGACCTGCGGTGGAGCATCTACGAGATTTTGCAGGCCGCCATCAGCCTGATTTTGATCATCATCGTGTTCAACCAATTCTTGCCGTTTGTTTTTTTCTCCCGCACCAACGGCGCCTGGCTGATTCGCTGGACCTGGCTGGTGCGAATGCTGATTTACCTGGTGCTGCCCGTGACCATCGTTCTGGGCTTCCTGCAATCGGTGGCATCGCTTACTCGCCAAAACACAAGCGAGCAACCGGAAAGCGCATCCGAGGCCGTGGACGCGTTGATCGAAGCCGGCCAGGAAGAAGGCATTATCCAGGAGGGCGACCGCGATCTGATTCAATCCGTGGTGGAATTCAGCGGCAAGACGGTGCGCGAAGCCATGAAGCCGCGTCCGGAGATGTTTGCCGTGCCAGTGGCAACCACGGTCGAGCGCTTCATCCAAATGCTGGGGGAGAAGCACTACTCGCGCGTGCCGGTATATGCCGAAAGCATTCACAACATCAAAGGCATCGTCTACGCGCAGGATGTTTTGCAGGTGCCCGACAGCGAGGCTTCGACGCGCACGCTCGAAACGCTGATGCGCCGCGACGTCTATTTCGTGCCTGAGAGCAAGCTGGGCAGCGATCTGCTGCGGGAGATGCAGAAGAACAACATACGCATGGCGATCGTGGTCGACGAATACGGCGGTGTGGCCGGTCTGGTGACGATTGAAGATCTGGTGGAAGAGATCGTGGGTGAAATCCGGGATGAGCACGAGAAGCCCGAAATCGTTCGAGAGAACGATCAGTCCTACATCGTTTCCGGAGGCATGGACGTGGACCGCCTCGCCGAACTGTTCGGGACAAAGCCGGAAGGAACGGAATCGGCGACCGTGGCCGGCCTGGTCAGCGAACTGGCGGGGCACATTCCGCAGAAGGGTGAAACTGTGGATGACGACGGCCTGCGCTTCGAAGTTCTGGAGTCGACCGACCGCAAGGTGGAGCGCGTGAGAATTACCGCGGTGCAGCCGCGGCAGTTGAAGCTGATATAAAGCGGGCTTCGGGCTTCAGCTATCGGGCTTCGGCCAGGCCAACAGCCTGATATAGTCGGAACGTTGGCTTTAGTTTCGGCGTTCGGCAACATACCTACGATTTCAAGGCTCAAGAGCCGAAGCCGGATAGCTGAAGCCCGAAGCCCGCTCTTATGCCTTTCCACTCCGGTTTTGTTTGCATTCTCGGCCGCCCTAACGCGGGCAAGTCCACGCTGCTCAATGCGCTCGTGGGCGAAAAACTCGCGATCATCTCGCCCAAGCCGCAGACCACACGCAACCGGATCCAAGGTATTGTCAATATTCCCAAAGGTAAGGGTAAGGACCAGGGCGGCGCGCAGATCGTTTTGATCGATACTCCCGGCGTACACAAGCCAGACAGCTCCCTCGGCCGCAAGATGATGGTCGAGGTGCGCGAGGCTATGGAAGGCTGCGACGTTGTCCTGCTGATCATGGACGCAACGCGTAAACTGGATCAGCGCGATGAGTTTGCCATCCAGATGCTGAAGCATTCGCCGACGAAAGTTTGCCTCGTGCTTAACAAGGTTGATCTGCTGCGCGGCGGGAAGGGCAAGTTGCTGCCCTTGATTGAGGAGTACAAAAAGCTGCATCCGTTCCACGAGATCATTCCGATTTCCGCATTGAAAAAGGACGGGCTCGACATCCTCCTCAAGGAAGTGACAGCGGCGTTGCCGGTTGGGCCTCCTTATTTTCCTCCGGACCACATAACCGACCAGCCGGCGCGCTTCATGGCTGCGGAAATCGTTCGGGAGCGGGTGTTGGTGGAGACCGAGGAAGAACTCCCCTACGCGACCACCGTAATCGTTGAGAGCTTCGAGGAGGGCGCCAGGTTAACGCGTATCGCGGCCACGATCTATTGCGAGCGCGAAGGTCAGAAGGGCATCCTGATCGGCAAGAAGGGACAGATGCTGAAGCGGATCGGGACTTCTGCGCGCTTGCAGCTCGAGCGCATGCTGGGGATGAAAGTCTTTCTCGATCTTTACGTGAAGGTGCAGCACAACTGGCGCGAGTCGCGCGGTTTTGTGGAAGAACTCGACTGGAGACGGCAGTTGGAGCACTTGACGGACGGGCGGCCCGAACCGACGAAGGCGCTACCGAAAGCACGACCGCAAGAAAAGACGAAGCACAGAAAACACCACGACATGGCGCATTAGCGCGGGCCGCGCCAGTCTTGCAGCTTAACCGCAGTCGGTTTTCCCCACGGAGATTGTCGTACTGAGCGTTTGGCAGCTAGAATCAACTAAGAGCAACGCTGAATCGTAAACGACGAGCCCAAACATGCCACCGGTGGATTCTTCCGAGGAACCTCTTCCCGAAAAAGATTTTGATCCAGATAAGTTGCATTTGATTCTGCGGGTAACGCTGTCTGCCGACCGCAAGACGGTAGATCCGGTTGTGCAAGAAGTGATGGCCGTGGTCCGCGAGATGAAGGGTGTCGACGGCAAGGAAGATGCAATCGAGTTAGCGCTGCAGGAGGCGCTGGCGAATGCTGTGATCCACGGCGCCAAAGAAGATCCTACCAAAACAGTGGAATGCCTGGTGAGCAGCGACGAAGAGCGCGGCATACTGATTGTGGTGCGCGATCCCGGTACCGGGTTCGCGCCCGAAGCGATTCCCCGTTGCACCGTCGGAGAGAACCTTTATTCGAATCATGGGCGCGGAATTTTTCTTATTAACCAGCTCATGGACGAAGTTGAGTTCCGAAAGAACGGTACAGAGATCCACATGGTGAAGCGGTAGCGCACAGCCACTGCTTCCCGTTCCAAACTGTCATCCCGAGCGAAACGAGGGACCTTGGTGTTTGCCTCCACGATCCGGATCCACAACGCGAGCAAGAACCAAGATCCCTCGCTTCGCTCGGGATGACAAACCTGCTTTGCGGCTAGTTCGGTCGGCGACGATCCTATTCTTTTACCGCGATGCCCAGTGTTTTCATTTTGCGATAAAGATGGCTGCGCTCCAGGCCCAGCACCTCGGCGGTGCGGGTCACGTTGCCGTGATTCTCGTCGAGCTTCTTGAGAATGAAATCCCGCTCGTAGGCGTCCCGGGCCTGCTGTAGCGTGGAGAACTCTTTCCGCGCCGCGCGCCGGTGGCCCTCCCGGTAGACCAGTGGAGGCAGATGCTTGCGGTCGAATCGCGCCGTCATGGGATTCATGATCACAATCCGTTCGATCACATTGCGCAACTCGCGCACGTTGCCCGGCCACGAATAGCGCATCAAAGCCTCGACGGCATCGTCGGTGATCTCGCGTGCGCGTCGACCGTAGGTCGCTGCCAGGTCTTTCAGAAAGTGCCGTGCAAACAGCGGAATGTCCTCCTTCCGGTCGCGCAGCGGCGGCACAAAGAAAGGGATCACGTTCAGCCGGTAAAACAGATCTTCGCGAAAATTGCCCCTTGAGATTTCCTCTTCCAGATCTTTGTTGGTCGAGGCGATGATGCGCGCATCCACCATGATGGTTTCATCGCCGCCGAGCGGAGCGACGCGCTGCTCCTCGAGTGTGCGCAACACCTTCGATTGCGTCTTCAGGCTCATATCGCCCACTTCATCGAGAAACAGCGTTCCGCCATTTGCCTTCTGAAACTTGCCATCTTTGTCAACGGTTGCGCCCGGGAACGATCCTTTGTAATGGCCGAATAGTTCGCTCTCGATGAGGTCTTCGGGAATTGCCGCGCAGTTGACCTCGACGAAGGTTTCGTCCTTGCGCAGGCTCTGGGCGTGGATTGCGTGGGCCACCAGTTCCTTCCCTGTGCCCGACTCGCCGTAGATCAGAACGCGGCCGTTGGTGGGCGCCATCAGCCCAATCTGCTGGCGCAGGGCCTTCATTGGAATGCTGTCGCCAACGATCACACTCTTAGCGAGCAGCTGTTTCTTCAGATCGACGTTCTCGTGGCGCAGCTTCTTGGATTCGATTGCGTTCTTGACCACGATCAAAGTCTTGTCGATGGAGAGCGGCTTTTCGAGGAAGTCGAAAGCGCCGAGTTTAGTGGCACGCACAGCGGTTTCAATCGTGCCATGGCCCGAGATCATGATCACTTCGGGCGCGTTGTCCAGCTCACGGATTCTTTCCAGCGTCTCCAGGCCATCGATGCCGGGCAGCCAGATATCGAGCAGCACTACTTCGTAGCTGTGCTCGCGCCGTAGCAACTTCAGGCACTCTTCGCCGCTCTCGACCGAATCGGTTTCGTAATCCTCATCTGCCAGCACTCCCTGCAACGATTCGCGAATCCCAGTTTCGTCGTCGACGATGAGAAGTTTATGCATGCTGAACCGTGGCGTTAGCAATCGCAGGCTCGGGAACGACCGGCAGCTCCACGATGAATCGCGCTCCCATCGGCCGGTTTTCTTCCACACGAATGGACCCATGATGCTCTTCGATGACCCGGCTCACGATGGCCAGGCCCAGGCCGGTGCCGCGCTTTCTGGTGGAGAAATAGGGCAGAAAGAGGCGTTCCTTTAGTTCGCGGGTCACGCCATGGCCGGAATCCGCGATGGTAATTTCGACTGCGTCGCGGCTGGCCACCAGCGCGGTTGAGATCTGGATCTCGCGCACCAGCGAATGCTGCATAGCCTCGGCGGCATTGTCCACGAGGTTGGCGACCGCCCGCTTAATCGCCTCCGCGTCCGCCATCACTTTAGGCAGGTCCGGAGCCAGCGACTTGTGCAAATCAATACCGTCGAGTCTTCCATTGAACATGGAGAGCGCGCTCTCGATCACTTCATTGATATCCGCGGGGTGCGGATTGGATGCGGGGAAGCGGGCCAGCGTGGAGAATGCATCTACCAGTCGGCGAACGGTTTCGACCGCTCCCGCGATCGTTTCGGCGCAGGAACGAACAATATCCAACGACGCTTTGTCGGGTGGTGTGGCGCGCTCCAGATGACGCTGAATGCGCTCCGCGGAAAGCGCGATGGGAGTGAGCGGGTTCTTGATCTCATGCGCGACGCGGCGCGCCACTTCGCGCCACGCAGCCTGTTTCTGCGCCTTCAAAAGATCGGAGAGATCTTCGAAGACCAGTACGTATCCAGACCGCTCGTCCTGATGGCGCAGGGTTGCCACCGTGACTGCCACGTTCAGCGAGGTGCGCTGCAGCGGCATCTCCATTTGGCTGGTGGTCATGCCCATGCGATCGGCTCGGCGCAGCAGCGGTTCCAGATCCTCCAGCACATCCGGCGGAAATACGTCCGCCAGGCGGGCTCCGCGGAGCATGTGATGTCCTTCTGCATAGCCTTCCGGATGGAACATGCGCAGCAGGGCCTGATTGGCATGGGTCACACAGCGGTCGCCGTCGAGCGACAACACTCCGGTCGGGATGCTCTCGAGGATGGTCTCCATCTGGCGGCGGCGCTGGTCGAGTTCGGCATTGGCGGCACTCGCGTCGCGGCTGGATGCTTCGATCTGTCGCCGGCTGGTTTCCAGTTCTTCCGCCATGCGATTGAACGAGCGGACCAGGTCGCCGATCTCATCGGCGGCGCTCACGTCGATGCGATAGTCAAAACGCCCGCGAGAGATTTCCTGCGTTGCCTCGGCCAAGGCCGCCAGCGGGCGAGTCACCAACTTGGAGAGAAACAGCGCCAGCCACGTCGTCACAAACAGAACGATCATCGTTAGCAACAGGAGCAGGCCCATGTAGGTGCGGCGAACCAGCCGGCGTTCATGGGCCAGTTCGAAATAGCGTTGCTGGCTTTCCTCCACGTGTTTGACGGTTTGGGAGAATTCGCGGGGAAGCGGGATGGCTACCAGAATCAAGCCATCGCTTCCAACCGGCGCGGTGCCCAGGGTGTATTCCATCTGCTCCCAGGTGAAATCGGCAGGCCGGCCAGCGGCCGCTTCCGCCAAGGGAAGCTCGGACTTCAAGAGCGGCCACGGCGCGGGCACATTGAAGCTGGCCTCGGCGTTGCCATCTTGCACGGCCACGGCGAATCCGCCTTGCAGCGTAATTTCATGATTTTGGAACTCGCTTACCACCGGCGAGAATCCATGTCCGGAGAATCCGCGCTGGGTATCGGCAGAGGCAGCGATGGCCGACGCTTCGGCGCGCGCATTCTGTGCGGCATAGTTGCCTAACAGGGATGCCATGGCGTGCGTGTCGGCACGAACTTCCTCCACCGGAGTGGAGAACCACTTGTCAATCGATCGGTTCATCAGTCCGTATGAAAACCAGTACATCACCATGACCGGTACGAAGGACAACAAGAGCGCACCCGCTACCATGCGCGTGCGAAACTTCGAGCCTAATACTCCCAGGCGGCGTTCAGCGAATAACTTCAGCAGGTTGCGAAACAGGACGAAGGTCAGAGCAACAAACAGGAGGAAGATAAGCGCCGACAAGGCGGCGAACACCACGATCTGCTGATTATTGCCGGGGCGTAAGAAAGTCAGATCGAACGCGGTCTGGGAAACCAGGATCGCGAGCAGGAGGAAAACCGACATCGCCAGCAGAATAATGACCTGCCTGCGGTTGGAGGTCTTCGGGGGTCGAGTTGGAACGGTCTGCACCACGCGAATTCCGCGGTCCAGCCATGCCGTTCAGTCGCCGGCAGCAAGCTTGGGATGGACCGGAAGCCATTATAGATGCAGACGCGGCCGCCGCCGGCACTCAATCGCGGCCTTTCCAGTGGCCCGGAACCGGACCATTGAGTGAAATGGCTGATTACGTCACTCTGGAAAGTACTTTCGAGCGTTCATAGCAAACGCAAGTAATTTGGACTCAGATGCAAGCTCGATTTACGATACTCAAGTCGTGGAATTCTCAGCCAGAAATATCACCCTAGCAGTAGTCGCCTCACTTGTCCTCGTAATCTGGCTAGCCGACGAATATCCTGCCCTGCGGTTTCGGGGAGATGCTCACTTTTCAGGTGGCCCGGTTCTCGGCTACAGCATCAAAATGCGCCGCATCCCGTTTTATCGGCCCGGTGAATATGTTTACCGTCTTCGCGGACTGCCAAACGAAGAAATGTCTCTTGAGCTCTATGCCGAAGGAAAAAGCGACAGGGACCGAATTGAGCTAACGACGTTAGGGACCACGCCCGATGCGGTTTTAAGTGACGAAAACGGTGTCGTGTGCCAAGCCAGCGGGAAGGCGAGAGAAGGTCAGAATGAATCCATCTGGGTCTTGATGTCAGATGGATCAGGGGCCGCATTCTGGCATTGGCATTGCGTACGCATTCCGCTGAAATCGTCTTCCTCTTACACTTTGACGCTTCGCATCAGAGATGTTGACCCGAAAACTCCGAAGATTGATCTTGTCCCAGTCCTTGAGGGCGGGCACCCTGACCTGCCCTAGCTTCGCGCTGTCGTAATATCGCGATTTCACTCATTGACCGTTCATCCCGCACCGCGTTAATGCGCGGGCAACCTTCCTGCCAACAGCTCCTCCAACACCGCGCGATAAGCGGGCTTGGGTTGGTAGGCCCGATCAAAAGGCAGCGCCTGCCCCCGGGCGCCCCGCGAATGGGATCCAATCCACGAGTACTTGTCCGTGAATCCCCAGGTCTGGATCGCGGTGCATCCCGGACTGTTTAAGCATGCCCACACGATTCCGCGATAGACCTCGGCTTGGCGGGTCAAGTCGTCGGGGAAAAGCCGGCCGCTGGAGTCCACCGGCAGAGAAACGTCCAGTTCGGTGATGTGAACCCGCAGGCCGAGCGCCGTGAGCCGCGCAATGTTGGCGGCGATCTCCGGGACATTTGCGTCGAGGTTGGGAACATGCATCTGTAGTCCCACGCCATGGATAGGGACGCCACGGTGCTTGAAATCCTTGACCATGGCGTAGATCGCGTCCGATTTGCGGTTCAGCCCTTCCCCCTCGGCTTCGTTATAGAAGAGCAAAGCCCGTGGGTCCGCTTTGTGAGCCCAGCGGAACACCTGCTCGATGTAAGCTGTTCCATTTTCTGACAATCCGATCCCAGGCTGGTTGTACCAAAGAGAATCCCGCACATTTCCGTTCTCATCCAGAGCTTCGTTCACTACATCCCACGCGAAAACCTGGCCCGCAAAGTGCTTCATCACCCGGGTGATGTGCTCATGGAGAAGCTGCGACAGCTGCTGGGTGGTGAAGTGACCCTGCGTCAGCCAATCCGGGTTGTAACGTCCCCAGACCAGGCAATGCCCGCGGATCTTCATCTGATGGGACTGCGCGAAGCGAACCACCTCGTCTCCCTGGCGAAAGTCGAAGGTGGTCGCGTCCGGCCGTAGAACCCACCACTTCATCGCATCCTCGGGCTCAACCATGTTGAACTCGTGCGCCAGAGTAGAGGCATAGGCGGCCTCTGAAAGCTGTGTGGGACGGACGGCCGTGCCGATGAGCAGACCAGCGTTATCTGCCTCCTGCCGCAGCGATTGAGCGCAGCAGACAGAAGCCATCATTCCTGCCAGAATTGCAGACCGCAAAAAGTGTCTAAACAACTAGAATTTTCCCCGGAGGTGCGTGCCTGCGTCTGGAGCCCGAGACCCAACATCCGAGACCGAGACACGAGCCCTTGATCTACTTAGACGGAGGCAGGAACCTCTGTAAAGGGCATTCGTCACATCGCGCCTGTGATTTTCTGCAGTAATTCTTTCCCACGCCCACGATAAGACCATGCATCTCGTTGTAGACCTGCGCCAGAGCCGTGCGCTTGGCGGTGCTCATCGGCGATGGAAGATGCGCAGCGCCAGGAAGGCTCGCGGGTAACTGTTGATTCCCAGTTTTGCCGGGCTCGGCGACGGACTGTGCTACGGGAGTCAACGCTCGCTCAAACAGTGCCCGAATCTCCTCATACGGCGCTTGTTCGGGCAGAATCTCATGGCGAGCCAGAATGCGCCGCGTGTAGGCGTCCACCACGAACACCGGATGGTTGCCGGCATAGAGCAGTATGGAATCAGCAGTCTCGGGGCCGATACCATGCAGATGGAGAAGTTCTTCGCGAAGCTGGTTGGTGGGGCGCGACAGCAACTTCGTCAGGGAGCCTCCGTATCGTCGATCCAGTAACGCGACGAAGATCTTCAGCCGCTTAGCTTTCTGACGGAAATACCCGGCGGGGCGAATAAGGCGCTCGAGTTCCGCCAGAGGTGCCCGGCGAATTCCCTGCGCGCTAAGTAGCCGCGCCGCGCGAAGATTCGTCAACGCCTTTTCCACATTCGTCCACGCCGTGTTCTGCGTGAGATAAGCGCCCACGATCATCTCAAAGCGCGACTCCGCCGGCCACCAGTTCTGTGGTCCCCAGGTTCGAAACAACGCGCGGTAGTAGGTTCGAATCCGCCTCTGCTTGGCGTCGGCCGGCAATGTCAGGACTCCTCCCCGGTGAGTGTACGCCGGCTGCGAGAGGTGCAGACCCTATGGCGGCACATCCTTACCGGAGCTTACCGAAGTGCATGTACCTCAGCTCGCGATCGAGGTGTTGCCAGGGAAAAAGCTCATCTGGCGTGGGTTCGGAAAGAAAGCTCGCTATGTGTCTGGAGCGACGGCAGGTCCAAGTACCACGGTAACTGGTACGGTAATCGACTTGCTGTGACAATTTGTGTCAACACGAAGACGCCGCAGCAAAAGCAGCGTTTTGTGCAAATGCCGGTAACAGTTCCAGGCATCGTTCCATTAAGCGGACAGGAGATCGACGTATGTCTCAACGGCTGGGTGACCTTCTCGTCAAAGAGAAGATCATTACCCCAGAGCAGTTGGAACAAGCCACTAAGGCGCAGAAGGAGCAGAACGTCCGCTTGGGCTCTGCCTTGGTGAAGCTTGGCTTCCTCACGGATGAGGACGTCACCAATTTTCTTTCCCGGCAGTACGGCGTTCCGGCCATCAACCTTTCTTATTTTGAAATTGACCCCGCCGTAGTCAAGCTGATTCCGTTTGAAACCGCGAAGCGCTACCAGATTCTTCCCTTGAGCCGCGTGGGCGCATCGCTGACCATCGCGATGGTCGATCCCACCAACGTCTTTGCGATGGACGATATCAAGTTTATGACCGGTTTCAACATCGAGCCGGTTGTCGCCTCCGAGAGTTCCATCCTGGCGGGCATCGATAAATCGTACGGGGCCGCGAAGGGCAATGAAGAAGACCTCGAAACCGTGATGCAGTCGATGTCGGAGATGAACGAGTCCGACGTCGAAGTGCAGGCGGAAGAAGCGCAGATGGAGCTCTCGCAGCTGGAGAAAGCTGCGGATGAAGCTCCCGTAGTCAAGTTGGTGAATCTGATCCTCACCGACGCGGTCAAGCGGGGCGCCAGCGACATTCACATCGAGCCCTACGAAAAAGAGTTCCGGGTACGCTTCCGCATTGACGGCGTCCTGCAGTCGATCATGTCGCCGCCGCTCAAGCTCAAGGACGCCATCACTTCGCGCCTGAAAATCATGGCCAAGCTCGACATCAGCGAGAAGCGTCTGCCTCAGGACGGCCGCATCATGCTGAAGATGAACATCGGCGGCCGCAAGAAGCAGCTCGATTTCCGCGTCAGCACGCTGCCCACACTCTGGGGCGAAAAGATCGTGCTCCGGTTGCTCGACAAAGAG
>Ga0182030_10002555_pt1 | contig 38705 bp, 37 predicted proteins | sample 812S3MmetaG_FD_121299 | JGI IMG/M metagenome (GOLD analysis project Ga0182030, IMG submission 121299) | Permafrost microbial communities from Stordalen Mire, Sweden - 812S3M metaG (Illumina Assembly) | ecosystem: Environmental > Terrestrial > Soil > Wetlands > Permafrost | place: Sweden...
AGTCGTACGTGGCACCATAATCATGAAATGAAAATGCACCAATGGATGATACGTATTTTCCTTCATCATTGATGCTATAACGCAGGGGGCCATCTGTGGCAACCAAATGAACAGGCAGATTCTTCTTATCAATTCTTTCCTTCATGGCGATAAGTCCCGGGAGAATATCCTGCGAACTGCCATCGGCTTTCTTCCACCAGCTCCATGTCTCCATAGGCTCATTGTTAATTGATACCCATTTGATGCAGGTGTATTTTTTGTTGTTGATCAGATGATCAAGTAAATTCACAAAACCATCGGCCCATGCATCGAAATCGTTCGGGGCACTGCGAATTTCATCTTCACCACGACCCAAAAAATTTTTAACCACAAGCCATTTAACACCAGGCCACATTTCAGTAAAATAAACATCCACATCATGTGACTGACAGTAATCCAACCAACGATAGAGGATTTTCATTTCTTTATTTTCAAATGAAAATGTATTTTTTTGAGGTTCATACATGCGATGATCAATCTCTACGCGGCACCAGTCGAGACCAAGCCATTCCGCATGTTTATAAATCTGATTCCATCGAGCTGTGTCTTCAGCAACAGGATTTCCACCCCAGACACTACCTCCCCAACTTCTGTATTTTCCATTATCTGTTGAAACCGGTAATGAATCATCAATAGCATGCATCGAAGCACCAAACCCTCCCTGCATGGTATTTAAAACTGAATCTGAAATCAGAATCCTTACCATATCATCCGGTTTTTGCTTTGTGCAGGATAATACCAGGAATAAATACACCACGAACACGCCAATAGTCAATCCCCATTTCCTTTTCAGAGATTTTCTGTCCATCTGCATTAAAGTAGCATTCTCAGTTTTCATATCATTTCTTTTTTACTTTTAAATTTTTTTATAATCAATGTAAACACTGCATTATACAAACTTAATCATTTTAAATTAAAAATTAGTCTTCTATCCCTTTATAAGTTTACTTACAAATATCCTAAATTCATTTGAATTCAGCTACAGTACCTGCCATTGCTAATGCAACCTCGTATGATTGGATTGTACCCACTGGAGCTGCAGGTACAAGTACAACAAATAGCATTGAAGTTAATTTCGACTCATCAGCTGTTTCAGGAAATATTGAAGTTTATGTTCAAAACGGCTGTGGTGTTGGAAATGGATCGCTAATTTCAGTTTCTTTAAGTTCACTTCCGGAAAACGCAGGAACAATTACTGGAACTACATCAGTTTGTCAGGGTCAAAATTCAGTTTTGTATACAGTACCAACCATTGCTAATGCAACTTCATATCTTTGGACTCACCCTACAGGCGTTACAGGGACAAGTACGACAAATAGGGGTGTCGCCAACAATTCCGACTAAAACCACGCATAGAAATTACTCCCATTAAAATATATGATTTTATCCACGCTATGGGAATACAGAAATGTCCGGAAACTTTTGCATTAAAATTATTCAGGTTGTTATTAAGAAAAAAATTACTTTACGACGACCAATTAGGTTTTTACTGCGGTTCACCGAACGGTTACGTTATGTCGATTATATATGCGAGTGATTTTTTAAATAAAATTTTATAAACCTGTTTGTTAGAGATACTTTTTAATGATTTCATGTATCATTTTTTGCAAAAACAGATAGATTTATGCCAATATATAGTCAAAAACATATGTTGTAGTTTTTATTTACCCCAATTATCCTTTTATTTTAATTAGAGTCTGCCCATAAAGTCAGTGTTTGGATCAGAATGTTCGTTTATGTCTTGTAAAGCCAGATAAAGCGGAGTTTACTTTTCGTAAATGAGCATTTATCTGGCAAGCGTAACGCAGAACCGCGCATATGCCTTAATTAAAAATTATGGTTTATACGCGAGCTCCATAAGACAATTAAAAAGAAAAATATAATTCTTATGAAAACGGACATGTTGGACAACCACTAATTGGTCTGTAATTGGAATACGATAGGTAGCATAAACTGCTGCTTAACAGATTTACCACCTTGCCTCCCCGGCGTCCACTTGGGAGATGATTTTATCACGCGAACAGCTTCCTCGTCTAAAGCACGATCAGCACCACGCAAAACTTTTACATCACTTATTTCACCGTGGGAATTAACAGCAAACTGAACTATAACTTTACCTTGAATATTGTTTTCAGAAGCGATGGTAGGATAAACTACATTTTGCTTAACCCACGTATTGAATGAATTAATATCGCCTCCCTGAAAGGTAGCACTTTCTTCTACAACAAGAAATGCCGGCTCTTCTTCAGGAACTACATCTGTTTTCTTTTCTGTTATGACTAAATCCACTGGAGCAGCTTCGGCCACATTCTGTTTTATATCATCAACAGTTGCAATTTTTACATCGTCTTTAACAGTGTCAACAACAACAGGTGCTGTAAACTTTGCCTGCTGAATGGCTTCAGGTGGAGGAGGTGGCGGAGGAGGTGGGGGAGGTGCCTCTTCTTCATTCACTTTTTCCATAACAACCGTTACTGTTTTGTCCATCTTTTTTAAATACCTGTCACGATTGTAATAACTCGCGATCAATGGCGTAAGTACTGCCGAACTAACCACTGCAGTCGCAATCCAGAATGCAAAAAAGACATATATATTATATCTTTTGCGAAGATAGTAAGCACCATATTCTTTATTACGATGTTCAAATACTATCTCGTCAAAACTTTCCACCCTTCCAGGTTTTATTTCTTTATTTTCACTCATATATTAAAGGTTTTGAAAGTTTTATTTATGTTTCCCTTTTTTGGACTCTTCCGGCTCAGGAATACCCAATGCTGCATGAAGCAATTTCTTTTCCGGTTTATTTAAGTCAACTATTGCATAACGCGCAATATTACAAATAGCCATCTCATCTACCAGGTCAACAATATTTCCGTATTTAACCCCATCAGCTGCTTTTATCAATACAATAGGTCCTAAGTTATCATCACTTTTCAGTTTTTTAATCCTTTTATCTATTGTATCTTTAGGAATAACATTGCTTGTATTTTTCGTTATCTTCAGATTATATTCTTCAATTTTCTTAAACAAATCCTTATTCCTGCGTAATAAAATCTTGCGGACACCATCTTTACTGTAATCCGTAGGTTCCAGTGTCGGCGGATGTTTTGGATCATCAATCAATCCATTATACCAGAAAATTTTATTGTTTGGACCCAAAATAAAATTGACTACCCTGCTTTTAGGAATTTTAGTTTTATCAGGATCTTTTGTTGTTTCCTTGGAGGGTAGAACTATTTCCATTACTTTCGGTTTACTGAAAGCAGTGGTTAGCATGAAGAATGTGATCAAAAGACACATCAGATCCACCATCGGGGTCATATCAATATGAGCGGGATGTTTTTTCGGTCTGCGTTTACCTTTTTTCTTACCATGGCCACTATCGGCCTCCATTATTTCAGCCATACTATTTAGTCTTTAATATCTTTTGAACTAACAGTTTCTTTCACTACCGTCGTGGTCAAGTTAAATTTATCAATCTTATTAACCTGTAAAATATCCAATACCTTTTTCACGACTTTATAATCAGCGCCTGCATCACCTTTAATTTCAACTTCACATTTTGAATTTATCTTGCGTGATGAGTTAACCCAGAACCAAAGGTCAGGAGGACGATTATCAGCAGAATCAATAGGCATACCTGATTGTAATATCTTCTTTTCGTCCTTTGAGGTTTCAGAATCTAAAAACTTAGGCAGGTTTTTAATTGGCATACCTATAGCCCCGCCTTTTTTAAAATCAGTAACCTCTTTGTCAGAAAATTTCATATTATAATATTTACCTACCTCATTGATAATATCAGCCCTGTAATGCGTGGAAGAGTCCGGCCCATTGTCAATATTGAAATATACCCGGCTTGCAGTATCAATATAAATAGTCATTATATTTTTATCCGGAGCCTGTTTTTCCGATATTGAATTTGGTATTTTCACTTCCGTAACATCAGCCTGCCTGAACGTTGATGTCAACATAAAAAATGTGAGCAACAACGAGAACAAGTCCACCATAGGCGTCATATCTACACGCGGTGACCTCGCCGGTAATTTAAATTTTGGCATATTATTACTTTTTTATGTACCTGAAATAGCTTTCGCTGATTTCAATTTCTATTATTTTTTCAATGTTCCGGCAAATGTCTGTACCAGACTGAACCCAGCTTCGTCAATCTTGAAAGTCATACCGTCAATACGGGTTGAGAAATAGTTGAAAAGAATGATAGCGATAGTTGAACCGCTAATACCAAATGCTGTATTGATAAGCGCTTCAGAAATACCGTTTGCCAGCGCTAAGGCATCTGGACTACCTGCAGTTGCCAAAGCAGCAAAAGCCTTGATCATACCGATTACTGTCCCGATTAGACCTATCAGCACTGAAATAGATGCAATGGTTGAAAGAATAACAAGATTTCTTGAAAAAATTGGCATTTCAAGAGCAGATGCTTCTTCAATTTCTTTTTGTAAAGCAACTACTTTCTGATCGTTAGCCAAAGAAGAATCACTCTGTAATTCCCTGTAACGGATCAAACCTGATTTCATCACGTTGGCTAAAGAACCTTTTTGTTTATCACAAGCTGCTGATGCTTCTTCAATTTTATTTTCAGCTAATAAACTCTGAAGATTACGAACAAATACATTCAATCCTTTTCTTCCATTTGCCCTTGCTAAGGAAATAAATCTTTCTATAACAAAAGTAAACAATATTAAAATAACAGCAATCAGCAAAGGCACAATTACACCACCCCTGTAAATAATTCCAAGGTAGTTTCCAGGTTTTGGATGCCCGGTGAGATTATTGCCTCCTTCAAAGTTAATGGGATTTCCCATTACATATTTCCAGATAATATATCCTGCCACAGCACAAATGATGATGACAGATACAGCAAATGCAGATGCCAAAGCATCCTTTAATGAAGATTGTTCTTTAGTACTCATAATTATTTATAGTTTAAATTTAACTTTTCTAATATTTATAAAGAGGTACAAATAAAGCATTTTTTTTTTATTTATCATAACAGATTATAAAAAATTAACGTAAACTTAAGATAACTGCTAAAATGTTACATTGATTTTATTCATCACGTTTTGCATTCGCCTTATCAATTTGTTTTATAGCTTCTTTTGCAGATTCATTGTTGGGATCTATCTTAAGTATCTTCTGGTAGTATTTTTTAACCGTTGCATAATCTTTCTTTTTGTAGTACAACACAGCCAGAGAGTTATAACCTCTTATAACCCAGGCATTATTTTTAGTATCTAAAGAGACTAATTTTTCATAAAAAAACTTAGCCTGATTATAATCTGTAGGCACCTTGAACAGATTGTAAGAACCCATATAACAATAAGCTTCAAAAAGCTCTTTATCATTTTTAACCGTATCTGCCGAAGCTTTCTGTATCAGATCTTCATAGTATTTTTCGGCCAAACCTAATTTTGAATCCGGATCCGTGCAGGCTATTGAATTAGCAATCATGAGCAGCGCCTGCATGTTGTCAGGTTCTTTTTTTGATAACCGGGTAAATACATCGGCTGCATTATTGTATTGAGCCATTTTGACAGAGTCATTTTTTAGGGTCTGAGCATATTGATAATAGGATTTACCTAAATACATGAAATCATTGGATGTCGCTTTGTCTGTTTTTATTTTTTTATTGTATGATTCAATAGCCAAAACATAATGTTTATCATAATAAGAATTTATCGCGAGTTCCGAAAGAAGATCAAAATCACTCGAATCAAGTTCATACCCTTTCTTTAACATGGAAAGTCCCTTTTCAATGGTTGCCGAATCCTGCGATGATTTAAGCAATAATCTTCCGTAATAGGCGTAATCTTTAGGTATAATTTTATCGAAACTGACACTTTTAAAGAAGGTTTCAATGTATTTTAAACCTTTCGCGTAATCTACCTTCTTTTCATCATTGGTTGATTCCCTGACACTCTTTTCATAACACGAATAGGCAGCGATACGATTCAGATAATTTCGGGAATTATCCACTGTCATGATTTCATCTATCACAGTAACACAGTCAGCATAAGCCTTCGATTTATATAAAGAATTGGCATAGCTGACTTTCGCAGGAATATTGTTTCCCGACAAATCCAGAAATCTCTTATAATTTGCTTTGGACAGGTTGTAATATCCGGCCATACTGAACATTTCTCCCAATCCTTTATACACGGGAGCAAAGCTGGAGTCTATATCTTTCGCATCTTCAAATTTTTTACGGGCTTCGGATAAGTTTTTTGCAGCCAGATAAATATTCCCAATCTTCACCTGCGATACCGGAGATTTCGGATCAAGATACAGCGCTTTGTTATAATTTTTTATGGCATTGGACCCGTCCTTTCTGTCAATATACAAATCACCGGTAGCAAGATAAACATCAACATTGTTGGGCGCTGCTTCCAATGCTTTACTCAGATACCCTAACCCCTTTTCATATCTTTTCTTCTTCCCGATAATCTGAGCTGACCCTAATTTTATCAATGTCTGCACATGCTGATCTGTATATTTTTTTTTATTTTTAGGTATAAAAGAACTCGCTTTTGCAAAGAATGAATTGGCTGTCACTGTATCCGCTTTTTCTAACAGTACAACCATTCCCAATCCAACATAATTGAGCGGATTTAATGAATCTGCAGCTATTCCTTTGAGGAAAATATCTGACGCTTTTTTAGAAACATCAGATAATGAACCGGAGAAAGTATCAGCCTGATAGGCTTTGACGGTATTTTCACCATAATAGTAATACAATTCACCATTGTTTGGCTGACTTTGAATAAGCTTTTTATAAGCTTCATCAGCATCCTCATAACGTTCACTTAAAGTAAGACTCATTGCTGTTTTAATATCCTGCGCTTTGATATTTGTAAATGCAGTGAATACAGTAGTGATGAGAAAAATTCTAACAAAACTTCTTGTCAAGGGATTCATTCTTTTTAATTTTTAATTTTTTAATATCTGTTTCAGGTAGTAAAATTATCTGTTTCTTTTGTAATAAGTTTATTTTACTTCAATATTTTCACTTTTTATTTGCATGATTCTTATAGGCATGGTTGCTGGTACAAGTCCCGAACGCAATATAATTCGCTGTCCCTGATCACCGGCAATAAATGCCGTTAAGCCGGTTCCCAGGCCGTCAAAAGTCTCACGATTAATAATGTAAACCTCCCTCACGAAAGGATAAGACCTGTTAGCAACATATCCTTTATGCGGCGTATAGAACTCATTTCCATCAGGATCTTCAGCAGAAGTAACGGATACAACCTGTACTTTTTTCAAAAAACGATGCGAAACACTGTCCCCCGGGTCACTGATCCAATTCACACTTAATAGCCCGATTGCATTTTTATGTTTTTCAACATAATTTATTACTTCTTCATTGGTATTGGTCGCCAGACAATAGGAAGGAAATTTCACAGGTAGCGAAAATTTTTCTTTTATGTATCTTACATTACCCGAGCTGTCATTGTCAAAAACCACTTTCAGTTCACCTATAGTAGATTTTTTATTAATCTGATTCCATGATTTGATTTTACCTGTAAAAATATCTCTGATTTCATTATATCTTAACAAGGAATCCGGGTTATTCTTATTGACGATAAAAGCAAGCGCATCATAGGCAATTTTCGTGGTTTTTGGATAAATGGATTTGCTTTTAAGATATTCATCTTCTTTTTGGGTTAACTTGCGACCCGTTACCATCAGACGAATTGAATCATTGATAAAATCATCCAAAATACCCAATTCCGACTTATATAAGGGCGTGATCTTTGTATAATTGTATAAGGAAATGAATGTGTAAATTTCAGTATCCATAAGAAGCCTATACGACTCATCAACACCTATTTTTATATTTCCTCGCGTGGTGGTTTCTTCTATGGTATCAACTCCGGTAGTATTACAGGATATTAAAAACAGGACAAATGTCAGAATTGAAATAAAACTTTTTAAAAAACTTTTCATATTATTCTTCTTCAACCTTGCGTTTATTTGCTTTGCCTGTTAAATTTACCAAACGATAAATACCATAAGCAATTGTAAAAATAGCGAAAATAGTTCGAAATGTTTTGGGCAGATTGTTAAAATATGCTAAAAGAAACAGAGAAGCACCCAAAACAATAAATAACGATGCAATTACAATTCCAAAAATTCTGTAATATTTGTTCATCAATAAATGTTTTTATATTAATATTTTGTCTTCCCTCCCCGTGTCTCTGTGTCTCTGTGTCTCTGTGTTCAATCTTCCTGAAAATTAACTCTTATACTCATCCCAGCTCATGATGGATATGTCTTCCATCGTTCTTTTTGAAATTGCCTGAAAGAAAGCGCTTGCCAACCGGGCATTTGTAATCAACGGGATATTAAAATCTATAGCACCACGGCGAATCTCATAATCATTATTCAGCTCCACCTTAGACAGATTTTTAGGCACATTAATTACCAGATCAAATTCTTTGTTCCTGATATAGTCCATCACATTAGGCTGTTTTTTCTCGTCTGGCCAGTGAACAGCCGTAGCAGGAATACCATTCTCCTCAAGAAATTTTTGAGTACCAAATGTGGCAAATAATTTATAACCATGTTCAACAAGCATGCTGCAACCACTTATCAATTCAACTTTTGAACGCATTTCCCCAGTTGATAACATGATATTCTTTTTGGGGAATTTGTAACCTACCGATAGCATTGATTTCAATAGCGCTTCATAATAATCTTCACCGATACAGGCTACTTCGCCGGTTGAGGCCATATCTACACCCAACACAGGATCGGCCTTTTGCAATCGGGAAAACGAGAACTGAGGCGCTTTTATCCCTATATAATCGAGATCAAAAGCTGATTTCTTTGGTTTTTCATAGGGAGCATCAAGCATTACCCGCGTAGCCAGATCTATAAAATTAACCTTCAGTACTTTCGACACAAAAGGAAAGCTGCGTGAAGCCCGAAGATTACATTCAATAACCTTGATGTCATTGTCTTTTGCAAGGAATTGCATGTTGAAGGGTCCTGAAATATTAAGCGCTTTTGCTATCTCACGGCTTATTTTCTTTATCCGCCGCGCTGTCTCAAAATATATCTTCTGCGCAGGGAATACCATGGTTGCATCACCTGAATGTACACCTGCAAATTCAATATGCTCAGAAATAGCATAAGCAACTATTTCACCCTCTTTTGCCACAGCATCAATTTCTATCTCCTTCGCATTTTCAATGAATTCCGAAACAACAACAGGATATTGTTTGGAAACCTTCGCTGCTAATTTTAAAAAGTGCGCTAATTCTTCTTCGTTTGAAACAACATTCATGGCCGCTCCTGATAGAACATAGGAAGGACGCACCAATAATGGAAAGTTTACTTTTTTTGCAAACTCGTATATATCTTCCATGCTGGTAAGCTCCTGCCACCTTGGCTGATCAATATTCAACCTGTCAAGCATTGAAGAAAATTTATGCCTGTTTTCCGCATTGTCTATAGATAACGGAGATGTCCCTAAAATAGGAACTCCCTGTTTACTCAACCTCATAGCCAGATTATTTGGAATTTGTCCACCCATGGATAGGATAATACCTTTAGGTTTTTCAAGTTCAACAATATCAAGAACTCTTTCTAACGACAACTCATCAAAGAAAAGCCTGTCACACATATCATAGTCGGTACTAACAGTTTCAGGATTATAATTGATCATAATAGAACGATAGTCGAGCTTATGAGCTGTTTGTACAGCATTTACCGTACACCAGTCAAACTCAACACTGCTGCCAATACGATAGGCTCCCGACCCCAATACGATAACCGATTTGTTATCATGAAAAAAGGAAATATCGTGCTCCCTGCCATGATAGGTCATGTATAGATAGTTCGTCTGTGCCGGATATTCCGCGGCAAGCGTATCTATTTGCTTGACATATGGAACAATATTTCTGCTTATTCTGTATTTTCTGGTTTCGAGCATCCCTTGTTCAATCTGCAGTTGGTCTTCTTTCAGAACAGCCCTCGCTATCTGAAAATCAGAAAACCCCATTTTTTTAGCTTCCAATAAAACTTCATCCGGAACTTCTTTTAATTTGTTATACTTTTCAAGTGTGTTTTTTTGATCAAATATATTTCTTAGTTTTTGCAGAAACCACTTATCTATTTTTGTCAGATCATGTATTTTATCAATAGTATACCCTTTTTCAAAGGCTGATTCTATTACAAAAATACGCATGTCAGTAGGTTGAGACAGCTCTTTATCTACATTTTTGAATTCAAGGTCGCGGTTACTCACAAACCCGTGCATTCCCTGACCTATCATGCGCAAACCTTTCTGAATCACTTCTTCAAAACTTCTGCCTATTGCCATTACTTCACCAACACTCTTCATGCTGCTGCCAATCTCTTTGGAAACTCCAATAAACTTGTTCAAATCCCAACGGGGAATTTTACAAACAATATAATCCAAAGCAGGTTCAAAGAAAGCAGAAGTCGTCTTGGTCACTGAATTTTTTAACTCATGAAGACCATAACCCAACGCTAATTTAGCCGCCACGAAAGCAAGCGGATAACCGGTGGCTTTTGATGCAAGCGCGCTTGACCGGGATAACCGGGCGTTAACTTCTATCACACGATATTCCTCAGAATAGGGATCCAGAGCATACTGAATATTACATTCCCCGACAATTCCGATATGCCTGATCGTTTTAATTGAAATTTCACGAAGTTTATGATATTCACTGTTCGTTAACGTCTGAGAAGGCGCAACAACAATACTTTCACCCGTATGAATTCCAAGAGGATCGAAGTTTTCCATGTTACAAACTGTAATACAATTGTCATAACAATCACGAACTACTTCATATTCAACTTCTTTCCAACCTTTCAGCGACTCTTCAACCAATATCTGGGAAGAATAAGAAAATGACTTTTGTGCCAGTTTTCGCAGTTCATCTATGTTATTACAGAAACCACTCCCCTGCCCTCCCAATGTATAGGCAGCACGGATGATAATCGGAAAACCTAATTTTTGCGCAGCCTTCACAGCATCATCAATACTTGTAACAGCAATACTGTTGGGCGTAAATACTTTTATTTCATTAAGCTTTTGAACAAACAATTCACGATCCTCTGTATCCACAATCGCCTGAATGGGAGTCCCCAATACCTTGACATTATTATTCTGCAATATTTTGCTTTTAAACAATTCTATACCGCAATTCAATGCGGTCTGTCCTCCGAATGAGAGCAGGATTCCATCAGGTTTTTCTTTCCTGATCACTTTTTCAACAAAGTAAGGAGTGACAGGCAGAAAATAGATCTTATCCGCTATTCCTTCCGAGGTCTGAACAGTGGCTATATTAGGATTGATCAAAACTGTTAAAATCCCCTCTTCTTTCAAAGCCTTCAACGCCTGCGATCCGGAATAATCAAACTCGCCTGCTTCACCGATTTTAAGAGCTCCTGAACCCAGAATTATTACTTTTTTTATTTTTTTTGACTGACTCATTGTATATTTATTAACTTGTTTTTACTCCGCTCCACTTTATCCCTGATTTTGAAATGGGTACATAAAAAAAACACAAAGTTCAAAAATAAACTTTGTGTTTTCAGCTATACTAGCAATTCACTCTTAAGTTCAATACAAACAATCATAAAGTTGTAAGTAATTTTTTTATTTTGTCAAAAATACAAATATTATTATAAAATTATAGCAGATTCATAATTTTTTTTGTATAAATTTGCAAAAGAATTGCATAACTATACAATGAATCAAAAAATAAAAAGGTTATTAATGATCCGAAAAATCATTAATTCTTCTAAAATAAGTACCCAGGAAGAGTTATTGTCACGGTTGTCTGAAAAAGGATATGCGTTTACACAGGCAACTTTGTCAAGAGATCTGAAATTTTTGAAAGTAAGTAAAATTGTTGATGCGGAAAAAGGATATATTTATTTTTTACCGGATACCGGCAAACCGAATGAACCGAAATCCGGGACAAAAGATAAATTCCCAATGAATGGTTTAATATCTATCAGGTTCGCGAATAATCTGTGCGTGATTAAAACCAAAGCAGGTTATGCAAGCAGTATCACAACGATGATTGACAACAAAGATTCATACGAAATAATTGGTACGATTGCCGGCGATGATACTATATTAATTGTCCCTGCAGAAGGAGTAAGTCAAAAAGAAATTAAAAATATATTGATCATGATCATGCCTGAACTGGAGGGGAAAATATGAATCTGAAATTAACTAAACACAGTGACTCTCTGTCACGGAGAGTAAGAAGCCAGTTGTTTGAAGTTTAAAATTAAAAAGATGGAAGTGTTTATATATAAAGTTGATAAGAGTCATCTTGTTTTTGCAGGTGAAATTGTGAAAAGCATAGAATCTGCCGCGCAGGTGAAAGGAAATGGCATTGCTGTCAGAAGTGTTGATTATATTTCAAAAAAAATAGCATCAGGCGACGGCGTGATTGCTCTTTCAGACACAAATGAATATGCAGGTTTTTGTTATATTGAATCATGGGATAATAAAACCTTTGCTGCAAATTCGGGATTGGTGGTGGTTGAAAAGTTCAGAGGTCAGGGATTAGCCCGGAAAATAAAAGAAAAAGCATTCGAAATATCCAGAAAAAAATACCCGAAAGCAAAATTATTTGACCTGACGACCAGCATCGCTGTAATGAAAATCAATTCAAGCCTCGGTTATACTCCGGTTATCTACTCAGATCTTACCAATGACGATGAATTCTGGACGGGATGCGAATCTTGCTTTTACTATGATGTATTAGTGAGAACTCATAGAACAAATTGTTTGTGTACGGCTATGTTGTATGATAAATAATCCTTTCAATCATAATTTTCTAACGGATATCTTCTTCATTCTTCAAATAGATTTTTTATCTTAGCAGCTTAATTATTAATATTTTTTACCATGCAAAACGGAAAAAAATTCGCCATCCTGGGCGGTGGTAATATCGGTATGTCAATCGCTTATGGATTGGCGAAATCAAAGACATTCGCTAAACAGGATATAATGATTTCACGGCTTAGTTCACAACCCATTAAAGACATTGAAGAAGCCGGATTTAAAGCAACCCATGATAATATCGAAGCCATAAAAGAATCTGACTTTATACTTCTTGCTGTACAGCCCCGTCAATATGAAGGATTACTCAATGAAATCAAAAATGACCTGAATGCAAAAAAACATACCATCATTTCAGTAATCTCAGCCATCGGTATTGACGAAATTGAAAAGTTCATAGGAACAGATTTTTCAATAACCCGCATAATGCCAAACACTGCCATTTCAATATGTGAATCAATGACCTGCTTATGTTCCAAAGATATTAATTCTGCCGGTTTTGAAGAAGTAAAATCAATTTTTGAAAAACTGGGAGTCATTCTTGTTATAGATGAAAAACTGATGTCCGCGGCCACCGTGTTGGGAGCATGCGGCATTGCTTATTTTCTCAGAGTTATCCGAGCTGCATCACAGGGAGGGATACAGGTTGGCTTTCATGCCAATGAAGCCCATCTCATTGCTGCACAAACAGCCAAAGGAGCAACTGCCTTACTTCTTGACAAAGGGAGTCATCCCGAACAGGAAATCGACAAGGTTACAACTCCCCTTGGTCTCACTATTAAAGGTCTGAATGAAATGGAACATTACGGTTTAAGTTCTGCCATCATCAGAGGAATCGTTCATTCTTATAATGAAATAGACAAATTGAATAAATGAACTCATCTAACAATATTCTGACTGATGACTGCTTACAGAAAAATTAATTTTACTTTTAAAAGAAAATGAAACCCCACATGCGATTAAAGTTGCACAAACAGTAATGAATAAACGGGGCGCAAAGCTCGCTTACTGAGAAAATGCAGTTTTAAGGGTTCCAAGTGACAATTAAAAAAATAAATATATACACATGAATCTCTGGGATAAAGGCATAAAAACTGATAAAATGGTAGAACAATTCACCGTTGGAAAAGACCGTGAAATGGATCTGTACCTGGCTCCATGGGATGTATTGGGAACGATGGCTCACATTCGCATGCTGCAATCAATTGGTTTGATCTCTTCTGAAGAACTCAGCATGCTGCTAAAAGAACTTGTTCAGATTCACAAAATCGCCCGCGAAGGAAATTTTACAATTGATAAAGACACTGAAGATATACACTCCCATGTTGAACTTTTACTCACCCGCAAACTTGGTGATACAGGTAAAAAAGTACACAGCGGCCGGTCACGCAACGATCAGGTTCTCTTAGATATCAAGCTTTATCTGCGCGACGAGATAAAGACAATAGCTGATCTGTCAGTTGATTTATTTAATACGCTCACTGAACAAAGCGAAAAGTATAAAAATATACTGATTCCCGGATATACGCATTTACAGGTAGCCATGCCTTCATCTTTTGGTCTGTGGTTTGGCGCCTATGCCGAAAGTCTCACTGATGACATGATCCTCTTACAGGCAGCATACCGTATTGTTAATCAGAATCCTTTAGGATCTGCTGCAGGTTATGGATCGTCTTTCCCTCTGAACCGGAGCATGACAACAACCCTGTTGGGATTTGAATCTCTGTCATACAACGTTGTATATGCTCAGATGGGACGTGGAAAAACTGAAAAAATAGTAGCTTTTGCCATGTCATCGGTTGCTTCAACATTGTCAAAAATGGCCATGGACATATGTCTTTACATGAGTCAGAATTTTGGTTTTGTAAGTTTTCCAGATGAATTTACTACCGGGTCAAGCATTATGCCTCATAAAAAAAATCCCGATGTTTTAGAACTCATTCGCTCAAAATGTAATGTCATTCAGTCTTTACCTAATGAGATTACTTTAATGACAACGAATCTGACATCCGGGTATCATCGCGATTTACAGATACTGAAAGAAATTCTTTTCCCCGCCATTGAAAGCCTGAAAGTTTGTCTGGCTATTGCAAACAGGATGTTACAAAATATTCAAACCAATAAAGATGTCATAAACGATGACAGATATATTTATTGCTTCAGCGTAGAGGAAGTCAACAAACTGGTATTGCAGGGAGTCCCTTTCCGTGATGCTTACAAAAAAGTAGGACAAGACATAGCAGCGGGTAATTTTAAACCGGAGAAAAAAGTACATCACACTCATGAAGGAAGTATTGAAAATCTTTGCACGAAAGAAATAAAACAAAAAATGAAACATACAATATCCTCTTTTCAATTTGAAAAAGTTGAAGAAAAATTAAAAGAATTGCTTCACATTAAATTGTAACCGATACCCTTCATGAAAGACAGGAAAAAACTTCTCGACAAACAAAAAATTGTTATTAAAGTTGGTACATCAACTTTAACGCTTCCCAATGGAACAGTAGATCCTTCACGAATAGACAGGATAGCCGAAGTATTGTCGCAACTCCGCGTAAAGGGTTTTAAAGTAATGCTTGTAACATCAGGTGCTATTGCTGTTGGCGCTTCCAAAATCGGTCTTGCCGAACGTCCATCAGATTTGCCTGAAAAGCAAGCTCTTGCCGCAATCGGTCAGGCAGAATTAATTAATATGTATGCAAAATCATTTGATCAATACAACCAGACTGTTGCACAAGTCCTTTTAACTAAAGACGGAATTACAAATCCGGTTCGCAGAGAGAATGCCAACAACACGCTGAATAAATTAATTGAAATGAATATCATCCCGATCATCAATGAGAATGATACCGTTGCAACAGATGAAATAGAAATAGGTGATAATGATACCTTGTCCGCTTACGTGGCTATTATTTCCAACAGCGATCTGCTGATTATTTTGTCAGATATTGACGGCTTGTACACGGATGATCCCAAAAAAAATCCTGCCGCAACTATAATTTCTAAAGTATCTGTTCTCACAAAAGATATTGAAGTGTTAGCCAGTGGCGCCAGTACTTCATTTTCAACAGGCGGAATGGTAACAAAAATTATGGCTGCCAAACTTTGTATGAACAACAATGTAAATATGGTCATTACCAAAGGAGATGATCCTGCCATCGTGTTTAATATTCTGGAAGGCCAGGATATCGGAACCCTTTTTGTCGCGAACGGTATACCTGCAGAGAACGGAAGAAAAAATTATTTCTTTTTTGGATAACCATTTCTGAATATAAAATTATGAACATCCTTGATGTAGCCAACTCAGCAAAAAAAGCTTCAATTTCTTTAAGCGCAACCAATACGGAGTTAAAGAATGAAGCTTTAAAAGAAATCGTGAAAGCTTTGAATAACAATGCCTCTGAAATTATTAAAGCCAACCAGCTTGATCTGGAAGTGAGTCAGAAAAATAACCTGGCTGCTCCCTTACTTAAACGATTACGATTTGACGCTGCAAAAATACAGGAAGTAACTGAGGAAATAGAAAGCCTGATCAAAATTCCTGATCCTGTCGGGGAAACCCTCTCTACCATGGAGTTGGACAATGGTCTTGAGCTATATAAAGTAACCTGTCCAATAGGCGTAATTGGTGTAATCTTTGAATCACGTCCTGATGCTTTGGTTCAGATATCTTCATTATGCCTGAAGAGTGGTAATTCCGTTCTCCTGAAAGGAGGAAGCGAAGCACAAAATACCAATCGTATTCTTGCAAAAACAATAGCTGAAGCAACTCTGAAAGCAGGCATACCTGACGGTTGGATACAACTTCTGGAAACTCGTTCGGATGTGAATGAAATGTTAAAAATGGATGATTTCATTGACCTTATCATTCCGCGCGGCTCAAACGAATTTGTCCAATATATCATGGACAATACCAATATTGCGGTTCTTGGGCATGCTGACGGAATATGTCATGTGTATGTGGATGAAACGGCTGATCTGGCAATGGCAGAAGATATAGTTATAGATTCAAAAACACAGTATGTTGCAGTTTGTAATGCCACTGAAACATTACTGGTTCACGAAAAAATAGCTCCTGAATTTTTACCGGGATTAAAAAATAAACTGATCGCCAAAAATGTTACCATCCTTGGCGATCAACAGACAATAAACATCCTCGAAGAAATCCAACCCGCTACAGAAGATGATTGGGCAACCGAATATCTTGATTATATGTTGTCTATTAAAGTAGTTAAAAATATGGATGAAGCCATTGATCACATCAACAAGTATGGATCGGGACATACTGATTCAATTGTTACTGCCGATAAAAATAACGCGAAAAGATTTATGAATCAGGTGGATTCAGCCAACGTATTCTGGAATTGCAGTACCCGGTTCAGCGATGGTTTCCGTTATGGACTCGGTGCCGAAGTTGGCATCAGTACAAATAAAATACATGCCCGCGGTCCTGTCGGTTTAGAAGGTCTTCTGATTTATAAATGGAAGATGATAGGAACCGGACAAATTGTGGATGATTACTCTACTGGTAAGAAAAAATTCACCCATAAAAAATCGAATAAAAAATTTGAAATTTAAAAGTTCCTGGTGTTTTTTAATTCATTTTAACTATCTTTGCCGTTCAATTAGTATAAACCGTGTTATTTGGTTGCAATTTTTCTCTTGATGAAACTCCCTTCATTCCTGAAAGCCGGCAAAGATAAGATCAAAGCGCACAATAGATTTTTTACAAACCATGATAACATTTGAAGAAACAGGGTTAAAACCCGAGATTCTTAAAGCCATAAAAGCAATGGGTTTTGAGTCGCCCATGCCCGTTCAGGAACAGGTAATACCTGTCTTATTACAACAGAATAAAGATCTTGTCGCTTTAGCCCAGACAGGTACCGGTAAAACAGCAGCATTCGGACTCCCCTTAATAAATGATATTGATCTGAAAAATAAAAAAACACAGGCTTTGATTTTATGCCCTACCCGCGAATTGTGTATTCAAATCACCAAAGATCTGGATAATTTTTCAAAGTACATTCCCGGTCTTATCATTACAGCAGTATATGGCGGCGCCAGCATGGACAAACAAATAAGTTCGCTGAAAAGAGGATCACATATTATCGTTGCTACTCCCGGACGTATGAATGACCTGATCCGTCGAAAAAAAACAGATATTTCTGCAATTAACTCGGTAGTACTTGATGAAGCTGATGAAATGCTGAATATGGGATTTCAGGAAGATCTGAACACCATACTTGCTCAAACTCCCAATGAAAAAAGAACCTTGCTCTTTTCTGCCACCATGCCTAAGGAAGTTTCTTTAATAGCATCAAAATACATGAATGATCCTATAGAAATTACAGTCGGCAAAAAAAATGCCGGATCAGAAAATGTAAGTCATATTTATTATATGGTTCATGCAGCAGATCGCTACAAGGCCTTGAAACGCATTGCCGATGTTAATCCCAATATTTATGGTATAATTTTTTGCAGAACCAGACAGGATACTAAAGATATAGCCGAAAAATTAATAAAAGATGGTTATAACGCCGATGCTTTACATGGAGACCTCTCGCAGGCACAAAGGGACCAGGTGATGTCGCGGTTCAGGGTTAAAAATCTTCAGATGCTCGTTGCTACCGATGTCGCCGCCAGGGGAATTGACGTGGATGATCTTACACATATAATCAATTTTAACATGCCCGATGAACTTGAATTATATACCCATCGGAGCGGACGTACAGGCAGAGCAGGGAAAAAAGGTATCTCCATTTCCTTAATCAGTATTCGCGAAAAAAGTAAAATAATGATCATCGAAAAAATGATCAATAAAAAATTCGAACACAAACAGGTCCCAACCGGAAAAGAAATTTGTGAAAAACAACTTTTCAACCTGATTGATAAAATGGAAAAGATTGAAGTAAAAGAGGAACAGATTGACCAATTCCTGCCCGATGTATATAAAAAATTAGAATATCTGAGCCGTGAAGAACTGATAAAAAAATTTGTATCTGCTGAATTTAACCGGTTCCTGGAATATTACTTAAACACACCCGATCTGAACATAAGCGGAGAAAGCAGTCAACATGATGATCGCAGAAATGGCAGAGAAAACAGGAACAGAGAAGAAAGAGGTGACAGAAGAAATAAATATGAAAGAACAGAAAAAGGTGAATGGGGAGAAAGAAGAGAAAAAGGCAATAGAAATACTGAAAAAGGATTTACGCGTTTTTTCATAAATGTTGGAACAATGGACGGTGTGCAGCCTCATCGTCTTCTGGGAATCATAAATGAAGTAACCCGCGATAGAAAAATACAGATTGGAAGAGCAGACATCATGCAAAAATTTTCATTCTTCGAAGCTGAATCCGGTTATACCGAAACCATTTTAAAAGCTTTTCACAAAGCCTCTTTTGAAGGAAGAAAACTCAACGTAGAATTAGCCGGCGAAAAAGGATCCGGTGATGGAAAAAAGAAAAGATTTTAACAGGTTTAGAAGATGAAACAGTATCTTGATTTACTTGACCATGTTTTAACAAATGGAGTTAAAAAGGAAGATCGGACCGGAACAGGAACAATCAGTGTTTTCGGATATCAGATGCGTTTTAATCTGGAAGCAGGATTCCCTATGCTTACTACTAAAAAACTTCATACCAAATCAATTATTTATGAATTGTTGTGGTTTCTGAAAGGAGACACCAATACTAAATATCTAAATGACAACGGAGTAACCATTTGGAATGAATGGGCTGATAAAAACGGGGATCTTGGACCCGTTTACGGATTTCAATGGAGAAATTGGACCGCACCCGATTCCTGTCAGATTGATCAGATATCGCGTCTTATTGAATCTATAAAAAACAATCCGGATTCCCGTCGTCATATTGTCAGCGCCTGGAATGTGAGTGATATTGACAAAATGGCTCTTCCGCCCTGTCATGTCCTGTTCCAGTTTTATGTTGCCAATGGAAAATTATCATGCCAACTGTATCAGCGCAGTGCTGATATATTTCTTGGAGTACCTTTTAATATTGCATCCTATGCTTTATTGCTTATGATGGTAGCTCAGGCTACAGGACTGAAAGCTTATGAATTTGTTCACACTTTCGGTGACGCTCATATCTACCTCAATCATTTAGACCAGGTCAGATTGCAATTAACACGTGAGCCAAAACCTCTGCCAACAATGAAAATAAACCCATCTGTTAAAAGTATATTCGATTTTCAATTTGAAGATTTTGAATTGCTGGACTATGATCCGCATCCACATATTAAAGGTGCTATTGCAATTTAATGTTTATCCATCATGCCCGTTTTCTAAGCTATCTACAACACAAAGAAAAGTATAAATTTTTCAATTTTTTTATTACATTTGTCATGTCTTTCAATAACATGACTATTTCACGTAAAATTAAAGGGCATCTTTAAAAATTAAATTTAACTCTTATGAACCACCTTCGTTTATTTCTTCTTTTGCTTATTCTTCCGAATAACTTGTTTTCTTCTGATTTCAACCTGAACCGGTTAATTAAAATTAAATATCCTGAAGGAACCGCGTATTTTATTGGCTGGTCAAGTTCGGGAAATATAGCCTGGCTGAACTATTATGATGTTTGTAATGAGAAGGAACGAAAACGTTCTGTATGTGAATTAAACATTCAATCCATGAATAGTGATTCAATCATCTATCATTTAAATTTTGATAATGAAGCATACCAGAGCGATATTAATAATGTAGTAAAAAATCATGATAATGATATACAAAAAATATTGACTAAATACAGGATATTCAGTTTTTACGGGTACATAGATACAACCAAATCCTTCACGATGGGAAATATTGATTATTCTATTGATTTCTTCTCCATGAAAAAGAAAAGCAACATATATTATAAAGAACCCGGCAACAGTTCGATGGAAAATCTTGAAAATAAAGCAGCATTGAGTGTCAATTCGAAGATCAACGGACCAAAGCTGCTTTTTTATTACAATAAGAAAGTAACAGATAATATTACAGATATTGATTTTAAGGGATGGATCAAAAGCCCCTTTGAACAAAGAATACTATTTCTGATTATGGAAGATAATTTATTCGATTATGAAAAAACTAAAATTGTTTTTAAAGGTTATTTTCCTGCTAAAAAGTAAAGGTAGCCTTTAAATGAAATAATTCCATTTGAAAACCATTATATTTACGATATTATTATCTTTGCAGCACTTTTAAAAAAGAATGAGTACAAGCGATAACAAAATCAATAAACGGAGAGCACAGGGTTCATATATTACATCAACCCTGAGTATTTCTCTTGTATTGTTTATGCTTGGTCTGGTAGGATTGTTACTCCTCAACGCGAAAAAGCTTTCCGATTACGTCAAGGAAAACCTGAGCTTTTCAATCATTCTTAAAGAAGATGCCGGCGAAGCAGAAATAAAATTAATGCAAAAAGCATTAGACGCGAATTCGTATGTTAAATCAACAGAATATGTAACAGCAGACAAGGCCGCTGAAAAATTTCAACAGGAAATAGGAGAAGATTTTGTCAGTTTTATTGGGTACAACCCATTGCTGGCATCAATTGAAGTTAAACTCAAAGCGGATTATGCCAACAATGAAACCATGGATGTATTTGAAAAAAAGTTTCAGAATAACCCATTGGTCAAAGAAGTCGTTTACGAAAAAAGCCTCATCCATAAAGTAAATGAAAATGTAAAAAAAATCAGTTTAATTTTACTTGGATTCGGAGGTATCCTTTTTCTTATATCAATTGCATTAATAAATAATACCATCAGACTTTCAGTATATGCACGACGTTTTTTAATCCGAACGATGCAACTTGTGGGAGCAACAAATGGTTTTATCAGAAAACCTTTTTTAATTAAAAGCATGGCTCAAGGCTTTATTGCTGCACTGATTGCTATATCATTACTGATTGGTTTGATTTCAATTGTGCAGAACGAAATGCAGGATGTAATTGACCTCAGAAATTATAATCTTCTCGGGATTCTTTTTTTAGTCATTACCGGTTCCGGATTGATAATAAATTTTATTTTTACTTTTTTTGCAGTAAACAAATACCTACGCATGAAAGTTGACGATTTATACTAACATTTATTATTGCTTATTCTATCGTTTAAATATTAAATTAATAATTATGGCTACGAATCAAAAAAAAGCTGAACCAGTGAAGACAAAAAAAATTACTGTGTCAAACAAAAAAGAAACTGAAGAAAATGTAACATTCGCCTTAAATAAAGAAAATTATACCTTGCTTGCCATTGGTTTTGCAGTCATTATAATAGGATTTATTTTGATGGTTGGCGGAAAATCTACCAATCCCAATGTTTTCAATCCTGAAGTATTTAGTTTCAGAAGAATTACACTCGCTCCTATTGTTGTGATGGCAGGTTTTTTATTTGAAATTTATGCCATTATGAAAAAACCTAAAAAGGAAGAAAACAAAGACATCTCTAAAAATTAAATTCTTTTTAGGAGGGCTGCATTTTCAGACATTTTGGTCGTATCATGAACGATCAGGAATCAGAAGTATCGTAAAGTTTTCATGTGGGTTTTTATACCATGGAAAAAACAAATTTTATTCATAATTTTTATTCTTTTTATTTATGCATTATTTACAGGCTATAATAATCGCTATCGTTGAAGGTATTACTGAATTTTTACCTATTTCCTCTACGGCTCATATGAAATTTACGAATCCGATAATCGGTGTTCCACATTCTGCATTTGAAGAAATGTATGAAGTAATAATCCAACTTGCAGCAATTTTATCTGTTGTGGTTTTATATTGGAGAAAATTTTTTGATTTCAAAAAAATCAACTTTTATATCAAGTTAATTATTGCCGTTATCCCCGCATTAATAATTGGCGTCTTGTTCAAGAAGCATATTGATACAGCATTAAGTAATCTTTATTTTATAGCATTTGTAATGATTGGAGGAGGCGTTATATTATTATTTGTAGATAAATTCTTTTTATCTCCTTCTATTTATGAAGAGGAAAAAATTTCCAATAAACAATCATTCATTATTGGTTGTTTTCAGACCTTATCAATTCTTCTTCCCGGGTTCAGCAGAAGTGCCGCTACTATTATCGGTGGAATGAGCCAAAAACTGACACGAAGCCTTGCCGCAGAGTTTTCATTTTTATTAGCCGTACCAACCATGTTTGCCGCTTCTGTTAAAACTTTTTACGATGTGTATAAAGAACATCCGGAAGTTATAAATACAGCTAATATGAATATTTTAGGCATCGGAAGCATTATTTCGTTTGTGATTGCTTTATTTGCTGTTAAATTTTTTATTACTTATCTGCAAAAACATGGATTCAAAGTATTTGGTTATTATAGAATAACAATTGGCTTATTGATTCTGATCTTATTAATTTTAAAAGTCAATTAACACATTTACATGAATTTTATCGAAGGTGAGATTTTATTATTTGACAAACCGTACACATGGACTTCTTTTTCATTGGTAAAAAAAGTCCGTTACCTGATTCAAAAGCATTTGGGCATTAAAAACCTTAAAGTCGGACATACCGGGACCCTTGATCCACTTGCAACAGGACTGATGATCTTATGCACCGGCCGAAGCACAAAACTGATCGAAAGTATCCAGTCAGATGTAAAAGAATATATTGCTACCATAGGTTTGGGAAAAACCACACCTTGTTTTGATCTGGAAAAAGATTTTGATGGAGAATATCCTGTTGAGCATATCACCCAAAAACTGATTGAATCTGCTCTTGAGAATTTCAAGGGAGAGATAGATCAGGTTCCACCTGTATTTTCAGCTAAAAATGTAGACGGAAAACGTGCCTATTCATACGCACGAAAAGGAACGTCCATTGAAATGAAACCAAATAAAGTAACGATTCATAACATCGAAATAATAAATTTTGACCTTCCCACGTTAACATTAAACATAAAATGCAGTAAAGGAACGTATATCAGGTCTTTAGCCCGGGATATAGGATTGGCTCTGGAAAGTGGTGCACACCTTGCAGGATTAAGAAGAACAGCGTCAGGGAATTATAATATAAAAGATGCAATGAATATAGATGTATTTCAAGAAAAATTACTTTCTTTGCAAACTAAATAAAAATAAAAAATGAAGTTATCTCAGTATAAGTATTCTTTACCTGCCGAACTTATTGCTAAATATCCGTCCCCAGGTCGTGACGAATCACGTCTGATGGTTGTTCACAGACATAATGGGAAAATAGAAAACAAGGTTTTTAAAGATGTCATCAAGTATTTTGATGAACACGATATTATGGTATTAAACAATACCAAAGTTTTCCCGGCCCGTTTATATGGCAATAAAGAAAAAACAGGAGCTGAAATAGAAGTTTTTCTGCTGAGAGAACTTAACCGTGAACAACGCTTATGGGATGTTTTAGTTGATCCAGCTCGTAAAATCAGGATTGGAAACAAACTATATTTTGGCGAAAATGATATACTTGTTGCTGAAGTTATTGATAATACAACCTCCCGTGGAAGAACATTAAGGTTTTTGTACGACGGTCCTTACGAAGATTTCAAACAGACGTTATATAACCTCGGCGAAACACCACTTCCAAAAACGATAAAAAGGGATGTTGAACCAGAAGACAAAGAAAGATATCAGACTATTTATGCCCAACATGAAGGTGCTGTCGCTGCTCCCACTGCTGGTTTGCATTTTAGCCGCGAATTACTCAAACGCCTCGAAATAAAAGGAATTAATTTTGCTTTCGTTACTTTACACATGGGATTAGGTAACTTCAGAACCGTTGATGTGGAAGATCTGACAAAGCATAAAATGGATTCTGAAAAATTTATGATCACCCAGGAAGCTGCAGATATAGTTAACAATGGGAAAACTAAAAAAAAGAAAGTTTGCGCTATTGGTACTTCAACCTTAAGGGCATTGGAAAGCTCTGTTACTACAACAGGTCTTCTGAAACCATATGATGGATGGACAAACAAATTTATTTTCCCTCCCTATGAGTTCGAAGTTCCCACCAGCCTGATCACTAACTTCCATCTTCCATTATCAACATTGCTGATGACAGTATCTGCATTTGCCGGATATGATCTTCTTTTCAAAGCATATAAAACAGCTGTTAAAGAAAAATATCGTTTCGGCACTTACGGAGATGCCATGTTGATCATATAGATAATTGATCTTTAATATTATAATTTATGAGAAATATTTTTATTTTACTTGCCTTTAATATATTTATGACAACCAACTTACAATCTCAGGAAAAGGAAACCCAGGTACTTATAAAGACTACCGCGGGTGACATAAAAATCAAATTATATAATGAAACACCTAAGCATCGGGATAATTTTATCAAATTAGCCCAATCAGGCTTTTACGACAGCCTCCTCTTTCACAGAGTGATTAAAAATTTCATGATACAAGGGGGTGATCCGAATTCTAAACATGCTGCAAAAGGACAACAACTTGGGACGGGTGACCCGGGATATACTATTCCTGCTGAAATTAACCCTAAATTTATACACAAAAAAGGAGCGCTCTCTGCTGCCCGTAAGGGTGATGAAGTTAATCCAAACAAAGAATCAAGCGGTTCACAATTTTATATCGTGCAAGGAACAAAAGTTGATTCAGTCCATCTAAAATCAATGGAAAACAATACATCCTCCCAGAAAAAATTCAAATATACTGCCGATCAATATAAAATCTATTCAACAATAGGAGGTACACCCCATTTGGATATGTCCTACACTGTATTCGGCGAAGTCACTGAAGGTTTGGATATAATTGATAAAATTGCGAATGTCCCCTGCAATGGAGCCAACAGACCATTAGAAGATATCCGTATTTTATCAATGAAAATTTTAAACGAATAAAACAATCTCCCGACTGTCGGGTGAACCATCCCCCCAAAAGGATGCCATTCAAGGAAAATTCTTTTATAATATTTTATTGTAATATCAGAGTTATTCTCTAAATTTGAGTTCAATAATTCTTCACCCATGCCTATTCTCAACTCATTCATAAAATGGATGAATATTAAAAGGATACATCAGATAGCACTATATAGCAATTATCCTTTTGAAATTCAACAAGATACATTTTATAAATTAATAGAAAAAGCCAAAGACACCGAATGGGGGAAAAAATATGATTTCAGATCTATAAAAGATATTAAGAGTTTTCAGGAAAAAGTACCACTTCAACAATATGATGACATCAAACCATATATTGATCGTATCCGGAAAGGTGAACAAAATTTGCTTTGGCCAACAGAAATAAAATGGTTTGCCAAATCTTCAGGGACAACCAATGATAAAAGTAAGTTTATCCCTGTGAGTAAGGAATCTCTTGAAGAATGTCATTTCAGAGGCGGGAAAGATGCACTTGCCATTTACACTCATTTAAATCCTGAAACAAAGATTTTCAAAGGAAAAGGATTAACGCTCGGAGGCAGTCATCAAATTGATAATTTTAACAACCGTTCATTTTATGGTGACCTTTCTGCTATCCTGATACAGAATCTTCCTTTTTGGGTGGATTTTATCCGTACTCCCAGCACGGAAGTTGCACTGATAACAAAATGGGAAGAAAAACTTGAAAAACTAACCAAAGAAACTTTAAAGGAAAATGTAACGAATATCACAGGCGTACCTTCGTGGAACCTCGTTCTAATGAAGTATATACTTGAATATACCGGGAAAAAGAATCTTCTTGAAATATGGCCCAACCTTGAACTGTTTATTCATGGGGGCGTAAGTTTTGTCCCTTATAAAGACCAATTTAACTTTTTAATTCCTTCTGAAAAGATGAATTATCTGGAAACTTTTAACGCTTCCGAAGGATTCTTTGCCATACAGGATGACCCCACTGTCAATACAATGTTGTTAATGCTTGATTATGGCATTTTTTATGAATTCATCCCTGTCGATCATCTGCATGATATTCAACCTAAAGCCTATCATATCGGAGAAGTGGAAAAGGGTAAAAACTATGCATTGGTTATTTCCACGAATGGAGGTCTCTGGAGATATATTATAGGTGATACGCTGATTTTTGAATCGTTATATCCACACAAAATCAGAATCTCAGGACGTACTACACATTATATCAACGCTTTCGGAGAAGAATTAATGGTAGATAATGCCGATAGAGCTCTTTTTATTGCATGCGAAAAAACAAATGCTCAAATAAAAGAATATACTGCCGCTCCTATTTATATGAATATTAAAACCAAAGGATCTCATGAATGGCTTATCGAATTTGAGAAAGAACCGGAGAACCTGGAATATTTCAACACGGTTCTTGATCATGCACTTATGTCATTAAACTCAGATTACGAAGCCAAACGATACAAGAATATAACCCTTGATACACCAGTGATACGACCATTAAAAAAAGGTTCTTTTCATAAATGGTTTAATGAAAAAGGTAAATTAGGTGGACAAAATAAAATGCCCCGGTTGTCAAACGAAAGAAAATATATTGATGAACTATTAGTCATTAATGATAAACTTTAAAAATGTTATTATTTAACTATTTAACTTATAGATATTTATAATGATATTTTTTGCACGTTTATGATCCTTAAATAGTCAATTTTCAAGCTATTGATAATAAAACTTCACAAAAATTTCATAGTTTTTAAAAAAAAACGCTATTTTTGGACAACTGAATTATTAATAATTTATTTTTGTACCGTAATTAATTTAAAAAGCAAATGAAAAAGTTATTTTTATTATCGTTAGTTGCAGGTTTTATTGTTACTGCATGTGGCCCAAGTCCAGCTCAACTTGAACAGAAAAGAATTCAGGATTCTATCAAAATCGCTGATTCTATCAGAGTAGTTGATTCTATAGCTGCAGCTAAAGCTGCTGTCGACACAGCAAAAGTAGACACAGCAAAAGTTAAAGCTGAAGTTAAAAAATAAACTTGGATAAAAAAGAATTGAAAGGAGCGATAACGCTCCTTTTTTTATGAAGATACCTTTTCTTTGACAATTGTTATTATGTCCAGATTGTGTCCCTTATATTTAACAAAATCACTATCGTCTGTTACAATTCTCCAATTTGATAATTGAGCCATTTCAATGTAATAACTATCATTAAAATCAATATTCTCCAAATGACTAAAAACTTTATTTAAATCAATCAAATTAAAATTATCTGGTGATTTTTCACAGATTCTTAGAATTTTTGTAACATTAATCTTTATCTCAACAATAGTATCTTTATACCTTTCCGATCCGATAAAATTCCTTTTAAAATCAACTTTAAAATTTTTTGTTTCTTTTTTCCAAAGTTCAAAATCCAAACGAAGATAACGATTGGCAAATTCTGAAAGAATCAGACTATTTATAAAAATAGTACATTTTACACCTTGAACAGTTTGCAGAAATAAGGAGTAATGCTTTTGTCTGTTTTGGTTGTAACTTGCTAACGGGCAAAAAAGATACATCCATACATTATTGTCAAAAAAAAACACATCAGAGGACTCAGGAGAATAACTTTTTATATCAATAATATTAGCTGCCATAGATAGCGGTATCTGCTGAATCGTTAAAATCTTTTTTATTGGCAAAGTATTGTTTTGCCCTGTCTATTACCTTTTTAAAAAGAATTTTATCATCCTCTGCTACATTGACAAGTTTTAAAAGTTTATTCAGCTGCTCTCCGGTATATTTACTATATAATTGTCCAATAGCTGCATTTAAAAAAGCTGTCGTCATCATGGTAATCCCTGAAAAATCAAGCTGAATCTCAACTTCTTTCCCTTCATTTATAACTTCTATAATCTTTTTATAAACCAAATCTCCATTATCTGTTGAGACAGCTGTATCTAATGATATTATTTCTTTGATTATTAGTATTTTAGATTTCATGTTACAAAGATATTAAAAAATATCATCTAATGAAATTTCTTCCTTCAGTTGGTAACTGTTTTTATCTTCAAGATTAAATTCAATAGTAACAATTGTTCCCGGGAAAAGATGGCTAAATAACTTCGTTTCCATCATACCTTTCCTGTATTCCCAAAATCCATCGGAAGAAACAATTTGTATTTTCCCCTTGTTCCGTTGTATGAATTCCATAATAATACTTAATCCCAATCCTCCGGAAATATTTCCTGTCTTTGTTGTATTGCCATATTGAATAGCCCAAACTATTGTTTCGGATCCGGTACATGTTTTATCAAGATATTCATTCACATTTTTTTTTATAGTCCTTCCCATATCAACAATAGTAATGTCTAATCGCTTCCTGGATGGGTAGTATTGTCCGCATGTGTGTATTTGCCTGCATTGGCCGTGGGTTCTGGCATTTTCATACAATTCAAATATATTTTCATTGATTTTTTTTTCTAATTTCCTGCTATGTCTTGGAAAATCAGGTCTGGTCAATAATTCATCTTTAATGTATTGAATAAAATCAATATCCGCGTTGGGATAAAATTTCTTATACGTAATAATGGATTCTTTTCGCTGGTCAATCTGATTTCCTCCAAAATCAGTCAAGAAACTATTTCGTTGCAAGATGTCTTTAACATTTGCATTGAATACATCTTTTATTGTAACTTTTTTCCCTTCAACAGTTAATAATTCAATAATCCCTCCCAGAACAGCAGACAAATTAGCTTCAAACCAGTTAGTCCCGGAAAAATTAATTTCAATTTCTTTATCTGATGATGCTTTAATTGCATGGTATAGTTCAATAAAATCGCTATACCCTTGAAAGTTACTTTTTATCTTTTGATTTAAATTAAATCTCATATGAACCATCAAATATAGTGAAGAAATGAAATAAATACTTTCCATCCTTACACCATACTTGTGGGTTGTACTGGATTCGAACCAGTGACCCCTACCCTGTCAAGGTAATGCTCTGAACCAACTGAGCTAACAACCCATTATTTTTTCCACAAATACGATCTCATGCCGCGACAAATGTATAAAAAAAATGTTTTAAATTTGCTTTATCTTTTCCATTCATTTCATATTTTTATCCATAATTATGTATCAATATGCTAAAGAAAATTATTTCATACAATGTTAATGGTCTCCGCGCTGCAATGAATAAAAATTGGATTGAATGGCTTCAGCTGGAAAATCCGGATATCATTTGTCTTCAGGAATTAAAATTGCAGGCCGGACAGTTTATTCCAACTGTTTTAGAACATCTTGGCTATCATCATTACTGGCATTATGCTGAAAAGAAAGGATATAGCGGCGTTGCTTTATTAAGCAAAACAAAACCGGATTTTATATCCTATGGCATCGGCAATCATAAATATGATTCGGAAGGACGTCTGATCCGTACTGACTTTGGAAATATAACCCACTTAAGTACCTATTTTCCATCAGGAACTTCGGGCGAAGAACGTCAGGCATTTAAAATGAAATGGCTTGAAGATTTTTTAACCTATCTGTCTGAGCTGCGTAAAACCCGTCAAAACATAATCATATCCGGAGACCTGAATATCTGTCATAAACCTATTGACATCAATCATCCTGAAAAACATGAAACCTATTCCGGTTTTTTGCCGGAAGAACGTGAATGGTTTGATCGTTTTATTAACAGTGGTTATGTTGACAGTTTCAGGGTCTTTAATTCACAACCAAACCAATATAGCTGGTGGAGCTATCGTGCCGGATCAAGATCGAAGAACTTAGGCTGGCGCATAGATTATCACATCGTAAGTCAACCGCTAAAGGATAAACTTAAAAACGCTTCCATACTGAATACCATCAATCATTCTGACCATTGCCCAATTAGAGTTGAAATTGATTTTTAATAAGCTTCAGACGGAAAAGATTTTTTAGAATGGTTGGTTCTTGTTAGTTAAAAAAGTAATTTTGCTTCATTATTTTTTATAAAATGCATTTTATTGTTGTTGGCCTGAATTATAAGACGGCAAGCATTGCTGTCCGTGAAAAAGTTCATTTTTCTAATGAAATTCTTCCTGCCGCCTATCAACATCTGAAAAACTACCCATCAATTCATGGATGTCTCATTCTATCCACCTGTAACAGGGTTGAGATATATGCTTCTGCCAAAATAATTGAAGATGGATTGAATGCCATTGAAGAGTTTCTCTGTGCTTTTCATAACGTTGATAAACAAGAATTGCAGCAAAGCCTGTACAGGAAAAATTGTCAGTTTGCCGTTTCTCATTTATTCAAAGTTTCGTCAAGTCTGGACTCTATGGTTATCGGTGAATACCAGATTCAAGGTCAGGTCAGGGATGCTTATTTTATGGCGATTAAGAACGATGCTGTCAATAATATGGTCAATAAGTTGTTCCAAATGGCCATTCAGATTGGGAAAAAAGTACGTTCTGAAACTGAGATTGGTAAGGGTTCCGTATCAATTGCCACACTGGCTGTTGAATTAATTAAACAGGTATTTCAAAAAGAACATGACTTTCATGCTCTTCTTATCGGCGCCGGGAAAATTTCTTCTTTAACTGCTGAGAATCTTCAACCCTTTCATACAAAAATATCCATCGCGAACCGGTCGCTTGAAAAAGCAGAAGCACTTGCTGAAAAATTCAACGGAACGGTTGTCGCTTACCAGAACCGGCTAAAAGCTATTGCAGATAATGATATAATTATTGTTTCTACCAGTTCAGAAGACTATATTATTAATAAAAATGAAATCATTGAAATTCTCTCCGGTCCGGATAAAAAGTTAAGGATTTTTATTGATCTATCTATTCCAAGGAACATTGATCCGGAAATAAACGATCTTGAAAATTGTCATTTGTATACAATAGACGATATTAATAACCTTAAGATATCAAATCTGAGTGAACGTTCTAAAGAGGTTGATAAAGCCGAGAAGATTATTGTTGCCATTTCGGAAGATTATTATGATTGGTATTCAAAACTGTTTATAATCCCAACCATGCAGGAGTTCAAAAATGAACTGGCTGTACTAAAACAAAAAACAATAGCTTCTTATAAGCCTTTAATAAGCTCATTTGACGACAAACAACAAGAGCTTGTTAATAAGGTATTGGATTCCTATTCTGAATTATTAATCAAGGTCGTTATGAAAAATATTAAAAACGTAATCACCAAAGAGAATCTGATTTCAATGACCCAATCTCTTAAGAATTCATTTACCACAGAGTTGAACGAAGATTAATGAAACCGAAGAAAACATATATTGTTGCTACCCGGCCAAGCCCTTTAGCTTATACACAAACAGTACAAGTTGTAAATTTATTAGTTGAGAAAAACCCGGGATGTGATTTTAAAATAATTAAAATCAGTACGCAGGGTGATACGATCACGGATCAACCCCTGACTGAATTTGAAGGAACAGGCGTTTTTGTTAAAGAGCTTGAACAAGCTATATTACAGGGGAAAGCCGATTTCGCGGTAAACAGCTTAAAAGATGTTCCCTGTGTTCAACCCAACGGATTAATACTTGCCTCATTTCCTAAAAGAGAAGATCCCAGGGATGTATTCATCACCCGTGATAACAAAACAATTCAGGAACTGCATGATAATTGTATCATCGGAACCGGAAGCCCCAGAAGAATTGTTCAGCTTATGACAATGAAGCCCAAGGCTATTTTTAAAGCATTACGCGGAAATATCGGCACCCGCTTAAAGAAACTTGAAGAGGGACAATACGATGCCATTGTAATAGCTGCTGCCGGATTGAAAAGATTGGGGAAAACACTGACGGAAAGTGCATACCTGTCTGTATCCTCTTGTCTGCCTGCCATTGGACAGGGAACAATTGCTCTTGAATGTAAAAAAGAAGATCAGGAAACCATCTCCTTGTTAAGATCCATAAATGATAACAATACCGAAATAGCAGTTAAAGCCGAAAGAAGTTTTATGATTACAATCGGAGGTGGTTGTAAATATCCATTGGCTGCTTATGCTGAAATAAACGGGGTACTAATTAATCTGTCAGCAATGACAGGAAATCTGAACCCTTTTAAAATCCATCGGATCTCCAATCAATCAACCATAATAAATGCCGAAGAACTGGGAAAAACGCTTGCTGAAAGAATGATAACAGAAGCCGGAAAAATGGGCATTAAAATGTCTGACTATAAATGAATACTTTAGAAAATAAAAAAATAATAACAACAAGACCTCTTTCAGATCAGGATAACCTTAAAAATGCTTTATCCGGCAAGGGTGCTACAGTTCTTGATTTCCCGATGATTGAAATTAAACCCGCTGAATTATCTGATGATCATAAAAAAATAATAAAAGCCATTGATGCCTTTCATTGGCTTATTTTTACAAGCAAAAATGGAGTGTCTCATTTTTTCAGGATCATAGATAATGACAATCTTAAACAACCAAAAATTGCCGTTATTGGAGAATCAACAGCCAAAGAAATTTTTAAAAACAATCACACCCCTTTTTTTGTTTCTACAGGGATTACTTCAGAATTATTTTTAAAAGAATTAAAAAATAACAGGATCAAAACCGGAGATTCCGTTTTGCTTATTTTGGGAGAACTGGCAGACAACACCCTGGAAAATGGATTGGCCGGACTGGCTACAATTCAACGATTAAATGTATATAAAACCATAGAAACCGTGTCCTATTCAGAAACGATTGTTGAAATGATCCGGGAAGATAATTACAATATGATTATTTTTACCAGTCCTTCGGGATACAGAAATTTTTCCAGAATAATGAACGAAAATAATATCCATAAAAATTACAGAATAGCATGTATTGGTAAAACAACCCATAAAGAAGTTCTAAACCATGGACAAAAACCATTGCTCGTTTCTTCAAAACCCAATGCTGAAAATTTTGTAACTGAAATCGAAGCGTATTTTTTGAAAAAGTAATTATGATCAAATATATTTAATTATGGCTTTCCCCGTTAGCAGATTACGCAGATTGAGAAAAAATCCGATTTTACGGACTATGATTTCTGAAACTACCGTGCGTGTTGATGATTTGATTTTGCCGCTTTTTGTTTGTCCGGGAGAAAATAAAATCACACCGATACTGTCAATGCCCGGTCATTCGCAAATGTCTGTTGATGTTATTGTAGAAGAATGCGGCCGGATCCTTGAAACGGGTGTTAAATCAGTACTCCTTTTTGGTATCCCCGAAACCAAAGATGAGCATGGATATGTTGCTTGTAAAGAGGATGGAATTGTTCAAAAAGCCATCAGGGCCATCAGGGAAAAATTCCTCAATAATATCCTGATTGTTGCCGACGTCTGCAATTGTGAATATACAACACATGGACATTGTGGAACAATTGTGGATGGTGATGTGGACAATGATCTGACATTGGAAACTTTAGCCATGCAATCGTTATCATTGGCAAGAGCCGGTGCCGATGTTATTGCTCCGAGCGATATGATGGATGGCAGGGTTCAGAAAATAAGAAAAGTACTCGACGAAAACGGATTATATAATATTCCCATCATGTCCTATGCTGCAAAATATGCATCCGGATTTTATGGCCCCTTCCGGGAAGCAGCCGGTTCGGCACCAAAATTCGGCGACCGGAAAACTTACCAGATGAATCCCTGTAACTCGGATGAAGCAATGAGAGAAATTGATTTGGATATACAGGAAGGAGCCGATATTGTTATGATAAAACCTGCTTTAAGTTATCTTGATATTATCCACAGAGCAAAAGATACTTTTAATATCCCGATAGCAGCTTACAATGTCAGCGGTGAGTTTTCTATGGTGAAAGCAGCAGCAGCCAATGGATGGATAGACGAGGAAAAAATAATGATGGAAATCATGACATCAATCAAACGCGCAGGCGCTGACATTATCATTACCTATTTTGCAAAAGAAGTGGCTACCATTTTAAACCGATCCAAATAATCATTCAGATGAATACTGTCCGGAGCAAGTCAGCCTTTAAAAAGGCCATTCAAATAATACCAGGAGGCGTAAATTCTCCGGTAAGAGCCTTTAAAAGTGTCGGGGGAGATCCTATTTTTATCAGCAGTGGAAAAGGTTCTAAAATAACCGACATTGATGGAAATGATTACATTGATTATATTGGATCATGGGGACCTCTGATCCTAGGCCATGCTTTTGAACCCATTACCGAAGCCGTAAAGAAAGCCGCTGAAAAGGGAACTAGCTATGGTGCACCAACTCTTCAGGAAACAGAAATGGCTGAACTGATTATTGAGTTGGTACCTTCCATTGAAATGGTTCGAATGGTCAATTCGGGTACCGAAGCGACCATGAGCGCTATACGATTAGCCAGAGGCTTTACCGGAAGAAACAAAATATTAAAATTTGCCGGATGTTATCATGGACATGGCGATAGTTTTCTTATAAAAGCAGGATCAGGCGCTATTACATTAGGTCTGCCCGATAGCCCCGGTGTACCTGAAAGCATAGCCAAAGATACTCTGATTGCCGATTACAACAATTTAGCCTCAGTAGAAAAAAATTTTGATGCGTATAGAGATGAAATAGCTGCCGTCATTGTTGAACCTGTGGCAGCCAATATGGGTGTTGTTTTGCCTGAGAAAGGATTTCTGGAAGGTCTCCGGAAAATAACACAAACACATCATTCTTTGTTGATCTTTGATGAAGTAATTACCGGATTTCGTTTAGCCAAAGGCGGTGCGCAGGAATATTACGGAATAATGCCCGATCTTACTACATTAGGGAAAATTATTGGCGGCGGATTACCGGTTGGTGCTTATGGCGGGAAAAAAGAAATCATGAAGATGCTGGCGCCTGCCGGACTTATTTACCAGGCCGGAACATTATCGGGCAACCCATTAGCCATGGCAGCAGGTTTGGAAATGCTTAAAACAATTATCAAAATCCCTGCATTTTACAGCGAACTTGATAGGAAAGCATCAAAACTTGAAAAAGGATTAAAAGATAATTTGTCAAAAACAGGACATAAAGCTGTTATCAACAGGGTAGGTTCTTTGATCACTTTATTTTTTAATGACCTCCCCAAAATAGATACTTTCGAAGCTGGACTGAAGTCTGATCAGGCAAAATATGCACGATATTTCCATTTAATGATCGAATCCGGTATATATCTGGCTCCTTCGCAATTCGAAGCAGCATTTGTATCATACGTTCATTCCGATGAAGATATTGAAAGAACCATTGAAGCCAATCTGAACGCTCTTAAAAAATTAGATTAATGCCTGATTCAGTATTTATAGACACTATAAAAGGAATAAAGCGGGAAAGACCGCCGGTGTGGTTTATGCGACAAGCTGGCAGAGTGCTTCCCTCGTATCTTTCATTAAGAGAAAAATATTCTTTTCATGAAATCATGCACGATCCCGAATTAGCTGCTGAAGTCACTTTGCTTCCCGTATTTGATTTGGACGTAGATGCTGCTATTCTTTTCTCAGATATATTAGTCATTCCCGAAGCTTTGGGTATGAAGCTTCATTTTTCAGATAAAGGACCGGTTTTTGAAACACCATTATCCCATTTGACCAATCCTGTTTCAGGTCTGAATCCTGAACCCTCGAACCTAAATCATATATACAAGACCATTGACATCATTAAAAACAAAAAGTCAATCGTTCAACCGTTAATAGGATTTTGTGGTGGACCCTTCACCCTTTTTTGTTACATGGTTCAGGGAAACAGTACCCAGCCTGATTTTCCCGAAGCCATCCATTTATTTTACAACGATCCGAAAACAACAGCGGCTATTTTTGAAATCATTACAGAATTGTCAGTAACCTATGCTACAACACAGGCAATTCATGGCATAGATACATTTCAGTTATTTGAGACACATGCAGGACTTATTCCGTCCGATTGCTATATAGAAAAAATAGTACCCTATGTAAAAAGAATTACAAAAGCCGTAAGGAGCAAAAACATACCTGTTATTTTTTTCCCTAAAGGACTGGGAAACGGGTTGTCCAAAATCAATGCTGATACAGCCGATTTTATAAGTATTGACTGGCAGTTCCCATTAGAGGAAGCCAGAAAAATGATTGATCAGAAAACCGGCATCCAGGGAAATCTGGATCCAAGAATTTTATCTGTAACCAATCCTGATATACTGAAAAAAGAATTGGAAAAGTTTCTTCCCTTCGGTCAACGGGAATCAAACTGGATCTTCAATACAGGTCACGGTGTGTCTCCCGACAATACTTTTGAAAATGTAAAATTTGTTGTGGACTGGATCAAAAGCACAAACTGGCATAGAAATTAAAATGATGGAAATATCATCCTTGTTTCTAGAAAAATATAACAAGCCGGGACCGCGATACACAAGTTATCCCCCGGCAACAAGTTTTCATTCGGATTTTAAAAAAGATGATTTTATTAAATCATTAATCCTGTCGAACCACGAAAAACCGGAACATATTTCAATTTATGTGCATATCCCGTTTTGCCCGCAACGCTGCTTCTTCTGTGGTTGTAATACCACTGCTTATGAAAATGATGAAACCATCAGAAGATATATTGATTGTATTTTAAAAGAAATTGATACCATTGCTCAATATATAGATAAATCCCGTATAGTAACTCAAATACATTGGGGAGGCGGAACACCAAATTCAATCCGGTTGAATCTGATTAAAGAAGTGATGGATAAAATAAAATCATATTTTTCAATTAGTGCAAATTGTGAAACAGCTATCGAATGCAATCCTGCTTATCTTGAGTTGGAAAACATTGATGAACTAGCAGCGATGGGTTTTAACAGGATAAGTCTCGGGATACAGGATTTTGATGAAACCGTTTTAAACGCGGTTAACCGTAAACCATCTAAACATCCTATTGAAAAAGTTATTGAACGGATACAGAAAAATAAATTCAAAGGATTTAATTTCGATTTAATATATGGATTACCCCTGCAAACATTAGATAGTTTTAAAAAAAATATTGAAAAAGCCATCGCGTTATCACCTGATAGAATCGTCACCTTCTCGTATGCACATGTTCCCTGGTTTAATGATTTGCAAAAAAATCTTGAGAAATATAAACTCCCCATACCCGAGGAAAAACTTAACATGCTGGTCAATGCCATCAATATGATCACTCAACATGGGTATGATCCTATTGGGATGGACCATTTTGCAAAGCCATCGGATGATCTTTCCATTGCAAAAAGAGAAAACAAACTTCACCGGAATTTCCAGGGTTATTGTACCAAAGATACAACGGGACAAGTTTACGCTTTTGGCGCTTCATCCATTTCTCAATTATATAGCGCTTACAGTCAGAATGTGAAAAATTTGAATCTGTATATTTCTAAAATCGAAAGCGAAGGATTAGCCGTTGACAGAGGTTATCGTATTTCTCAATCAGAAAAGATCATCAGAGAAGTGAATAACGAAATAATGTGCAATGGATATCTTGATTTTGCTGACATCGCGATTCGTTTTAAAACTACTGCTCAGGAAATAAAAAATATTGTCGCTTTCGATCCTGCCAGACTGAAGCCTTTTGAGGAAGACAACCTGATTCAGGTTTCGGACAATAAAATACGGATTAATGCCGATGGAATGCTTGTAGTCAGGAACATCGCCATGATATTTGATCCTTTATTGAATATTGGAAACTCTCAATTCTCAAAAACCATATGATCAATAAAAAAAAATGTGATGTTGTTGTAATAGGAGCCGGATTAACAGGTCTTACAACTGCTCACTATCTGAAGAAAGCAAATAAAAATTTTATCGTCCTTGAGAAAGAAAACAGACCGGGCGGTGTGATTAATTCTGTTTCCGGACAGGGATTTCTTTATGAAAAAGGTCCGAACACCGGAGTAATAGGAAATACAGCCGTAGTGGAACTTTTCACAGATTTGTCTGAGTTGTGTGAGGTAGAATTAGCAGATAATACTGTAAA
>Ga0182030_10002556_pt1 | contig 38697 bp, 31 predicted proteins | sample 812S3MmetaG_FD_121299 | JGI IMG/M metagenome (GOLD analysis project Ga0182030, IMG submission 121299) | Permafrost microbial communities from Stordalen Mire, Sweden - 812S3M metaG (Illumina Assembly) | ecosystem: Environmental > Terrestrial > Soil > Wetlands > Permafrost | place: Sweden...
ATTTTACATTCTCCGGCCCAAATCGCGACCCGAATCTCAGATTTTCGGAGCCCGGCGGGTACGCGGCAATAATCCCCTGCTCCTGTGATAAATTAGAAATCGACCCAGGGAATGCCGCGAAAGCTCGGCCGGTATGTCTGCCAAAGTTGAGCATCAATCGGAGAGCGGCTTGCCATCTGCCCCAAAATTGTCCGTGATCGTGCCGTTCTTCAACGAGGAAGACAGCATCGATCCCATGTATGCGGCCATCGTCGCGGCGGTCGAGCCGCTGCGGATTTCGTTCGAGATGGTATTCGTCGATGACGGCAGCCGCGACGGCACGGCTGCGCGGGGCGAAGAGATCGCCAGGCGGGATTCGCGCGTTCGGTTCGTCAAATTCCGGCGCAATTACGGGCAGACCGCGGCCATGGCGGCCGGCATAGAATATGCTCAAGGCGAGATTCTGATCACCATGGACGGCGATCTGCAGAATGATCCCGCCGACATCGAGCACTTCCTGGCAAAGATGAGCGAGGGCTACGATATCGTGGTCGGTTGGCGGCACAAGCGGCAGGACAAGCTGGTCACGCGCAAAATACCGTCGAAGATCGCCAATAGGCTGATCGGCAAGGTAACCGGCGTCCCGATCACCGACAACGGCTGTTCATTGAAGGCATTTAGAGGGTCGCTCATCAAGAATATTCCCCTGTATTCCGAGATGCACCGCTTCATTCCGGCAATGGCCTCGATCGCCGGCCCCAGAATTGCGGAAATCAGGGTTCGTCACCACGCCCGGCAGTTCGGAAAATCGAAATACGGCTTGTCGCGCGTCTACAAAGTGCTGCTGGATCTGATGGTCATCAAGACGGTGGCATCGTTCACGTCGCGCCCGTTGCTGTGGTTCAGCTTGTTATGCATTCCGCTCACGCTGTTCGGATTCGTCGCGTTGGCGGCCGGTCTCGCCAGGTGGCCCGTGGACGGATTCGTGTCGATCCCGCTGGCCGGCGCGGGCCTCATTTTTCTCATGGCCGCAGTCACGCTCATGGCGAGCGGGACCCTGGGCGAATTGGTGTATAAGCTGGGCGACGTGCGCCCCGAGAACTTTGCACGCCTATCCAAGAGAGCGGTCGGCGGCAACCCGATCGTCTCCGTCGTCGCATCAAAAGGGATTCATCCATGACTCTCAGTCACGCGGGGTCGATTGTCTCGGTTATCATACCGGTTGGCGACCGGCAGACGCCCATTGCCGAATTGTTCGCTGAATATAAGGCGGGTCTTCAGTCATTGCGGACCCCCTATGAGATCATCTTCGTCATCGACGGCCCGCAGCCAGCCTACGAAAGCGCCCTCCTGCGCCTGACGGCGGCGGGAGAGCCTCTGACCATAGTTACTTTGACGCGCCGCTTCGGCGAAGCTACGGCATTGATGATCGGCTTCGAGCATGCTTGCGGTGCAATCATCGTGTCCTTGCCCGCGTACCTTCAGGTCGCAGGAAGTGAAATCGGCAAACTGATGACGGCGCTGGACACGGCGGACATCGCGGTCGGATATCGCGAGCCGCGAGCCGGTGGATGGTTCCAGTCGCTTCGTCGAAATGCGTTCCACGGGCTTCTGCGGTTCGTGACGCGGCTGCAATTTCGCGATCTCGGCTGCAACGCGCGTGCGTTCAAGCGCAAGATCCTGGACGAAATTCACCTGTACGGCGATCAGGACCGCTTTCTGCCGGTGCTGGCCGAGCGGCAAGGGTTTCGAGTGGCTGAAGTGCCCCTTCGCCAGGCCACGGATCGCCTGCGCCCGGAGGCCTACAAACCGCGCAGCTATTTGCGCGGTTTCCTCGACATATTTACCGTGTTTTTTCTGGTGCGCTTCACCAAAAGGCCGTTGCGCTTCTTCGGAATGGTCGGCTTGGTCATTTTGTCGGTCGGCGTCCTGGAACTGGCATACCTGATCTTCGAGAGAGTGTACTTTCACAGTCCGCTCGCGGACCGGCCCGCGCTGCTCCTGGCGGCGTTGTTCATCGTGCTGGGCGTGCAGATTTTTGCCTTGGGGCTGCTCGGCGAATTAATTATTTTTACGCATGCCGGCGGATCCAAAGATTATCAAGTCGATCGAGTGATTCATTACCCGGGGCCGGCTTCGGATCGCGCGGAGCTGTCGGAGGCTGGTATGAGACCGCGCGAGACGGAACACTCCCGGGTGATCTCTCTTTAGGCCACCAAGCCTGCGGTTACAGGCCGCGATCCTTCAAGCGTTGCGCCACGATGAGGGATCCTTCGCCGGTGAAATGTTCGGCGTCCGGATAGATCGGAAGCCCCTGATCGTCGGTCGTGAGGCAGGCGCTTTGCCGGCACAGCAAATCCAACATGGAGATGTAATTCGCGCCCGCATTCCGCGCCACCTGTGCCAATTGTGCATCCAACTGCCGGAGCGAATAATCCCAGTGGCTGTCCGCGGCGTTGGGTTTCCCCTTGCGAGCGCCGATGATCATGAGGCGGGGCAACGGGCCGTCATAGATGGCGACCGGCCCCAGCACGGTCGCCGCGATGTGCCTGTCTTTGAGCCACAGCAGAGTCGCGGACAGTCTCGGCATCTCCGCCGCCGTCCAGCGGGCCGAGATGACCACCTCATCGACGGAGTGCGCGATCAGAAATTTCTGAAATATACCGTCCATCAAGCGGGTGCAATACGATCTCTCCCCCAGACTGTGCGCCACGGTGGGGTAGCAGTCGGCCGCGGTGGCCTGCAGAAAATTGATCGCGGGAAATGTCGCGTCCAGCCCGTACCACAAGTCGGCGGCATGGCTGTCCCCCAGGAGCAGGTAGTTCTTCTTCGTAGCGGCGAGACTCAGGCACTCAGGCGCAAAATCGCTCCGCTCGCTGGAACTGATGAGGAAACACCGATGGACCCGGTAGTAGCGCCTGCCGTGGTAGCTCAACACCGCAGCGATGCGCAGTTCCTGATCCGAATAGCGCGCGGGGAATCCGCCCGTGCTCCAGCCGACGATGCCGGCACCCGCGATCACCGCGGTACCGGCGGCCGCAATCCGCATCAGGGTGCGGCGCGACGGCCGCCACGGGCCGGTGCGGAACGGCTGCTCGATAAATCGCCAGGACAAGGCCGCGATCGCGAAGGAAGCGCCGATGACGGCCAGATTTTGAATTCTTCCTGATTGGCCCGGCACCAGCGTCAGATATCCGCCCCGTTGCAGCACCGTAATAGGCCAGTGCCAGAGATATAGGGAATAGGAAATCAAGCCGACGAATACGATCGGGCGCCACGATAAGATCCTGCCGACCCAAGAGGGTCCGTCCCGGCCGGAGAGAATGATCAGGGCGGCGCCCACGCAGGGGGGCAGCGCCAATAACCCCGGAAACGGCAGATCGGGACTCAACAAACATACGGCGCCCCCAATCAGCGCGATGCCAAGGATCGACAGCGCGTTTCTGGCGGCGGCGCCGAGCGGCGACGAAACGATATTGAGCGCGAGCAGGCTGCCGAGCAGCAGTTCCCATGCGCGCGTGTGGAGCCAGTAGAAGGTCGCCACCGGATGAGTGAACGCGCCGACAGCGCTGATCGACAGCGACACCAGCGCCGCCCCGGCCGTCAGCAGCAGAACATGTTTGCGGTGGAACCGGTACATCAGATAGAGACAGATGGGCCAGAGAACGTAAAACTGCTCTTCGACCGCCAGCGACCAAGTGTGCAACAGGGGCGTCGTCAATGCCGTGCCGTCGAAATAACCGGCGTGCAGCCAGAAATAAATATTCGACACCGACGCCGCCGCGGCCAGCAAGGTCTTCGAGAATTCGGCGAATTCGTCCGGTAGGCTGACGGTGAAGTAAACGGCGGCCGTGGCCGCCAAAACGGCAAGCAGTGCGGGAAGTATTCTTCGCACACGCCGCTCGTAGAATCCGAGTATCGAGAAACGGCCCTGCTCGATGTCGCCGATCAGCACCTGGGTGATCAAGTAGCCTGATATGACGAAAAATACGTCCACGCCCACGAAGCCGCCGCGGATGGCGTGCACCCCAAGGTGGTAGATCACGACCGGCACGACCGCAACCGCGCGCAGGCCATCGATATCGGATCGGTACGCAGCCGGTTTCCCGCCCATTTCTAGCGGTTCAGCAGCCACAATGCAGTCCCTGCATAGGCGAGTGCACAGGCGACTATCTGGTGGTCGGTGAACACATCCCTGCTGGGGTTCTCGCCCCTGTTATGCCGGTGCAGGAGAAACAAATAGCGGAACAAGCCGAACAGCACGAACGGCAGGGTATAGATCAACTTGTCGGTGTGATGCAGCTCGATGGTTTTCATGTCGAGCGTGTACAGCCCGTAGCTCAAAACCGTACCGGTCGCGGTAATGGACAAAAACGTGTCCAGCAATTCGGGGGAGTACACGTCCAACACCGGCCGGCGGGTGTGCACTCCGGCGGCATCCGCCCACTCGGCGCGCCGCTTGGCGAATCCGAGGAACAGCGTCAAGAACATTCCGGTGAGCAATAGCCACCCCGACGGTGCGATGTGAATTCCCCAAGTTCCGGCCAAAATGCGCAGCATGAACCCCGAGGCGATGCAGAAAACGTCGGTCACCGCTTGATGTTTTAGCTTAAGCGAATAGGCGATATTGATGGCGAGATAGACGAGCACCAGCAGCAGCACGCGCGGGTCCGCAGTCCACGCTGCCAGCACCGAACCGCTCACGCACGCGGCAGCCGCCGTAAATCCTTGAAACGGCGTTAAGGCGCCGCTGGCCAACGGTCTCGAGCGTTTGGTCGGATGCTTTCTGTCCGATTCACGGTCCAAGTAGTCGTTGACGACGTAGACGCTCGAGCCCATCAGGCTGAACGCAACGAAGGTCAGAGCCATGGCCTGAAGCAGCGGCCCGTCATGCAGGCGCGCCCCGAAGATCACGCCTGCGCAAACAAAAGTATTCTTGACCCATTGTTTGGGCCGCAACAAGCGTGCGAGGGCGGGCAGATTCGGCATCATGTCAGGGCTGCTCCTCTCGGGTGCGGCAGAACCGCCGGCGAATCACGGCGGCCCAGCCGAAGCACGTCAATATGGCCCATGCGAACTCTCCCTGCGATCGCAGCCTGGAGGGCGCGTACGCGACAACCTGCGAAGTCGCCAGCACGTAGATCGGGACCGCCAGAAGAAACGCAAGGCACCAACGCTGCTGCAAATCATTTTGCGGATCCTTCATCGGAGAATTGCGGCGTAGCAGAAGCACGTACGCGATTGCCACGCCCAGATTAACGAGAGCAAATCCCGCCGCGCCGAGCACACCGGCCGCAATGGTCCCCGGCGCGATCCTCCAGCCCTGCCTCAGCATGGCGACCGGCCCATGGTTGGTGAGCTGCGCCCGCCAACCGAGAACCGGGTCCTGCAGCCGAATTCTCTCCTCCGCGCCGAAGCCGAGTAGATCGACGTAGAGGCGGCCTATTCCCGAGTCCGTCACCAGGACCAGCGTGTTCTTGAAATAGAGATTTGCAAAACCCTTCGGATGGGCGGCCACATAGTGAAGATATTGCGGCAGCGTCAGCCGCGTGGGGAGCCACTCGGGCGCTTCTCCGTTCGGCGCCGCGACACCTTCGCCCAGGAGCACCTTCGCCGTGCTCTGCGAGAAATTGAGGCCGAGATCCTGGGTGGACTGCCCCGGTCCGAACTTGCCCGTGTGGATGAACATGAAAAAGCACCACAGAAGGAGGGGCAGGAGTCCGCTGAGAACGAAAACTCCGGTTCGCCAGGAACGCAGGCGGGTATGGTCCAATGCGCCCAACAATCCGGCCGCTACCAGCGGCAGCAGTACCAAGGCGGGGCGGACGAAAGCGGCCATTCCCATGCATAGTCCCGCGATCGCCCATCCCCAGGCGGCGCGCGGACGCTGCAATGCGCGAAGCAGCAAGGCGGTGCCGAAGATCAGAAACGGATTGGAGATCGCCTCGGATAAAAGCTGGTGGGGGAACGCGATGCTTTGCGGCAGAAGCGCGAACAGCAAGCCGCCGGCGATCGCAATGTTCCTGGAGCGAAATGCGCGCCACGATATGTAGGTCACGCAAACAGCGGCGCCGACGGCCAACAAAACTTGGAAACTTACCACCGCCATCGGGCCGCCGAGGGCATACAAGGCGGCGTGAATGCCATAGTCGCCGACGATTCCTTGCTTCACCAGGCAGGCGAGGAAACCAGAATAGTCATGGCTCGATTCGATCAAATTACGCATCGCATGAAAGCGCTGCGAGGCCCGGTCGGCGCGGAAGAAGCCGGCCGCTGAGGTGGCATCGAAGAACAATAATGCCGAATGCAGAATTGCGGCGGCGAGCCCCACGATCCAATAGGGAATCGCCGCCGGCAGAGGAGCAGCCGCCGGCCGATGGCGCGCGATGTCGTCGGCGGCCATCAGCGATCGACCCGCTGGATCTGCCACAAGGAGTTCCTCTTGACCCACGCATTGAGGCCTTTCAAAAGCGGCGTTTCGACGAATTTATACACGGCTAAGCCGGCGAGGGCGCTCAGCACGACCCCGGCTATGCCGCACGCCACCAACATGAGTGCGCTGAACTCGAATCGCCTCATCAGCATGCCGATCGCCGTCATGACAAACCCGTGAAAGAGATAGATTGCATACGAGGCGTTTCCCAGTTGCAAGAGCCAACTGGGCGGCGACCACGGTGTTGCCGCCGTCGCGGCCACGATTGCAAAGGCCGGCAGTCCCCAAAATAGCACCCGGGTCATGCTTTCATCGGTGTCGTTCGGAGCGAGGAGGATGAAAATAATCCCGCCAAGCACGAGCCCGACTCGGACAGCAGGAGAAAGCGTCAAGCCTCTGGCCATCGCGGCCGCCATCCACAGGCCGCACAGGAATTCGAGCAAAATCGGATCCACCAGACGCAGGGGCGCCGGCCACCCGGACGATCTCCACAGGCCGGCGAAGGCAAGCAAGCCGATGGCCGTGCTCAGGAAACCCAGCAGCGGCGCACGCAGTGCGAGCGCTGCCGTGAAAAGAACGTAGAAGAACATCTCGAAATTCAAGGTCCAGCCGACCCACAGGACGGGATAAATGGAGCCGTCCAGGTTCTTGGCCGGAATAAACAGATAAGACGCCGCGGCGTGCCAGGGATCGAAACGGGCGTGTACGGCAAGAACGGGTATCGTCAGCAACACCGCGAGCTTCAGCGACGTCGCAATCCAGTACATTGGAACTATCCTGGTCAGGCGCCGGCTGAGAAAATCCCGCCAGTTTTGCGAACGCCGGCGATAGTAGGTGATACCCATGACAAGACCGCTGATGGCAAAGAATATGTCGACTCCGGCCTCGCCAGGCTTCCATACGAGCGACGGCGGCAAATTGTCGACGCGATCCACTGCCACCCGCGTTACGTGATAAACCACCACCATGAGGGCCGCGACGGCCCGCAGAGCCTGTATGCCTTGCAGCCGATCCGCAGGCGCTCCCGCCGCCGCGCTGTTCAATTTTTCAATCATTGAAGAGGGTAGCCATGCACGAAAGTATACCGTCCCTCTCCCGACGTCGTGTCGTGGATTGGAGACTGCTTGTGCGCATCGGAGACCCTGCTAGCCTCCTGTTTGCGGCGCTCGGAATCGTGACTTAATCGATGAAAATGCGCTGCAGCGATCTGTAGAACGAGCGGCGCATCACGCTATCGTTCGGCGGCATCCGTCATCCTAGAGGAGCAAGATCTTCCATTCCGATGAGGTGGGTATGCTCAAGCCTTATAATCTTTCGATCGTATTCCTCGCCGCAGTGTTGGTCGGCGGGAATTTCCTGGCGCCAATTGCTGCGGCGGCCGCCCAGGCGCCCCCACCACCGACGAACGTCTGCGTCAACGGCCAGTGTCTTGCGTCGACGGCTGCCGGCATCAAGTGGCATCCCGGCCATTATGTCTGGTTGGATCCCCATAGCACGCAAACGGCGCAGTTTGCCGCCATAGACGCACTGTCGAACGAGACCACCGTTCAGGGCATTCAACTGCTGGCGAATTGGTCGGCGCTCGAGGGCTCTACGCCCGGAGACTATTCGAATGGCTTCAAGCTAGTCGATGCATTCTTGGCCAAGCTCGGTTCTTTGAAGGTACCGAAGCGTTTGATTTTGGGAGTGGTGGAACGGTCGTATGGAGTAAACCCCGCCGCCGGCACCAGTTGCGCCGATGCCGCGCACGGCTTTCTGCCGAGTTATCTGGCGTTGAACGCTGACGGTGGTTGCGTTATCGCGGCACCCGGGGCGGCGGGAAGTCTCGCGGTGACCGCACGTTTCTGGGAACCCGAGATCATGGACCGCTTGATCGCGCTCAGCCAGGCCTACGCGCAAAGATACGATTCAAACCCTCTATTCGAAATGTTCGTGGGCAATGGCGAGACTTCGGTGGCCGCGCCCGCTGGCAGCGGGTTCAGCTCGTCTGCCTATCTCACGCAACTCAAGCGATGGTTCGACGCCAGCGAGAAAGTCTGGCTGCATACTCAACTGCGGCTTGCTGCCAATTATTTCGGCTCCGATGCTCAAATGACGAGCCTGATAGCGTATGCCTCCGCGAACGGCGGCGTGATCGTCGGCGGCCCGGATCCGGAACTACCGCTGCCCAACGTGACGCGCACGGTTCAGTCGAACGAATTGTTTCGAGCTGCACAGGGAAGCGGTACCGATTTACGCGGAACGGTTCCATGGATCGGCGAGGTGCAAGAAATGGGATTGGGCGTGAAATACACTCAGACCCCAGCGGATATTTTTAACTACTATTCGAACGTCATGCACGCCAGCTACATGGTCTGGTTGAGAAACGGTTGGGTGGGTGGTCCGCCTCAAATGTGGAGTACCGGCATTCTCCCCTTCATCCAGTCGATCAACGGAAAGGTTTACAGCAGCGAGTGCCCCGCAATCTACCAGCAGCGTTGTAATACGAATTGAGGTGCTGTCTGTCGTGAACGACAGATTGTGAATGTGTTTGGATCATAGTTAACTGTCTTTTAGTAAGGGCTTACCCGTCGCGAGGCGTGGGACGCAAAGCTTCCGGTCTGCAAGCGGCAGATAGCGGGGTTACCGCAAATAGCGCGTTAGCTATTGTTGTGATCTTGTATCTATTTGCCGCCGCGCAGCCCGCGTGAACAACGCAATTGAGGGCAGCGGCTATGACGACGATTATTCGGTTTTATTTTTCCGTGATTCTAGTTGCGACATTCGCGGCGGCACTCGGGGCTTGCGGCGATGGCAGCGGCGATTCGACCGCAACATCGGCGCCCAAGAGCGGCGGCTCTCAGGTGTCCGTCAGCACTCCCAAGATGGAGATCGGCGGCGTCCCCGCCGATTCCATCGTCGTCGGCAAGATTTACGAATTTCATCCCACGATCAGCGCGGCCGCCGGTGCGAAGCCGACCTTCACGGTCGCGAATCAGCCGCGCTGGACCGTGTTCGATCCGATTTCCGGAAAACTCTCCGGTACCCCGGTAGTCGCCGACGTCGGCGTCTACTCGAACATTTCGATACACGCAGTCGATGGCGTTGCGAGCACTACGCTTGCGGCCTTCTCGATCAGAGTCCAGCCTGCGTCGGGTACCACTCTCGACATTGCCGGAACTCCGGCGGTCAAGGTCACGACCGGTCTCCTGTATAGTTTCCGCCCTACGACGTCCAACGGCAGCGGCGCACCGCTGAGTTTCGCCATTTCCAATAAGCCCGCTTGGGCGCAATTCAATACCTCCAGCGGCGTTCTCTCGGGAACCCCGGCCGCCTCGGACGCGGGCACCTACGCGCAGATCGCGATCACGGCGAGCGCCGGCGGCGAAAGCGCCGCTCTGGCACCGTTTGCAATTACTGTCGCGTCCGAAGGTTCCGGCGTCGCGACGGTTACGTGGCTGCCCCCCAGCACCGCCGCTCAATCGTCGGATGGAGAGGTCGCCGGCTATCGTCTGTACTACGGAACGAGCCCGGCGGAAATGACCCAGGTGGCCGATATCCACGACGCTACTTCGATCAGCTACGTTGTCGATGGCCTTGGGTCCGGCCTATGGTTTTTCGCGATGGCATCGTATGACGCCGATCAGGTGGAGAGCGTGCGTTCGTCCACCGTGTCGGTCGCCCTGTAGGCGCGCGACGCGGCGGAGGTTCGGCGCGCATGGTCGAGCTTCAGCGCCACCCTCCGCGCGCAAATAGCACCGGTAAAATACCAGTAGAGATAGCTCATGGAGGGAAATTGATAAGAGACGTTGTAGACTGTCGCCAAGATGAATATCGCGATCACTCCGGTCCAGCCAACCGCTAGCGCGCCGGTGAGACCCTCATCCGCGCGTGCGACCGCGACGCAATCTGAAAACATCAGCCAGTAGAGAAACCCGATCAGGATCAGGCCGCACACTCCGAGCTCGATGAGAAAAAAAGCGAACGAAGTGGTAAGAAGGCTGCGAAACAAACGATAGTAGGACCCTTCGAAATTGATTCCCAGATTGGACGGCGACGCGTTTCCCAATCCCAGTCCGAAAGCCAAGTCGACGGGATCCCGCGCCAAATAGGCGGTCGGGATCATGATCGAGTCGCCGCGCCCGGCGAGCTTCGTTCCGCCGATACCGCCGCCGGTATGCCGGCCGTGCGCCACCAGATACTTGTCGATCTCCTGAGTACTCGTGAAGAAGTCCATAATTTTCACCCTGTAGTGATTATGTTCTTCCAGCATGTCGTAAACCGGAACGAAAATTGCGCCGAACGCAACCAGGGCGATCAAGGTCATCACCGCGTAACGCAGCCGTTTACCTCGTTTCGCTCCGACTATCAAACTCACCAGAAGTCCCAAGGGCAGGAAAATTACGGTTACCTTGGTCTCATTGATGGTCGTAGGAAGCAGCAGCAGAAAAAAGAGAATAGTGAACCAGGTCTTGCTGATGCGCTGCTTCACCAGCAATCCGACCAGGATGAGCACTGCGCAGATGAGAAATATGGACAGTATTCCCGAATCCATGAGCGTCCCGCGGACGTCGTCGCCGGAGTAGCGGTCCGCACTGTAGATTATCCAGCGCTGATATCCCGCCACGGGCAGCTGCAGGAGCGCCAGTGCCAGCAGCAGCTTGAGTTGGATCCTGAGCTTGTCGTCCGTCGGCGGCAGCACGGCTGCCAGGAAGAACATGGGCAATGCCCGAAAATAGAACCTCATGCCGGTGATGACCGAGCCGCTGCCGGAGCCGCTCTTGATGATGCCGCATAGAATGACGACGGCCAGCGCTGCAAAAGCGAGCCAATATTTGGGTGCGACCAGACGGAAGCGATCGCGGGTGCCGACCACAAACACATACACGATGAGAACGCATGACAGCATTTCCGGCAGGAAATGCAGAAAAGGGGGCAGGTCGAAGGTCTTTACGAGGTACTCGCTCAGCGTGACGCAGCAGATAATCACCAGAATGAAGACGTGCATTTGGGGGATCCTGCTCAGTTCGACATGGCGGCGGGGGTATCGGCCCTGGCGGCAATGCTCAGGACGCCGCTTATTCCGTCCATCGAGGTATATGTGCGCGTCACGATCCAGCCCCGCGATGGAGCTTCGCGTCGAAGCCGCTCCTCGACGTCCGGGTACAGCGTGACATAGACGTGCCGGCGGGGGGTAACGAGCGGCCGCAACGAGTCTATTTGATACAATACGAGATGGTTGGTCCACCGCTCGGTGCGTCCATCCCGGCATATGTAGGCGTCATATCGATTGTCTTCCGTATCCAGGTAGAAATAGTCGGAGGGGCCGTACTGATCCAGGTTCGGAATACCGCTGACCACGGCATCCTCCGGCTGCACGTGCGCGGCGAGCCATGCGGCGACGCCGCGCATATCATTGCGGGGATAGTAGTGGTCGGCGCGCGCCGGCGACATGCCGAGACGGAAAGTCGCCGCAGCCGAATCGATGTGCGCGACTTGTCCGATTTGAAAATCCTCGCTGATGCCGAAACACAAGAGCGGCGCGGCCGCCAGGGCCAGAAACGGAATGCCCCTGCGGATACCTCGGTGGAGGCGATAGCGCTCCGCAAGATCAAGAATCGCCGAGACCGCCAGAATGACCAACAGAGGATATAGGAAAAACGTATATCGCGTCTCGATGCGCTCGGTCGGTATGGCAGCGACGGCGAGCAGCATCAAAAGCAACAGGCTCAGCAATGCTCCGACCGGCGTCAGGGGCCTGGCCGCGGCGGTAATTGATTTTGAAAACCAAAAAATCGCCGCCATGACGACGCCGACGGTCAAAAGCGGCAGCGCTCTTGCCCAGGGCCAAGCAATTCTGCGGTAGACGTCCGGGAAGCCGATCAGAAATTCGATCGATCTGCCGGCAGAGACGAGATCGAAGGCGAGCCAGAACATCAGAAGCATCGAAAGCGCAAATATGAATATCCGTCCGCGGCTCGATGCCAATTCATGCGGTTCGATGAGCCGCGTCAATAGCAGCAATCCGAGGATCCCTGCGACGGCGGAAAATGAGTGAACCAATGCCGCCAGCAAGACGAGCGAAAGTCCGATGAATGCCAGCCATCGGCTTCGCCATGACCAGATGAATCGAAGGGAGGCCGCCGCGATGCAGAGCGGCAGGAGAAATGCCAGGGCCCAAACGGGGTGCCGCCGCAAAGCCGAGACCCAAGCGAGCAGCAAGTGCAATTGACTCGAGCCGCCGACCGTCACCGCGGGATCGGCAGCGGCGGATCCCGCCGCATCGCGCAGATCACGGCTGGCAAGATAAAGCAGCGCCAACAGGAGCAACAGTCCAGCCATGCGACGCCAGTGTGCGGCGCTCAGGCGGCCGCGGTCGTGTGCGTGCACCACCGCCAACAGGTTGGCGACACCCAGCAGCACGCCGCCCTCCCAGGTCAGAATCCCGACGATGGACAGCACAACCAGCCAGCGCAGGGCTGTGGCGTTCCTGTCGACGGTGTAGCGTATGTAAAAGACCGCGTACCAGGCGAATACGGCCTGAAATGGCGCATACATCCTGCCGAACCGCGCCATTTCTATTTCCCAAATGGAGAGGAACAAGATGATGACCGTCAACCATCCGGCGAGCGATCCGTGAATGCGCTTGCCCAGCAGATATGCTGCCGGCAGCACGGCGAGACTCGACAGGCCCGCGACGGAGCGGCCCGCGAATTCCGGCGACGCTCCGCACATCCGCAATGCGGCAACGGCATACTGGTACAGCAGCCCGCGCGTATAGTAGCCGCCGCATGGGAAGCCCGGCAGGCCGGTCGCCAGCACATGATCGATCGAGCGGGAGATATAGAACTCATCGACGCCCAGGGGCCACGTGCCGATGCCTTTGAATCGTCCATACAATCCGATCAGCGCCGCGGTGGGCACCGCGAACAGCAGCAGCACGCGCAGCGATGCCGGTCGCACGTCGAAGAAACCCGCCATGTTATTCATTTCATGCGGCGCACGAGTTGCGATGGAGCAAACATCTCGGCATAGTCGTCAATGTCGCATACCCCCAACCTGAGCGTCCACAGAAACACGACAATATCCGGCATGAATATCATTCGAGAAGATCTGCGCGCGCAACGCGAAGGCCTGCTCGGCCTGGGATTCTGGGCCCTGCTCGTTTACCGTTTTGGGCATGCGCGATTCATGATCGGAAACAAGTTCATCCGCGCTCCCTGGACCATTGTTTACATAGTGTTGCACAAGCTCGTCGAAATATTCTGCGGGATCAGCATCGGCTCGCGTGCCAGCATCGGCAGGCGGCTGTCGATCGAACATCATGGCTGCATCGTGATTCATGGAGCCACCGTGATCGGCGACGATTGCCTGATCCGCCACGGCGTGACTCTGGGGAACACGGGACCTGACGATCGGTCGGGTGCTCCGCGGATCGGCAGCCGCGTGCACATCGGCGCCGGCGCCAAGGTGCTCGGCAGCGTCACTGTCGGCAACGACGTGATCATCGGCGCCAATGCGGTAGTCGTTCACGATGTTGCCGATCACTCGGTCGTCGGCGGCGTTCCCGCGGTTCTATTGAAAGCAAACGCATGAATGCGGGCGCGCTACCGCCCGCCCGCGGGACGGGCGGCATGGCTTCGGATCAATTCCTCCAGTCGGTGTGCGTTCGCGAGCGAATGATGTGCCAGGGCGTGTTCGAGCCCGCGCTTTGCATATCCTTGAAGAGTATTCGGATCGTCGATTAGCGTGCGCACCGCGGTTTCCAGGCCGGCCTCCGTCTGGGCGGCGACGCCCACCTTTTCCCGCGCCAATACATCGTCCGGATCCACGCTCAGACTGACGACCACGACATTGCGCAACCAAGCCTGGATGAAAGTATTGGGGAATCCTTCGTGAGTACTGGTATTGACGAAGATGTGCGAGCGGCCGAGCAGTTCGTTGACCTCCTCATGATCCAATTGTCCCCTATATTCGAGATTCTTCGCCGCCGCAATGCCCTGCATCAAGGGTTCCCGCCAAGCCGCGGCGGCCATTTTCGCGGCCGGGGCTCCCACCATGATAAAGCGAACGTCGCCGCGGGCACTGAACTTCGCCGCCAACCGGACGAATGCCTCCGGCTGCTTCCAGGGTTTGAGGTTCGCAATCCAGACCACGGTCAGAGGTCCGGATTTGTCGATGATCTCCGCCGCCGGGGGATGGAAGTTGGGAATCACCGCAGCGGCGGTTCGGCCGTAGTATCTTTCCAGCAGCTCCGCCTGATGACGGGTCTGCGCCACGATTGCGGTCGCGTTCCTGGCTGCATACTCGACGGCCCGTTTCTCGATCCGCTGGCGCACGATATTCCGTTCGGATACGAGCGAGCGCGGCGTCACATCTGTGTCGTGGGCCACGTGCCATATCAGCGGAACGGAGCGGCGTGTCGCATAGTAGGCGCAGACTCCGCTGTAACCGCAGGCGACCCGCTGATAGATTACGGCGGGCTCGATTTCACGCAGCCGCCGGTACAGCGAGAAGCCTTCCATCAGATACCCGAGCCGCGGCACGGGGCCGCCATCACCCACCCTGGAAACGGTGTAGCCGCGCGCTCGGTCGCGCGAATCGATAAAATGGGTCAAGTAGTGAACTTCGTACCGGTTGCTCGCGATCAAAGCGTCGATCAACAAGCCGATCTGGTATTCGGCCCCGCCGCCGTGTTCGAAGGGGTTGACGATGCAGATTTTCAGCATCAGCCCCCGACCATGCTCTGTAGCTTCTCTTCCAGTTCGTCGGCGATGACCTTGTATGCCCGATGTTCGAGAACGAAGCGACGGCCGCGCTCGCCCATGAGCCGGGCCAGATCGGGATTCCGCAGCAACTTTATTGCGGCGTCGGCAAATGCGCGCTCGTCGTACGCTACGCTATATCCGGCGCCGCTCGCGTCGATGATTCGCTTTTGTTCGGGGTGATCGTTGGCGACGACCGCTTTGCCCATTGCCATGTACTCAACCAGCTTGGTCGGAGAAGCAACTCGCAGAACCGGCGTCGGATATAGCGGCGATACGCAAATGTCCGCCTCCTGCGCGTACCGCAAGGCTTCCTGCTGCGGCAACTGCCCGACGAAAAAGACCGAGGACTCGAGATGAAGACGCGCAACTTCGCGGGCCAGTATCGCCTCGTCCGACGGGTGATCTCCGCGCCCGACGATATACAAACGTGCATCGGGTATGGCCGCTGTGACCAGAGCGAAGGCGCGGATGAGGAAATCCATCCGCCGTACCTTGTTCAGCGCTCCCAGATAGATGAGACTCGGCACCCCGCCGGGGATCAGCGTGCGCTGCTTGGATAGATCGGCGGCCGTGCACAGCGACGCGCTGACGCCCATCGGGACCGGGGTCATCTTCTCGAGCGGGATGCCGTGGGCGGCTACCTCCTGGCGCATTTGCTCGCTCTGCACGAATACATGATCCGCCGCCGGCAACAGGCAGCGATATAGCAGCCATTTGAAGCCCAACCCACGCAGCGTGTAGAGAAACGGATAACGCGCCACTCCATCCCGGGCGCTCAACAGGTAATGTTCAGGATAGGGATAGGAAAGCCAGTAAATGAATTTGGTGCGGTAGAGCCGGCTTGCCACCAGCGCGAAGACGCCGGACAAGAATTTATCCTTCACTTCGATCGCGTCGTAGTGGCCGGTTCGCAGGCGCGGGAATATTCTCAAATCATTGGCGATGCCGAGCACATGTTTCCTCACGCGGCTGAACAGCGAATTGCCCAAATCAGTGGCGCCCACCCAGGCTTCGCCGCCGCCCCAAGGCGTGACGTAGGCGCGCGGGCAGGCCGCCTCGCTTTGCAGAATCCAGTCGATGTGGTGACCGCGGCCGGCAAGCTCCGTGGCGAACAATACCGTGACGTCGACTCGGGTTGGCGGATAGGTGTCCGATGATACCACCAGCAGACGCAGGCGCCCGCGGCCGCGGGCTTGCGCGTTGGCGGGGGTCTGCTCTGCCGTATTCATACGACAGGCGCACCCACGATCCCGAGGATCTTGAAAAGCCGCGACTCCCGGCCCTGAAACAGGCGCTGCATCAGCTCGCGATCCGAATCGCAGAGAACCGGACTCCGAACGCCGATCAATGCGATGCATGCGAACACGGCCATTCCCATGATCAGCTGCAAAACCGGCGGTCCGGGCAGCAGCACCTTGAGGGAGTAGCAGATGCCGACTGCGCTGCCCCACATCGCTACGCTCAACGTCATGGAGACGCGGGCATTGAGCCACACGGCGCGCGAGCGGACATGCCACCAGACGAATATATTTTTGAGGGCCTGAGCGGAGCCGCTGGCGATCGCCGCGCCATACAGCCCGAGGTACGGAATCAGCAGCAGCATGGCGACGACGTTGTACCCCGCGAATATCTTGCTCAACAGCTGAATGTGCGCTTTCTCCTCGTATTGCGCGACCAGGGATACCGGAGTTGCAAAGCAGTTGATGGTCGAAAATGCGAGCACGACCGGAAGCAGCCAGGCCTGTTCGATGAATTTTCCGCCAAAAACGACGCGCACGATTTCCGAATGATAGGCGACAGCGAACGCCACCATCGGCCATTGCAGCAGCAGATTCGTGTTCAGAAGAAATGTGAAATATTGAGGCAGCCGCCATTCGGCATCTTTCGGTTCGACGGCGAAGAACATCGGCTGAATGATGTTCTCGAAGAGGCGTACGGGCAGGACGTTGGTCGCCATCTCGTTCAGGCGCATGTAAAAAGCGTAAATTCCCACGGACACCGCGTTCATGAACCCCGCAATGAAGAAATTATCCATGCGCGAATCCAGAAACAAGGTCCCCGCATCGTTGAAGTTGTTGTACAAGGCGTATTTGACCAGCCGCTTGCGTTCCTCGGGCGGCGGTTCATAGCTCTCGGCCGCCGCGCCGGCGATGCAGTGCCGGTGATAGGCCACGCGCAAGAACACGTAGACTATCGCGTACGCGATCGTGTCGGCGCACAGTGCGGTCCTCAATGTGAGCGCGCCGGCGGCGGCCAGCGCCGAATACCAGACGAGTTTGCCGAAGGACAGCATCGCGATCGATCCGACGCTGAATCTATGCAGCATGTGCGAGGCCATCGACAGCTGCAGGATCTGGCTTTGGAAGTGCAAAATCACCAGCACGCAGAGAATCTCGAACTCGATGCGGTAGGGGCCCAAGCCGAAGCGCGGCGCCACCTGATTCCAGACCAGAAGCAAGACGGCCAGGATCACGCAGTTCGTCGCGAGGCGCGCGTTGGCGACCCGCTTGACCAGCCACGCGCCGGCCGCAAACTTCCCCTGGCGCAGGTATTCGGGTTGAAAACGGCGCAGCGTCTGTTCGAGTCCCAGAGACGCCACGGTTCCGACGAGCGGAATGAACGAGTACAGCAAGTTGAAGGCGCCGAAGTCCGTCTTGCTCATGGCGCGCACGAGCACGATGTAGCCCAGGATCGTCGTCACCTGCGATATGACGCGGTAGGTGATCGTATCGAACAGGGAGCGGCGCGCCCGACCGCGGTCGTAGAGGCGCATTTAGGGGGACTTGGGCACGGGAGGAACGAGTCGGCCGAACGGCGGTCCAGTCGGCGGCTTAGCTCTTTTTGCGGCTGAAACTCGATTCCGATTCATAGGCGTAGTTGTAGTCGAGCGACGCATCAGCCGCGCGATTGAGCACCACGCCTGCGAGCGGGAATTCGGACAGCAGGTCCAATGCCTTCGCCAGTTCCGAGCGGTTGGTGAAGCCTTCCGAGGCCACGACCAACACGGCATCGATTTTAGGCGCCACCACCAACGCATCATCGGTCACCAGCACGGGCGGCAAATCGATGAGCACGATCGGATCTACCGTGCCTCGCCGGATGGTATCGATCAGCTCGTCGAATCTCGAACTTGAGAGCAATTCAGACGCATGCTCCGTCGTCGTAACGCTGCCGGCCACCAGCAGGTTTTCCGCTTCGACCGAGAAGAACAGATCCTTCAGGTTGCCGCCGTGCTCCAGGTAATCGCGAAGTTCGAGCGCCGGTTGCACACCCAATGCGCGGCACACGCTCGGATTTCGCATGTCCATGTCCAAAAGCACGATATCGCGGGTTTTCTCGCGCGCGAGGCTCAATGCCAGATTGATGACCGTGAGCGTCTTGCCGTCATTGGGGCCGGCGCTCGTGACGGCGATGGAGGTCCAACTGCCCGCCCGTGCCTTGTGCAGCAGGCGCGTGCGCAACATGCGGTAGGCCGCGACATATGCCTTGTCGTCGTCCGAATCGCTCGCCACCAGCAGGCGCCGCTCGCGGCAGGAGTCGTGCTCAATGGCCGCCGGATGTCGCGGGATGCGAAGAGCGGGATCGAGGGCCGAGGCCGGAGCCCGCGGCACGCGGTTTGGCTTCGCCGCGCCGAGCGCCGCTTCCGCCGCCGGCCGATGTTTCTTCAGTGCGCGCTCAATGATCGTCATGAATACCTTTGGATTGCACGGATAACTATCGGCGCAGCGACGATATTATCACAGCGATTGCGGCAAACGCGGCGATGGAATAGGCGGCTGCGAAGGAGGTCAACATAATTGCGCGCCGTCGGCGATCGCGCTTGTTCTTGATGAAAGGGATGCTCGCCAGCAACAGTGCGCCATCGGGAAGCAACAGGTCGCGCGACGTGCGGACGTTTTGGTCCATGCTTTCCGCCGAGGCCACGGCAATTCCCGTCAGTGCCGCGCCGATGACCAATCCGAGCAGTATGAGCCCCAATCGATTTGGAAATATCGGAGACCGCGGAACCGACGGCGGCCGCAGCATGGTGAACCGCTCGCCGCCCTGCGCGCTTTCGAACGTCTCCGCCAGATTGGCGCTTTGCAATTTGTCCTGAGTCTGCTGATATTCGTTCTGCAGTGCTTGCTTGCGGCGCAATATCTCGGACACCGCACGTTCCGCGGCCGGTGTCGTTTCTACGCGTGCCCGCAATTGGTCGAGCTTGGCGCGGCGCTGGGCGGCCAGTTGCTGCATCCCTTCGAGCGTGTTGCGCGCGCCCTTGAGCTCGGTTTGCGCCATCAAATACTGCGGATTGTTGGCAACCTGCGCGATTCCGCTCGAGTTGGTTCCCGCTTGTGCCATCAATGTTTCCAGGGCGCGCTTGAGGCGCTTGACCTCGGGATGATCCGGGGTATACCGCTGCTCGGCTTCGGTCAGCTTGGCCCTCACCGTTGCGACGTCCGTAAGATCGCCGGATTGAGTGATCAGATTCGGGCTGATTTGGCTGAGCTGCATGCTCAGCTGGGATTCCTTCTCCTGCGCGGTCAATATCTGCTGCTGCAGGGTATCGATTTGCCGCTGGGTATCCTCGATCATAGCCTCGTTGCGCGCCAAAGAGTCGGGCAGCGCATCGCCATATTGCCGTTTCATCGCGGCGAGCTGGGCATCGACATCGCGCATTTGCTGCATCACGTTGTCGGACTGCTTTTTCAGGAATCCAACGGCTTCGCCGGCGGCTTCGGTGCGCTGCACTTGGTTATAGGTCAAAAAGAGCTGTGCCAGCCGGATATCAATGGCGAGCGCGATTGACGGTTTGGGATTGTTGTAATGCAATGAAAATGCATTCGATTCAGCCTGCGGTTTCAGCGTCACGGGATCGATTCGCTCGATCGAAGTATCGTCGAGTATTTTCTGTGCCTTATCGACGGTGGTCATCGCCGGATTCAGGGGGTACGGGTCGATTTCCTTGACGATCCGCTGCAGACTATCGATGGTCAGCACTCGGCCTTGGACGACCTCGATTTGCTGATCCGAGTAGCTGATGACCGTACTTTCGATGATGTCTTTGGGCACCGAGGAGGGCTGCAGCATGATGGAGGCCGTGGCCTGATATTGCGGCGGCAGCCCGAAAGCCGCCAGGACGCAGATCAGGACGACCCCGGGAAGAATCGTAAACACATAAATGGAGCGGCGCTTGAGAGCACCCCAATAATCGCTGATTCCCGACGGTTGATAAGCTTCTGGAGCCATACTCTTTACCACTGCCGGCTCAATCCCTGATAGCCGAATCGGATGTACAAGCGATTATTGGCGGCACCATCCGGATCGGCCTGGTATTTCTGCCAAGTATATTGATATCCGCCCTGGACGAACCAAGTTCGGGCAATCATCCATTTGGCCTCCACCAACGACCGAAAGTAGTCCCGCCCGTTGCCGCTGAATGCGGAGGTCAGCGCGCGGTTTTTCAGCAGAAGCGCCGCCGTGGTGAATGAGAGACGCTGTGTCACATTGCGCCCATATTGGAATTGCAGCTGATTGTTGATATAGACGCTTCCGCCGCCGGACGGGGTAATGAGGCGGCTGAGATCGGCCCGGATCTGTTGTACTTCCGTCTTGTAGTCCACTCCCAAAGCGCCCCCCCAGGCATTGACCGATCCATCAATGGTCGGCGGAATGCTGGATACGATGTCCGAATGCTGCAGGACAACCGAAGCTCGGGTGGACAGCAAAGGCGTCCAGCTCGTATTCAAATCCAGCGAACCGCCTTTGGCGGTGGCCGTCGAGTCGAACCGCGTCGCGTTGAACTTGTTGCCGTAGCCGCCGAAGGTCAGATCGGAATTGTGGCTGACCGTCCACACCAAGTACGCCTTTGCCTGGTAATAGTCGAAATCCACGAACCTGGCATCGTCGTTGGGAGAGTAGTTGATCTTCTGGTAGAGCCCTGAGACGCCGGCGGCGAGCAACGGGGTCAGGTTGTAGCTATAACTGGGCAACACATAGGCGCTGTCGCGGGTCGCGCCAGTCACGGTACGGCCGGTCTGCGGCGCGGTGGGCTGAATCGGGTTGACATCGTCGTAAAGCGCCGGGGTCAACTCCGCGTTGAACTCGTCGCGGTGATCGAGCGTGCCGCTGATGCTGGCGCTGCTGCGTTGGCCCTTATAAAACGAATTGAAGTCCAGAAATCCTTCCAACCGGTTATCCCCTTGGTCCGTCGGATAGTCCCGGTAGTCGAGCCGTGGTTTGATGGTCGTGGCCGAATTCGGCGTCGCGATGCCGATCAGCGACGACATATTGGCAACGTAGCCCGTTACCTCTTGTGCGCCGCCGGGCTCCAAATCCAGGTTGGAATTCGTTTCGGCGCCGATATAAGCGGTCGGCGTCACGAAGACGTCGGCGCAATACGCCGGGGCTGCGCCCGCGACCGCGACCGCGGCTGCGAGCAACGAGCCTGAAAGAATCGGGCGTACGGCCGACATCAGGGCACTACCACGACGTCGCCGCTATCCAGGACGATGTTCTGCTGCAGATCCTTGCCTGAGCTGACCTGTCCGTATTTGAACGGCAGCACTCGTTGCACGCCGCCCGGCGCGGTGCGAATCACGATGATGCTGTCGAGCTTGGCATAGGGATTGGCGCCTCCGACCATGCTCAATGCCTGCAGCACGTTAATGGAGGGGTTCATGACGATCTGCCCGGGTTTATTGACTTGGCCGACGACGTACGCCACGTTTCCCTTCACATCCGTCACCAAGACGATGGCGATGGGTTCGGAGATGAATTTCTTCAGCTTGGATTCGAGTTCAATACGTACCTGGCCGGTGGTCTTCCCGCCTACCGCCAGCTCACCGACCATCGGATAGGTAATGCTGCCGTCCGGGGTCACCGTGATCTCTTGTGGCAGGAGTTTCGGGTCGTCATAGACTCCTACCACCAGCTTGTCGCCCGGATGCAACGTATAGCCGGGAGAGGCGGTTTGCGCCGCCGCATTCAAGCTCGCGGACAGCAGCGCGCCGAGCATGGCGATATGGAAAGCCGTTGCCATCGCCCGCGACGCGAGCGTCGTTGTACCCAATGCCGCCTTATTCATCGATCCACCCCTTCTGCAAGCTGACGTATCCGCTGAGCCGACGCACGGCTGATCCTACTATCTCGGGCTTTTTTCGGCCCTATTCGATGGTTCGCAGTATACAGGGCGGATTCGCCGCCAGAACATCGTATTGCCGGTGTCATTTACGCCACTATGGCGATTAGTGACACGCTCCTCGGCTCAAAAACGATTATGTCACCAGTCGGCGATGCCTAGCCCGAGCGTGCCCTGTGCGAGGCGGCGCCGGTATTTGCGAATGGTTCGCCGGTTCTGTTAGCTTGAAAGTGATGCATCGCATGATTATTCCAAGTAACCCCCGGCCCCTCCGATGAAAATTGCGGTCATGCTTCGGCATTACGAGCAGCAGGAAGGCGGCGTCAAGGTCTATACCAAGAAACTGCTGCCGCTGTTGTTCACGCTCGGCGCGCGGCACCGCTATGTGCTCATCTATCAGAACCCGAAACTGCTCGGTACCTATGCGAACTATCCGAACGTCGAAGAAGTCGCCGTCCGTATGCCCGGAACGGTGACCTGGGATCAAATGGCAGTCCCTTGGATCGCACGTAAAAAGCGGGTCGATCTGATTTTCAACCCGAAATTCACGATTCCGTTTTTTTCCAAAGCCAAGAAAATGTTCGTCCTACACGGTTCGGAATGGTTCGTGATTCCGGAACACTTCAAAAAGCACGATCAGTGGTACTTCAACGCCTTCGTGCCGCTCTATTGCCGCTACGCCGACGCATTCGTCGCGGTATCCAACGCGGTCAAGAGAGATGTCGTCGAGCATACCGGGGTGGATCCGAACAAGGTATTCGCGATTCACAACGGATTCGACCCCGCGCTGTTTCAACCGGTGCGCGATCCGGCCCGGCTGCTCGCGGTGCGTAAAAACTACAAGCTTCCCGACCGTTTCATTCTGTGGTGCGGTCAAATCGAGTCGCGCAAGAACGTGGCGCGGCTGCTGCGCGCGTTCGCCTTGATCAAAGACAGCGTGCCGCACCATCTGGTATTGGCGGGCGAACAGCGTTGGAGCACCCGCGCTGAACTGCAGGTCATGCGCGAGCTCAATATCGAGGACCGGGTTTGCTTTCCCGGATGGGTACAGCACGGCGATTTGCCCGCCGTATACAGCCTGGCGGACCTATTCGCCTTCCCCTCTCTATACGAGGGCTTCGGCATTCCGCTGATTGAGGCCATGGCCTGCGGCTGCCCAATCGTGACCGCCGATACCTGCGCTCCGCCGGAGGTCTTGGATGGGTCCGGTTGCCTCGTTGATCCGCTCAGCGTCGAGGATATTGCGGCGGGGATGAAGGGAGTTTTGCTCGATGCTCCCCGGCGCGCCGCCATGATCGCCAAAGGACTGGAACGAGCCCACGATTTCAGCTGGGATAAGTGCGCAAGACAGCTGCTCGCGGCGTTCGATTCGCTCGACATCTCGGTCAACGCAAGCTCGCCATCGGAGGGGAAGGCTAGTTGAAGACAAATATCTCTCGAAACGCCGCGGCGAACTCCAAGGCGGCCGCTTCATTTCGATTCCTGTCCGTTTGGCATTTGTTGGCGTTCGCCGTGCTGCTGGTCCTGCCGGGAATCAAATCGCGGGTGCCGTTTTGGTTGCCGGACAACCCGGATTCCGCGGCGGCCGTACTCGCCGTTGCCTACCTGGCGGGCGTCCTTGCCATTGCGATCGTCCGCGGCCGCGGACGACAGTTGGGCGTTCCTACCGTCGCATTGGTCATGTCGGCGGCATTCGGCCTCGGATTCTTGTATTTTCTCCTGCACAAGCCGGCGCTGGAGGTTTCCCGATCGATTCTGGTGGCCATGTTCGGCGCAGCGCTGGTACTTGGTTCGGTCGGCTTCCTGCTGCGGCGCTACAGAATGGCCGCGCTGGGGGCTCTCGCCGTGAGTCTGGCGGCGATGGTCGGTATCCAATTGGAGAGGGCCTACGGACCGGTAAAATTGCACGCCGAGCAAGTGCAATCGAACATCAGTACCGGTTTTTACACGCTGCACGCGGTCACCTACCGCGGCAGCATTCCCCCCACCGACGTGCGGGGCGGCGGCATTTCCCTGATCGGCGACCAGTACTTGCTCGCAACCGGCGATGGACGGATGTATCTGTTCCGGTGGCAGAAAGGGAGCGATGCGTTCTCCATCAACCAACTGCCGTATCAAGTACCGGTCAACATAGGGGAATTCGCCGCTGACGCCAACCCGGAAGGTTACGCCGGAAAGCCCAATGGCGGCGATGCCGCCGACAGGCTGCAAGGTGTGCAAACCTGGCAATTCAGAGTGGCTGACGTGCGGGTCCAAGAACAAGGGGATAAGGTCCGTGTTTTTGTCTCGCATCACTTCTGGAAGCGCAAGGAGAAATGCTTCGTCGTGCGGGTGTCGAGCATGTCCGGCACCCGGACCGCGTTTCTCGCGGGAGACCCCTCTTTGCATTGGGATACGGTGTTCGAGTCGGTGCCCTGCGTTCCCCTGCGGGGCGAGAACAGTGTTCACGAAAACAATCCGTTCGCCGGGATGGAGATCGGCGGGCGGCTGGGCTTCTTGAACGACCGGCGCCTGATGTTGACGCTCGGAGATCATGACTTCACGGGCGTCGAAACCAAGCAGATGTTCGCGCAGGAGCCGGGGGTGTCCTACGGCAAGACGATCTTGATTCATCTCGATGACGGAACGAGCGAGATTTACAGCTTGGGCCATCGCAACCCTCAAGGGCTCTACGTGACGCCCGAAGGGGCCATTTGGAGCACGGAACATGGCCCGCAAGGCGGCGACGAACTCAATTTAATCGTTCGCGGCGCCAACTACGGCTGGCCGCTCGTGACCTACGGCACCGACTACGGTTCGGCGGCTTGGCCGCTGAGCCATGTGCAAGGGCGCCACGACGGCTACCAGCAACCCATTTTTGCGTGGATACCCTCCATCGGCGTGTCGAATTTGATCCGCATCGAGAAAGACCTCTTTCCGGTGTGGAAGGGCGACCTGCTCGTCGCCTCGCTGCACGCCCACTCCCTATTCCGCATTCGCCTGGTCGATCAGCGGGTCGTGTTTTCGGAGCCCATCGAGATTGGCGAGCGCATCCGCGACCTCATCGAGGGGCCCGACGGCAGGCTGGTACTATGGACCGATACGTCCAGCATCCTGTCGCTGATGCCGGCCAACGGCACCGACGGGGCGGTGCTGTTCGCTACGACCTGCGGCGGATGCCATAAAGCGATCGATGGCGCGACGCATAGCTATGGTCCGGACCTTGCCGGCATTGTCGGCAGCGCGACAGCATCCGCGCCCGGCTATGGCGCGTATTCGCCCGCGCTCAAGGCGCTGCACGGAAAATGGTCCAAGGAGAAGCTCGACGCCTTCCTCAAGTCTCCTCAAGCCCAGGTCTCGGGGACCACGATGACGTTTCGCGGGGTCGGCGACCCGGCGCAACGGGCGGCGATCATCGACTATCTCGCCGGAACCAAGCGCTATTGAGCTCCTGAACGGCGCTTCACCCGGCGGCGGTAGAAGAACAGCGCGGCGCGCCCGATGGGCCCCCGCGGAATGACCAGGGTTCGCACCGGTTCCAGGGTGCATTGGTACTCGGTCTTGTAGTCGTAAGCTCCCAAGAGCAGGTCGAGACGGCGCATGCCGTTGTCGCAGGCCCACATGAGCAGCGAATCGGTCAATACCCGCCCAAAGCTGTATTTGTGAAGTTCGGGCTCGAAGGAGGCGAGGTAGCTGTAGATGACGCCTTCGCGCACGAAAGCCAGGTCGCAGGCGGCGATGCGCTCCTGATTCTGAACCGTACTCAAGTGCAGCTCGCCGCGCTCAGCCGATGCGGCGACGACGGATTGCAGAAATTCCACCCCGCCGGGTTCATCGATGAAGCTGGAAAGTCCCCGGGCGGCGAGCCACGGACGCTTCTGTCTCACCAGGGTTTCGATGATGCGCGATGAGGAGTCGGCCTTACCGCAGACGCGCACTTCGAAGCCTGCTTTGAGCATGCGGCGAGAGTTGTATTTGACGCGGTCCCGCATGCCGGCGGTTTGCCGCTGCAGCCATTCGGCCCCGCTGCTCCATGCGATCGGTACGCCGCCCGCGTCCTCCAAGGTCTCGGTCCATGGACGCAAGGCGCCCAATACGCTGAAAAATCGGGCATCGGTGCGTACGTGGCTCAGGCGTGCCACATCGAATCCGCCGCTGCGCGCCACGGCTTCCCACAAAGTGTGCAGCGCGAAGTCCTGGTCGATCCGCGGATCGACGATGGCGTCGCAGTAGTCGGAAACGCGTGCGGCGGCCCACTCGAGTATGCGCATCCCATTGACGCGCCGAATGCACAGGGGCAGCACGGCCACGAGGCGGCCCTCCTGCCATAGGGTGGCGACCTTCAAGCGCCAGCCGCCCGCGGTTCCGATGGTCCGCACCCATGCCGCAACCCAGGCATATTGCTGAAATGGTCGAACTGCGGCGTGCGCATCGAGTTCACGCCAAGAGGTTTCGAGCGCGTCGAAGGCGCCGCGATCATCGATCATTCTTTGCTCGAAACCTCCCGCGGCCCGCTGCCCGGTCATGACGCGCTCCGGGGCCGCGGGCGGCAGCGGTATGCGATCGCGCCAATGAGACCGAACGCCGCCGCAGATGCCGCCGCTTGCGGCCACGCGGAGAAGTCCCTTCGTGCCAGCATGACGGCCAGAGCGCAAGCGACGGCCACGCCGGCCCCTACGGACAGGAACAGACGCAGCAGCACGGCGCCCGTGAGGGGCCTCCAAAGGGCGCCGATACAGAGAATATCGATGGCGGCATAGGCCGCCGCGCCTGCGTATACCGCGCCGTAGACGCCGAAGCGCGGCACCAAGGCCAGATTCAGCACAACGCTGAGAATGGCACCCGCGGCGACGAACCCCGCGTTGGCAATTTGCCGATCGGCGCAGAGCAAAATCCTTCCCAGGCATACTTCGACCGCCTGCACCATCGCGAACACCGCCATGCTTTGAATGACGCCTTCGGAACCTGCAAATCGCTGGCCCAGCACGGGCACCAGCAGCGGCGGCGCGACGAAGTAGAGTCCCCAGGCGGCGACACCGCCGCCGAGCAGCATCAGCCACATCAGGTTGCCGGCGGACCGCCGGAAATCCGGCAGATTGGACGCAAATAGCTGACTCAAGCGCGGATAGGAGGCGATTCCCAAGAAGCTCAGCGGCATCAGGGCCACTTCGATCAAGCGAAGCCCCGTCGCAAAGATGCCGGCGGCGGCGTCGCTTACTCGCAGCGACAGGATGATGACGCCGATCCGGGCGAACAACTGCGCGAATATTTCGAGCAAAGCGAAGGACCACAGTATTTTCAATATCCGCAGGGTGCCCGCCGTCGAGATCGTGACTTGCAGCAGCGGCGCATAGCGCCGTATCGATCGCACGGCCAAGCCCAGCCAGATCACAGCGGCCGCCGGATATCCGAGCAGCGCCGGCGCCAAGGACGTGTGGGCGATTCCGATGGCGTATCCCGCTGCGGCGAATGCCACCGCGCGCGCGCAGAGTTCGGACAGCGCCGGACCCAGCATGCGCTGCTCGGCCATGGCGGGAATGAACAATGTGGCCACGACCGCGGCGGTGATTTGATAGGCGCCGAGTGCGCAGACCGTGATCAGCGTTGCCCGCGAAGGCCCGGTCAATGCCAGGTAGACGGCCAGCGCGAGCACCGCGAGCGCGACCATGAGCACTTGAGTGCCCATCAGTTGGCCCAGAAACACGGGCCGATCGGCCGAACCCATGCGCGCGTACTGCCTCAATCCGTACTCTTCGATGCCGATGCAGCCGATCACGAACGCAAAAGTGGCGACCGCAAAGCCGTAGGAATAGGCACCCGCGCCGGCCGGACCGTAACGGCGCGAGATGAGCACGAACAGCAGCAGGTTCAGCACATCGCCCGTCAGGCGGCAGCTCGTCAGCCAGATTGCGTTGCGCGTGGTGCTCAAGACACGGTGCCATCCGAAGGTCCGGCGCCGCCGTACCTTCGAAAAAGCTCCAGATATTGAGGCAATGAAACCGCGCAAAAAGCCTCGGCGAAGCGGCATCCACCATCCAACAGAGCGCTGGAGCGGTAGGCATTGAGCCCCAGGGAGGTATGCAGGTAGTCGGCCTCGGCGAGTTGGCTTTGATAGTGCGAAAGGGCGCGCCGTTTCGCGTCCACGGTCGCGTCGATTCGCACGAAGCAGTTGGGAAACAGCGGCGTCCAGACCTCGTACGCGTGGCAGCGGAAAGTCAGTTGCGTGCCGCGGACCGCCTCGGCCAGCAGTGCGCTCGCCGCTCGATGGTCCGGATGCTCTTCGAGAAAAAACGGCAGGTAGACGATGTCGGGGCGCGCCGCCCGCAGCGCCTCGCGCAGCATAAGGGTGAGCGCCGCGGTCGCATCGAGCCGCCCATCCTCCCCGTCCAGGTAGACGATCTTCGTGATTCCGAGTTCGGCGAGCGCGCGCCCGGCTTCTTGCTTGCGCGTGGCGGCAGCGCCGGCGCCCCCGCCGCGGCGTCCGTCGGTCAGGAAAACGACGGTAATGTCGGCGCCGCAGGCGATGTGCCGCGCGAGCGTGCCGCCGCAGCCGATGACCTCATCATCCATGTGCGGCGCCAGGACGACCACCCGCTCGTTGGCCGGCGTCCATTCGAGGGCCGATTGATTGAATACTTTCTTGACTCGCAGCAGGCCGTAGCTTTTGAGATACGGCCGAGCCGTGCGGCTCAGGACGCGCAGCAATATCCGGGTAATGGCGTTCATGTCCGACCGGTCAACTGAGAAAACAACGCAATATACTGCCGTGCCTCGGCGCCCGAGGAATAGCGTGCGGATACTGCTTGGTGAGCGTTCGCACCGAGTTCGGCGCGCAACCCGGCATCGGCCAGCATATGCCGCATCGCATCGCGAAACGCCGTTCTTTGCTTGGGCGGCACCGTCAGGGCGAAGCGGGCGTGATTTTCGAGTTCGGCGGCGATACCCACACGCGTCGTGACCAAAGGTAGGCCGGCGGTCATCGCTTCCAGAATCGAGAGACTGAATCCCTCGTAGTCGCTGGGGAATACGAAGACGTCGCTGGCTTTCAAATATTCGTGCACATTGGCGACATTGCCTGCCAAAGTCACGCGGGAATTCAGCGCATGTTCCGCAACGAAGCTGCGCAATCCCGCCTCACAGTCATCGAACGAGCCGCGGCCCGTCCCGACGATGACGAGGTGCGCGTTGGGATGCTCCGGCGCGAGTTCGCGCCATGCGTCGATGAGCATCATGATTCCCTTGGACGCCGCGAGCCGGCCGGTGTAAATCATGATCAAATCATCGGCGGGCAAGGACAGCGCTGCGCGAAGCTCGGACTTGCGCAGCGCTCCGGCCGGCGCGAAACGCTCGACCGCGATGCCGTTGGGAATGTCCACGATGCGTCCGGAATCGACGCCGACGCGCTCCAGCCCGGCACGTATTTCGGAAGATATGGCGATATACCGATCGACCCGGCGCGCGGCGTAGCGGCGCAAGGCGCGAAGCGCTCGCAGGGCCATGGAGTTCTCCGAAAGACCCATCTTGGTGCGGCTCTCGGAGCCCAAGGCCTCGGTGACCTCGAGCGGCGACTCCGGCCGCACGACGCAGGGCTTGCCGGTCAGGGCGCCGGCGAGGAGGGCGCTGAGCGGCATGAAATTGAACCCCGAGATGAGCACGATGTCGTACTTCGTCGAATCACGCAACAGCCGCCAGGTCATCTTGCACAGAAGGAAGCCAAGCCTCGGGACGGCACGAAAGCCGACGCCCTTGATTTCACCGAAGGGTTTGAATCTCACGACGGGCACCGTCCCGAGCTGTTCCATGGCCGAAAAAGTGCGATCCACGCGTCGGGTGAAAACTTGTACCGAAGCACCTGCGGCAATCAGCCCCTCGGACAATTCCAGCAGATGCTTTTCCTGGCCGCCATCGGTGGGGGGAAAGCTCGGCGTCAAAACATAAACCCTCAAACCAGATTTCGAACGCTGTTTTCCCACCGTTCGGCAGTTTAGCCAAGGAAAGCAGAGGTTTGTGAGATATTTCCGATTAGATAGACCAGGATCACGGATTATGAACGACACATTTGCGACCCTGGATCGGCCGACAGCTGGACAGCACAATGGTTGATGTCGATAAACGAGCCTCAGTCATCGATGACGAGGAGAAGCGCGCGGCGCGGTCTCGCTTGCCGCCGCTCGGTGCGGGGACCGCCCTCGCTGCGCTGCTCTTCGTCTTAGCCGTACCCTCTTTGTACCGTCCGACTCTGCATGGCAAATTGCCTTTCGACCGGCAGCTTGCCGGCGAGATCGATGCAAAAAAACCCGACTACGTTTTCATCGGCAACTCGATGCTCGGCACGCGCATCGACGAACATACGCTCGAGGCTCGGCTCGGCCGGAACTGCTGCTACATTCTGTGGACGGGAGGGGCGGAGAGCGCATGGGACCATCAAGCCCTCAAGAACGAGGTGATAGCAGCCGCGCATCGACCCAAAGTGGTTTTCATTTTCTTTCGAGACGCCTATCTGACGCGAGTCACTTATCGGGCCAATGACGCGTACTGGTGGAAGATCGAACGCCTGTCGCACGACCATGAACCGCAGCTCGAGCGCTCGATGCGCGACAGCCGAACGTGGCAGGAGGCGCTCGAATACAGGCTCGGATTGCTGTACCCCATCCAAAAGCGGCGGGAAGCCGCCGACTATGCACTCGAATGGCTGGCCAGTCAGGCGATTGATCCCGGAGGCAGTGCCTTCGGGACGCCGGTCGCCAACCGTTATAACGAATTGTTCGCTCTCGACCGGCTGAAGAATATCGAGACCGCCGACGACGCGGCGGCCGGCACGGACGATTCCGCAATATACGACTTCGATGCGATGCTGCCTCATTCGCTGCTGCCGTCGATGATCGATCTTGCGCGGGATGCGGGCATCGAATTGGTGTTCGTCAGAGTCCAGCGCCGGCCCACGCTCCTCGGGCCTCCGCCGCAATCCGCGCAGCTGCTGCGCTATGTCGCGAAATTGCACGCCTATTTGCTGCGCAATGGCGCCGGCTTTTACGACTTCACGGGCGATCCGGAACTCACCTTGGACCATTACCTCGATGGAGACCATATCCAAGCCGCCTGGAAGCCCGAATCGACGGAACTGTTTCTTCGGCGCCTCAAGATGTACTTTCCGTGATTTTTCAAAGCCTCGATTTTTTGCTGTTTCTGCTGCTCGTGTTCTGCGTGCATTGGCTGCTGCCTTGGCGCGTGCGGAATTTGTTCCTGGTGATCGCGAGCTACTTCTTTTACGGCTACGTTCACCCCTGGTTCCTGCTTCTGCTGTGGTTCGTGACGATCGCGGTTTACCTGGCAGGCCTCGGCATGGAAGCCTTGCCGGCCTACCGGCGCTGGTTCTTCGCGTTGGGACTGGCGGCGTGCCTCGGAATGCTCGGGATATTCAAGTACTTCAATTTTTTCATCGACAACATCGTCATCGCCTCGCGAGCAATGGGATTCGAGCTATCGCAACCCACCCTGCGCATTGCGTTGCCGGTCGGCATCTCGTTCTTCGCTTTTCAAGGCTTGAGCTATGTGATCGATGTCTACAGGGGCGATATACGTGCGCGCAGAAACCTGGTCGATGTTGCCTTGTTCAAGGCATTCTTCCCTCAACTGGTGGCCGGCCCGATCGAGCGGGCCACGCATTTTCTGCCGCAAATCGAACGCCGCCGCGAACTTCGTCCCGAGGCGGTGCTCGAGGGCGTGTTTCTCATCATCTGGGGCTTCTTCAAGAAGCTCGTGATCGCCGACAATGTTTCCGTCATTGCGAACAAGGTGTTCCTGCTCGCTCACCCGGGCTTTCCGCTGCTCTGGGCGGGTGTGCTTGCATTCTGCGTACAGATTTTCGCCGATTTTTCCGGCTATACCGACATCGCGAGAGGTGCGGCCAAGCTGTTCGGCTTCGACTTGATCGAGAATTTTCGAAGCCCGTATCTGGCTTCCTCGCCGGTGGATTTTTGGAGGCGGTGGCATATTTCACTATCGACCTGGCTGCGGGACTACGTCTACATTCCCCTGGGAGGCAGCCGGGGCGGGCGGCTTCTAGGGGCACGCAATGTGATGATCACATTCCTGTTGAGCGGCCTGTGGCACGGAGCGAGTTGGAATTACGTCCTGTGGGGAGCCTACTGGGGCGTGCTGATCGTGATTTACAACAATGCAAGCAATCTCGCTCCCGAGTGGGTGGCGCGGAGCCGCGGCTTGTTGCCCTTGAAGATATTCCTGATGTTCGCGCTAACCAACATAGGCTGGCTGCTGTTCAGGGAAACCGATCTGCGCCAGCTAGCGGATTACCTCACCCTCGCACCCTCGGCGGCCAGCGGTTTGGAATGGAAAGCGGGAGCGTACCTCGCCTGCGTGGTATTGCTGTATTCGACGCCTCTCATCGTGCAAATGTACCTGGGCCGGCCGCATGAAACCGGCGTTTATTCCGGTCGGAGATTCAATTCGCTAGCCGTCCGTTCCCTGACTGCGGCTGGGCTGTTCGGCGGCATTCTGCTGATGCGGGCGGCGAGTTCGGCCGATTTCATCTATTTCCAGTTCTAGGCCAATCGACCTGATCGCAGAGTTCTGCTGCTCGGTAAGCTTCGGAAGATCCAGCGCAGCGACGTTCTGCAGCAGATGATCGATGGTGGACATCCCAGCGAGGACCACGGCGATACCCGGGGTCTGCGCAAGGAATTGGATTGCGATTTGCGGTACGGTGCGTCCAAGCTGACGGGCATAGTCCTGGAACCGGTCATCGTAGTTATCGCCGATGAAGCCCAGTCCGTTGGATTTGGGCTCCCTTGGCGGGATCAGTCTGCCCCGCGCAAACGGTTCGCGCGCGATCACCGCCACCCTTTCCGCGGCCGCGGCGGGCAGGCAGGCGTCCATAGCGTCAATCTCGCACAGGTTCAACATGATCTGGACAGCATCAATCCCGCTGCCGCGCCTCTCCAGCCAACGCATCAAATCCGGCGTATCTTGCGCGGAGGAGCCGAAATGCCGGATTTTTCCCTGCTGCTTCAGCTGCGATAACTGATCGACGGCCTCCGCGATTTCATGGGGCTCGGGCGTTACGTGCAGCAGCAGCAAATCGATATAGTCCGTGCGCAGTCTCTTCAGGCTCGCATCGACCGAATCGACGAGGCTCTTGCGATCGAACTTCACCTGCTTATTGGACCTCATGAATCCCTGAACCGACTTTTGGAATGATTTTTGCCCCGCACCCGGGAGCGCCTTGAGCACGGATCGGACCATCGGCTTGAGCCGCGCCGCCACGCGCAACGTCAAACTCGGATACAGACCCACCTTGGTGGCGATGATGACGCGATCCCTGGCCTTACCGAAGGCGGCGCCGATGATCCGCTCGCTTTCGCCCTGGCCATAAAACGGTGCGGTATCGAAGAAATTGATGCCGCAATCCGCGGCCTTGCGAACCGCGTTCATCGCCGCGCCGCGTTCGGTTCGAGATCCGAGCGCCGCGCAACCGAAACCTAGCGCCGAGACCCGCAAATCCGTTGCGCCGAACTGCCGTTTTTCCATTATTGGGTCGCGCGCGTCGCGGCCGTATCGAGGATGTTCGCCGCCCGCGAGCGGTCGGCGGCCGGGAAGATCTTATAGTCCCTCGCCGCGTATTTGACTTCGAGCATCAGCCGATCGCCGTCGGTCGGACGGGTCGCCTTGTGGAAACAAAAAGGATCCTCCGCGAAGCCGGAACCCGGGCTTCCATATATCGTCGTCAATTTGTCGCTGCCGTAGGCGCGCTCGATTTGGCGGTCGGAGCGCTCGCCAAATGAGGCAATTTGGGAAATATTTTTGTGCAAGTGGCTGCCTCGGACGACCACGTGAGGGCCGTGGCCGTCATCGACGGGAGTCAGATAAAAAAACAGTCTGACAGCCGCATAGTCGTCCTTGTCGTAGTGAAAAAAGCTCGTCGTGATGGAGTTGTCATAGTCAGATTCCGGAGTCGCGAATACCCACCAGAGGCGGCTCCCGGTAATTACGGGAGGGGATCGAATGTAATTGGCCGCGATCGACAGCAACAGAGGATCGGTGGCCAAATCATCGACGGTCTGCTGCAGATCGTCCAGGAACAAATAGGTTGCTTGGGAAAACACGCGCTTACACGCCGTCTGCGCAACAGCTCGGTCCGCATATTTGAAACCGCAGCGGGGATCCGCGTCCCCATAGCAGATCGCCGCCCGCGCGAACCGCAGTATCTTTTCCATTGCGTCGCGCGGCAACGCAAGCCCCGTACAGAAGCCATCGCGATTCAACGATGCGACGAACGCGCGTGTATCGACGTTCATGAAACGCGACGCGGCGACGTCGTACTGTTTGGCTTCCTCTTGGATTAGTTTTACCGCGCGTCGAATCAGAACGAATCGGCTGAAAGCGTCCATTATCAGCCAGCGGGGATTCTTGGTCGCACGCGACCAGACGGCCGCCAGCCGCCGCTGCAGTCCCGAGTGGAGTCTGGGTGTTCGTGCGACAGTCGTTGTCATCGGCGGATTCCCGGGGACAGATAAATTGTCGAAGGATCGTTTCATCCAGTATGCCTCCTCAGTGTTCCGAGGGTCAAAGCAAGTCGTCCGGCCTCGAACTTATGTCTCATGCATTGCCGAAAACGCCGTCGCGAACGATACTGCAGGCGCATGATCAACGACTCCAGGGCTGTTTCGGCCGCCGGCGCCGGGCGAATGGCCGGGCTGATGCTGGCGCTACTCGCTGCGGCCTGTACGCCGGGAGCGCTTCGAAGTCGGCACGCCGGTCGTCCCGCCGCTCCCTACGGGCATAGCCGCCTGATTTCGACCGTCACCTGGGATTTCTCGGCCGTTATCCCGCAGCGCAAGGCGCTGGGCAGCGATCTTTGGCCATGCGCTTGGGCGATCGACGGCGATCTGTATTGCGCGTGGGGGGATGGGGGAGGCTTCGACGGCAATGACGACAATATCGGACGCGTGAGTCTCGGCTTTGCACGGGTGAGCGGCTCGCCGAGCACCGATCCTGCCTCCGTGCGGGGGACCAATATTTGGGGCTCGCCTCCGTATGCCGAATTTCCCGCGGACTTCGGCGGCAAGGTGGGCAGCATGATTGCGGTAAAAGGCGTGCTTTACGCGAACGGCGGGTTTTGGACCGCATCGAACATCAAGGATCCAGTCCATGCCAGCGGTCGCGGACCGGTAAGCTCGATCGCGTGGTCGAACGACGGCGCACAATCCTGGCAGATTGCGTCCTGGTCCAGTCCGGAGCCGCAAGGCTCGTTCCTGGATGCAGGACAAGATTCGGCGAGCGGCTCTCCAACCTATATCTATCTGTACTATCTGCGCGACGGCGACGACCGCCATTTATTCTTGAAGCGGACGGCTCCCGAATTCTTGACGGCCGATCCGGCGGCCGCCCGGCGGACCGAATATTTCACCGACGCATCGCGCCGTAGCCAAGCGGCGCACTGGTCGGTGCGCGAGGCGGACGCAAAGCCGGTGTTTGCCGATGCCAATCACGTCGAAGGGCCGAGCGTGGTATACGACGCGGCGATCGGGCGCTATCTGCTCAGCGCCGGGCACTATGCGTCCGGCGACGACAATGATTCTTCGGCCGGACAAGTCGGCCTGTTCGAGGCGCCGAACCCCTGGGGCCCTTGGGCGACCATCGGGTACTACGAAGACTGGGGCGGCTTCAAGGCGGAAACGACCGGCGATTTTTTGAGCTTGCGGATTCCGTCCAAATGGCTCAGTCCGGACGGCAAGACGCTATGGGCCGTGTTTTCCGGGCTGAAGTCTCTGGATTCGTTCAATTTGGTCAAGGGTGTCTTGAGCTTGCGCTGAGGTTCGGCCGCCCATGTCTGCCATCATTGAAACTCACGGACTGTCGAAGACATACGGTCATTTCGGCGCCGTGCATGAGGTCGCCATTTCGGTTCCGCAGGGAAGCGTCTTTGCGATGATGGGGGCGAGCGGCGCCGGAAAAACGACAATTATCAAAATTCTTCTCAATTTGATCGCGCCCACGCGCGGCAAAGCAACGGTGTTGGGCGTCGATTCGCGGGCCATCGGTCCGGCCGTGCTCGCGCAAATCGGCTACGTCTCGGAGAATCAGGCGCTGCCCGTGCGTTTGCGGGTCGAAGATTTCTTCGACTATCTGCGGCATTGCTATGCAGAATGGGATCGAAATCTCGAAGATGAGCTTCGCGGTCAATTGCGATTGCCGCCCAGACGCAGGATCGGTGAACTGTCGCATGGCATGCGATTGAAAATGGCGATGGCTTGTGCGCTGCCGTTTCGCCCGAAGCTGCTGGTTTTGGATGAGCCGCTGAGCGGCCTCGATGCGTTGGCACGCGATGAAATCATCGGCGGATTCCTGCGCGAGGCCGGCAAGATGACCATACTCATTTCTTCGCACGAATTGGATGAGGTGGAACGCTTCGCGACGCATGTCGCGTTTCTGCATGAAGGGCGCTTGCTGTTTCAGGGATCCATCGCCGCGCTGGTCGAACATGTGCGGCCGCTATTCCCGCCCCTCGCCCACGGAGCCTCGGAGCGCCCATCTCTGCGCGCCATGTTCCTCGGGATGGTTCGGGCAGCCGGCCGCAACCCAGCATACTGACGCCGGCCGAATGTTTTTTCACATTCTGAAAAAAGACTGGAAGCTGCTGTGGCCGATGGTCGCCTTGGTCACGGCAATACAAATCGGCTTCGATTGGGCCGTATTCAGCTCGGGCCTGTTCGGAGACGATGCAGCGGCGGCGGCTCTGCTGCGTCCGTTGACCCTGGCTTGGTTCATTGGTATCGCCGCGCTGGCTGCCGCCGTCGTTTACCAGGACCCGGTGCCCGGGGTGGACCAGGATTGGCTGATTAGACCCCTGAGCCGCACGCAGCTGCTGCTGGCAAAACTCGCGTTCCTCGCGTTGTCGGTCAGCCTGCCCATGGTGATCTTGAATTTGGCGCATGCGTTGGCGATGGGATTTCCTTTGCTGCCGTCGCTCAATACCGTTTTGGCCAAGGACCTGTTCGTTTTCGCTTGTTTTATCGTGCCCGTGACCGCGCTGGCCGCGGCCACGCGGAATATGACGGAACTCATCGTGGCCGGCGCCGCCCTGGTGGTGATCTTCGCCGTATCGCTGAGTGCGAGTTCACTTTTATTCGGCGCCGACTGGTGCCCGACCTGCAATACAGGCATGTCTTGGCTGCAGCATCTCTTGCAGCATGTCGGCGTTACTTGCGGCGCGGGTGCCATGCTGGCCCTGCAGTATTATGGACGACGCTCCGGGGTTTCGCGGGCATTGGCGATTGCCGGAACAGGCGCGCTGGTATTCGTGCAGATCCCTTGGAATACTGCCTTCTCGTTGGAGCAGTCGCTGTCGGGCCGGAACGGCGCTGCCGACGCTATTTCCTTCGAGGTCGAGGAGGGAGTCTCCGATCCGGCTGCTGCGATCGGCGGCAGAGCCGCCGGCGCCGGTGCCGGCGGGGGAGCGGGCGCGCCCGTGCCGGGTGACCGCAGAACGACGCAACTGCTGCTGCATGGGCGTGTGGATCAAGCCGTCCAGTCCCTGAGGCGGCGTGCTCGTGCCGACGATTCGCCGGTGATGGTCGAGCTACCTGCGCGCCTCGCCGGCGTACCGCAGGACGGATTGCTGCTGGTGGACCGATTCGACGTTCGCTTATTCGACCGGAACGGCCGGGTTCTCTATCGAGGTTCCAACGCCGGCGCATCGGCGGAAGTAATGCGGCCGGAACATCCGATCATCGACATTCCGGGCAAGGCCTACGAAAAATCCACGGTTGCCGCGTCGCACCTGCAGGTTGATTATTGGCTCACTCTCATGAATGGGCTTGCCGAGCACAAAATCGCCGCGCTCGACGGAGAATTGCGATCCGCGGACATCGGCTTTTGCGCCACGATGCTCGATCGGAACTCGATTATGCTGCGCTGTAAGACGATCGGCCATCCGCCGTTTTGTTACAGCGCGACGCTATATGCGCCGGACGGTCGGCACGATCCGGAAGTGCTCAAGTGCATTCCCGACTACAGGCGCCATGTACCGGAGTTTCTCAACGTCCTGGGTTTCTATGGTGCCGATCTACCGCTGCGAGACCGGTACGGTATGGGGTTTTACGCGGTCGATGAATCCGAACTCGCGAGCTCGTACGTGCTGCTGAAGATCTACCGCGAAAGCGAGCACTTCAAGCGCACATTGGCCGTCTCCAGGTGAGCCCAGCACCCGGAGCCGCCATGGCCGGCAAGCGCTACGGCACCAGATCGATCGCCAGCAGCACGATGTCGCGATTGGTGGGAGTCGTCACGGTTTTCACGGTTTTCGCGCTGTTGACGGCGAACGAGTAGCCATAGACATACACCGAGCCGTTCAGGTTGCCCTGGACTCTGACGCGGTAAGGCATGGTCATGGCGATGGACTCGCCCGCATAGTTCTGAGG
>Ga0182030_10002557_pt1 | contig 38689 bp, 42 predicted proteins | sample 812S3MmetaG_FD_121299 | JGI IMG/M metagenome (GOLD analysis project Ga0182030, IMG submission 121299) | Permafrost microbial communities from Stordalen Mire, Sweden - 812S3M metaG (Illumina Assembly) | ecosystem: Environmental > Terrestrial > Soil > Wetlands > Permafrost | place: Sweden...
AAGACCTTCTCAGCCGAGTCTCCCTTCCGAAGGTTGGGGACTCGGCTGGGGGGTAGGCTGCACTAGCAGCCGAGTCCCCCATTCCTCAAAGCAGGAAAGGGGAGACTCGGCTAGGAAGGTCTTCATTTTGAAGTTTTTATAACGGCGTCATTGCAAGGTTAATTCCCGTAAAAAATAAAAAAAAATATTAACCGTGGCAATCTTCCGGTGTGTCTTTAGCTGGCAAATTACCCATGAAAGATACAGCGGAAGATTGCCGCAGCCTTTTCTCTTCTATTTTTTTTATTGGAAAAGGTTTCGCAATGACATCTGCTTATATTTAAATACAAACCTTCCCCGTTTGATTGTTTCTAATAGTTTTGAGGTGGACATAATTTATGATTCTCAAAAAATTTGGGTAAGGCATAGCAGGGGACGGAAGGAGCGGCTGTCAGGAATGCGATAATTTGGTATGCACCCTAACTAAGGAGGCGATACCCGCTTTCGGTAAAAAATACTACATTACCGGTAAATTATACCAGATGGCAGGATTGACAACAAGTAGATTTGCTACCGAAATGGGTGAGGTAATTCCTACTTACGATATCTGCACTATTAAGCAGGATAAATTTGCATCGGATGATTTGATGGTGAGCAGGTTTGCCACCTATTTAAAAGAACGGAAAGCACTGAAAAAACCGCACCGGCATAAATTTTATCATCTTGTATTTTTTACCAGGGGCAGCGGTCAACATCTGATAGACTTTGTAAAATTTCCGGTTAAGGCAGGTGAGATTTATTTTATGGCTCCCGGTCAGGTACATAGCTGGGATTTTAAAGGAGAGCCGGAGGGCTACATCGTCAATTTTTCGGAAACTTTCTTCCGCTCGTTTTTGCTTGACCACCGTTTTTTAGAGCGGTTCTCATTTTTTTCGGGGATTGCCGAAGAGTGCGTTGTGTTTCTTACCAAGACGCAACAACAGGAAATGACGGAATTATTTGAGCGGATGCTGAAAACATTGCAAATTAAAGATGAGTTGGCGAAGGTATCGGTAAAACTGCTGTTGTTAGAGATATTTATATTAACCGTAAGGGGTAACAGCCATAACAACACAGCCAAGCCCCGCGAGAGTGGCAATATTGTAGTGCGAAGTTTTCAGAACCTGGTGGAGGAAAAATACCTTCAGTTGCGTATGCCGAAAGATTATGCAGCACTGCTGTTTGTTACACCCAATTACCTGAATAATTTATGCGTAAAAGCACTGGGAACTCCGGCCGGCGAAGTAATACGTAACCGGTTGTTACTGGAGGCCAAAAGGCTTTTGGTAAACGGGGGCACTACCATTTCGCAAATTGCCTATCAGTTAAATTTTACCGACCACTCGCATTTCAGCAAGTTCTTTAAAAAGTCAACAGGCCAATCACCGGAGGAATTCAGGAAAAAACATTTGGAATTAACTTAAACCATATTTTATGAAAGCAGCTCAAACCATAACCTACAATCCGCAACACAGCGGAAATTTTATGCACGTATTGCAAGGAAGGTGCCCCCGTTGCGGCGAGGGAAAGTTCTTTGAATCCTCAAACCCTTATAGCCTGCGCCACATGCTGGAAACCAAAAAGGAATGTTCGCATTGCCACCTCAACTTCGACCCTGAACCTGGTTTTTACTGGGGGGCTACTTATGCTTCGTATGCGTTTACGGTGGCATTTAGTGTGTTTACCTTTCTGGTTTCAACGGTTATTTTCGGGTTTATGAATTCGCTGAACCTTACCTACGTAGCGGTTAATGCGGCATTGCTGGTTGTTATCAGCCCCATATCGTTCAGATTTGGGAGAATATTCTGGTTGTGGTTGTTTTATAACAGAGAAGAAGTATAGGGAATTTGCCTCATTGTCAGTCAAGACACCAGTAGTGTTCGAAACTTGCAAAAGTGCCAACAGCCGGCCTCACCCGCCCTTCGCTTCGCTGGGGCACTCCCGCGAAAGGCGGGATGAAACACCTCTCCATCGCAAGCGATAGAGAGGGTACAGGATAAGCTAATTTTGGCTCATGTTTTCAGGTTTCGAACAGTAATGGTCAAGAGACTTGCCTATAATAAAATATAAAGCGCCCAAACATAACAGAGCATGTTGAGCACAATAAAGGAAGAACGCAATGTTTGGATTTTTTCGAATTTGTTGAACAGCCGGGCAAGTTCATGTTCATCGGTCAGTTTTTTCTGGCTATGGTATGTGGGGGCAGCGTGTGTGGTGCAAATAGTATGACTAATTGCACATGCGGCGGCTAAATAAAGCGGCAAAGCACAGGATTGTTCCGAGTGTTGCACCCAAACCATTATGGCTGTTACTATGCACGCTAATGCGGCACCTAAACCCAATATGGCGTACCAGATAACGCCGTTTTTTAAGTCAGCAGCTTTTGCGTATGCAGAAAATGCCTTTACACCAATAACATGCCGGGCCGGCAGTTGTTTGATGGATTGATCGAGCGAGGCACCACAGAGCAGCCCGGTCAGGGTAGTGGCTATTATCAATGCGTCTTTTACCGGCGTATCGAGCATGGCAAATAATTTACAGCAAAGCTAGGCGATTTAGCGGTAAGATTTCCCTTACATTTACCCGGTGTTTATTATATGTATCTGTTATTCAGAATAACGGCTGCTCTCCTATCCCAGGCCAGCTACAAAAAATCCCTCAACTGCAAACCACCCGGCAAAGGTGGGCGGATGCAGTGAGGGAGGAGATTAACACAATCATATCAGCCATCCTGTAACCCAAAAATCCTATTCTGCCGCATTGTTTTGAGTTGCGGAGTAAGTTCCCTTCATTTTTTATTGCATTACCAAATTATCACCAAATGGTTACTAAATAGCTTTCAGTATAAACCACATTTGGCAGAGTGAGTTTTTAATTGCCATATTGCATCCCCGAAAATGTTATAAAATATAATTTCAGCTTATGAAGAACTTTTTTATTCTGTGTGCAATTATTTTTTGTTGTGGCAGTAAACTATCTGCCCAAACTCCGTATTGCGACTCGACGCTCTGGAACCACGTTTACCATAGCTACCGCCTGGTAACGCATACGGACTGTATGACAGTAACCGGCCACATATACGGAACCCCATACAGCGAAGCAGACGGAGATTATCATATCCGCCTTTTGCTCGATAACCAGTATACCTATATGCTTGACAGCATGAATAATGTATCGGAAGATGGCTGCCTGGTGTGCGAACCTATTTGCGTGGTTACACCCACCCAGACAGATGCCATTGCGCCCTGCACCGGTTATACCAGCAACGTTTACCTGCCAAATGCCGACGAGTACGTAGCCATTACGGGCCCTTATGTTACCGATAATGACCACGGCTGGAACGAAATACATCCGGTAACCAGCATTGTTATTTACCACCCCGCAGGCATTGCAGGCGAGCCAGGGCCGCTGCCCGATTTAAAGGTTTTTCCGGTACCTGCTACCAACGCTGTTCATTTCAGCTTTGCTGCAGCGCCGCATACCACTACTTACATCAGCCTGTATACCGAAGAAGGCCGCGAAGTAGGTGATTATATGCTTGCCGAAACCAGCGAATTTATTTTAAACACCACCTACTGGCCAAGTGCCACCTACATCTACAAAATCTCGCAAGGCAAAGAAACCCTGAAGAGCGGTAAGTTTGTTGTGGTGAAATAAAGGTTTATCAGACTTCATCGGGAAATAGCCAACAGCCAACTCATCCCGTCCTACCGGACACCCTTCTCTTTGAAAAAAGAGAAGGGAACAGCCAATACAAACGCGGACTTCAGATTTATGGAGGAGGTCAATTGATTCGTTTCGCGAGGTATCAGGGTTCTTCGGATAATGCCAAAATACATTTATCGCACGGAGAGGAATACAGAGTAAACAGCCGGGTAATACAGCATGAATATTCCTTTTAACGATTTTCCGAAGAGGCCTACTCTGCTTATGGATGTTTTACGACAAAGATGGGTTGTACCCGCTACACAAAAAAATCCCTCAACTGCAGTCCAACCGGCAAAGGGTTCTTCATCATTCCGATATTCGATCAGGCTTAATTCTCACCTTCCCCTACGCCCCCTCCAGAGGGGGATAATGGCAATTTTCGCATAGCGAAAATTGGATTGCCCTTAGTTCACCATGTTTGGAACACCTATGGTTTGTAATGAGTGTTTGTTGCGACATTGGGGACGAGTTGGAATAAGCTGGAGGTAAATACTATAGCCGGAGGCTACAAGCATAGGAGCGCGTAGCTTCCAGCTACGCTCAAATTTGGATTTCAATATTTTCCTTGCTGCTATTTTTGAAATTTTAATGTAAGGCCGGGCAAAATGGCGTGTTCGTTATCAGCAGCGTTAATTGAACCCGACGGCATAAACATTACGGCAACTCCGAATTGAATGTTGTTGAGTGGTGAAAAATCGACATCCTGTTCCAGAACATCTGCGGTTTTTAATGCGCGCTTTAACATCATTTGCCATCCTGAACCGGTCCAAACCGCGTTAGCGTTTACATCCCCTTCGCCACCGGTAAAGGGAGCCACAATTGCGCCCGGTATCCAGGTTGTCTGATCATTGTTGCCAATACCTGTACCCACCCATTGATAAGTGGTGCCGATATTAGGGTTAAGAATAGTGCCGCCTTTTAATGTAAGTATCCCATTAGAGTCCACCGCAATAACCAGCAAAGCCGCATTGGCAGTGTCGGCCGGCAGTAATGCCGCATTAGTGTAATGTGAGCCGGCCGGCTTTACCCACAAAGGCACATTTTCCGGTATCGTTGTGCCGGTAATATTAAGCGTTTGCACATTGCTGAAACCACCTGTGCCATTGGTTGGCGCATTCGAAGAATAGTTGGGAGGGTTTCCGCCATCCGGAACAGATTGGTCAGGTTCAAATCCATCATTACCTTTTGCCCCTCCATTCCAATCCATGTAGCTATCATATAACTGGTCGGTTTGCGGTACTTCGAACATTCTTGAAAACCAGACATCTAATTTTTCGTTAGGCGCGTTGGTATGCATTACATTAGTTGTACTGATAGTAATCTGATGTGTAACCGGATCAACTGCCATAGTTGCTTCACCCAAATGGCAGGCTCCATAACAAGATTGACTTGTAAAGTCGGCGCAGGAGTTATTGATATTGAATAACATCATAAATCCATCCGAGACAAAACTCTGCATAATTACTTTTCCGTTAACATCATAGGTAGGGGCCGACTGTCCCTGCGCCCATTGTTTTGTAGCCGGAATAAAAAACCAGGGTGAGTTTTCCAGGTTAGGTTGTGCGGCCTCCCATGAAATCAAAAAGTAGATGTAGTTGGCATCGTACATGGATTGCATTGAAATTGTAGTGCTGTTGCCGATAAAACCGTTAAACGCATTAGTCCCACCTTCCACATCAGGCACAGTTGCCTTGCCGGTAAGCACAGGGGCATTTTTCCACAAGGTTGCATCGGCACCGCTCCAGGTTGCGCCGCCGGTAACAAATTTTGGAGCTATAGCAGTTTTTACGGAAGTAAGGACGTTACCAGTGGCAGGCGCTACATTTAACCCCTTATCGTGCAGGGTGCAATTATACAACCCAAGTAATAAGCCGAACATTAATCCAATTACAATAAATTTAGTTTTATTTTTATTCATGTCTTATGATTTTAACAGCATTGTATTATTTTGTCAATTAAATCAAATTTGCTTTAATAAGAAGTTGTATTGATTCACTGCAAATTTTGAAAGATTTATCACTGTATTGTATGATTTTTATTGGTTGTAAGGCTGCGATAACACATAATTTGATGTGATTAAATACAGACATGCAGTTTTTGCCTGAAAGGGGCAACGTAGGGCGCTAAGTTGAGAAGGGGAAACTTTATTTGTTATTGCGGTGGTTTGTAAGGGGTGCCAATTGGGGACATTGGGGACGGGTTGGGACAAGTTGAAAATACAGTAGCCGGAGGCTACATACCTATTTAAGCGTAGCTGAAAGCTACGCTTAAATGGAGACGCGTTGGGCACTTGGTGTAGTTTGATTTTCTTACTTTTGCAAAATGATTATTCAGCCTGCAGCCGAAATTAATGGGTTAAATGTTTCAGATTTAAAACTGAAAGGGTTCAGAATACACGAAATATCACAACCCGTAAATCCGTCGTTTACCCGTGGCAGGCGCGATTTTTATAAAATAGGCCTGGTAACCGGCAATATGACAGTTTACTACGGCGATAAGATATTAGAAATAAATGATACCGTCCTGTTTTTTGTCAACCCCAATGTTCCCCATTCCGTTGTTCGTCATTCTAAAAAGACAACTGGCTATGCCTGTCTTTTTACCGAAGCTTTTATTACAGGCAGAGAGCGGACAGAAATTTTGAAAAACTCCCCATTATGTAACCTGGATGTAACTCCGGTAATTCCGCTTAACAAAGAACAGGCAGTGTTTATGACGGGTCTTTTTCAAAAGATGCAGTCAGTACACAGTGGTGCCTATGATTACAAGAATGAATTGCTCAGGAGTTGCATAGAGCTTATCATTCACGAAGCGCTGAGAATACAGCCACCACAAAATGGTTTGCCATATAAAAATGCAGCTACAAGGATCACAAATCTGTTTATGGACTTACTGGAAAGGCAATTCCCCATTGAAAGTACCGGAGAGCCCCTGAAGCTAAGAACCGCGCAGGCCTTTGCCGGTAAACTTTCTGTACATGTTAACTACCTTAACCGCTCGGTAAAGAAGGTAACTGGCAAACCAACATCCGTGCACATAGCAGAACGTATAGCCGCAGAAGCGAAGGCCCTTTTGCTATATACCGATTGGAGTGTGGCTGACATTGCATATGGTTTGGGTTTTGGCTACCCAACCTACTTTAACAACTTCTTTAAACGGGTAACCGGTACTACCCCCAAATCTCTCAGGAAAGAAAAGGTTTGAAAATCATACTTTTTGGTTTGATTCCTGTTAACACGTAACCGCATTTTAAGCGGAACTTTGTGTCATAATTAAAAACAAAAGCATTATGAAAATTTTAGTTACCGGTGCTACCGGAAAAGTAGGCAGCAGATTTGTTGCGCGCATTTTAGCAAAAGGTTACAACGTTCGTATTTTAGTGCGTGATGCAGCTAAAGCATCGGCATTAGCTGAGCACGGTGCCGAGGTTATCGTCGGGGATTTAAATAATGCAGATACTTTGTCCCCTGCTGTAAAGGATATTGATGCAGTAATACACATAGCTGCATACTTCCGAACTTTTACCGATAATGAAGGTATTATAAAGACAAATCATGCCGGAACTACAGCACTTGCACATGCATCCATTGCAGCAGGTGTAAAGAGATTTATTTTTGTGAGCACCGGTAACGTATACCCACCCAATAGCCGGCGCCCGGCGAAGGAAGATGATGTAGTTAATATCAATGACCCCAGGGCATACTCCAGCAGCAAAATTGCTGCTGAGAATGAACTCATTTCACTGCACAAAAGCCAGGGTTTTGATATACGCGTACTGCGTTTAGGTTTTGTTTATGGAGATGGCGATCCGCATATAGAAGAGATAATACCTGTAATGAAAAAATGGAAACGTCACTCCGGGTCAAGAATGCACATGGTGCATCATTTGGATGTTGCCCAGGCTTTAACTATACTACTTCACACCGACGGACTAAATGGTGAAATATTCAATGTGGTAGATGATGCGCCTATCAGCTTGTATGAACTTATTGATTCTTTTGGACTGGCAGCTGATACATTTGACCCGGAGGAGGGCCCATTAGCTAATCCATTTGAAGGCATCATGGACACTACGAAACTCAGGAAAAGGACCAGCTTCAGGCCACTTGTGCCAAGTTATTATGTGGCGCGCGATTTGGACATTTTGTAACTGTAGGTCTTTAACTTGTTGCGCCACTTCAATCCTCATCAAACTATGCAAAAGGTTAAGAAGCAGAGGATTTCTATGGTTCTTCATCATTCCGATATCCGTTCATGCTTAATTCTCACCTCCCCCTACGCCCCCTCCAGAGGGTAGAGACGCAAGATTTTGCGTCTTTTTTACGGCGGCCCGTCATCAATCAGGAGACGCAAAATTTTGCGTCTCCACATTGGGGTTGTTGTTACGGGTGGAGAGACGCGATGCATCGCGTCTCTACGGGCAATTTGCGTGTTATTTTTAGGTTTAATGCATATTGGTAAAAGCATAAACGGGCTTGAGGGGAAAACGCATTTTATGTGCCTTAAAATCGAAAAAAAACGGTTGTCACTGTAACCGTGCTGTAACCGTTAAAGTGGTTGATAATGAGGGAAGTAGTGTGAGAAAAGTGTAACCGTGCGTGATGGTTACATGGGCTTTTCGTTTTGTTGAGCGGGGTGAATACAGAACAGCCTAACCACCTCCAGGGCTTGGTTCGGCTTCGCTCACCATGACATCAAAGGAGGAGAGTTAATACAAACGGCCGTCCCGGCTGTTGCGTGAGGGATAGGAGCGGAAAGCCCCCCGATAAAAAATCGGGATAAACTCCACGACGCTTTGGGAGCGAGGAGTTCCCGATGAGGCACCGGGATAAATTCCGCGGATAGCCTGACCCGAGGCCCTGCGAGGGGCACGCCCAAATAATTACGCCCTTCAATTTACATAGTGTTTAACTGTAAACTGAAGGGCGTTTGCTATAGTATATAACTAACTACATTTTTATAAAGCGGCTGCGCATGGTAACGTTAGGGGCAGATACTTCGAGCAGATATACGCCACTGGCCAGGTTATTAATGTTGAGCTTTTGCGTATAACCGGTTTCGGTTACCAGTTGTCCGTTTACGTTGTAAACAGAAATATGCTGTGGTATAAAGTCGGTGGTTTTAATGGTTAGCTGGTCGGTTGCAGGGTTAGGGAATATTTGCATTTGTGGCAGGCTTGCTGTTACGTTGCTTATGCCCAGCACTGCGTTGGTGGTTATGCTGCGCACTTTAGTGCAGCCTTTGGCATCGGTAACGGTAACGGTGTAAGTGCCGTTGGCAAGGCCGGTTACTGTGCTATCGGTGCCACCGGTGCTCCAGCTAATGGTATAACCGGCGCCACCGGTTACTGAAACACTAACACTGGCATTGTTGCCACTGGTTGCACTATCGGCGGTAAGCGTTAGGTTAAGGTTGTTCTCGTGCGTAGTAAAACCAATAATATAAGGAAGTATCTTTTCGAGCCATGGATTTACACAGTTCTCATGCGTATAAGGCCCGCCATCATATTTCTGGGCAGTAGTGTCGCCTTCGGCCCGGAAATAAGCATAGGTGAACAAGGTGCTTTCAGAGTCTACCTGTTCGTCTTCCAGGCAATAGGTCATTAAAATGGGGGCTTGCGGCAGCCAGGCATATACATCGTTATCGCGCAGGTCTATACGTAGCGGGTCGGTAGCAGAATCGTTAACGTAGCTTAGCAGTGCGGTATCAACAATAATAGAATCTATGTGGTTAGGCAGCATGCCATTAATGGCGCCGGTGCTGGTGGTTTCGGCGTAGTAAAGCGGAGGCAGGATTGAATCCCACGGGTGTTGAAGGAACCCCGACACATTGGTATATAAATTGCCATATACGCTTTGATAAGCAAATATCAGGAAGGGTATGTAAGCAGGCTCGGCATAAAAGCTGTCGTTAGCTAAGCCTGCAGATTGTATGCCCGACATATTATAAGGGCCCGAACCCGGGGCTGAGGCAGTAACCGTAAGTTGCCCGGCGTAGTTTTCCTGTATGGCGCGGTGGGTGGCCATGCAGGCATGCCCGCCCTGCGAGTAACCGGTAAGGAACAATTGCTGGCTGAGTTCAACATTGCTATCGGCCGCAAATTGTTTGGCTGCAAAAATAAGGTCGATACCCGCCTGTGCTTCAGAGCGCGCATGGATATAGGGGTGAAAACCCGGGCTTACACCCAGCCCCAGGTAATCAGGCGCAAGGGAGTAATAGCCCTCAGAGGCAATTATCATTACTACTATTGCTTCGTAGTTTAGGTAGCTGGGCACATCGGTGCGTTGCAGCGTGGTGCCGTGGTCGTACATGGCTATGGGCAGCGGGCAGTTTTGAACATCGGGCACAATAAGCAGGCCTGAGGCATAGGTGCTGTCGGTTCCCTGCGCATTCTCGGTTTCGTAAATTAAACGGTAGCAGGTAATACCTGTGCTTGAGGAAAGCGGTATTTGGTTGTCACTAAAATAAGTAGTTAGCTGCGAGGCAGAATACCGCGCTAGTACCGTATCGGATATTAAACGTTGTGCTGATGCATTTTGCATAGCAACCAATAACAGAAAGGCAGCTATAAAGGAAAGTTTTTTCATACTATTATTTAGGTGGTATAAGGAAATCGTTATCCGAAGTTAAATAAAAAAATCAGTTTGCAGTTTTCAGTTCAGGCAGGGGAGCATACCATATTGTTGCACACATAAAAACTCTCTTTGTTTGAAGCGGAGCTCGCCCCTTCCGTCCCCTTCCCGCATAAGGTGCATATGCGATAGCTATCGGGACTTCGCTTGTCCACCCTCTCCCTGCTGCGCATAGAGGGTAAAGGGGAATTACGTTGTTATACTATTGTATTTGTCCGTTTTGGCGGGCGGTTTGGTATTGTTGCCATTGGTCGGAGGTGAGGATGGATTTTAGCTGGTCATCGCGGCCGGAACCCTGGCGCACTGTTTTGCGTCCTCCACCGGTGTTTTGCACGCCGTAAAAGTAGCTTCTGTTTACCTGCAGAACGCGGTTGTATTGGTCTTGCGAAAGGTTAACTACCGCGTTTAGTTTATCGGTAGCGTCTTTAGCACGGGCTTCGATATCGGGGTTGGTAGGCTGTTGGCCGGTTGAGTAGCTGGCGTTAACGCCTTGTGCAGATATGGCTGCTGTTGTAAAGGCCAGGGCCATGGTAATGAAGATTAGTTTTTTCATAAGTGGGTGTTTTGTGGTTCGAAGATATAATGTTGCAGTGAATTAACCAATAAGACAATTAGCCTTCCGCATAGACGGAGTGAAACAAATGTGATAATTTAACGACTTTAAGGAATTGCCAGGCTGTTAATAACAAGGCAATAAAAGTTAAATATGGAACGCGCCTGATATGGGTTGAGGGGCAATAGTGTTATCTTTGTATGGTAATGAAATGGATAGCTGTTTTACTTGTATCATGCATGTTTGTGCTTACCGTTCAACCGGTGATGAGTAATGTTTATGCTATGACGAAGCATCACACTTGTTGCGACCACAGTTGCTGCAAAGATAAGCAGGCGCCCGGCCGGTGTATGCCCGAGAGTTGTAATGCATGTGCAACCTGTGCCAGCTGCCTTGGTTTTTTTAATGAGAGGCAGGGTTTTAAATTTAATACTTCGGATGGGGCAAAAGTGTTTGCTTCGACCGATACTGAAAAACTTGTTTCTAACTACCTGGCCAATTGTTTTCACCCGCCTAAAATGGTTTAGTCCTTTAAAAGCATTTTAAAAGATTAATAACCATTAAAAAGTAAAAACATGAAAAAGACAATTAGTGCTGTTGCTGCAATTTTATTAATTGCAACCAGCGTTGTGTTTGCCACCGGCCACACAACAAAAAAAGCAAACGATTGCTGCGTTAAACATAGCAGCTGTTGTGCACCGGGCAAAGCCTGCTGCGCTAAAAAATAATTTGCTGAACATTGATTACAATGGCCCGCCGCGCAAGTGGCGGGCTTTTTTGTTTGGTTGGGTGTTGAAGATAAGGGTGTTTTAAAAAGATACTTTGGTACGGGCCACCCAGCGGGGCGCGCTGCCCGTATGCTGTCGCAGTAACGTATTTAGTTGAGCGGTGTGATGCTGCACGTGCCGCAGGTTATCTAACAACAACTCCATAATGCTGAAATCCATGTAGAAATTTATAAAACGTTTAGCAGCACGCTCTTCGGTAAGGTTAGTAATTACGGTATGGCATTTTGCACGGCAAAAACGGAGGTATTCTAATAGTTCTTCTTTAGTATATACACGGTCAGGTAAAATACCTGCGGGGTCAAGTTCATCTAAGTTAAAGGGTGCGGGTGGCATAAAAGTATCAGGGTTGTCATCCAGGTAATAATCTAAAAAGAATAAGGTATGATATGACCTGTACCAAAACTGCTCTTCGGTATTCCACAAAGTTACGGGGCAGGCGGTTATGGCGTTTTCAAACATATCTATAGCTGCGCCAAATTGTTGCCAGAAGATTTGTTTGAAGGATGGGGACATGGGGATGTGTTTTATTTCCGGTATTAAATATAGGGTTATTTATAACTGTTATTAATCTTTTAGCCAACATCTGGCCTCGTCCCTCTACCTGTCGGAATCTGCCCCTTCCATCGGAAACCAAGATTCGCATAGTAACTAAACTATAAACTGTAAACCGAAAACTATTATTTTCACCCCCAAACTATCAACCATGAACGGAGGAGAAATTATTGCTAAGGTTTTGCAGAAGCAGGGCGTTAATTTTTTATTTACGCTGTGCGGCGGCCATATTTCGCCCATTTTTGTGGCGGCTGAGAAACTGGGCATCAGGGTTATTGACACGCGGCACGAGGTAAACGCGGTGTTTGCTGCCGATGCGGTTTCGCGGTTAACCGGTGTGCCGGGTGTGGCAACCGTAACTGCAGGCCCTGGTTTAACCAATACCATTACCGCCGTTAAAAATGCATACCTGGCGCAAAGCCCGCTTATTTTGTTAGGTGGTGCAGCTGCTACTATGCTGAAAGGCCGCGGAAGTTTACAGGATATAGACCAGATGAGCATGATGAAGCCCAACGTAAAATGGGCGGCAACTATAAGCCAGGTTAAAGAGATTGTGCCAACTTTAGAAAAAGCTTTTGCTATTGCACGGGAGGGTGTTCCGGGCCCGGTGTTTATTGAGTGCCCTATTGATACGCTTTATGGGGAAGAACTGGTGCGTGGCTGGTATGGCGCTAAAGGTAAAGATGAACCCGCCAAAAACATGCAGGACCGCATTGTGCAGTGGTATATTAACCGCCACGCCAAAAACCTGTTTGCTGGTAAAGAGAATGTGAATTTTAATACTCCACCCATAAAGGTTAAATACCCAACCCATAGCGGCGGACAGGTTGATAAAGTGGCCTCGGCTATTAAAGCCGCAAAGAAACCCGTAATGCTGATTGGCAGCGGCGCCATGATGAACCCAAAGAAAAGCGCCGAACTGGCTGCCGCAGTCAGCAAACTTGGCATACCGGTTTATTTGAGCGGTATGGGCCGCGGATTGCTGGGTAAAGAAAACGCGCTGCAAATGCGCCACAACCGCAAGGATGCTATTAAGGAATCGGATTTAATCATTTTAGCAGGTGTGCCGAATGACTTTAGATTAGATTACGGCAATCATATTGGCCATCGCAGGTTTGTTTCTATCAACCGCAGCCGCGAGGATTTGAATAAGAACAAAACCCCAAGCATAGGTATACTGGCCGACCCGCAGGAGTTTTTAATAGCCCTATCGGCAAAGTTTCAGGGTAATTATGGAACATGGATTGAGGCACTTCGGGCACGCGATAATAAACGCGAGGGAAATATTAATGAACAAGCCGCTGCGCCTATGGCGAATGGTATTAACCCCATACAACTTTTCCGCAGCCTTGACCCTGCGCTGAGCGAGAACACGATATTGATTGCTGACGGAGGCGACTTTGTGGCTACCAGTGCCTATACGCTTAAACCGCGTGCACCGCTATCGTGGCTGGATCCCGGTGTGTTTGGTACATTAGGTGTTGGTGCGGGTTTTGCTTTGGGAGCCAAGCTGGTTTTCCCCGATAAAGATGTCTGGATTATTTATGGTGACGGAAGCGCCGGTTACAGTTTAATGGAGTACGATACTTTTGTTCGCCATAAACTACCGGTGATAAGCCTGATAGGCAACGATGCCTGCTGGAGCCAGATAGCCCGCGACCAGGTTGACTTTTTGAAATCAGATACCGCAATGAACCTTGCCTACAGCGATTACCAGGATATAGGCAAAGCTTTCGGTGCTGACGGTATTAAAGTTAAAGACCTTGACGCGTTTAATGCCGCTGTAATTGAAGCGCAAACCAAAAGCCGCGCGGGTACGCCTTATATTATTAATGCGATTATAGGGAAGACGGACTTTAGGAAGGGAAGTATTAGTGTGTAGTGGCCGAATGTGATGATGTGATAATGAGCCAATGTGATAATGGAACAGCCATGGGCCCGTGATCGCGAGGAGATTTTGCAATGAAGCAATGCAGAGGCTACCTGGGCTTATTTTTAAAAGCTTCCGCAATCGCCAAGCGAAGAGCCTTAATGGAGGGCGGGTTCTTTGTAACAATTGCGTTTACAAAATTAACCATCCGCTGATTTGCATGCAGGTCACTTCGTTTGCATATTTTTCTGAATTCCTTTTCATCGGCGGGCAGCTTAAATTTCCCTCTGTCAAAATCTGCTTCTTCAGCCGCTGCTAAAATAAATCCTTCAAACGCGGGTACAATCTTAATTACATAATGGTATTTTCCTTTGCACTTATAAAGCTGAACACCGTTAATTGCATTGCCAGCAACCTTTAGGTTTTCTTTCTTAAAATAACCAGGACCTAATGCCTTATCACTATCAATAACCGCCAAAGCAAATCGGTTCTCAAAATACCCAATCATTCGATTAGCGACCTGGCCTATGCTGGAATGGTCAGCTAAATATTCGTGTTTCAGTTGTTTGATAAGCAAGCTATCGCCGTAACATTCAACTATTATTTTCTCCCCAGCCATTGCTATCCATTAAGCTTTTCTGAAAAGAAAATATCGTTGCCATCATTCAGCATTTCTTCCAACTCTTTTTGGGCAAGTGCGCTAAGCTTTGTTTGGTAGTTGTTGTAAGTAGCCACAAAAACCTTAACATCACTAAGCGGTGCATTTTCTATAATGGTGTTTAGTATAAAAGGGCTGTGGGTGGTAATAAAATACTGATTATGCTTATCTGCAATTACCTCCTCTGCAAACTTCTTTATATATAGGGGAAACGAGTGTGCTTCGGGTTCTTCAAATAATAAAACCGAATTTTTATTACTGCGAATGGCGGCAATATTAAAAATGATGCGCTGCAATGTATCTGCCATTGACTCATAACTGTATGAGAAAACTACACCGTTCTTTTCCCGCTGTAAGCCAAACTCTTTTTCATCTTCTTTAAAAACAAACTTTAGTTTATACTCCTTGAAAAGGCTCGCAACCTCTTTGGTTAACTGCTTGTTCTTTTTCACAATTGTGTAAAGGTTGTCCCCCGATGGAGGGAGAAGAAATCTGTCGTAAAGATTTTTCCCGGAATTGTTTCGTTTGAATTCAAATTTTTTTATTGGGTTAAGAATTTCGCTACCCCAAAAACTACCAGTTGACGAACCGTCAGCTTGAATAGTTTTGTAGAACGTTTCTATCAGGTGCCCAGTGGAAATTGCGGCTTTCTGCTTTTGCTGCTGCTGGTAGAAATTAGCTTTTTGATTTGGGTCTAACTTATTAAACTCGTCCAACGTATTCTTGTCCGGTGCAGCAGTGAAATCAAAAAAGTCACCGAAGCTGAAGTAATTAATCTGTACAAGCCCTAATTCGCTTTGAATCACAATAGGTGAATCTGTTCCTTTTGAGGAAAATAGCTCTCTAAACTTGTCATACCTGATAAATTCGGATAGAAACTTTTTATTCCCGCTCGAAGCAATCCCCCCCAATAGCGAAATAGCCTCTAAAGCATTTGATTTGCCCACATTTGGTTTCCCTATAATTATATTAATTCGTGCGCAGTCAATTTCAACCTTCTCCAGCGATTTGAAGTTTTGTATCTTCAACTTATTAATCAGGTTCTTCATAAATGGTATTTGTGCGAAGGTAGAAATTTCAGGTTTATATGCTATAAGTCCAATGGAACGGGTGCAAACCAAATTGTCGTTCGGAATACAAGTGGTTGGCGGGGACGCCAACCACAAGGGCACCCGGTTTGGCGTCCCCGCCAACCGGAATTCCTGCCAGACAACGACAATTTGGTTTGCACCCAATGGAACGATATATTATCAATCTATCGAACGGAAATTCTACCCAGAACAATTATATTTGAGCTGTTATGAAAAGAACTTTTGCCTTTTTATCAACTATCATCATTTCAACCCAGTTATTTGCCCAGCAAAGCAAGCCTCAACACACCTTGCAGCAATCGGTTGATACCGCCGAAATAATTTTTGAGGGCAGGGATATAAGGGATGATGCGGTTATAGGCCCCGGGGAAAAGATATATACCGTGCATTATTTTTTAACGCTTAAATGGTTTAAGGGGCTACAGAGCGACACCGTAAAAATAATAACACCTGGGGGGAATGCACAGGGCAATGTCACCCTGGTAACAGACCCCGATGCGCCAATTTTTGGCGCAGGTTTTGAATACCTGCTTTTTTGCAGGCGGGAGGATGTAAAACGGTTTGGCGTAAGTGGCGGCGTGTATTATTATCCTTTGCAGGATAATAACGGGTTTATGCTTTTGGGCAAAGCATTTAAAGCTGAAAATTTAAGGCAGCGCTTTTTTTATGACCATCTGTATAAACAAAATTACCCGGTAACCGTGTTTGAGCCTTTGGCAAAAGCGGTAGGTAAAAATTACCAGGTGGTAAGGCCTGATGTAACCGACCGGGTTATGGAAGTTAAAAAGCAGGAAGAGGAGCAGAGGAAGTTTGTAAGTGATAGTATTGCTAAGGCAAATGGAAAAGGGCATTAGTGCTCTATGTCGCATCCTCTAACACCCTCTTCATTTCCTCAAAAATCCCCGGGCTGGCAACAATAATATTTACCCCATATATATCCTCAGGTAAAGAAGGTGCGGTTTTGAGAGCGTAATGCCCAGCCGTAGCTCCAGCTTCAATAGCAATTAACCGGCCGGCTGCCATGTCCCAGGGGGCAAGGCCACCTTCGTAATAGCCTTGTATACGTCCGCAGGCTACCCAGCAATAATCAAGCGCGGCTGAACCCATACGCCGCACATCGCGGATATGTGGTAACAGGCGGGTAAGAAAAGATGTTATATGCGCTATGTTCTCCTTCTTATGCGGAAAACCGGTGGCAATTACACACTGGTTTAAGTTGATTACTTCTTTTGCATAAATGCGTTCGGTATTTAAAAAAGCACCCTGGCCTTTAATGGCATAAAAAAGTTCATCCAAAAAAGGATTGTAAACCACGCCCAACTGCACATTGCCTTGCTGTGCAAAAGCTATTGAAATACAAACCTGGTAGTGCCCATTGGCGTAACCGACGGTGCCATCAATAGGGTCAACTATCCAGGTAGGGCCTTCTATCGAAAAATCATGGTCAGCAGATTCTTCTGAAATGATGCGGTGGGTTGGATATGCTTTAAGTATTTCTGAAATGATAATATCATTACTGGCTATATCGGCACTGGTAACCAACTCGTACCCGAATTTAAGCTGCTCGGTAAAACTCTTGGCCTCGCGCATTTCCTTGATTTTGCTTCCGGCAAGCCGGGCAATGCGAATGGTGTTATCCAATATATCTTTCATTGGTTTTAGTATTTGCCGGCATGGGAAGCCTTTTGAAATTAAATCCAAATGCAATTTAACACAAAGAGCACAAAGAAAAATGCCAATACAAAGGCCACAAAGATTATATTTTTTTGGGGTTCCCTGCCTACCGGCAGGCAGGTTTGTATTGAACTTTGTGTGCTTTGTGTTAAGCGGTATTTCTTTTCTTTAATTTTAAACAGCTTCAACTGTTATAAACAAACTTCCATGGCCGCGCCAGTTCAAGTTCATAAGCCAGTTCAAGCAACCTTCGCTCGTTTCCATAAGGCGCAATAAAATTCATACCCATGGGTAAGCCGTCAGATGAAGTAGCCGATGGGATAGAAATGGAAGGAGAACCCGTTATATTTTGCCCGGCAGTAAAAGACGAAAAATCTACCGCCCGGCGCGTAATTTCATCGTAAGGCAAGGCAACTGAAAAGTAACCGATGCGGGGTACTTTGTGCGATAAGACCGGAGTCATAATAAGGTCGTAATCATTTAAAAGGGCTTCCGCTACGGCGCCTGATTTACGAAGTATCCTCAGGCTTTGCGGCAGCTTTAAAACATTCTTTTTAAATTGTTTGCTAAGGCCTGCGGTGAATGGCTCAATCAACTGTTTATTTACTTTTGAGCCTATCACTACCCTCCCCAAATCAGTAAGCAGGTATGCAAAAAAGCCGTAATAATTTAAAAAGTGTTCCGTCATATCCTCAATATTGATTGGAAAAGGAACGCGGTCTACAAAGTGCCCCATATCGGTTAGCAGCTTGGCAGTTTCAATGGTTGCGTTATAAGTATCATCATCGGCGTGCCCGGTTTTGCCAACCGGTATATTTTCGAAACACACAATGCGTAAACGTTGTTTGCCGGGTTCAATAACATGGCCAACGGCAGGCAGTTTGGGATTGTGGTAATACTTTTCGGCTGCGGCATAAAAGGCAGCGGTATCGCGCACGCTACGGGTTAAAACACCCTGGTAAACTATACGCATGGGCATTAGCTCCGAGCCTTCCACATTTATAAGGCGGTCGCGGCTGGGTTTAAGGCCTATCAGCCCGCAGCAGCTTGCCGGTATGCGGGTAGAGCCTGCGCCATCGTTAGCAGTAGCAATGGGCACCACACCACTGGCAACCATGGCGGCCGAGCCGGAAGATGAGCCACCGGTAGTAAAATCTGTATCCCACGGGTTGCGGGTAATACCCCAGGCCGGGTTTTCCGTGCTGCAAATAAGCCCGAATTCAGGCAAAGAGGTTTTGCCTAAATAATTTACCCCGGTAGATAAAAACTGGTTGGCAAATTTGCTGTTCTTCCCGGCTGGTTTTGATTTAAAAGCACCGGTGCCATACTGGGTGGGCAGGCCTTTTAATTTGTCGTTATCTTTTACAAAGGTTGGCACCCCCGCAAATACGCCGGTATGTTTTGATTTAGCCTGGTGCCGGGCATGGTCGTAAGTTTTTACAACAATAGCGTTGAGGGGGCCATTTACTTTTTCGGCACGGGCAATGGCGGCTTCTGTGGCCTCAATAGCTGAGATACTTCCTTTGGCAATGGCTTCTGCAATGCCTGTGGCATCCAGGGTTCCTAATGCATCGTCGGTAAAAGCGCTTATTTTTTTCTCCATTCTTTCTAACGCAAAGGGTTCAGTTTTTGCCTGCCGAAATTACGGAAATAGTTTACAGTTTTCAGTTTACAGTTTACAGTTGAATACAAAATGCAATAGAACGCTGATTTGTTATCATTATCTTTGAATACCTTTTTGGCAGATGGATGAGAAGCTCTTTGCTATTTTGCGTTCTACTAACCGAAGTATTCTAAAATAAATCCACCCCATGACACTACTTCAGGGCATGATGTTAGCTCCCATATTACTGCTGTTTGGCTTTGTCTTCTTAATTATTCTTTCATTGCCACTTATTTTGCTGTGTAATTTTATTCTTTACAAAATGACAGGTAGCGACACAAAACATATTCATCCTCTTTTCGCTATTGTGATTGCCTTTATCGCTCTTGTAATAATACTCGCTCACGTTGTTTCATTTAAAGAGCCGTGGTTTAACTGAAAACTGAAGACCGTAAACTGAAAACTGACCATGCCCCAAAACCAAACCGCCGCACGCATAATTGCAAATGCATTTCTGCATTACCCCTTAATGTTGTATGCCTTTGAAGGCCGCACAGAGCAGCAACGGGCGCAGCTATTAAATAAGCTGTATGGCAGATGCGTTGCTGCAGCCGCTATGTATGGTGGCGTGCTGTTAACGCCCGATAAACTGGGTGCGGTTATATGGCTGCCGGGCAAAAACTTTACGCTTACGCTGCGTAAAGAGATACGTAGCGGCATGGCAGCCATTCCCTTTCAGCTGGGACCAAAAGCCACGTTGCGTTTAATGAACCATGATGCTGAAAGCGAGGGTTGGATTAAAAAGAACGCCGGTCCCAAAATGGGCTATATCTGGTGCATTGGAGTTTCGCCGGAGGTCCGGGGCAAAGGTTACAGCCGTTTGCTGATAGACCAAAGCATGGAACAAATGCGCCATCTCGGCCTAACCGGATGCTGGCTAAAAACCGAAGACCCCAAAAACGTAACTATCTATCAAAAACTTGGCTTTACACTTATAAATGAAATGACAGTAAAAAGCAGCGGCATTCAATCGTGGGCCATGAGGAAGATGATTAGTTAATTCCGCACGGGTTGGTTGAACCGGGCCAAAGCCTGTTCGCGCGCGCATACACTCCAAAGTGCATAGCCGCCGGAAATATTCTGCACCTTTTCGAAACCGTTTTGGAGCAATATCCTTTGGGCAAGGTAACCCCGTAATCCTATCTGACAAAATATATAGATGTACTTATCCTTTGGCAATTCGTTAATCCGGCCCCGCAGTTCATCTACAGGTAAATTAACAGCACCCGGGATAGTGCCTTTGGCAAATTCTTCCGGTGAACGAACGTCCAGTAAAAGGTCATCCGGACTTATATCTGCAACTTCATTCCAATAAATAATACGCAACCTTTTCTGCAAAATATTATCAGCCACAAAGCCCGACATATTGATGGGGTCTTTGGCAGATGAATAAGGTGGGGCATAGGCATGTTCAAATTCAGCCAGATCGTAGATGGTGCCATTGTTTTTAATAACGGAAGAAAGCACATCCAGGCGCTTATCTGTCCCATCATAACCGACTACCTGCGCGCCAAGTAACTTTCCGGTATCGGGCGAAAAAGTAATTTGAATACTCATCAGTTTACTATCGGGATAATATCCGGCATGCGAGCCGCTGTGTGTGGTAGAAACCAGGTATGGGATGTTGGCTGCCTTTAAATGTTTTGCCGCAACGCCCGTAGCGCCGGCAGTCATATCAAACACTTTTACTATAGCGGTATTGATAGCACCATGATAAACATCTTTATTCCCCATCACTATATTGTTAGCGCAAATGCGGCCTTGCTTGTTAGCCGGCCCTGCCAGGTAGGTGCTCATAGATGCACCGGTAATGAGGTTTGAAAATTCTATTGCATCGCCCACTGCATAAATGTTGGGGTCAGAGGTTTGCAGAAATTCGTTTACATAAATTCCTTTGGCAGCGCCCAACTTTAAGCCTGCGGCTACGGCCAGCTTTGTATCGGGCCTTACACCTATTGAAAGTATAACTACATCAGCCTCTATGGCTCCTTCATCTTTTAGTAACACTTTCAGCCCGTTGCCCGCGCTTTCAAATCCTGCAACGGTTGTATTCAGTTGCAGGGCTACGCCTTTTGAGCGGATATGGTTTTGCACTAACGCTGCCATCGTGTAATCCAACGGAGCCAATATCTGGTTGCCCATTTCAATGATGGTAATCTGCATGCCAAGTGCATGTAGGTTTTCAGCCATCTCCAGGCCAATAAAACCACCACCAACAATTACCGCCCTACCTGCTTTCCTTTCATCTACATATTGCTTTATATAATCAGTGTCGCTTACATTGCGGAGGGTAAAAATACCCGGCAACCCGATACCCGGCAGTGGAGGACGAATGGGCTCTGCCCCCGGTGAAAGCACCAGTTTATCATAGCTTTCTTCGTATACCCCGCCGGTAAGCAGGTTAGTAGCTTTAATTGTTTTTCGTGCCGGGTCAATAGAAGTAACCTCTGTCTTTACCCTTACATCAATATTAAAACGCTTATTGAATGCCGCTGCCGTTTGTACAAATAGTTTATTGCGGTCTTTGATAACATCGCCAATGTAATAAGGCAATCCGCAGTTGGCGTACGAAATATATTCTCCCTTTTCAAAAATAACTATCTCAGCCTTTTCATCCATCCGGCGTAACCTTGCCGCTGTGCTGGCGCCTCCGGCTACTGCCCCTACAATTATATATTTCATTTCGCCTTAGTTTTGCTCTGCTTCAATTACCAAAATGGCTTATTTCAATTGAATTACCACCGAATCTTTTCCAATAAAACCACTATAATTCCAGCTAAGAGTTTTGTTTTTATACAATTGCAATACCGGCAGTGCATCTATTTTCAGTTCCTTGCATAAGCCCTGGTTGTCATCAGCGTTGATGCGCACAACCATCACCTTATCTTTCATGTCACTGGCAATTTCTTCCAGGTAAGGTTTCATTTTTTTGCAGGGGCCGCACCAGTCTGCATAAAAATCTACCAGCACCGATTTGTCGGTGTTCAACAAGTCATCGAACTGTTGTTTGCTCATACCAACAGATGCATTACTGTTAGTTTCGGGCAAGTTGGCAGCACGCCATTTCATTATACCGCCCGATAATTCGTAAACCTGAGTAAAACCGTTTTCGCGCATTTGTTTTGCCGCTTGTCCACTACGTCCGCCGCTTAAACAATAAACAAATATAAGTTTCGATTTATCCAGTTGCGAAATCTGTGCATTAAAGTCGTTGCCGTTCCAGTCAATGTTTTTTGCGTTGGGTAAATGGCCTTTGGCAAATTCTTCTGGTGTGCGAACATCTACTACCGGTGCTCCGGGCAGTTCTTTTATTTTTTGAGCGAAGTCGGTAGCCTGCAGGTTATTGCTGCCGGTTTGAGCCTGTCCGTTTGTGCAACCGGAAAACAAAACCACCGCAAAGCCGACTAAAACCAATACTGAATTTTTCATTTTTCCGTTTTTTAAGTTGATAATCCTTTAAATATTTCTTTCAATAACCTGTTTCAGAAAATTAGCAGGCACAACTCCGCTCTGCCTCCATTTTACCTCACCCTTTTTAAAAAGTATAAGGGTAGGAACACCTTGTATTTGGTATGCCGATGCTGCGGCAGGGTTATTATCTACATCAATTTTTATAACTACTGCCTTATCACCTATTTCGCTTTTCAGCTGTTCCAGGATAGGCGCCATGGTTTTACACGGCCCGCACCATGCAGCCGAAAAATCCACCAAAACCGGTGTTTCGTCGTTAATCAGCTCGGCGAATGTTTTTTGCTTTTCCATAACATGTATTTTAAGTTGCGTTATGAGTGTTTTCCCACTTCTTCATAATCCACATCCTGTATTTCAACCGCTTTTTTCTGCGGGGTGGGTTGGTTATACCCGGTATAACAGGCGCCCGCAGCACAGCCATAATTAAAAACCGCCATTGAAGTAAAATACCCGCCCAGTAAAAGGCCAATCCACTGCCCTTCCATAACGGCCTGGGCCATTACAAAGCCGCCAATTACCAGGTAAAGGGCGCGTATAAACGTCCAGCCCGTTAAAATGCGTTGCAACATTCCGTTGTTCATATCAGTTTAGTTTATTGTTTAAGCTCATCCATCCGCCTCCATTGTAAACCTCGTCAAAACCATGGCTTTTTAAAAGGCTTTTGGCCGAAGCACTTCTCATACCCGAAGCGCAGCAGGTAATAATCGGTTTGTCTTTTTTCAGTTTGGTCAAATGCCCCTGCAGGTTATTTAAGGGTATGTTAACCGAACCTTTAATATGCCCGCCCTGATATTCTCCTTTCGAGCGCACATCTATGATTATAGCGCCTTTGGCAACAAGCTCTTTGTAATCTGTTTTGGGCCCCATGCCCAACAGGTTTTTCAATGTTTGTATCATATGGTTTTTATTTTCTTTGAAGTTTTCATTTATCCGGCCTGCAATTCGCTTTGTACTGAATACCAGCTTCCGCCATTTTCGCAATCAACACCCTGTCCCTGTAAAAAGTGGGTTGCCTGTCCGCTGCGTCCGCCGCTGGCGCAGCATAAAATGATGGGTTGCGGCATTGCCTTAATTTCATTTAAACGCTCCTGAATTTCATGCAATGGAATATTAATACTCCCCTCTACATGCCCTCCGCTGAATTCAGACGGGGTTCTGACATCAATTATTGTTTTCCTTGTGTTGTTCATTGTTTTCAATTTTGTTTTGTTCAGAATTTGTTTCTTCCTTTTTAAATATGCCTGATATCAGCCAACCCATTATAGCGCCATATGCGGTGCTGTTAATTGGTTTAGAAGTAATCATGCACGTACCCGAAGCACAGCCCACAAAATGATAATACAGGTAACCTGCACAGGCCCCGAATAAAATGCCTGTTATAGCAAGTCTGTAACTTCGTACCGCCGTTTTCAATTTTCTTATTTAAGCGCAAAAATACTACCATAATTGCCCATAGTTCGTAACAATTGTTACAGAAGGGGGTGATCTTTCTTAACTAATCATTTTTGTCAGTTGTTTTTAATGGCTATGCAATTGGGGCTATTCGGGGCTTTGCGATACCATGTTTAAAGTAAACAGCAAAAAAAGGCCAATCATCAGCCTAAAGATTCCGAACAAGCGTTTGATTGCAGAGAACTTATTTAGTTACACTTAAATATCCCCCGATAATGCCATCGGGATTATAAGGCGCGTTGCTTACCCCGTTAACATTATAACCGGTGAAACTATAGAGCGGAATATCTTTACACCTGCAATGCTTAGGCGTGGTGGTAATGTTGGTTATTTTATACGTTAAACTATCTGCCGGCAAATAAACCAGGATATCAGGCTGGGGCGAGTCTATATTGTCGGGTAAATTTGCCGGAAAGGTATAGGGCACAGTATCCATTGTATTGGCAAAAGATATGCTGAAGCTATCTTTTATCCTGGTAAAATTGGTACCCGCAACATATTCCTTTATAATTACCGAATCCATTTCAGTTCCCGAAAAATTAGAAAAAACAATGCCCCCTCTTTCCCAACAACCATCACAACGGCCGCACGAGTTCAGCATAAAAGCAAGAGCGCCGGAAATCATCAATATTAAAAGAGCCTTAAAGGTGTTGCGCGAAATGGGGGATAATAAACGCATGGGAGCTTTTTAAATGATTAATTAATTTTTGAATAGCCTTTAAACGAATAAATGCGGTTAGCAGATATACTAAATCAATTCATTTTAACAATCGCCCGTTCGATAGCCTAAACAGCTTCTTAGGCATTAAGCGCCATTATACCACAGTATACTTCAAAACCCAATAATATTTCAAATCAAAATATTCAACATTCCCCGCGCAGCCTTTTATTATATCCCGTAAAAAACGTTCATCCTGAAAATTTTTAAGTACGCGGTGCAGGCTTCCGTTTTCGAGGGTACGCATCTGGTAGGTATTGCCATAACCATCAGTTTCAGTAACGGGCAGACTGCTGTCTTCAACAAAAATATTATCCATCAAAACAACTATGCCGCCCGGCTTTACAAAGCTGTTAATGGTCTTTATAAATTTACTTGTTTGCTGGTGTTCAATATGGCTTAATATAAACCCCGCAAACAAAGCCCCGTATTTTGGTACACCACTAAAGTTGTAAATGTCTGCTACGGCAAATTGTGTATTATTTTTCTGATATTCCTTTTGCATAGCAATGGCAAGTGCCGCATCGTTAATATCGGTGGCCATAATAGATTGCGCGGTTTGCGCAATTCGCTCTGTCCAGTAACCGGTGCCGCAGGCAATTTCTAAAATGTCCTGGCCCGTAAAAATACCTTGCAACAACTCTGAGGCTTTTGCCAGGTCAACCTGCCTTTCCGGCTTCAGGTAAATCTTCTCGTGTTCGGCTACACGTGCTTTGTAATAAGCTACCAGGTCAGTATTCATGGTTACTGCGTTAGTTATTTACAATGTATGAAATATTTCGAAAAAAACGGAATGGCTTTTAAGGGCCTTTGATGAGGCCTGCTTTTCCCAAGCCCTACTCTTCCTAACCCGTAAATGGGCCCCTGCCAAGGGTGCATACCATATTGTCGCATTCCGAACAGCCGCCCCTTCCGTCCCCTAAAGGGGAAACCAAAGCCAAATACCAGTACCTGGCTTGTCGTCAAAACTTGCATTTGGCTGTTTTGCCCTTGTTTCCCCTTTATGGGACGGAAGGGGCGAGACCGGTGCAAATGAAGATGGTTTTCTGTAAGTGCGACAATTTGATATGCATCCGATTTTTTATGATGAAATGATGATTGAATACAATTTTTCAATAAAATACCGGGGCGAATTCAACTTTTTCTATCTTGGTTTTAAAATATACAAACTATGCAAAACACTGCCCGCTCTTTTTAGCATTTGCAGCCATATTTTTTGTTGGTGCTTTTATTAATGGTTCGAAGCCGAAATTGCCGGTAAAGGCTTTTAAACCGGAAGGCAGCACCGTTGAACACAAACCGGTTACGCTTGATATGCTTAATTGCAAACCGGGGTTATATAAAACTTACCAGGATTTTTTGGATGGGAAGCCGTTGAAATATCAATATATAGAGATTGATTTCAAAACCAAAGAGAGCGGAAGATTGGTGAAATACAACGCTGTATTCAAAGATGAAAAAGGGAAAACCGTTGAACTTGACCCCAAAGATTTTTGGGGTTTTACAGATCATAATCGACACCTTTGCCGCAGTGGGGCATATAACCACAATACCGATGTTCCACTAATTTGTTATTATGTGGAATACGCCACTAATGGCTTTATTAGTTACATTACTTGTAACACATATGGTGATTATCGATTCCCCTATTACTGGTTTTCACTGGATTTAAATTCACCAGTTATAGATGGCCCCTCTTTTTGGAATGCGCATGGTAAGTACCTGACTAAAAAAGTAGATGACGAAATTAAAAACTGTGAAAGACATTCTAAACCAGATAAGGATTTACGCGTATGGGCAAATAGGGTTTACGAATGTTACGGTGAAATTCCTGGATTTATTGGGAAATGGGTTAAGGACAATGTTCGATCAACCAATAGCGATGACCCAAGTAGTTACGTTAAGTAATTGCTGCTAGTTACCCTTGCTTCGAACCGAAAATAGATATATCATTGATAGATTGTTTCCTTGTTTTTCAATTACTCCTTCACCAACTTCTTAATTTCCGAAACCCATCCGTATTTTGTGTTCGGATAAAGTAAACTCCATATTTTGATTTCGGTTTAAACCGGCTGAATAAAGTAATGAAGGAAAAGATGACATCAAAAGGGCAAACACTTTTCTCTCATTGAATAAAAGTATGCCCTGAACCGGCGGATGCACCCCCTGATAAAGCTGTTTCAGTTTATTGCTGCGAAACCAATCTGCCTGATTGAATAGTTTTACCATTACTGATAACGCTGTATAAATAAATTCCTGAAGGAAGGGTCCTTGTTTCCAACACAGTTATTTGTTTGGTTATGGTTGTGCTCAATACTCCCTGGCCCAAAACATTAAATATCTTTAATTCAAGGTTCTTAATTTCAATAGCATCGTTTAATACCAGGTTTACGGTAGTAGTAAACGGATTAGGGTAAATACTAACTGCGTTTGTTGTATTTACAGCATCCGGACCAGAAATGCCGGTTGTTCCGTTACACGCGGAGGGGATGTCAGCTGTAATTGCCGTTGTGGTTAAAGCACCGGTGGTGGTAAGCGCCCTGCCATTAAGCACAGCTCCTGTATTTAAAGCCCCCAATGCACCATTGTTAACCACTAATGTGCCACAGAAAACGGAATAATTATTTATACCCACCGCGCCTTCAATCTTCCAGTACACATTTTTTGCCTGGGTCCCGTTAATCAATTGAACAGTTGAATAAGTGCTGGTTGAAAGCGCGCCGTTCAGTTTTATAACAAAAACGGCACCGGCATTACCTTCTGCATTAAGAAAAAGTGTATCTGTAAACACAGTGGCGGCATTAAGCAGGTATGTATGTGGTGTAAGCACCAGGTGTTTTCCAAACTGAGCGGGATATAGCAACTCAATATCATAAGGCAGTGAATCGAGGTAGTTGTATACAATTCTCAGATCGGCGGCACACTGAGCTGTTGAAGCATCGGGGATGGGATGGACAGTACCTGTTACATAGGCGGTATCAAAACCGGTAGTTAAACCGGTATTTGTTCCCACGTCGCCGATAATATGCGTTATACCCGAATTTGAAACTGCCCCATCGGATGAAAATATGGCATAACATGAAGTAGAAGCCAGTTCAGGAGCCCGGGGGCCGGTTAGTACCGCGGCGCCGCAACCAAGGGGGGTATAGGCCAGGAGCCCGTTTACCGAAACGGCGCCATCGGTTGAAAGCGCTCTTCCTTCAAGCGTATCGCCTGTATACATTTCAATGGCGGCGTTGTTGGCAATAACGGTTCCCTTCATGCTGGTACCGGTGGCCATACTTACCAGGCCTTCTATTTTCCAGAATACATTGCAGGCCAGCGCCCCGTTAAGCAGTTTTATATTAGAAAATGCACTGGTAGAAAAGGCACCCTGAACCTGGAAAATAAATACAGCATTGGAGTCGCCCTGCGCGTTTAAAAAAAGAGTTGAGTTAAGTGTTGCTGCGCTCCCAATTTCATATACGCCTGCATTCAGGGTATCGCCATTGCCGAGCAGGGTATCGGGATGCCCGGTAGGCGTAGCTCCGTTCAGTTGATGGTAAGCGCTTAGCAGGTCGGTAACACATTGGGCGCTAAGAGGGCCTCCGTTTGCCATTACACCGTTCACATTGCCGAAACCTGTGCTTGAACCGGTATTGGTGCCTACATTACCTGTTATCTGGGAAATCCCGGTGTTTTTAACCGGTCCGATGGAAGAAAAAAGAACAAAACCGGCAGCGGTTCCCAGGGTGGGCGCCTGGGCAAACTCCATTCCCGGTATGAACAATAACGCAGTAGTTGCTATGATTAATAGTATTTTATTTTTCATAATATTAATTTACCTGATCAAATAATGTTTTCTATGTAAACCTGAATCATTTCACGCTGTAAAGCATTACACAATTCCGTCAAAGAGTTACATCATTTACACTTTAAGACTCATCTTTTGTGGAGCGCACCAGGCTGATTCCGGAGATGAAAAACAGAAGGCCAAGTACCCCATAAATAATGAGCGCCCTAATGTCACGCACCCCGCCGCCGGTATTGACAAACAGAATTGCTGTGTATATAAGGCCACCTATACCCAACAAGGTGAGCATAGCGCCAAATATCCTCTTAATATTCATATGATGTTTTTAGCTTGTTAATTAGCATTAGAAAGCGGACAGGTACAACCCGTCCGCTTTTTTTTAAAAAATCCGATTTTCATTCCCTGAACATAAGCCAAGCCCTGCCGATATGCTTATTTATCTGGTCAATTTAATTTGCATAACAGGGAGATTCCCTAAAACTGCAATTATGGTTCAATGTCGTTAAGTTAAGGAAATGCATCCGCGCAAACTCTCTAACTCCTCCCGCAAAAAAGCGGGATAAACTTCACGGGAGGACCACTACCCAGAAATACAAAATACAACTGCTCCGGCAAAGTTGTTCTTTTTCTGTGTGGATGCTCCTCCGCTTCGGAGGCTGGGAGGTAGCGAAGCGCAAAAAGAACAGGCTAACGGCTTAACTTAATGACGTTGAATTATGATTTATTGTAAAGCACAACTTTCAGAAGCTGCGCCAACGCTAAAACTCATATCTTTACATTTGGAACGGGCGTCAAGCAGTGTTTGATTATTAATAGCAGTGCTTGTTGTATTACCGCTTTGGTCAGTACAACTGCATGACCAGTCTTTTTTGCAGGAAGTAAATCCTGTAGTGATCATTACGATCAATGTTGCTGCGAATATTCCTTTTTTCATTGTTTTAGTTTTATGTTTGTTTTAAATAAATAGTTTATAATAGCAAGGTTAAAGCTGATTAAACAGCACGCCTGCCCTCGATAAGGCGTAGTATTATTGCAATAACAGCGATTACCAGCAGGATATGAATCAACCCTCCCGCATGAAAGCCGATGAATCCGATGGCCCAGCCTATAATCAGGATTACTGCCAATACATAAAGTAGATTTCCCATGGTTTTATATTTAATTTGGTTTGTAAAATTTAACAATACAAAGATGGAACAGCCTGTAAATAAAACCGTTACACAATTCCGCTAAAGAGTTACATTATTCACACGTGGCTGCTATAATCGCTTTCGTTGCAAATTGCCTATCTTGCGGTCGATAGCATGCTTTCCGGATATCTTTAATAATATGCAAAAAGCCAGCTGGTTTTGAAATCACGTTGCTCTTTTGAACTTCAATGAAACTCTACATCAAATACATGGTGTCTATCCGGTGCAAAATGGTTGTTAAATCAGAGTTGGATAAACTTGGCCTGCACTATACTACTGTGGAACTGGGGAATGTTGAAGTAAAGGAAGAAATTTCAACTGAGACGCGCGAGAAACTTAAAGCTGCCTTGAAAATTTCCGGGCTTGAACTTATGGACGATAAAAGGGCCGTGCTGATTGAAAAAATAAAAAACGTAATTATTGAGAGGGTGCATTATTCAGATGAAATACTCCACATTAATTTTTCAGATTATTTAAGCGAAAAGTTAAACTATGATTACACTTATTTGGCTAATCTTTTTTCGGAAGTAACCGGCATTACCGTTGAGCATTTTATAATCGCTCACAAAATTGAACGCGTAAAAGAGTTGCTCTTATACGATGAATTGACCCTCACTCAAATTTCATATAAACTAAACTACAGCAGCGTAGCCCACCTGTCATACCAGTTTAAAAAGGTAACCGGATTAACACCTACCTTCTTCAGGAAAATGAAGGAAAAGCGATTTACGCCCCTGGAAAATATGTGAATCATGTAAGTCTGCTAAAGAATTGTGTAAAGCTTACCAACAATAATGGCTCACCTTTGTGGGGTGAAGTTTTTCATAAACAAAAGAAAGATTTATGTGGTACCATATCGAAACTCCCGCGTTGACAACCCAATGGAGCGAAGTAAAAAGAAAACTCCGCAACCGGTTTGCTGATTTAACTGAAGCAGACCTGAATTATCCCGAAACAGAATTGGATGACATGTTAAGCAACATGCAGGTTAAGCTTTCAAAAACAAAAATTCAGTTACGGGCAGTTATTGCAACCGACTAATTTTTTTAATCCGGATATCAATGGACGTAACAACGATAAAATGGCAGTAATACGTCCGGGTACAGCACAAAACAAGATAATGCCAAGCGAAAAAGTAAAAGAACTACATCAAACTGTAATTGACGCCGTTGTTAAGGTAAAGTCAATTGTAAAAGATAAAGAGGAAACAGAAGAAGAGGTTTTGACATTCGGTAAAAAACTTGCCGATATGGTATTCAGTTTTGTAGGTAGTTGGTTCTCCATAGCCATGTTTTTATCGTTCGTGGTTGGATGGGCGCTATTTAATTCGTTTGCGCCGGCTTTGTACAGATTCGATCCATATCCATATTCGCTGATAACCTTTTTGCTGGCGGCCATTGCTGCTATACAGGCGCCTGTAATTATGATAGGCCAACACCGATTGGCGCATAAAAACAGCATAAGGCTTGCCGGTGACCTTAAAATTGAAAATGAGATACTTTCACTGCACAGGTCTATAACGGTTTTAATGGAACAACAGCTTCAGCAGGTTCATGAAAACCAGCTAACGACTATAACACTTTTAAAAGAACTACATACCAAATCTGACGAGAAGGCCCGGGGCTAATAGTTTGCTTCATATCTCTCTTAAAACCTGTGAATATTATAACTCTTTACCGTAATTGTATAAGCTATTCTGTATCTGCCTCCTCATCTTTATCTTTCATATTTATAAATCGAATGACATGGAAAATAAAAAATTTGACCACCTGTTATCTGATGCAAGACGTCAACTTGACGAGTTGAATAAACTTGTTACTGATACAATCAAAACTGAAGGCATAATGCTTGATACTGTTTTACCTCCTCCTTTAATTATCACAAATACCAGGTATGTTTTGGCGCAAAATCCTGTCTGCCTTTAACGTATGGTGTTGATGAGAACCCATGATACCTGTTTATGTAACAGGTATTTACGCTTTAGCCGGGTCTTCCGAACCTATTTCAATTTTACGTTTTTCAATCCTTATTGAATATTCATTAGGGATTATTTTCTGGCCGTGGGTATGGGCATATGCCCTGGTAAACTCCGCACCGAAATACAATATGTTGGCCGTATAATAAACCCATATAAGGATAAGGATGATTGAACCTGCCGTTCCATAAACCGATGTAAAGGCAGAACTGCCAAGGTATGCGCCTATAGCAAATTTACCCAACATAAAGAGCAAAGCTGTAAATGATGCACCAATAGTGCAATCCCGTAATGCTATTTTCCCATCGGGTAGTGCCTTAAAAATTATAATAAACAGAAGGGTAATAATGATAAAGACCACGATTACGTTAACAATGTAAAACAGGTAAATAGCGTCTTTAGGAAAATGGAGAGTTAGCCTTTTATTAAGCACTTCAATTAAAGAATTTATAACCAGCCCAACCATTAGCAAAAAACCCAATGAGCCAATCATAGAAAACGATACCAGGCGGTTTTGAATAAATTTTATTAAACTCCGTTTAGGTTTTGCTTCAATACCCCATATTAAATTCAGCGAGTCTTGTATTTCGGAGAAAACACCTGATGCGCCGAATATTAAAATGATAACGCCAAAAATGGCGGCAAAAGCGTTACTGCTGGTAAGCTTTACATTTTTAATGGCCTCCTGTATACGTAATGCAGCCTCATTGCCCACAAGGTCTTTAATCTGCCAGAATATTTCGCCCTGTACAGCCAGCGTTCCGAAAAAAAATCCACATATACTAACAATGATGATGAGAAGGGGGGGGCAAAGAGAAAATGGTATAGTACGACAACGCGGCACTTAACTTTACGCAATTGTCATTTATGAACCCATGAAGGGTTTCTTTAAACAGGTAAACTGTTTTTTTTGCTGTTTCCTTTATTTGCATGGCATTAGCGGCCTTTTGCTGCTTCGGCTTTTCTTTCCTTTAAATATTTCTTCCGGGGCGCTGCATCGTTTAATTGCTGCATCTCTTTATACGCCCTGGTCAGCTGTTTCGGAATTTCGCCTTTATAGTCTATTTTATAATATGAAAATCCATTAAAGGGGACTGTATTTTCCTCTCCACTGAATTTTATCTGTGCAACGGCTTTACCAAAGTAGTTCTTGAAAACCACCTCGCGCTTTTTAAGCAGTTCGGCAAACCTTCTGTCCACAAGTTCTTTGCCGGTAATAACGTAGCATTTTTCCTGTACGGTAAACATCATAGTGTCTTCAACCATGCGATTGAGATAGTGTATGAACATAGAATCTTTTACTGACATTTTATCAATGGCCAATGAATCTTCTTCACTCATCTTAGCGTTACTAAAATGATGGCTCTGGAGAAAATATTTCTTCTTTGCCTCAAAAAGCAGCACATACTCTTTTTCCTTATCTGCATACCGTATAGATGAAACTGATATAACGGCATCCGGATTGCTATTTAAAAAATCAGCCATTTGGTTTACAAACTTTTCCTGCAAAGGCCTTAGTTCTGTTTGGCCGGTTTGCCATGTAAGCGAAAGGGATTTTTCAACTTCCTGTTCTACATGCTTTTCGTGTACAAGATATAACGTTGATGGCGGTTTAATAAAAATGTTGGATAGTACCTGCACAATAGCTTTTCCGAATTTAAAACGGGGGTTGGTAAGGTTGCCTGCAATAGGAATTTCAAAATCAATGGCATCGCCTGCGCTGCGAACAACTGACATAATCAGGGGCACCGGTAACCATTTAGTATCGTTCTTTTTAACCCGCTTTGTTACATGCGGGTCAATAATCAATAAATGATTTTGGCTATTTATAACACTGTCTTTTACGTTGGTATAGCCATTGAAATTTAGGGTGCCCCTGTCAAGCGGAAAAGAGGTATAACTTACTATGTATGGGTTAAACATACTCACCGGCACCCGTATCAGGTCGTATTTTAGATTGAAGTTGCCGGCATTATTAGGGTCCATGCTTAAACCGGCACTGATACAACCATAAGGCTTCAATGCGGTGTTAAGCTTTGCCGAAAAGCGCCGGTTATTTTTATCAATAGAATCGGCAGAGATGCAGAGAGACGAGGCTTCTGCCGAAAATTTATCCCGTAAAGAAAAGTCATTAAACCTTATGTCTCCATTGTAAATAGCCACCCTGTCAACTTTATAGTAGCTCTGCATAAAGTTCTTTGCCAGTTTTTCTAAATATTTGGCTATTTCAATAATCAGGTTAAACTTTCCTTCATCCGATTCCGCGTTGGCCTGTTTAATGCGTGCCCCCCCCTCGCCAAACATTCTTTCAACGTTGTTTAAATAATCATACCTCTCGTATTTAAAAAAGGGATGGTTCAGCATTACCGAATCCAGGCGGTACCTGAAATGTTTGGGGCTTATCTCTTCGGCATTAATTACCAGTTTATCAAAAGCAGCAAAATCATCGTCTTTTTTTGCGCCAAAGCGAAAATCACTTACAGCAATATAACCGCTGCCATCCAGGTCAAGGCCGTTTTTAAAACTTCCCCTTCCTTTTACGTTGGCATCAAGTAGTGCCGATATATGGCCATAGTTTGAGAGCCCATGCAGGTACTGGTTAATAAGCTTTAAATCAAATTTGGTGATAACCGCAGAGAGGCTATACTTAACACTATCAAAAACAATTGACCCATTCCCTTTTATATCCCCACTGCCGGAGCCCGACTGAAGGGCAAACTTTATAATCATTGAATCTACATTCCACCACTTTCCCGGGCTTTCAATATTTACATTTTTTATAAAATAGTTTATTGGAATGCTTTTGGCTATGTAGTGAAACTCACCATTTGTAACCGAGATATTTAAAATATTGAAATGAACCGGTTCCTTGTGTATTGAAGTATCGCGTATTCCCTTATGCCTGAACCTTAATATCAGGTCTGAAAAATTAAGCGTATCCCTGTCCTGAATAATGTAGCCTACAGGGTTGTTAAGAGATATGCTGCTTATCTCGTAGGTTTTATGCAGCATTTTAAAAATTTCATACTTAGCGCTAACTCCGTCCGCGGTAAGAAACAGGGAATCGCTATTGGCCTCGTAGGCCCTGAGATGGCTGATGTGTATGTAACCGGTAAAGGGATTGAGGTAAATCCATTCCACTTTTATTACCCTGCCCAGGTATTTTACGCTATATTTTTCAACCACATATTTAGCGATGGGTGAAATGCATGCAATAATTACAACTACGGTTGCCACCAGCGTAATTGCCGCTATTAAAATCCCTTTTTTAATTTTTCCTTTCATCATTATCTTTTATCCCTGATTGAATCTTTTCTCGCTTTTGCTGCTTCCACCTCTTTTTTCTTATAATAAGGGCGTAATAAAACGTTATGTTTCAATGCAGTCATATTATCGCTAAAACCTCCCGCAGCATGTTGCACATTCACCATAGTTTTGCCAAGGGAAAGTGCAAAGCTTGAGTCCATAAAAAGTTTTCCGACGGCTCCGTGGCCGTTCCGGATGTTGGTTGTAAGCGTGGATATATCTGCAGTTATAAGTGCAGCATTGTTGCTGGTAACTGCAAGGTTTTTCATAATGTCGTCCATACTAACGGGTGTAACAGTAATTAAAGTGCCCCCATCTTCAATTACCGGCTCACCAGGGCTGCCGGGCAGTAAATTGATAACCTTGTTGCCCATCAGGCCTTCGCTGCCTATTGAGGCGATAGCGTCTTTTTTCAAAAATTTCTGCACGTGTTTTTCAATTACCATATCCACCCTCACCGTGCTGTCGGTAGCAATTTCTACTTTGCTTACGGTACCAACATTCATACCGGTAAACCGGATATTATTACCCACCTGTAATCCGGCCAGATCTTTAAATGTTCCGTTTATATGAAAGGTTTTGGTAAACATGTGTTTACCATTACCAATAAAATAGATAACCACGATGAATAAACCGACTGCCACTGATACAAAAATCCCCAGTCGTATTTTATTTCCTGCTTCAGTTTTCATAATTGTTGCTTTGTGTTTAAATTCCTTTTTATTCGAAAAATGAGCGCACCCATTTATCTTCTGATTTTTCCAGTTCCTTAAACGTTCCCTCGGCTACAAATACTCCATCCTTTAAAACCAGTATCCGGTTAGCCGTAATTTTGGCACATTCAATATCATGGGTTATTATAAGCGATGTTGTTTTCAACTCCTGCTGCACAGATATAATCAGCCGGCTTATTTCTTTTGAGGTTATAGGGTCTAAGCCTGTTGTAGGTTCATCATATAAAATAATCTCAGGCTTTAGTATCATGGTGCGGGCCAAACCTATTCTTTTGCGCATTCCACCCGACAGTTCTGAAGGCATCAACCCGATAGCTTCTTCAAGGCCTACACTTTTCAGGGCTTCGATAACCTGCTTTTCCTTTTCATCTTTGGATTGATTTTTCATTTCCCGCAGCGGAAACTCCAGATTTTCACGCACGGTCATCGAATCGTATAAAGCCGCGCTTTGAAATAAAAACCCTATTTTTTTTCTTACATCATTCAGTTCTTCCTCGCCAAGCGCAGGTATATCGTGCCCTAATACAATTACTTTGCCGGCATCGATACTAAGCAGCCTTACCAGGCACTTTATCAAAACAGATTTACCACTTCCTGATTTTCCGAGCACTACCACATTTTCGCCACGTGCAATTTGCAGGTTGATTCCCTTTAGTACATGGTTATCTCCAAACGATTTACACAACCCCTCAGTAAGCACAATCAAATCATTTTCTTTCTTACCAACTGCTGCATTTTGAGCCTCCATATTTTCAACTACGGTTTCCATATTTATATATTACATAAAAAAACTGGCCAACTGAACAGCTATCAAATCAATGATGAATACACATAACGAGCCAATTACTACCGCCGAATTGGCAGCCAGGCCTACTCCCTCCGTACCTTTGTTACACGTATAACCTTTATAACAGGCAATAATGCCAATGGCAAAGCCGAAAAAGAAAGTTTTGATAAAGGCGGGAAACACATCTACAAAATCGAGATGTTCAATAGCTTGTGAGAAATATAAACGCAAACCCACATCGCCCATTATGTTTACGCCAATATATGAACCAATAAGGCCTACAGTATCAGCGAAAATTACCAGGAGAGGTATCATCAGTAATGTAGCCAATACCCTTGTAACAACCAAATATCTAAAAGGATTGGTACCTGCTACTTCCATGGCATCAATCTGCTCGGTCACCTTCATAGATGCAAGTTCGGCGCCAATGCCGGAGCCAACCTTGCCAGCACAAATAAGTGCGGTAATAACCGGCCCTATTTCACGAATTATTGAAATGGCGACCATACCTGGCAACCAGGACTCAGCCCCAAACCGGGCAAGCGTTGGGCGCGATTGAATGGTAAGTACCAAGCCCATAATAAAGCCTGTAACAGTTACCAATCCCAAAGATTTGTAACCAACAATGAAAGACTGTTTAGCTACTTCAGAAAACTCAAATGGCCGTTTAAAAACAGTTTTAAAAAACTGGCCCGTGAATCTTGATATGCCATCCACCTCCAGGAAAAAATCCCGGATGGAAGCAGGTAAGAAGGTTATTTTTGTGCTTGAACTATCCATAGTGTTTAGGCTTGCTTATGTACGCTATGCTAAATATCTTCTGAGAATCCATGCGGTGGTTTCGTGTAATTCCATCAGGCCGGTAAGGAAATCGGCGGTACCCGCGTCCTTTGATTCCGTTGCGCACTCTTCAATATCCAGGCGCAATTGCTTAATAACCGTTTCATGGTCGGTAAGTAATTCCATAATCATTGCTTTTGATGAAAGGTACACTCCCGGGCCCTCTTTAATAGTGGCGAGTTTTAAGTATTCGGTCATTGTAGCCACGGTTTTTTCGCCCAGCTTTCCGATACGTTCAGCTATTTCGTCAATCGCCTCTTCCAATTGCTTGTATTGATTTTCGAATAGTTTATGAAGCTCCATAAAGCTTTCGCCGGTAACATTCCAATGAGACTTTCGTGTTTTCAGGTACAGGGTCATTTCGTCAGCCAGAAGAGTGCCTAAAATAGCCGAAGATGTTTTTAAGTTTTCGTCAGTAATGCCAATATTGGGTTTCATGTGGTTTTTGTTTAAAATGCAATTAAACCTGTTAATAAAACAGGATGTAAAGGTGCGCTACCCGGGTGCAAAAAGCGTTACACAATTATTTGAACTACTTACATCATTCACACATATTCTTTTTAAAATAATCCTGCCCTAAGGGGGGGATGAAAGGGTGTACGACAAATTTCCCTTTTGCTGCCTCGCTTACCCTCTAACTCCCGGGGCGGGAGAACCGCTTCCCAAGCTAAAAGGGAAATTTGTCGTACACCCGGATGAAATGTGTGAATGATGTAAAACATCACAGCAATTATGTAACAATATTTACCCCAGGTATAGCCAACTTTGTATTGTAGCAATTCAGTTACCGGTAAATTTGAAATACTATGAAAACAAACGACCTTTTACAAAAAGATGTGCAGGATGCTATACGATGGGAGCGGGCATTGAAAGGCGCTGAAATTGATGTTAACGCCAATGATGGAATAATTACCCTTACCGGCTGGGTGGATAGCTACGGAAAGAAAATTAAGGCTGAGCAGGCGACAAAAAGCGTAACCGGGGTGCAGGCTATAATTGAAAAGATAATAGTAAGTCATGGTACCGGAATTGAAAAGAGCGATGAAGACCTTGCTAAAGACGTATTAAATGCGCTGAAATGGAATTGGGAGATACCCAATGAGAAGGTGAAAGTAAAGGTTGAAAACGGATGGATAACGCTGGAAGGCGAAACTGAATGGAACTATCAGAAAGAAGCTGCGCAAAACACCATAACTAAAGTAGAGGGTATTAAGGG
>Ga0182030_10002558_pt1 | contig 38688 bp, 39 predicted proteins | sample 812S3MmetaG_FD_121299 | JGI IMG/M metagenome (GOLD analysis project Ga0182030, IMG submission 121299) | Permafrost microbial communities from Stordalen Mire, Sweden - 812S3M metaG (Illumina Assembly) | ecosystem: Environmental > Terrestrial > Soil > Wetlands > Permafrost | place: Sweden...
GAAGAACACGCCGTACGTGACTCCCCGGGTCAGTGTCCGCAGCGGCCCATGTTCCCCGCCCAGCAGATCGTAAGCCAGGTATAGCGTGCCCAGCACGTCAAGCGAGCTGCCGGCAATGCTGACGACCGCAAGGGTGTGTTTGTCGATCATCATGGGCGTCACCGGAAGGTTGCCGCCTGGCCGTTGTTGAGGATCAGAAAGAAGGCGTCCCCCGCGCAGCGGATCAATTGTTGGGCCGGCGTGTCGATGGCCTCATCGGCCAGTTGAAAGGTGCCGTGGTGGATGGCGACGCTGGTCTTGGCGCCCAGAATCCGGTGGGCGTTGACTGCCTCATCCGGGCCCATATGGACGGGCGACATGAACCAGCGCGGTTCGTACGCACCGATTGGCAGGAAGGCGACGTGGGGCGGCCCGAACTTTTCCCGGATTTGCGCGAAGTGACTTCCGAAGGCGGTATCGGCCGCGAAGTAGACCATCCGTTCCGGCATCTGAAGCATGTAGCCGCACCAGAGGGTGCGGTTGCGGTCGAAAGGGGTCCGGCTTGAGAAATGCAAGGCGGGCACGCAGTGGATGGTTACGCCCGCGAGCGACAAGGATTCGCCCCAATCCAGTTCGTGAACCGGGCCGATATTTTCGGATCGCAGCAGGCGGCCCACGCCCGACGGCACAACAAAGGTGGCGCCTCCACGAGCATGCAAGCGGCGCAGGGTCGGCAAATCGAGGTGGTCGTAGTGGTTGTGGCTGATCAAAACGGTGTCGATGCGCGGCAGTGACTCCCAGCCGACCCCAGGTTGCCTCAAACGGCGCGGGCCGGCCCACGATACGGGGCTGGCTCTTTCCGACCAGATGGGGTCGGTGAGGATGTTAGAACCGCGCTGCTGCAGCAACAGAGTGGAATGGTTCACCAGGGTGGTTCGTAATTCGGGGCCCTCGATGGCGGCTGGCGGCACGGAAGGTTCGACGTCGGAAATGAAAGCGGGCGAGGGTTGGGGGCTTCTGGTGAGCATCCACTTGAGGACATCAGGAAACCCGTGGGCCTGCCGGCCGTTTGGGTTAAAGAAGCGTCTGCCGTCAAAATGGTCTGGAAATATACCGGCAGCTTCGTGCTGTTTGATCACGTGGCTATCAGTATGACGCGAAGCGGGCGGGGGCGTCCAGAGGAGGCACGACGCCCGCGGCAAGAGCCAGCGGTACCAGTCGGTCGCCGCGCCAGGTGGAGTGCCTCCGGGGTGTATTGAACGCATAGGATAGGAAGGCTGGATTCAGGGTGCACGCGAAGTGCCAGCCATCCGTCTAGCTTGCGAGGGGAGTTTCACACATGTTTCGAGCAATCGCCGGACTCGGCGTCATCGTATCGCTGTCCTTGCCGTTGTTTGGTCAACCCGCCCCAATGGTCCGGCGGTTCGATGTGGCGTCGATCAAACCTCACGAAGGGCCGATGCGGCGGGTGGGCGTGACGACCATGGGCTCCACGCTGACGGCTGACGCGTCCAATTTCTTGGGGCTGGTGATGTTCGCCTACAACGTGAGGAACGACCAGGTGACGGGCGTGCCTGAGCTTCTGAAGGACGACAACACCCGCTGGGACATTGTCGCCAAGGTTGAGGGCGACGTCCCGCCAACCAGGGCCGAGTTCCGCCAGATGTTGCAATTGCTGCTGGCCGACCGATTCAAATTCACGGCGCACCGGGAACAGCGGGAGATGCTGGTGTATGCGCTGACGGTGGCTAAGAACGGGCCGAAGTTTAAGGAGAGCGCGGCGGATGCCAACCCGATGCAGCAGTACGGGCGCGAGGGCCGCAATAATGTGATCACCATGCCGAAGGCCAACATGGAGGATGTAGTGGACGCGGTTCGTAACGCGTTTCTGGATCGCCCTGTGGTGGACAAGACGGGGCTCACGGGCACCTACGACATCAAGATTACGTACACACCGAGAATCACCGGCGCGGCGGGGACGGAGGCGGATCTGGGGGACATCAGCGTGTTCGCCGCGCTGCAAGAGCAACTGGGACTCAAGCTGGAGCCGCAGAAAGCGATGTTGGAATTCGTGATTGTGGACCACGTGGAGAAGCCGTCCGGCAATTAAGTCTCTGATCGCGTGGATTATTGCCTTTGATGTGCGGGTAGCGCTCCCTCACGGTCGCGGCCCGGACAGGATGGGCCGTTATTGCAAAGGCGCACTGCGGTATTGAGCGAGAGTTTTTTCCAACTGGCGGCGGCCGGGCGTTGGCTGCGGCTCAATCAAGGCGAGCGCCTGTTCGATGGCTTGGGCGGCGGAGGCGCGATCGCCATTGCGCCAATAGCCTTCGCCTAGAATCTGTTGAACCTCGGAATCCTCGGGGTCGAGCGCGGCGGCGCGCCTGGCCAGGGCGAGGCCCAGCTTGGGATCGGCGAGGGCGGGCACTTTGGTTTCGAGTAAAGCGCGCGCGGCGACGGCGACTTCGACCGGAGACGCCTGGGGCTGTGCAGCGATTTCCTTCAACGTCGAAATGCCGGCGCGCGCCAGGCGCAGAGCTTCGTCGGTGCGGCCGGCGGCAGCGCAGAGATTGGCCGCGTCGGCCTGGAGTTCAGCCCGGCCAAAACGGTACGTGGGGTTGCCGGGATTCCTGGCGAGCAGTTGATCGCCGATTTCAATCGCGATCAGGAAATCATGCAACTGCGCGTCGGGGTGGCCGGCGAAGCCGTTGACGATTGCCAGGTCGCGGTAGGGAATGGAGCGGAAAAACAGCGCGCCGATGTTCTTGGGATCCTGCTCGGAGAGTTTGTCGCGGATTTGCCGGGCCTCTTCGAGAGCAGCCAGGGCGGGCGGAAAGTCCCCCAGGTTGCCGAGATTCCAACCCAGGCCGAGCAGCGCCGAAGAGCGCGCGTTGAGCGCCTGCGGCGTGTCGCGGTCCTTGAGATTGATGCGGTCGAGCACTTCCAGAGCATGGCGAAAGAACGGCGTGGCAGCCGGGCGATCGCGCAATTCCGTCATGTCGCCCATGCGCTTGTAATTGGCGGACAGCAGCGTAACCGCGTCGAGATCGCCCGGGTGGAGTTGTTCGGCGACGCCGGAGTGCGCGATGCCTTTGCGCATGGCTTCGAGCGCCGGTTCCAGTTTCTGCGCATTGACAAAGGTACTTCCGGCGCCGAGGGCGGTTCCCAACGACTGAAAGGCGACGCCAGCCAGCCGCTGGACTTCAAAATCACCCGGCCATTGGTTGGCCAGCGCTTCGAATTCCAGCGCGGCTTGCTGCACCAGTTTGAGGCCTTCGGATTCATCGCCGGTAAAACCGATGCTGCGGCCCAATTCCAGCCGCGAGCGGGCCAGGCTGCCGCGGGCGCGCCGATTGTTGGGGTCCTTGGCGGCCACGGGTTCCAGAATGGCAATGGCTTTGCGAAAACTTTCGCGCGCCTTGGCAGGCTCGCCCAGGTTGGCCTGAAAGGGGCTGCCGAGCACGGCGCCGAGCTGAGCGTAGCCTTCACCCACTTCGGTGCGAAGAACGGGGTCGTGAATTTTTTCGGACGACAGACGGTCGAGATAGGCCAGCGAGTGGCGCGCCATATCGGCCTCCACGGGTGTGGAACCGGGGAGTTTGCCGACGGCCTTTTGGAGATCGAATTCCAGGTAACGGGCCAGTTCATGCGCGTCGGCGAAGCGGCGTTCGGCGATGCGCATTTCCCACAACGTGGCCAGCAAGCCGGCCGCTAGCGAGAGCGTGACCAGCATCACGGTGGCGACGGCGGATTTGTGACGCGAGACAAACTTGCGCGCCCGATAGAGGCGTCCGGCGGCAGCGGCTTCGACTGGATGGCCTTCTATGTGGCGGCGGATATCATCGGCGAATTGCTCCACGGAGGCGTAGCGGTCGGCCGGCAGCGGGGACAGCGCCTTGGAGACGATGGCCTCCAGATCACCGCGCAGAAGCCGCACCATACCGGCTGGGGTTTGCGCGCGCAAGGCGGCGGCTTGGCTGGTGATGGCGGCGGTGAGAGGCTGGGCGTTGGTGGAAAGAGCGGAGTGGATGATTTCGGCGGGGGTCGCCTGGTTGCGGCTGAAAGGAAAAGCGCCGCTCAACAACTGGTAGAGCAGCACGCCCAGTGAATAGACGTCGGCCGTCACCGTGGCGGGCTGGTTGCGAAGCACTTCGGGGCTGGCATAGAGCGGCGTCAGGAAGAGTTTGGAAGTGCCCTGGGTGGTGCTGCCGTCGGCGGCCAGGGTGTGGGCGACTCCGAAATCGAGCAGCTTGGGTTCGCCTTCCGGAGTCACCAGGACGTTATCGGGCTTGAGATCGCGATGCACAATCAGACGCTGGTGGGCAAAGCTGACGGCCGCGCAGACTTTCAGAAACAGAGCCAGGCGGCCTTCGACAGATAAGAGGCGGGAGTCGCACCAGGTGTCGATGCGCTCACCTTCCACGTATTCCATCACCAGGTAAGAGAAGCCGTCCTCGGTGAGACCGCCTCCCAGAAAGGCGGCGATATTGGGATGGTGAAGTTCGGCCAGAATCTGGCGTTCGCGCCGCAGGCGTTCCTCGAGCAGCGGGGAATGAAATGCCGACGCGATGGCTTTGATGGCGACGCGCTGGCGCACTTCGCCGTCTTCGCGGCTGGCCAGGTAGACCGCGCCCATGCCGCCGGCACCGATCAGTTCGCGAGCTTGGTAGATGCCGAAGCGCGGCAAGTGCGCAGTCGCCGGCGGCGTCTGCTGCTGGACGGTGGCGTCGGCGGCGAGCAGGCGGATCAGCTCCTGGCGCAGAGCTACGTCGGCGCCGCACTTCGCATCCAGGTAGGCCTCCCGCTCAGGGCCGGGCGGGCAGGCGAGGGCTTCCTGGAAGAGAGTGGCCAGCTTCCGGAAGCGCTCATGCAAAGGTACAGCCATATAAAAGGATCGGCGTAAAACCAGGCTAAAGCACGTCTGGCGGCGCGACGCGCGGCGTTTCGGGGGATTCGGCCAGCCGCTGGCGCAGCCATGCGAGGGAGAAACGGACGTCGCGATCCACGCTGGATGGCGACAGGCCCAGCAGCCCGGCAGTTTCCTCCACCGTGCAGCCCAGAAAGTAGCGCAGCTCCACGGCGCGGGCCTTTTCCGCGTCGAGGGCTTCGAGTTCGTCCATGGCTCGTGAGAGATCGAGGGTTTCCTCTTCCTGCGCTCCCACCCAGCAAAGCTCGGCATTCAAAGGGATGCGGTTGAGGGCTTGGCCGCGCTTGGCGGCCTTTAGCCGGCGGGCATGATCGATGAGAATGCGGCGCATCAGCTTGGCGGCGAAGGTAAGAAAATGAGTGCGGTCGTTCAGAGCGACGCGGTGGAGGTTGACCAGCTGCAGGAAGACTTCGTGGACCAGGGCGGTGGGCTGTAAGGTGTGTTCGGGCCGTTCGTTGTGGAGCAGGCCGTCGGCCACTCTCCGCAGTTGGTCGTAAACCAGGGGTGTGAGTTGGTCGAGGGCGACCGCTTCCCCCTTCGACCAGCGTTCCAGCCAGAGTGTCACCTCGCCCGGAGCGTCCATCAGGCTTCAATTCTACCATTCGGGACGGACACAGAAGGTTCGGGGATCAGTGGCGCCGAGTTGCGCCAGCGGCGAAGCGGCGTTATGTGACCGGGGCGGCTTTGCCGAACTCCGCGTCCTGAATCTTGTAAGTGGCTTTCAGTTCGGCGATGGCCTTGGCGAGCAGATCGTCCGGACCCTTGTAGCCGCCCAGCATGGAATTGAGTTTGTCGATGCCGGCGGGATAGGAATCGCCGGTATAGGCGCGGCTCTGTGAAAACCCGATGAAGTTGTCGGCGGCGCCGGTAAGGTTGGTGCGCACTTCCTGCAGCATCTTCTGCCGCTTCATGAGCTGCGCCAGGAGGCCGGCACGAATGCTTTCCAGGTTTTCCTTGTGGAGCGGCTGGTCAAACAACGATTGGCGCAACTGGCCCAGTTGGGTGCTGACCAGGCTTGCCGATTGGGCCAGTTCCTTGGCGGACTCGGCGTTCCCCGACAGGTCTTTGCCATGCCCGGAACCGCCCGCGATGATGCTCTCACACCACATTTTCGTGCTCCCCAGCAGATCTTTTTCGAGCGCGTTGGTGGCTGCAAATTCAGCGTTTTTCTGAGTGAGGAACTGGCCGAACGACACGGCCTCCTTGCGTTCCGCGGCGCCACACCCGGTCCACACCAGCGCAGCGGCAATGACGCAGCAAACGCGAAATGTCATGGTTATCACCTCGGTTTATCCGGAACCGTTCCCAAGTATAGGCTGTTTCGCGAGAGGTGTCTATCAAGACGCGGCGCTTGTGTCTAGACGCTGCGCTTTCTCCACCGGCGTGCGAGTGGTGGGTCGAATTCGTACGCAAAGGGCGACGGCTACTTACCAACCGCGCTAGCTGCTCCGGCGCCTGTTTGGTCGTCGATGTCCTCTCGCCCGCCGGTCTCCACGAGTAACTGAGTGTATTTCTCCGTGACCTTAGTGTCGCCGGGAGCATGCGCCAGATAAGCTTTCAGCCATTCCACGGCGTGCCCCCGGTAACCGTTCAAAAGGAACATTTGACCAAGGTTGCTGGCGCAGCCGGGAAACTGCGGCTCATGCTCCAGGTGCAAGTGGCACCCGGCTTCCATGGCGATCTGCATTTCTGAAGGTGGCAGCACGTCGATTCCCGGCGGCGCGTGCCGAAGGAAAACCAAAGCGTCGGCGTCGGCATATACCAGCTTCCAGTTCAAACCGGAGGGATCGGCCAGCGCCGGGACAAGCATGTGCATCAGTCCGCTGGTGTATTCGAACGGGCTGATGACCACCACTTCCACGCCATATCGATCCAGGAGTTGGGCTGCGGATTCACCTGCCGCGCCGCTGACATTTGCCAGCATTCGCTGATTGTCGTTGAATACCGATTCACTGAGCGCGCGGCCGTCGATGAAGACACGCTCGAAAGGCCACAGTTTCCAGATGAGGTAGCCGCCGTTTTCGTAGGAATTGAGCATGCGTCCGGTGATGCGATTGGTCAAGAGAAAATCCGTGGCGCGGGACGGCACGGCCCACCGAGCGGCGCGGAATTGAAAACCTCGCCCGATGACGACCACCGCAACCAGCACCGCTGCCATCAGCGCCACGGCCGCCGCAGGGAGAACTCTGGGCGCAAAGCGGCTAACCACGCCTTTGGCCGGCAGGTATGCCGCCAACAGGACGGGCGCCAGAATGCCGATCAGAAACGTGTTGCGCCCGGCCGTGAGTCCCGCCGCCGCGAAGGCCAGAAACAGCAGCCAGTCCGCCATGCGCACCGCGCGCCAGCGGAAAAGCAGCACTAAAGCCGCAGTCACCAGGAGAACGCCGAACGCGTCCGGCGGCCACAGCACGGGCGGCTGCCATTCCACCAGGCGCGATTGCAGAAAGCTGCCGCGGTAATGGAGTAAGACCGGGACCACGCGGAAGCCGTTCGGGTTGATCCCGGACACCAGCACAGAAACGGCGCACACCAACCAGAGCCGCGTATCGCCAGCGCCGGGCCGCCCGCGCAGCCGCCGGTAGAGCGCCTCCGCCGACCACGCGCCCATGGCCGCCCACCCCAGCAGGAACCCGCCGTGACTGTTTGCCCAGACCAGCAGCACCACCGGCAGCGACCACAGCCACAGGGAGTGCCGAGATTCCAGAATTGCCAGCGTGACTGCCAGAAGAACAAACGTCACCAGGTAAGGACGGTCGGCCGCGAAGGGAACGAGCGCCGCGGCGGTTGCCAAAGCGGCGGCCAGCGCGCGATAGAAGCGGCCGCACCGGCGCCAGGCAATCAGCCCCACCAGAAAGCAGACCAGCACCAGCAGCGCGGCTCGCCCGGCCACCACGCCGCCGAAACCGGCCGCGCGGTAGACCAGGTGGATGCCCACTTGCGCCAGCCACTCATGCGTGAGGTTGAAGTGGCGCACGGCTGCTTCGCCGTCATAGGCTTCGCCGGCGCCCGCGGTGGTGTAGGCGAAAGGATCGGGGTCAGGCAGGGAGTGGGTTTGCGTAATGTATTCGCCGGTCTTGAGCTGCCACCAGAAATCGGTGTCGGAGATTTCCCTGGAAAAGACGCAAAACAGAATCAAGCCGGCGAGGGCCACAAGAACGAAGGGAACCCAACGCATTTCAGGAAGAGGTCGGGCGATAACAGCGTCCGGCCGCACCTGTTCCGAACGCTTGCGGGGCGCTTTAGGCATCTCTTAGTTTCTAACATGTTCGTCCCGCCAGAATACGAGTAGCTGCCCATCCCGGGGTAAGGCTGGTTGGTATCTGGTGGGACGGGCCATCGCTTTTCGTGGCCTGTCATCGTCGACAAACCACAAAAACTGACAGACGACAAACACCGATGGTATGTCCACGCTGAGGTTGTGCCCGACTCGCCGCTCTCCGTGTTCCGAACCTGTGCTGGCGGCCTACTTATAGGTGGCCTCCAACCGTACGGCCACTACGCCGGCTGCGATTCCAGCGTCGAGTCCGGAAGCGGTCACGGTTTGTGGAGCGGTTGCGTTGCTCACCAGCAGTTCGCCGGGGCCTGCTGGTATCGCTAGCAGGATCGAGGACGGAATGGTGAGCTGCCCGGCGCTGGAGGGAGCGTGGCAGAAGAACCGGATAGTTCCGTATTTGTCTCCGACGCCCCCGTTTACCTCAACGTCGCCGCCGGGAAATCCGCCGCTCCAGGTTACCGTGACGCCCTGCGAGCGGGTGATGGATGCCAGCGAGGACTGGTTAGTCAAAGTAAGGGGAGTTTGTACGTTGAGGACAAATTTGAAGCTGCCGATGTCTTTTCCACCGGAGGCAGAGAACGTGTACGCGCCGGTCACGGAACCTGACGGCAGCTGAGCCTGATAGAAACCGTTGCTCCCGGGCATGTTCGTGTTTCCGCCAGGGCCAGTCACCTGGAGTGTGCCCGCGTCCAGTGAGGCCTGTGTTATCGCTTCAAAGGAACTTTGCTCCGGAGGAACAACGATGCAGCTTCCCTGAGAGGCGTATTCGTATCCCCTGCCGAAATTGGAGCTGAGCATCGACCCCGTCAGCGCTATGGCGCCGTTGTTCACGCCTCCGCCCTCAAAGGTCTGCATGATGGCCAGCAACGCGACATTGGCGGTGCCGCCGGCTTTGTTAGCCAGGGCTTGCAACTGGGTTCCGTTCAGACCCGTGGCCGGGTCGGAACAGGCCGCGCCGCTGGGATCAACGGGAACTGTGATGGTGTTGCTGGTAACCGTGCCCGTGACCGCGACCACGGAAATAAAGCAGCCGGACGCGACATTTGCCGGGATAGTGATATCGATCTGATCCACGCCCGGATATTGCGACCGGCCGCGATAGAGAATCGTAGCGGAGATGCCCCCGACGTAAACCTGCATGGGAATGTTGGTCAGATTGTCCTGCGTCAACGGGTAGGTGCGATCGTTATTGTTGGTGTCAGCGCCGACGCCGGAGCCCCACAACACCGCAACCTGGCCCGGCACCAGGGAGTGAGTGAGTCCGAAAGAAAGGCCGGTGTTATTGTCGGTGGCTACGCCCGAGCCATTGCCGGTGCCATACAAGCTGTCCAACCCGACGGCGCTGGCCACAACTTGAATTGGGAAGGCCGCGCTGGCTTGTCCGTTATAGGTCAGGGTGATTGTTCCAGTGCCCACGGGCGTGGTGGATGGCAGGACGGCAGCCACCTGCGTCGCTGAAGTGTAATAGAGTGCGGGCGTAGTGACGGTTCCTCCAACCGTTACGGAAATGCTGGTTTGGTTCAAAGACAAAGGCAGGCCCGGAGCTGCGCTCGATTGCAAGACCGGCGCCGCGGAACTACTCAGGTTGCTGCCTACGATAATGAACAAGCTGCCGGGAGCGATGCCGTAATTGGGCGTGCCGGGCAGCAGGTAACTATAGTTATTTTGCAATTGGGTGATGCCGGGTGCGGTACTGGCGGCCGCGGTGGCCGGGCTGCTGGCGATGAAAGTTGTGAACTGAAGCGAGAGGAATGTGCCGTCCGCGCCGGTGACAATGACCTTGGCGTAATTGCCGCCGTTAGTGCGGATGCCAAAGACGTCGCCCACCACCAACGCTGTGGCGGGGATCGGCGCCGGGCCGTAAGATGCGCCGAACGCATCGCGGGCTCGGATGACCTTGAAGGCGCGCGATCCGTATTTCCCCAGGTTGTGTGTGGCGGCGTGGCCCTGCGGCAACAGCGCGGCGCCGGTCCATAGAATGTCGCCATCGGCGCCCGACACGACGCCCGTGTCGAGGTTCAAAAAGGAATTCGTTGCAAGAGTGGTGTTGCCGGACTGATCGGCCCACAGCGCAGTGGAAAAGGCCATCGTCAGAAGGACGATGGACCGAGACATAGAACGGTTCCCATGACGTTTCAAGTGACAGCCCTCCAATCTGGACGAGATGATATCAGATGTTTCGATCTTCGGGCGTGTAAGTCTGAAACATTTCCCTCCCGGCGCGAATGCCGGACCCGCTACAGGTTCCCTAAGACCACAATCGCTTTCGGGAACCGGTGAGCGTATAATTTGACCAGCGGAGGTGTTGATGCCGCTATACGACAGCTGCGTGATTCGCCTGGCGTTACCGGGGCGAATCCCTGCTCCTGTTCCCACCCTAACGATCCTTCAACCAGTGGAGGTGATTGCCGTGAACACCAAAGCGAACCAGGACTTAATTCCGTTGGAAGAGCGAATCCGCGCCCGCGCACACGAACTGTATGTCGAGAGGGGCAATGAATCCGGCTCGGAACTGGATGACTGGCTGCAGGCCGAAGAAGAGATTGTGGCTGCTGAGGAAGAGCGGCTGGAACGGGAATAGGCCGGCCGCGCTGCTAACTCGGCGCGCGAAAGGCCGGCCCTCAGGATCCGGCCGCGCTTCTTAAGAGCTCACTCAGACCGTGAATGTCTGAGGCGCCGGCGTCGCCCACAACGAAGTACCAGAGGCCGCCTTCGGTCCATGACTCGCTGTGGAAGGCGAGCTTGTTTCTGAGCGCGGACCCCGAATTCAACTGGCTGATGCCGGCGCGGTTCTGGAAAATGAAGACCGAGATGCGGTGTTTGCCTGACTCCAACAACAACTGTGCGCCCGGATTCTGCTGGAAGTAGGTGAGGCGTCCGCCGATCAACCGGAATTGAGAAGTCTCCAGGTCCGGCAGATTGAAAGAAAACGGTAGCTTGCCCTGGAACCAGGGTTTGACGGTATGGCGGTCGGAAGAGGGCACGTCCACAGGATTCGGGCTGGCCAGCGTGGCGATGTGCAGGTCCGCGAGTTCACCGAGGGCCTGTTCGCCGCGCGCGTGTTGCAGCCAAATCGCCGCGCCGGAGAGAATCACCAGAAGCGCGGCAGCGGCGGCCAGGGCCGGCAGCCACCGGCGGGCCCAGTGCGGGAGCCGGGCCGAAGCCAGGCTCCGCTCCACCTTCATTCGAAACTCCGGACTGGGAGAATAGCGGCGGCCGGCGGCCTGGGTGAGGCGCTTCGCCTGCAAGCGGCTGAGCGCGCCAGAGGCGCAGGCGGGGCAAGTGCGCAGATGCGCTTCCATGTCGGGCAGTTCGCTGTCGGGAAGCTCCGCGTCCACGTATTGGTCGAGTTTTCGAGCCCAGTCGCAGCTCATTGGGAAGCTCACGTTCTTGCGGCCAGCAGTTCACGCATCATTCTTCTCGCCCGCGACAGCCGCGACATTACCGTGCCGATGGGGATGGCGAGTGTCCCGGCGATTTCCTGGTAGCGCATCTCCTCCATATCGCAAAGCAGGATCACTTCCCGGAAAGGCAGCGCCAACTTTTCGAGGGCGTCCTGCACGGCCTGGCGATCGGCGCGCGCAAACAGCAGCGACTCGGGTGTATCGGCGGTTACCGGCAGCAGTGCGGCGTCCTCTTCCGGGTCGAGCGGCACCGTCATCTTTGCGCTCAAGCCGGTGCGCGAAGTAAGAAAGTTGTTGCGCAAAATACGGTACATCCATGCGCGCAGGTTGGTACCCGGCTGAAATGAAGAGAAGCCGTTGAGCGCCTTGAGGTAAGTTTCCTGCACCAGGTCTTCCGCCTCTTCGCGGTCTTGCGTCAGCCAGTAGGCGAAGTTGTGGAGCGCGGCGAGGAGGGGCATCGCCAGCGTCTCGAAAGACTCGGCATGGATAGGCCGGTCCGGCACAATTCAATTATGGTAACCCACTCGACTTCGATAACTGGCGGCGAAGCGTTTTATTCCCAGGTTGCTGAAGGATTATGAAACCGCTACGACGCTGTCAGCCACCGCTGAGCGAGCGCGGCCGCATCCTCGGCCTGGGGGTCGGCCGTGGCGCGGCCGGTTTCCATGCCGTCCACCGAAAAAATCACGGTGATGCCATCTGCGGTGGGGATCAATTCCATCCGCTTCCGGTTGGCGCTGAGGCGCAACACTTCGCCGATCCAGGCAAACTGCACCAGGACCCGCTGCGCGTGGCCGATGGCCCGGCACTCCTTGAGAAGTTCGGAAGTGAAGGCGGAAGTCTTCAAGGCCTGGGCATAAGGCGCCCGCAGCAAGGCCGCGTTCCTCTCCGCCGCCCGCTGCTCCTGCTGGCGCTTGACCTTTTCCGGGTCCTTCTCCTCGAGATTTTCGAGGGCCTTCAAATTGTCTTCCAGGTTATCGAGGTAGCTCATGGTCTGTCCCAGGCCTGCCGCGGCGCCGGCACTCTCTGGTTCACCGACAGCACACTCGGAAGGCCCTCTATTCAGGTTAGCCGGTTGAGGGCGGCGTGGTTCTGCGCCAGCCGATAGAGCGCCGGGCAGCGGAGCGCAATTTCGTCGCAGGTGAGGCCTTCGAAATCGCCGAAATTCATCTCGCGTGCCGCCTCGATCCAACTGGTTTCGATAGGGCGGATCGCTTGCAAAGTCTCTTCGAATCGATTCATGGCAGATTCGAAATGGCTGGGCGGAGATTGGTCAAGGCGTGAATCAGGTTCATGTCCAGAGATCGCCGCAGATGTGCGGCCCAGCGGTCCATGCGCGCCTCGCGTTCCGCCGTGACGCACAGTTGGCTTTCGGCCGGCGCGAGGCCGCACGCCTGCCGGGCGCGCCGCAGAAAGCTGTGGCGGAAGGCGTCGTCATCGAAGAGGCCGTGGATGTAAGTCCCCCAAACGCGTCCGGACGAAGCTGCCGCGCCATCGGGAGCCGGTTCCGGCAGGCCTTCCCGCAACACTTCGGCAAAAGGCGCGCTGTCCTCTTCATAGATGGTTTCGCCCATGTGAATCTCGTAGCCGCTGAATGGAGGCGCGTTCCACAAGGCGGTCCGTCCCGTGGCGCGGCGCACGGTCTTGCGGTCGCGCATGACGGTGCGTACGGCGAGTTGTCCCAGCGCCGGCATGGTGCGCCGGATTCCTCCGCTTTCCACGCCGCCAGGGTCTTCAATCGACAGGCCGAGCATTTGAAAGCCGCCGCAGATTCCAATCAGCGCGCCGGAATAAGCCGTCAGGAAGTCGGTGAAACCGCGGTCGCGCATCCACTGGAGATCGTCCAGCGTCTGCTTGCTTCCCGGCAGGATGAGGACGTCGGCGAGGCCTGCTTCCGCGGGTTCTTGCAGAAACACCAAGGAAACGGAAGGCTCGGCAGCCAGCGCGTCGAAGTCGGTGAAATTGGCCATGTGCGGCACGGCAATCACGCCAAGGCGCAAGGGCCGGCGCGGAGAAACGTCGGCCGCCGCATCCCGCCACAGGCGCCGGGCCGTGCGGCGATCTTCCAGGGCCACGCCGTCTTCTTCCTCAAGCCCCAGATTGTGCAGAAACGGCACCACGCCGGCGCACGGAATGCCAAGGCGCTGCTCGATTGTCTCCACACCGGGGCGCAACAGATCCATGTCGCCGCGAAATTTGTTGATGACGAAACAGCCAATGCGCGCGCGGTCTGCCGCGTCGAGTAACTCCAGCGTGCCGAGCAGGGCCGCGAAAACACCGCCGCGATCGATATCGCCCACCAGAATGCAGGCAGCGTCGGCGGCGTGGGCCATCCGCATGTTGACGATGTCGTGCTCGCGCAGATTGATCTCCGCGGGTGAGCCGGCGCCTTCCAGCAGAATCAGGTCATGACGCGCGGACAAGCTTCGATAACTCTCGAGGACCGCCGGGAAAAGTGTTTCCACGCGCCGGAGATGGTAATCCGACGCTGTGACCTGTCCCCAAACCTGGCCCAGCAAGACGATCTGCGCGCCCGTGTCTGACGAGGGCTTGATGAGGATGGGATTCATCTCCGCGCAAGGCGTCACCCGGCAGGCTTCGGCCTGCAAGGCCTGCGCGCGGCCAATCTCCCGCCCATCCGGCGTAGCCGCCGAGTTCAACGACATGTTCTGCGCCTTGAACGGCGCCACGCGAACCCCTTCGTCGGAAAAAATTCGCCCCAATCCAGCCGTCACGAGAGACTTGCCGACGTGCGAGGCCGTGCCCAGAACCATCAGCGCGCGCGCACTCATTCCTTGCGGTCCATTTCGCGCCGGTCCCACCCGTTCGCCGCGTCCAGAATTCGATGCGGCACTTCGTCGGATACGGAGCCGGGAAGGAAATGCGAGCGCACATCGCGGTGTTCGTAGATGGCGCGGTAAACACCGCGCCGCTTTTCGTCTGTGAATGAAAGGTCGGGTGGCATCAGGGGTTCACATAGTCGAGTATTGCTGCCGCCGGCGCAGCAGCCAGAGAAATACCGGACCACCCAGCAAGCCCGTAATCGCTCCCACAGGCAGTTCACCGGAGGGCATGGCTGTCCTGGCCAGTGCGTCGGCCAGAATTAGAAAGGCCGCGCCCAGCAGCAGCGAGCCCGGCAGCACAATGCGCAGGTCTTCACCGAACATCAGCCGCACGGCGTGAGGAACCACCAATCCGACAAAGCCGATGGCGCCGCCCGCGGAAACCGTCACGCCCACGATGAGGGCGCACAACGCGTAGACGATGGTCTCCGTCCGGCGGACATTCACGCCCAGCGTGGCGGCCGTATCTTCATCGATGGCCAGCAGGTTGAGTTGTTTCGAAAAGGCCAGCAGCACCAGCCAGGCCGGACCCAGGATCAATAGCATGCGCCCCACCGGTTCCAGCCCCACCACGTCCAGGCTGCCGATCAGCCAGCGCAGAATGCGCAGCGCGCTGGTGGGGTCGGTCAGATATTGGATGGTCAGCACGCCAGCCGCGGTAATCAGATTCACCACCACGCCGGAAAGCAACAGCGCGCCCGGCAGCATCATGGCGCCGGTTCGGGCGATGGTTCTCACCAACGTCACCGCCAGCATCGCGCCCGCGAAGGATGCGATGAATACCAACGGGATGCCCGCCACCCGCGCGCTCCAACCCAGCGCAATGGCGATGCTGGCTCCGAGCGCTCCGCCGCCAGACACGCCTAACGTATAGGGATCGGCCAGCGGATTCCGGAAGAGCGCCTGCAGCGCGGCCCCGGTAGCGGCCAGGGACGCGCCAATTACCAGGCCCATCAGTACGCGCGGCAGCCGGAGCCGGAAGAAGAGGGTGCGCGAAACAGAATCCGCGAAAAGGCTGGACGGATGGATGCGCTGGCTTCCTACCGCTAAGCCCACCGCCACGGAAGCGGCCAGGACCAGTGTCAGGATCGCCAAAGCCCGGAAGACCCGCGCGGCGACGGGTGCAGTGAGCGGTAGGGCAATGGGTTCCGGTTGCCCCGTCATACGTCCACCCACACCAGCGTCTGGTTCCCCATCCGGTGAGCGCGCACATTGGGGTCGCCGTAGATATCGCTCAGCACCTTGTCGCGGAGAACCTCGTCGGGAGTTCCTGCCGCGGCTGCTTCCCCGCGGCGCAGCGCCAGAATGTGGTCGAACCCGCTGGTCAATTGCAGATCGTGCGTCGTCATAATGACGCTCAGATGGCGGCTCTCGCGCAAGCGGGTGAGCGTGCGGATCAGATTCGCGCGGTGTTTCAAATCGAGTGACGACGAAGGTTCGTCCAGCAGCAGCAGCCGCGGTTCCTGGGCCAGCGCGCGGGCCAGAATCACCATCTGGCGTTCGCCTCCGGAAAGGCTGGTAAACGGCCGGTCGGCCAGATGTGCGGCGCCCGCGGCTTCGAGCGCTTCCATGGCCTTCTCCGCATCGCGCGCGTTCTCAAAGCGCAGGGCCGGCGTGTACGGGGCGCGGCCGCTCAGCACCAGGTCGAGAACGCGAAAGGGAAACGCCGTGGCGGTCGATTGCGGCACGTACGCCACCTGCCGCGCGCGCAGGCGCGGCTGCCAGTCTTCGAACGGAAGTTCACCCAGCAGAATCGATCCGGCCAGCGGCTTTAAGAGTCCCGCCAGCATGCGGATGACTGTGGATTTTCCCGAGCCGTTGGAGCCGATCAGCGCCGTCATGGATCCCTGCGCGGCAGTCAGGCTGACGTCCCGCACGGCCAGCGGACCGGTGGCGTATGCATAATCCAGATGGCGGGCTTGGAGCCAGGGTTGCGGCATCAATGAATCTCGGGATGAATCAGCTTCAGGAAAAGTTCGGCGGTTTGCACCATGCGCTGCGAAGCGTGCGGCACGAAATCCTCATTCACCTCATGGATGCGACGCGTGCGTACTGCCTTCAATTCCGGCATTTCTCCCCAGGCTTCCGCCGTGTCACCCGTCAACGGGCCCACGGCCCCTTGCGTGAAGTCTAGGATCACGTCGGGATCGAGAGCCAGCAGGTCCTCCTTGGACAATTTCGAGTATCCGATTTTGGAGGGCTGCACCGCAATCCGGCCCCCCGCCATGCCGACCAGTTCCGCCAGATAACCGCCGTCCGTCGCTGTGTAAAGGTCGCGCAGCGTGCCCGGCGTGCGGTCGACAATCATCACGACGCGCGGTTTCGCAACGCTGGCGGTTTTGCGCGCCACTCGTGCCAACCCTTCGCGAGTTGCCGCCACCAGCCGCGCAGCGCCATCTTCATGGCCCGTCGCCCGCCCCAGTGCCATCATCGCTGTGTACACTTCCTGCACCGTGCGGTTGGATGTCTTCAGCACTGGCAGGCCCAGTTGTTTGAGTGTGTCTTCCAGAAACGGCGCCTGAGCTGTAGTGACCACAATCAGCTCTGGCCGTAGGGCGATGAGTGTCTCCAGGTTTGGGTTGTTTAACTGGCCCAGGTGCGGAAGCTTCGCTACTTCCGGAGGATACGAATCGTAGTTCGACACGCCGACTACTAGCGGCAGCGCGCCCACGCCATACAGGATCTCAGTTAAATCCGGCGACAAGGAGACAATCCGCCGCGGTGGGTCCGCGGCCGCGCCGCAGAGCGCCCAACAGAGAGTAACAAAGAAAGCGCGCCGCATATCAAAACTCGAACTGCAAGCCGGTGGAGGCTGTTCGTCCCGGCGTCAGGAAGCCATTCTCGAAATAAGTCTGATTGAAGATGTTATCCGCCCGCACGAAGAGACGTACGGCCCGGTATTCCTGGATGGGGATGCGGTAACTGGCTCCCAGGTTCACTTTGTGCATCCCGTTGAAGCGATACGTTTGTGTCACAAAGTCGCCATAGACTGGCGCCAGATAACTGCTGGAGGCGAGCGTATCGAAACTGAGCAGCAGACGCCGGGTGGGCTGTTCCGTCACCATCACTGAGAATTGATTCCTGGGAACAATAAAAGTCTGCAGCACATCGCCAACCACCGGAGTGCGCTCGATGGCATTGACATAAGTATATGCCGTGGTCACCTTGAGCGAGCGCGTGGGCGCCAGCGCGGCGCTGGCTTCGAAGCCCCGCGAAATTCCGCCCCGCGTGTTCAGATAGCCAATGTAGCGGCCGTACGGATCGGTGGCGGGGTTGATGAGGCCGGATGTATCGAACCCAATTACATTCTGCAGCCACGTGTAAAAGTAACTGGCCGCAGTCTTCAGGCGGCCGTGCAGGAAGGTCTGGTCGAAGCCCGCGTCCACGCTGAAGGAATGTTCCGGCTTCAGGCGCGGATCGCCGTAAACCGAATAGCCGTAGACCGGATCGAAGCCGGCTCCGAAGCGCTCAAACAGCGACGGCGCGCGGTATCCGCGGCCCACGTGCGAGCGCAGTTTGGTTCCGGTCCGGCGCATAAAATACGCAACGGAACCATCGCCGGTCAATGCGGGCGTGGGAGACGGAAAGGCGACGCCTTGATAAGGAGCCGAAGCCGACGGGAGAAACGCCGGAGCGTCCAGCGAGAAGAACTCCGCCCGGAATGCGCCGGAAATCTGCAGCCGGCCGTCGAAAAACTGCAACTGATCCTGCGCAAAAACAGAATGGCTCAGCTCGGTGACGCTCACTTCCGAAGCCGCGGCCGGGTTGCTCTTGTCGGTGTTGTCGTTGGCGTAAGTTTCGGTTTCGAATTCGTAGCCGGCGCTGAACAGGTTGAAGCCGCCCAGGTGGTAATGCGCCTGCGCGTCCACCGTCTGGATACGGCCGTCATAGGCCGAGCGCGTGCTGCCATCGGGCTGATAATCCACGCCGGCCGGTCCGTTGCCATAGCGGCGGCCGCTCGAAACCAGTTGGTAACTCAATGAATAATCCAGCACCGGCGAAGCGTGGCCGTTCAAGATCAACGCCGCGGAGACGAAGCGATCGGCGCGCGTGTTATCCGGGTCGTCAGGCGCCGGAATGAATGTCGCATTGCCGGTATTGATTTGCGCTAGCGGAACGCCGCTCGCGTAGAGTTTCGTCAGGGCAGGGGATAGCGGGACCGCGTTCACAATGCCCAGCCCGGAGGGGTTGCCGATTAGATCGGCCTCACCCGGCACTTTGCTGAAGGCATCGGCGCCGAGCAGGCGGGCGGTGAGCCTTAGCGAAGGGGAAAGGTGAAACGTGATGCGGCCCTGCACGCCTGTGTCGCGGTACGGAGCATCGCCGCCCACTCCGCTGGTCACGATGGTTTCCGATGTTCCCAGGCTGAATTGGATGCGGTCGTTCAGGAAGCCGCCGGAAAGCTGCGCGCGCTCCCGGAAAGCACCCAACGATCCGCCTTCCACCAGCAGACTACCGCGCGTGCGTCCGCCGCCTTCGTCCGTGATTACGTTGACCACGCCGCCGATGGCGTTGGTGCCGTAGAGGGACGATCCGGACCCGCGCATCACTTCCACCCGGTTGCTGTTCGAGAGCAGCAGGTCATCGATGAGTCCGGAGGCGTCCGATTGCGTGGCGGAGGCGTCCCTCAGCCGCAGACCATCCACCAGCACCTCTGTATCCTCATCGCGAAGCCCGCGGATTTGAATGGTGGTGAAGGCTCCGGGTCCTCCCAGTTGTTGGACGCGGACGCCCGGCGAGAGCGACACCACGTCGCCGAGCGCGGCGGCGTCGCGGGCATCGGCATCGGCCTGATCGATTACGTTAGTGGCTTTGGATACGTGCTCAGGAAGTTGTGGCGTGCCGGACGCGGTAACTTCCACTTGTTCGCGCACACCGGCCAGCTGGAGCGCCAGTTCGCGCGTGACCGCCGCGCCAGCGGCTACGTGGATGTCCGCCACCAGCACCGGCGCAAAGCCCGGAGCGGCGGCGCGCAGCAGGTAATCGCCTTCCGGTAAAGCCCCGAACCGATAAATCCCGGCGGCGTCGCTGGTAGTAGCGCCGCCGGCCGCGCCGGTGCGCGAATCAAGCGTCACGCTGGCTCCGGCGACGGGCTTTCCCTGCGGATCTTTCACCACGCCGGTGAGCGACGCGCCGGAATCGGCCCAGCCGTTCGCGCCCGTCAAAGTCAGGCACAACAGTAAATAGATAGATGATTGCGTCATAGAATTTCCTCAGTACGGCGGCGGATCACGGGGTTGTTTCCGGCAAGCTGTTTCAGGTAGAGCGGCAGGCCGGCTTCACTGCCCGCGCGTTCCACGGCACCGCGCCAGTGGGCCGGACGGTCCGAGCGGTGCCGCGCGCCGCGCGCCGACATCTCGGCATCGTCGCCAATCCGCGCCGTGGCGATATAGCAGACCCGTTCGGATCGCGCCGACAGTCGCTGGGCCAGGCGGGACTTGCCGCTTCTAGTTCCGCCAAGAATCTGTGTGAACATCGTCAGGTTCTCCGCGCCTCAATGTGATGAGCCGCGTATGCCTGACGAAAGAGAAGAGGGAAAAACGAAAGGAAACAACCTGCTGAAGCAGGGTGCCCGCTGTACGATCTGCCTTCGCCCGAAGCATAGCGCTCACTTCGCCTGAGGCAGGTCTCCTGACTCGCAGGTCATCGCGGCATCGGCTTGCCTTCCCATTCCGAAGAACAGTGGCTTAAAACGCCGGCCGCTCGCTGCTCACAGTGGCGGGACCGTGCGGGATTTTCACCCGCTTCCCTTTTCACTCGCTTTCAAATAACGAGCACCTCAGGGAGTACTCACGCTATCACACGGCTCGCTGCGCGGTCAATGGAAGGGAACAACTCACCGCTCAGTCCAGAGGTGGGCTATGGCTTCCGGCGTCAACGTGCGGACGGGAGATCCGCGAAATCCCTTTGGGTCCCGCGTCACGATGCAATCACAAGCCGCCTTTCGCGCCGCGGCTGCGGTCACGGCATCTTCGAAGTCGGTGAATGACAACTCGAGCGCCTCCTGAATGACTACTCCATCCACCGCGGCTACTCTGAAGACCCGTAGAATGGCGGAGATAATGCGCTCAGCCTTTGCTGTGCCCTTCTCTTTTCGAACCAGGTAGTGGATAGTCGTTACAGCGTGGGCAGCCAGCATTCCTTCCCAAGCGCCGCTCTCGACGGCGTTCCAGGCGGTCGAGCTTGCGTCCGAATGGGGCTGCCGGTCGAGCAGGACGTCCAGGACGACATTCGTATCGAAGAGGATCCGCTTCATCGATATTTTGCTGCCAGGTGCTTTCGATATGCGTCCGGGTCAGCACCGCGAAGGATGCCTCGGACCGAACGCAGCACGGGAGCGCCACCCGCGGCAGGGGAAGCAGGAGCAGCAACTGCGGAGAGGTAGGCCTCCACCATTTCCGACACGGAGACGCCTTTCCGCTTGGCATACTGCTTCGCGCGCCAGACGACACGCTGGTCAACGCTAAGCGTAAGTTTGGCCATGTACGTATGATAGCAGGGAAAGTATACGTATAAGTCTGGTCCGGAGCCATTCTGCGCTGGTCTGGCGCTATGCGGATACGCGGTGCGAGCTGCCAGTCGATACGGCTCGATCTGCCGCTCGCTATAATCATCGCAATGCGGCTTATGCCCCTGGCTCTAGCGCTCTATTACAATCTCGCGTGCGCGGATGCTGGCGAGAAGAAGCTCTCTGATGCCCGAACGCATTTGCAGCAAGCGTTCGATCGGAAAGCCAACATGAATCCCGGTGAGAAGATGCCGGTTCCTGCGGAAGGCGACTCATTCCTCCCTTACAAGAGCAACAAGGAGTTCTGGACGTTCATTGAACGTCTTGGCGGAGGCAAGTAGTCGCGCGCCCGTCTACCGAGTGGGGTACACGCTGAGTATCATTCCTGCGGCCTCTGGCGCGAAAGCAAAGTAGATTAGGCCCATGCTGGTTTCTCGCAAGAAGCCGTTTCCCATCACGAGCGAGCGTTCGGCCAAACCAGCAGGGTATCGACGTCACTGCCATGGACTTGAAGGGCTAAAAGAACCAAGAGAATAGCGCTCTTCATGTTGCGCCTGGTAACAGAGTGCGCGCGGCAGATCGTGGGCCCCAACCGAGCGGTTCTTCCGGTCACCAGTGGGCCAGTAGATCGCGCAACTTCGCCGCAACGGTCGTTTTCTGCGACTGCGGCAGATTGCCGAGATGACGCACAATCATCGAGGCGTGAATGGTGGCCACCTTGTGTATTCGGAGCACGGACGCGGTTTTCAGATTCGTGGAACGGAACTCGGGTTTCGACGGGTTCAAAACCAGATCGGAAGGCATCAATGCCGCAGGTAAGACGGAGGAGATATACGCTACCAGCACCTCGGGAATTGGCCCCACCGGCCCTGCCAGCACAAGCACTGGCCGCAACTTCATCCCTGCGGTATCGCCAAACGGGAAACTCGCGAGGCAGATCTCACCGGGGCGCATCTACGGGTTCGCCGTCCGCCAAAGTGTAAATATCCTGCTGCGCGTCGCCCAACTCGTCACTCCAGGCCCGCGATACGTCCCAGGGCCAAAAGGCGCCAGCTTCGTCTTCATCCGGCCGGACTACAATCAACTGGACACGCCCGGGCGGCAAGTCTCGCGGTGCTTCCGCGCGGATGTTGTGGTCTTCGTCGATTTCGCCCACTATGCCGATTGCGCGCATACGATAGATCTGCCTGGATCATATCACGCAGCGTGGGCCGGGGCTCGTGAAGTGAGAATTTGGTCGGGGCGGAAGGATTCGAACCTTCGACCTCCTGGTCCCGAACCAGGCGCTCTACCAGGCTGAGCCACGCCCCGATCAACTGGATGCTTGGCCGCGCAGATCAGTGGGCTGGAAGCCTGCGGTCTACGGGAAACACGGCCGAGTCATTCATGAGTATAGCATCCCGCGGCGCATTCGTACGAGTGCACGGTGCTGCGTGCACTCGGGAAATTTCCGGCCCTCGCGTTCGCTTCACGGCGCGGCTTGGGATACCATCGAAGGCGGTGAACCAAGAACAAACACTGCGGCGTCTGCCGGGCGTGAATGAAGTTCTGGAAGGGCTTTCGCCTGCCTTTCCGCGGTATCCGCACGGCGTGCTGGTGGCTGAGATCCGCCGGGCGCTTGAGGCCATGCGGACGGAGATCGCGGCCGGCAAAGGCGCTGGAGCATCGGTCGAAAGCAGAGTGCAGAGCGCCCTGGCGGCGCTCGAAGAGCCTTCGCTGCGGCGGGTGATCAACGCCACCGGCGTGGTGCTGCATACCAACCTGGGGCGCGCGCCGCTGGGACCGATGACCGTGCCGCCGGGTTACTGCAACCTGGAATACGACCTGGCGGCGGGACGGCGCGGGAAGCGCGATATCCATACCAGCGGTCTGCTGGAGCGGCTGCTGGAGGCGCCGGCGATTGCCGTCAACAATAATGCAGCGGCTGTTTTTCTGGCGCTCAACGAACTGGCGTCGGGGGGCGAAGTGATTGTCTCACGCGGCGAATTGATCGAAATCGGCGACGGTTTCCGGATTCCTGAAATCATGGCTCGGTCGGGCGCGGCGCTGCGCGAGGTGGGGACGACCAATCGCACTCATATCGACGATTACCGCGCGGCCATCGGGGAACGCACGCGGCTGCTGCTGCGCGTGCATCCGAGCAATTTCCGCATGTCCGGTTTCACGGCGCGGGTGGAACTCGACGCGCTGGCGGGATTGGGGCGCGAGCGTGGCATTCCGGTCTACGAAGACTTGGGCAGCGGCTGCGTGGTGGACCTGCGTGCCTTTGGCGTGAACGAACCGTTGGTAAGCGACAGTCTGAAGGCCGGTGCGGACCTGGTTTCCTTCAGCGGCGATAAGCTGCTGGGCGGACCGCAAGCCGGAATTCTGGCGGGGAAAGGCGAGATTGTCGCGCGGCTGAGGCGCAATCCGCTATTCCGGGCGATGCGGCTGGATAAATTGATTTGCCAGACGCTGGAAAATACGCTGCGCCGCCTGGTGCTGGAACGCTGGGACGAAATTCCGGCTCTCGCCATGATCCGGCAGAGCGCGGCAGCGGTGCGGGCGCGGGCGGAAGCAATGGTGGCGCGCGTCGCGGGATTGCGGGCTGATGTGGTGGAAGGAAGTTCCGTGGTTGGCGGCGGCGCTACGCCGGAACAGAGTATTCCCACGTGGCTGATTGCGATTCAATGCGCCGACGCGGCGACTGCGGAACGCCAGTTGCGAAGCGCCACACCGGCGGTTGTGGCGCGCATCGAAGGCGGCCGGCTGATGCTGGATCTCAGAACCGTTCTGAAAGAAGAACAGGACGACCTGGCGCGGGTGCTGGCCGGCTACGCGCGTTCCTGGTAAGTGCCTTCGGCGGTGTTGACGCGGATCTTTTCACCTTCCGTGATGAAAGGCGGCACTTGCACGACCAGACCGGTTTCGGTCTTGGCGGGTTTGGTGACGTTCGAAACGCTGGCGCCTTTGAGGCCGGGTTCGGTTTCCACTACCAGCATGTCCACGGTGGGGGGCAGTTCCACGCCGAGCGGCTTGCCCTCGTAAAATTCCACCTGAAGTTTCAACTGCGGGATGAGGTATTGCACGGCGTCGCCGAGCAGATCCTTCATCAGGTGCATCTGTTCGAAGCTCTCGGTGTTCATGAAATAGTAGTACTCGCCGTCGTCGTACAAGTATTCCATTTCGTGCTGTTCGAGCTGCGCTTTTTCGACTTTGTCTTCGGATGAGAAGCGGTGCTCGGTCATGCTGCCTGATTTCAGGCTGCGCATGCGGGCTTGAACGAAACCACGCAGGTTGCCGGGCGTGCGGTGCGTCATGGAGAACACCGAGTACAGTTCGTTATTGAACTTGATGATCATGCCAGGGCGCAATTGTGTTGCAGAAATCATGAAACTCCTTAAGGGGTGGTCTTGAAACCACTAGTATAGCAGGCGGAAGAAACTCTTCAACGCGGAGACGCGGAGGAGCGGAGAAAAGAGAAAAGCTGGAATCGAGAGCTTCAGCTTAGCCAATCTGCAGCTTCTTCAGCTGAATTTTTTCCGGGTCGGACTCGCCCAAACCGGCCTTGCCGGCGTTGTCAATATGTTGGGGCTGGCGCTCCGGCACTGTCCAGATGTCGTCGGTCTTCGCGGCGGCTACCGGCCAGAGCCCGCTCTTCTTGCGCTGCTCGTCGATGACGGTGAGACCGGTGCGGTCGAGCGCCACGGGGTCAGTCCCGAAATAGACGGTCTTGTGCTCCCACACATAGGTGTCGCGCATGATGCCGGGACCGCCGTGGTACAGGCCTTTGGTGCCGTCGAGAATGTTGAGAACCGTCTTGTTGCGGATCACGGGCATGGAGACCACAGCGGGGGTGAACTCCGCAATGCGCAGTTGGTTGGTCTGGTGAGAGCGGTTCACGTTATTGACCAGCCCGTGTGAGAGGTTCTTCAGGCAGAGCGTGACGCCGGCGGCATTGTGGCTCTTGAGGGAGGGGAGGTTGATGAGCTTGGTGATGTCCTGCGTGAGAAATGTGGCGGCGTAAGACCGGACGGCGGCGGGGTTCGTCAACTCCTGGCCATCGATCACAAAGGGCAGTTCAACAAAGTGAGCGGGGTCGTAGCCTTCGATACCCAGCTGATAATCGGCATAGGCGGGCGCAGCCCAGGCCAGCCGGGCACCAGGGGGAAGCCAACTGCCGAGGCCGGTGTTGACGGCAATCTCGTGGTAGCGCTCGAACACGATGATGTTGGTCACTTTCACGCCAGCCGACAGAACCCCGTCGATCACCGCGTTGACCATTTCCTTGCTGGAGCAAACGAAGGGCTGGCCCACCGGACTCATCTTGATGCCGACGACGTCATTCGGCGAGAAGAATCTGCGCCAGGCGTCTATAGGTTTTGAATCGCCGGTCAGTTCGCAGATTCCGCGGGACACCATGGAGCGAATCGGCTGCTCCTGAAAGGCGTGATCGCGGAGGCACTTGGAATGGGCGACGGCGATGACTTTGCCGCGATAAGGTCCCGGAATGCCAAGCGCGGGCGTACCCGTGTCGGCGGAAAGGGTGGCAGCGCCGGCCATTGCCCCGGCGACGGCTTGTAGACATTCTCGACGGCTGATTGGCACGACTTAGAGTTTACCCTAACGCGAGGCCACAATCACCTTTGTCACAGTACGCTGTCAGTAGGCCATAGACCGGTACCCACGCACTTACGTGGGGAACCGGGAAGGCATCTCATCGTAGGCTAACTCTAGCGCCTTTGAGAAATGACGAAAGCAGATTGCAAAGATGGCAGGAGGAAGCAATTGAAGAAACAGATTCTAAAGGGTTTGTGGATTCCGGCGGTGCTCTCGCTGTTCGGCAGCGCGGCATTCGCGGGCAACATTGTTACTGATGGAGGCTTTGAGAACGGGAACACGGCGGGGACGCGGTGGTGCGCCTCAGACGTTTGAGAGGTCGTGGCCGCAATCACACAGTTGAGCGGACGCCGGATTAACTAAGCCGCACGCGGGACACTTGACCGCATCTGCAGCGACCGGCGACGTTGGCGCGATTGCGACGCCACGCTCATCGAGGGCACGTTTGATGCCGGCGATGTTGTCGTTGATCCTGGTGAGCACCTGATAGAATTTCCATACGCAGAAAAATAACGCGCCGTAGATGAGCAGCGGAAGGATCAGAAACTCCACTTGCATTTCAGACTCCTAGCTCTTGATTGTATTTCAGCCGCGTTCGATCAGGTTGAGTAGCTTCTCCTGCACGGCTTCGCCCGTGGGGCCGTCCAAAGTGATGACGAGGATGGTGTCGTCACCGGCGATGGTGCCGATCACTTCGGGCCAGCCTTCGTTATCGAGCGCCACGGCGACCGAATTGGCGTGGCCCGGCGAGGTTTTCAGCACCACCAGGTTCTGCGCGCGCAGCACGTCCTTCAGGAACTCGGTGGCCAGCAGGGTAAAGCCCGGCCCGGTTTCTTCCGGCACCATCTCCTGGTAGCCGTCGCGCGTCTTGACGAGTCGCAGATCGCGAATGTCGCGCGAGAGCGTCACCTGTGTTGCGGCAATGTCCTGCGCCTTCAGCTCTTGCGCGAGCTCATCCTGGGTGGAAATCCGTTTGCTGCGGATCAGTTTCAAAATCTGGCCCTGACGATAAGCCTTGGTCATAAAGTTAATTGTCCCAGCGCTTGCCTGGCGCGCGTTAAGGCCTGGTCCACAGACGAGGGTCCGGTGCCGCCGGGAATCTCGCGCGTGCCGATTCCCTTTTCCGCATTCAGCAGCGCCGCGAAATCGCCGGTGAATTCGGGCGCGAAGCGGTGCATCTCTTCAGCCGTCCAATCCGACGGTTTCTTGCCGGCACGCACGCTTTCCAGGACGAAGCGGCCGACAATCTGGTGGGCCTGGTGGAACGGCGTCCCGGCACGTGCCAGGGCCTCGGCCAGATCGGTCGCCACCACCCAGCTTTCGGCCGCCGCGGCGGCTGGACGGGCCGGATTGAGCTTCGTGGATTCGATCACCGTCGACATCATGAGCAGCGAACCGTTCAACTGATCGGCGGCGTCGAACAGTGGAACCTTGTCCTCCTGCATATCGCGATTGTATGTCATTGGCAGTCCCTTCATGGTGATCATCAGGGACGTGAGGCAGCCGATGACGCGTCCGCTCTTGCCGCGAATCAGTTCGAGCGAATCGGGATTTTTCTTCTGCGGCATCAGGCTGGACCCGCTGGTGACGCCGTCGCCCAATTCCAGCCAGCCGAACTCTTCGCTGGAATAGAGAATCCAATCTTCGGCCAGACGGCTGAGGTGGATCATGGTGACGCTCGAGGCATAGAGGAAGTCGAGGGCGAAGTCGCGATCGGCGCTCACGTCCATGCTATTGCGCGTGATGCCCTGGAAGCCCAGGTCTTCGGCGAGGGCTTCGCGGTCAAACGGAAAACCGCTGCCGGCCAGTGCGCCCGAACCCAGCGGCAGCAGGTTGGCGCTCTTCTTGGCATGGTCAAAACGCTCCCAATCGCGCAGGAACATTTCGAAATAAGCCAGCAGGTAATGCGGCCACAGCACCGCCTGTGCGCGGCGCATGTGGGTATAGCCGGGAACGATGGCCGTGGAATTCGCCTGTGCTTGATCCAGCAGCCGGGCCATGACGGCGTTGAGCGACTGCTGCATGGCGGCGCACTCTTCCCGCAGCCAGAGGCGGATATCGAGCGAAACCTGCTCATTGCGGCTGCGCCCGGTGTGGATCTTGTCGGCCACGGCGCCGGCCTTTTCCTTGAGCTTGCGGATGACCAGGGTGTGGACGTCTTCATCGGCGGCGTCCTGGTAGAACGCGGGCAATTTCGAATCGGCGCGAATCCCATCGAAAGCCGTGACAATCTGTTCGCGCTCCGCCGCGGTGAGGATGCCGACCCGTTCCAGCGCGCGGGCAAAAGCCTGCGAGCCGCGGATATCGGCATCGATCAACCGGCGGTCGAAATCGAGCGAGCCGGAAAACCGTTCGAAGATTTCCGACGGTCCGGCTTCAAATCTTCCCCCCCAGAGCTTCATTTCTTTTTGGCGGCCAGGGCCCGTACTTTCATTGGGAGCCCGATCAGGTTGATGAAGCCGAGAGCATCCTTCTGATCGTAGGCATCGCCCATGGTGAAGCTGGCGATATCCAGCGAGTAGAGAGAGTTCGGCGATTTGCGGCTGATTGGCGTGATGTTGCCCTTGTACAGTTGCAGCTTGATTTCACCCGTGGAGGGTTCGCAGACCTTCTCGAAGAAGGCGTCCAGAGCTTCGCGGAGAGGGGTGAACCAGAGACCGTTGTACACCAGTTCGGCATATTCCAAGGCGCGCGCCTGCTTGTAATGGAGGGTGCTCTTGTCCAGTGTCAAGGCTTCCAGTTCGCGCACGGCGAACATGATCAACTCGCCGCCCGGCGTTTCATAACAGCCGCGCGACTTCATTCCCACGAAGCGGTTCTCCACCAGGTCGACGCGGCCGATGCCGTGCTCGGCGCCGATTTTGTTGAGAGCTTCGAGCAGTTCGAAGGCTTTCATCTTCTTGCCGTCGACGGAGACGGGCACGCCTTTTTCGAAGCCTATGGTGACTTCGCCGGGCTTGTCGGGGGCTTCAGCCGGGCTCTTGGTCAGCATCCAGATTTCATCGGGCGCGGCGTTGGCCGGGTCTTCGAGCGCTCCGCCTTCGTGGGAGATGTGCCAGATATTGCGATCCCGGCTGTAGATTTTGGTGGTGGTGGCGGATATGGGAACATTGCGCTCGCGCGCGTATTCGATGGCATCCTCGCGGGAGACGATGGTCCATTCGCGCCACGGCGCAATCACCTGCAGTTCCGGTGCGAGCGCTTTGTAGGTGAGTTCGAAACGCACCTGGTCATTGCCCTTGCCCGTGCAGCCGTGCGCCACGGCATCGCAGCCGGTAGCCAGCGCCACTTCCACCTGCTTCTTGGCCAGCAGCGGCCGCGCGATGGAAGTGCCCAGCAGATACTTATGCTCGTAGACGCCGCCGGAGCGGACCAGCTTCCACAAATACTGCGAGACAAATTCTTCCCGCAGGTCTTCGATATAGACTTCGGAAGCGCCGGTGCGGCGGGCTTTTTCTTCCAGGCCGGAAAGTTCATCGCCGCCCTGGCCGATATCGCCGCAGACAGCGACGACTTCGCAGCCGTAGTTTTCCTTGAGCCACGGAATGATGACAGAAGTATCCAGCCCGCCGGAGTAGGCGAGCGCAACTTTCTTTGGTTTATTCATAAATGTTGGAATAGGAACAAGCTTAAAGCATCATCAGGAGCAGCGCTTTTTGAGCATGCAGGCGGTTTTCAGCCTGCTGAAACACGGCGCTGCGCTTCGACTCCATCACCGAATCGGTGACTTCCTCGCCACGCTTGGCCGGCAGACAGTGCAGAAAAATGGCGTCGGGCCGCGCCTTGCCAAACAGAGCGTCGTTCACTTGATAAACATGGAAAGCCTTCCTGCGTTCCACGGCTTCCTGTTCCTGCCCCATGCTGGCCCACACGTCGGTATAGACGGCGTGCGCGCCATCGAGCGCCCGGGCCGCATCGTGGGTGATGGTGATGGACGCCTTTGAGACTGCGGCCAGTCCTTCGGCCTGCGCGACGATATCGGGATCCGGCAGATATCCCGCAGGGCAGCCTAACGCAAAATCCATTCCCAAGCGGACGGCCGTCAGCATGAGGGACTGCGCCACATTGTTGCCATCGCCGATGAAGGCGAGCTTCAGGCCCTCAAGGCGCCCGAAGCGCTCGCGTATAGTCAAAACATCGGCCAGCGCCTGGCAGGGATGAAAGGCATCCGAAAGCGCGTTGATGACGGGGACCGAGGACCAGTCGGCAAGTCCTTCGACGGTGCTTTGCGCGAAAACCCGGGCCACAATTCCGCTCACCCAGCGGTCCAGATTGCGCGCGATGTCCTTCAACGGTTCGCGGACGCCGATGGGACCTTCGAGGAAGACGGAGGATCCACCCATCTGCGCCATGGCCAGTTCGAAGGTCAGCTTCGTGCGGAGGGAGGGCTTTTCGAAGAGCATACCGATGGATTTGCCGCCCATGGCTTCTGCATACTTCCGCGGCGCGCGCTTGACTTCATCGGCCAGATCGAGCAGATAACCGAGCTCGTCGTTGGTGAGATCCAGGTCGCAAAGCAGGTCGGATCCGCTGACCTTGAGGATATCGTCAGGTTCAAAGGTCCCGGCCACCGCTTTCACCTCGGCTGAATGTTTATTCATCAAATTGAATAATTACACATTTTGCTCTCAACCGTCAAGTTGGTTTTCAGGGTTCCGGCGCTTGTGGGTGGAGTGGGAGGTTCCGCCCGCGCGCCTCTCGCTAAACCAAGTCTGTGTGCTATCGTCCCAACCATGGGCAAGCCGCCGGTTTCACAGCCTCCCGAAACGTCACTCGATCCGGACGATTGGGAACAATTCCGGGCCTTCGCTCATACGGCTCTGGACGATGCCATTGATTTCGTCAAGAACGTTCGGGAACGGCCGGTCTGGCAGCCGGTTCCGGAACGCGTCCGGCAGGAACTGCGCCAACCGCTACCGGTTGAAGGGCAGGGCTTGGAATCGACCTATGGCGATTTTCAGAACTGGATTTTGCCCTACCCCGCGGGCAACATCCACCCGCGGTTTTTCGGATGGGTCAACGGTACCGGCACCCCCAGCGGGATTGTAGCCGATCTGCTGGCGTCGGCGATGAACTCCAACTGCGGCGGCCGCGACCACGGGGCGCTTTACGTGGAGTGTTGCGTGATCGACTGGTGCAAACAGATGTTCGGTTATCCCGAAACGGCCAGCGGCATCCTGGTGAGCGGAACGTCCATGGCCACGCTGGTGGCGCTCACCGCCGCGCGCAACGGCAGCCAGGATTACGAGGTGCGCCGCGAAGGCCTGCACCCGCCGAAACCACTGGCGGCCTATGCCTCTTCGGAAGCACACGAATCCCTGGCAAAGGCGCTGGATATTCTGGGGATGGGCACGGACGCGCTGCGAAAAGTTCCGGTGAATGCCGCGTTCGAAATGGATCTGGATGCGCTGCGGCGGATGATCCGGGAGGATCGCTCCGCAGGCCGGCAGCCGTTTTGCATTGTGGGGTCGGCCGGAACCGTGAATACGGGGAGCATCGACGATTTAGCCGGCCTGGCGGCGATCAGCCAGGAGGAGAAAATCTGGTTCCACGTGGATGGCGCATTCGGCGCGCTGTGCGTGCTGAACCCGGAATTGCGGCCGCTGCTTGCCGGCATCGAGCAGGCTGACTCCATCGCTTTCGATTTTCACAAATGGATGTACGTGCAGTACGACGCCGGCTGCGTGCTGGTGAAATCGGCGGAACTCCATCAGCAGGCTTTTTCGATGCGGCCGCCTTACTTGTTGGGCGCCGAACGGGGCCTGGCGGGTGGCAGTCCGTGGTTCTGCGAATTCGGTCCGGAGCTTTCCCGCGCCTTTCGCGCACTGAAAATCTGGTTCGCCATCAAGGAACACGGAACCGCACGGCTGGGGCAGATGATTAAACAGAATTGCGAGCAGGCGCGTTACCTGGCGGACCGCGTCAAGGCGGAGCCGGACCTGGAACTGTTGACCGAACCGAGACTCAATATTGTCTGCTTTCGATACACGGGTGATGCGGGCGCGACCATTGACTTGATGGACCTGGACCAGCTGAACATCGACATTGTGGCGGACCTGCAGGAGACCGGCATTGCGGCGCCTTCCACAACGCGAGTGGATGGGAAGCTGGCCATCCGCGCGGCCATTACGAATCATCGCAGCCGCCGCGAAGACTTCGATCTTCTGATTGAAGCCGTGCTGGCAGCCGGCGCCAGGAGGACGGGCGGCGGCAAAGCCTGACCGAACGCATGCCGGGAATTTCCGATGAAGCTCTGGTGCGACCGGCTGCCGTGAGCAATTCTTAGCGCCGAACCGCCTTCTTCCAATGCGCGGTTTCCTCTGAGATGAAGTGGCTCACCATGTCGCGATACAGCGTTTCAATCATGTCCGGACTGAGGCCTTGCCGCTCTGCCCATTCGCGGCGTGTTTGCAGCATGGCGGAGAAACGTTCCGGCGCGGCAACTTCGTCGAGGCTCGCCTTGAAGCGGGCGGCTGCCAGGACGTAAGTCTTGCGCTGCGCGATGGAGTGGATGATGGACCGGTCGACGCGATCGATTTCAGCGCGAACCTCGTCCAGCGAGGCGCAATCTTCGGGAAGCCTGATTGGGTCCATCCGGATATTGTCGCGCAGAGCCCTTGGCCGGGTGGCGTTGCCCCTCTGGCGCGGGCCAACTGCGAAGCGGACGAGGGGCGCGCCCAGGCAGCGGGAGTCTTGCAGGACCGCGCTGGCTGGAAAGGCGGCGGCAGCCAATCCTGGCTGCCCCACATAGCAGCGGGAGCGGATTCCGGCGGTCTGCCTTACAATATTGCCTTGGAACCCTCGAACGACGCGCCTTCGTCACGGCCCTGGCTGTTGCGAACGGGCCTGTTTGTCACTCTCGCGGCCATCGTCGAACTGGTGCTGCACTTATACGCGGGCCGCCGCTACGGTTTTTTTGGCGACGAGCTTTATTACCTGGCCTGCTCCCGGCACCTGGCGTGGGGCTATGTGGATCAGCCGCCGCTCATCGTGCTGGTGGCTAAATTAGTCCGCCTGACGATCGGCGATTCCTTGTTCGCGCTGCGGCTGGTTCCGGCGCTGGCCTCGACTGGGTGCGTTGTGCTGGCTGGATTACTGGCGCGCGAATTCGGCGGACGCCGCTTCGCGCAGGGGCTGGCTGCGTTGGCGGTGCTTCTATCGCCGGGCTATCTGGCGCTCGACAGCATCTTCACCATGAATTGCCTGGAGCCGCTGATCTGGATGGGCTGTGCGTACCTGGTGATCCGCATCATTCGCACGGGAAACGCCAGGTTGTGGTTGTGGTTTGGCACGCTGGCCGGCGTGGGTCTGGAAAACAAACACTCCATGCTGATCTTCGGCTTCGGCATTGCGGTGGGTCTGCTGTTCACGCCGGAGCGGCGCTGGCTGAAATCGCCGTGGCTGTGGGCCGGCGGCCTGATCGCGGCATTGATCCTCCTGCCCAATCTGCTCTGGAACGTTCACCACCACTTTCCGTTTCTGGAATTGCAGCGTAACATCCGCAACAGCGGCCGCGACGTCAGCATGCCTCCGTTGTCTTTTCTGGGACAGGAAATTTTGGCGATGCTTCCTTTGAGCGCGCCTATCTGGATCGCCGGTCTGTGGTGGTTCTTCGGGACGCGCGAGGGTAAACCGTTTCGCGCACTGGGATGGGCGTTTCTGACTACGGCCGCCGTCATCATGACGATGAGCCCGCGCATCTACTATCTGTTCCCGGCATTTCCGTTGCTCTTCGCGGGCGGAGCGGTGGTTTGGGAAGGCTGGCTGGCAAGCCCGCGCCTGCAATGGACGAAGCCGGTCTATGCGGCGCTGATGGTTGCCATGGGCGCCCTGCTTGCGCCTACGGTGATGCCGCTCGTTCCGCCCGAGACCTATATTCGTTATTCAGAGGCCACGCACCTGCGGCAAAAGCGGATTGAGAACCGGGAACTGGGTCCGCTGCCGCAGCTTTTCGCCGACCAGTTTGGATGGCCGGAGATGGTCGCGACGGTAGCGCAGGTTTACAACAACCTGCCGGCCGATGTGCGCGGCAAGACCGCAATTTTCGCTCACAATTACGGGCAAGCCGGCGCGATTGATCTCTTCGGGCCGAAGTACGGCCTGCCGCCGGCGATTTCCGGCCATCAGAATTATTTCCTTTGGGGACCGCGGGAATACACCGGCGAGAGCGTCATCGTGATGGCGGAAAACCGAGCCGATCTGGAGCAACTCTTCACCTCAGTCGAGAAAGTAGCGCATGTGGATCACCCCTACTCCATGCCCGACGAGCACTTCGATGTCTACTATTGCCGGGGAATGAAAATGGCGCTGCGCGATTACTGGCCGCACGTGAAGAACTGGGACTGAATCGCGGTAGCCTGCTTGCGTCCGCGTAGCAATTCCCGCAACAATCGGAAGTGTGGAGAATCACGGAAACCGAGCGGATGGGATTTGGGCCGATCTTCAGCGCATTCGTGCGGAAGCCCCGGTAGTTCACAACATCACGAACTATGTGGTTATGAATACTACTGCGAACGCATTGCTCGCGGTAGGCGCGTCGCCCGTCATGGCCCACGCGGAGGAAGAAGTCGCGGAAATGACGGCGATCGCACGGTCGCTGGTCATCAATATCGGAACGCTGAGTGCGCCTTGGATCGCGGCGATGTTCAAGGCAGGGGAAGCAGCTATGCGGCTGGCGCGTCCCATCATCCTTGACCCGGTGGGGGCAGGCGCCACGGCATTTCGCACCACCACCGCGCGAAAACTGCTGGCCGAACTCTCGCCCGCAATCGTCAGAGGCAACGCATCCGAGATTCGAGCGCTGGCGTATGACGAGCGGAGTACGCGCGGCGTCGACAGCGCACACGAACCGGAAGATGCAGCCAAAGCGGCGGATGCGCTCTTCGCGCGCTACGGCTGCGTGGTGGTGACCAGCGGCGCCGTGGATCTGGTTTCCTCCGCCGGCACAGCCACTCGCGTCTTCAACGGTCACCCCATGATGCCGAGGGTGACGGGCATGGGATGTACAGCCAGCGCCCTTACCGGTGCATTTGTAGCCGTGAATCCATCCCCGCGCGATGCGGCCGTGAACGCCATGGCGGTGATGGGGATCGCCGGCGAAATGGCCGCCGAACATTCGCCAGGGCCGGGAACGCTGCTCGTTCACTTCATGGATGCGCTGTACCTGTTGACTGAAGCGGACATTCGGCAACGGGCCAAGGTTCGGGAGTCGTGAAGCACCCTCCCGATTGGAGGCTATATCTGGTCACGGATCGCAGCCTGGCGCGCGGACGGTCGGTTCCGTGCGTAGTTGAGGCGGCGGTGCGCGGCGGCGTCACCGCGGTTCAACTGCGGGACAAGAATTGCAGCACCAGGGATTTTATTCAACTTGGGCGGCAGCTGAAGGAACTGCTCACTCCACTGCACGTTCCGTTGATTGTCAATGACCGGGTGGACATCGCGCTGGCGATCGGAGCCGACGGCGTGCATATCGGACAACAGGATATGGACTACCAGCTGGCGCGAAAGCTTCTGGGGCCCGGCGCACTCATCGGTCTATCGATCGAAACCATCGAGCAGGCGCGGGCTGCCGCTGCATTCGATGTCGACTATCTGGGCGTTGGACCGGTGTTTGCCACGGCGACGAAAATGGACGCCGCTCCGCCTCTGGGCGTGGTGGGCCTGGCGCGGGTGCGCGCGCTCGCACCTCACCCGATCGTGGCCATTGGAGGGATTGGCACGGAAAACGTGGGACAAGTGATCCATTCCGGGGCTGATGGAGTCGCCATCGTTTCGGCCATTTGCGCGGCGGATGACCCCGAGCGGGCCGCCAGGGAGCTTCGGCAATCGATCGACGCGGCGCTAGACAGGGGTACAATTTCCGTATGACCGGAACCGGCACGCGGCCTGTCCGTCCACACGGCAAAGCACTCTACTGTGTGACTGGGCGCTTCGCGTTGTCCGCAAAATATCCGACGGCCCTTCGCGACGCAACAAGGGAGGCTTATAATGTTAGGATTCAAAGCGATTCCTAAGGACAGCTCATGCCCCGCGAACTCCTCATCCAATGTCCTGACGGCCAGATGAAAACCGTGCCGCTCACCAGCGAGCGCATTGCCATTGGGCGATCGAGCGCGGCCGAATTATCCTTCCCGGAGGATGCCGGGCTTTCCCGCCAGCATTTTGCTTTTGAAGTACAAGGCGACGATTGGACCGTGCAGGACCTGGGCAGCAAGAACGGCACTTTCGTCAATAGTATTCCTCTCAAAGCCAAGCTGATCCTCAGCCCGGGTGACCGCATCACGGCCGGCCATCTGGTGATTGTCTTCTGTCCGAACGGCGAAAAGCCCAATTCGGGTGTGGTGGTTTTTGAAGGCGAGGAGAGCAAATCGCCCAGCACTTCCACCGTGGTTACCAGCCTGGAAGGCGCGCTTTCCGCCAACCAGACGATTCAGCTGGATCGCGGCGCCGGCCCGCGTGCTTCGGCGCCGATGCAGGCATTGATCCGCGCCGGCCAGGAACTTTCGGAGAATCGCCCGCTGGCGGAACTCTTCCCCGTGATCCTGGATCTCGCGATTCAGGCCGTGAACGCGCAGCGCGGCGTCGTGCTGATTCTCGAAAACGATATCTTGGTGCCCAAGGCGCACAAGGGCGACGGCTTCCGCATCTCATCCGGGGTGCGCGACCGCGTGCTGCGCGACAAGACCTCCATCCTGGTCCGCGACGCGCAACTGGATGACGCGTTCAAGGGCCGCATGAGCATTGTGGAACAGAAGGTCCACACCATGATGGCCGTACCGCTGCAAACCAAGGAGCGCATCATCGGCCTGATTTACGTGGACTCGCCGTTCGTGCTACGCGAATTCACGAAGGACGATCTGAACCTGCTCTCTGTGATGGGCCACATCGCGGCCATCCGCGTGGAAAACGCGCGCCTCGCGGAAATCGAACAGACCGAACGCATCATGCAGCGCGATCTGTCGCAAGCCGCGGAGATTCAGGGCCGTATGCTGCCCGCGCAAGCCCCCGAAGTGCCCGGCACGGATCTGGCCGGGTTCAATGCCGCCTGCCGCACCGTGGGCGGCGACTATTACGATTTCTTCCCTTACTCCAACGGCCGGGTGGCGCTGGCCTTGGGCGACGTTTCCGGCAAGGGCATGCCGGCGTCTCTGATGATGATGGCGCTGCACGCCCGCGTGCAGGTGCTGGCGGAAGATCCCGGCAACCTGGCAGCCTTCATGTCGCGCCTCAACAAAGCCACCTGCGCGCAATGCCCCAGCAACCGGTTTATCACTTTCTTTTTCTGCGTGGTCGATACCACCAACAACGTGCTGACCTTCGCCAATGCCGGACATAACCCGCCCATCCTGGTGCGCGCTTCGGGCGAGGCCCAGTTGCTGGAAGGCGGAGGCCCGGTGCTGGGCATTCTCCCCATTGCGCCGTATCGCGAACAGAGCACGCCTTTCAATCCGGGTGACATGCTGGTGCTTTACAGCGACGGCGTTACGGAGGCCAACAATTCGGCCTACGACGAATACGGCGAGGATCGCTTCATCGAAGTCCTGAAGCGGTATCGCGAAGCACCGGCTAGTGAAATTGTGGGCGCGGTGACGCGCGACCTCACCGAGTTCGCGGCCGGAGCTCCGCCGGCCGATGACATCACCCTGGTGGTGGCCAAGCGCGTCTAACGGCCGGTTGACCGCGGTCCGTTACATGTACATGCCGCCGTTGACGGCCAGCACGTGTCCGGTGATGTAACTGGCCTCTTCGCTGGCCAGAAACTTCGCCGCGTTGGCGATATCTTCCGGCGTTCCCATGCGGCCCAGCGGCACTCCGGCCAGAATTTTCGCCTTCACTTCTTCGGGCAGCACCTTGGTCATGTCGGTGGCGACGTATCCGGGCGCAATGGCATTCACGGTGATGTTGCGCGAGGCCATTTCCTGCGCCAGCGCCTTGGTGAGCCCGATCAATCCGGCCTTCGAAGCCGCATAGTTGGCCTGCCCGGCGGCGCCGGCCTGTCCCACCACCGACGCAATGTTGATAATGCGGCCCCAGCGGTTCTTCATCATCGACGGCAGCACCTGCTGGCTGCACAGGAATGCGCCTTCCAGATTAATCTTCAGCACCAGTTCCCAATCGGTCACCTTCATGCGCATTGCCAGGCCATCGCGCGTGATGCCGGCATTATTCACCAGCACATCGATGCGGGTCTTCTCCGCGAGCACCTTGGCAAATCCGGCTTTGACGGATTCCTGCGACGTCACGTCCAGGTTCAAAGTCGTCGCCTCACCACTGCAGGCGCGGATTTCTTCGGCCACTAACTCGTTGTTTTCGATCTCGGGGGATGCCACCACGATATCGAAACCGGCCCGGCATAAGGTCAGGGAAATCGCCCGGCCAATTCCGCGGCTCGCACCCGTGACGAACGCAACTCTATTGAACATTCTTTCTCCTCGGGATTTACTGGATTAAACTCAATGATAGCCTATGGCATATCGAGATCTCCGCGAGTTCATCCGCGCCCTGGAAGAAAAAGGGGAACTGAAGCGCATCGCGGTAGAAGTAGACCCCATTCTGGAAATGGCTGAGTTCGCCGACCGTGCGGTGAAATCCGGCGGCCCGGCGCTGCTGTTTGAAAAGCCCAAGGGCTACAACATTCCGGTGCTGATCAACGCTTTCGCTTCCATGCGAAGGATGGAAATTGCGCTGGAAGTGAAGTCGGTGGAAGAAATCGCCGCGCGCATCGTCGAGTTTCTGGAAATGCGCATGCCGGAAGGCCTCATGGGCAAGCTCAAAATGCTGCCCAAACTGGGCGAGATCGGCTCTTTCTTCCCGCGCGTGGTGTCGAAGGGCGCCTGCCAGGAAGTGATTCGCGAAGACCACTTTTCGCTTTTCGATTATCCTGTGCTGCAATGCTGGCCGGAAGATGGAGGCCGCTTCATCACGCTGCCGCTGGTCTTCTCAAAGAATCCCGACACCGGCAAGCGCAACTGCGGTATGTACCGCATGCAGATCTTCGATGAGCGCACCGCCGGCATGCATTGGCAAACCCACAAACAGGGCGCCGAGCATTATCGCCGCCTGCAGTCGCACGGCCTGAAGCGCATGGACGTCGCGGTGGCTATCGGGGCCGACCCGGCCGTGATGTATTCCGCCATTCTGCCCCTGCCGCCGGA